>Ga0189291_100103_pt1 | contig 94600 bp, 104 predicted proteins | sample UW1redminimetaG_FD_130331 | JGI IMG/M metagenome (GOLD analysis project Ga0189291, IMG submission 130331) | Marine microbial communities from the Costa Rica Dome - UW179B-red mini metaG | ecosystem: Environmental > Aquatic > Marine > Oceanic > Photic zone | place: Costa Rica: the Eastern Pacific...
CAAATCAAAGCGCCCAGCGGCAACCCATGCCATGTCGAGCGCTGCAGAGCCTGTGCGGCGGATGCCGGAAACTGTTGGGTTTAGCTTTGCGACTTGTGCAATGGTTTTGGTGTCTTCGGCGGTACGTCCGGTATGCTTAATGCCGGTAACGGCCACGCAATCTGCTAGGTGTGTGCGACCAGCAACCCGCATGCGGCGGTTGTTGACATAGGCACCTGAACCACGTTCGGCGGTAAACAATTCCTCGGTGATCGGGTTGTAGATTACACCCGCGATCATCACGCCGTTGCGCTCTAGGCCGATGGAAACGGCAAAGGCTGGGATTGAGTGCAAGAAGTTTGTTGTGCCATCAAGCGGATCAACAATCCAGCGATGTTGACCGTCCGAACCTTCAATTGCGCCACGTTCTTCCATCAAGAAAGAATATGTTGGGCGCGAGCGGTGAAGTTCTTCAAAAATTACTTCTTCGGCGCGTTGGTCGGCCGCGGAAACGAAATCCGCTGGGCCTTTGCGAGAAACTTGTAGGTTTTCAACTTCACCAAAATCGCGTTTTAGTGAACGCGCGGCCTTGCGGGCCGTTCCGGTCATGATGGTCAAAAGGGCAGATTGTGCCATGACATTTTAGCCTTAATTTTGGTATCGATTATTCGGCGCGTTTTGAATAGGTGACTTCGGTTGTGTCGACGACGATTTTTTCGCCTTCACCAACAAACGGGGGCACCATAACTTTCACGCCATTTTCCAGCAAAGCTGGTTTGAATGAATTGGCAGCGGTTTGACCCTTAACAACAGGCTCAGTTTCTTTCACTTCCAATGTCACAAACTGGGGCAATTTAACGCCAAGTGGTTTGCCTTCATAGCTTTCCACTTCGATCATCATGCCGTCTTGCAAAAATGCGGCGCGGTCGCCAACAAAGTCGGTTTGCAATTCAAGCTGCTCATAGCTTTCCATATCCATGAACACCAACTCGTCGCCTTGGGCATATAGGAACTGATATTCCTTTTGCTCAAGCTGCACACGTTCAACTGTTTCAGCTGCGCGAAAACGTTCGTTCAGCTTGGTGCCAGACACGATGTCTTTAAGTTCAACCTGCGCAAATGCGCCGCCTTTACCAGGCTTAACACTTTGGGTTTTCACTGCAACCCACAGGCGATCTTGGTGCAAAATAACATTGCCGGGGCGGATTTCGTTGCCGTTCAGTTTCATCTTTGTTGATCTTTCGAGATTGGTCGTAATCTTGCGGGGGCCGCATTAAGGGATTGCCCACAAAAGCTGTTGGTCCGCCTTTTGCCTCAATATTGGGTTTTGCGCAAGACTATTGGGCGTTTGTGCCCCCTGATTGGGGTGAGAATGCTTAACGGGCAGGCCAGTCGCGGGCCAGTTTTTCAGCGCTTGCCAAGTCTTCTTGGCTCAATGTGGTCAGCAATTCACCCAAAATTTTGTCATCCAGCCCTTGCATTCTGGCCAAAGCGCGCCATTTTGCGGCTTCAACAAAGTCTTGTTCCACCCCACTGCCTGTGGCCAACAAGCGGCCAAACCGCGCCTGGCCGACAGCATTGCCCAGTTCCGCAGCTTTTTTGTACCATTGTGCGGCCAACACCAAATCAAGTGGAACGCCCTTGCCTTGGGCCAAGAAGGTTGCATATTCAACCATTGCGGGCAAATGGCCATTGTTGGCGGCAAGACCGATATAATATACGCCGTCGCTTAAGCTGGGCGCAACGCCCGCGCCAGCAATGAGCACGTTCCCATAATCATATTGGGCGTTTGCAATGTTGGCATCAGCTGCTTGTTTGAAAAGTTCAGCGGCCCGTTTCAGGTTCGGGGCCACGTAGCGTCCTTCAACGTGCAATTGTGCAAGATTATAGATGGCGGGCATAATGCCGCCGGCCGCCGCTTTTTGGGTCAAGTCTGCAGCTTTTTGCCGGTTCTTTGGCACACCCAAACCGTTTTGATATAACAGCGCCAGTTGAAAGGATGCGTTTAGGTCGCCATTCTTGTCTGCTAGCGCATACCAAGACGAAGCGCGGGCGTAGTTTTGGGCGACGCCCAGCCCTTTTGCATATAGTTCTGCAATCAGCGTTTGCGCCGCCGCATCATCATTTTGCGCGCGGGGCAGGGCAAGCGAAAGGGCGGTTAGATAATAGCCCGTTTGAAACGCGCCATAGGCCTCATCAATTTCTTTTCGCGGCCCAAGGACAGAGCGCGAAATATCTGTTGCCTCTTGGGCCTGCTGCTCCGCCGTCGCATCTTGGGCCATCACAGTTCCGTTGAACGCCAATGCGCTTATGCTGCTTAGCGCGAGGGCGAAAAGGGTCCGTGTGATGGGGCGCCGCATATGCATTTATTTCGCCGCCTTTGAAATCTGGCTCAAACGTTCAGCGGTCTGATCACTTGACCAGATTTGATCGCGTAGGGCGCGGAATTCAAAGCGCACGTCAATACTAGTATTCTGGTGATCAAAACAAACCGCTGGAATTTCCATCGTCTCTGCCCACCAATCCGCCAATTCTTCAGCTGAGGTTTCATCCTCAGATTTGCCTGGCACAAGATGACCAAAAAACACGTAATCGACGTTGAGCTCGCCTTTGGTCATCGCATCATGTTTCGAGTGCAATCCACCCGCGCCAACGATAGATTTGGGTTTTAGGTCTTGCACGGCTTTAAGAATGTCTTTGGTCGACCCGGTCATGTGTACCCCATCGGCCCCAAGCATGTTCACCGCCTCTGGCATATTGTCGAGCAACGCTGCAGCACCTGCATTTTGGACGATGGGAATAAAGGCCTTTGCGACTTCAATATAGGCATCATCATCACGCTCGCCGCGCTGGATCAAAACCGCAGCCACCTCGCTGTCTGCAAGCGTATTTTGCAAAGTGTTTGCAAATGCAGGGTCGGCGTCTGGTGGGGTGATGAGATAAAGCTGCGCTTGCATGATTGTCCTTGAAGTTTCGTCCATAGGCTAATGGCCTGTAATTTGGGCAGAAAATAGATGGAGTGCAAGTTTTTGCAACAAGCAAATTAAAACGGCGTGCGGGAAAACCCCACACGCCGCCATAAATTCACATTTGACTGGTCGCCAGATTAGCTGATTTTCGGGTCCAATTCGCCGCTGGCATAGCGCTTGGCCATGTCGGCCAATGGGATGATGCGTCCGATTTTGCCAGCTTGGCCAGCAGTATTGAACTGCTCAAGCCGCTCAATGCACAATTTGGTCATGGCTTCGCGCGCTGGCTTTAAATATTTGCGTGGATCAAATTCACCTGGGTTCTCTTGCAAGATGCGGCGGATTTGGCCGGTCATTGCCATACGGTTGTCGGTGTCGATGTTTATTTTGCGCACACCGTGTTTGATGCCGCGTTGAATTTCTTCAACCGGCACGCCCCACGTTTGTGGCATTTCACCGCCAAACTGGTTGATGATGTCCTGCAAATCCTGTGGCACAGAAGAAGAGCCGTGCATCACCAAGTGGGTGCCGGGCAAGCGGCGGTGAATTTCTTCAATCACATGCATGGCCAAAATGTCGCCGTCTGGCTTGCGGGTGAATTTGTACGCGCCGTGTGATGTGCCCATGGCAATGGCAAGGGCATCAACTTTGGTTTCGTTCACAAATTTCACGGCTTCGTCTGGGTCGGTCAGAAGTTGCTCGGTTGACAATTTGCCATCAAAACCATGGCCGTCTTCTTTTTCGCCTTCGCCTGTTTCCAAGCTGCCCAAAACGCCCAATTCGCCTTCAACGGAAATCCCACCCAAATGGGCTGTGTCGGTCACGTTTTTCGTCACGCCAACATTGTAATCCCAGTCGGCGGGTGTTTTGCCATCTTCTTCCAAAGAGCCATCCATCATCACCGATGTAAAACCGGCTTGAATGGCGGTCATGCAGGTGGCTGGGCCATTGCCGTGGTCTAGGTGAATACAAACTGGAATGTGGGGATAGATTTCGATGATCGCATCCATCATGCGTTTCAACATCACATCATGAGCATATGAGCGTGCGCCGCGTGAAGCTTGGATGATCACAGGAGAATCTGTTTTGTCCGCTGCCTCTGCAATCGCTAGGGCTTGTTCCATATTGTTGATGTTGAACGCTGGAACACCATAGCTGTGTTCTCCAGCATGATCGAGCAATTGACGAAGGGTGATGCGGGCCATTTAAAATGTCTCCAAAAAGGGCATAAGATTTGGAGGTTTTCTGGCCCCTTAGCTGATTTTTGTCGAGTTAGACTTTGGGGTGACAAAGGTATGTTTTTGGTATTGTTAAAAAGGTGTAAGTGATTGGAATATATGCATTTAAATTGCAGGCCTGTAGCTAACCATATTTGTGGATTGTCGGCTTATCGACGCGGCCAAAATAGATGAGCCCGCCAAGAGGCGGGCTCTTTGTTGTTCAGGTGACGTTTTGTATCTGCCATTTGCTCAGGTTCACGCCTTTGAACAAAAGCCATGCACCCATACCCACTTCGCCAATTGCTGAAGCGCCCAGCAGAACGTTCGAAGCTAATGAATAGGCGGAAAAATCCATCAGCCCAAATATTTGGCCAAAGCTATCCAGTGCATAACTGGGGCTACCAATAATCAACGCCAGACCAAGAAAACGCGGCAGATAACCAGAGCGGTAAACCAGAATACCCAGAAGAAACAAGTGAACCGCAAACAGCAATTGCCATGTGATCGTGCCTGCATTGTGGAACTGGAAGAAGAACAATACCAAGCTGTCTAGTTGGGCAGCACTGAACGCCGTCAAGTATGCAGCGCCACTTGCCGCTTCCGCCATCATCAAAAGCGCCATCACGTTTGTGGCCATAACAGCGGTCATCAACAACCGAGCAAATGTGGCCATAAGGGCTGTGGCCGCGCTTGTTGGTTTGAGCAATATATATAGCAGGGCAGTCACCACAATCTCTGTGAAAATGATGGTGATTTGTGCCACTAAACCCAGATGAAACACGCCCATATTGGTGCGTAAATTTTGCGCGGTTTGGGTGGCGTCACCCGCCGTAACAATTTGCTCAGGCATATACATTAGCCCAATGGGCCCGGCGATCATCAAGATGAGATAACAGATGCCTGCCAAAATAGTCAGCTTGCGCGGGTTTGAATGATATTGAGAAGACACTCTATTCTCCTGAGAACGTGGTGATCGTGCTGTTTAAGCAATTGAATTTATCCCACAGTAGCATGTGGGCTTGAAGCGCTGTAGCGCAGATCAAGATTAGGGTTCTCAAGCTCATTGAGCGTCCCACTGCTGGGGCTGGATCACGATGCAGCCGGTGCGTATTTTGTTCTCATATGCCCATGCCGCGTCGATTGCCTTGTTCATTGAAAAGCGATGCGAAATGATCGACTTGAGGGAGCCATCTGCTAGGCGAGTTCCTATTTCAGAGAGCTTGTCGGGCGAAGAGGGTGCAAGCACACACAATTGTTGTTTGCCGCCTTTGCCCTTGGTTTGGAGTTGCTTCCATAAATGTGAAAAACCAAACATGGCCAAGAGGTGTCTGCCCTTTGGGTTCAACACAGGCTCGACCTTATGCCAAGGCAAGAAACCCGCACAGTCGATGATCACATCATACTTTTTGCCCTGCGTCGTGAAATCTGTTTCGCGGTAATCGATGACGTGATCTGCACCAAGAGCCACAACCAATTCAGCATTTTGCGCTGAACATGTACCAGTGACAATTGCGCCTTTTGCTTTGGCTAGTTGAGTTGCAACGCGCCCAATGCCGCCCGAGGCGCCATTGATCAGTACTTGATCACCGGGTTGGATATTGGCTGTTCTGATAAAATGCATGGCAGTTTGGGCGTTAGAACCGCCAATGGCTGCAGCTGCTTCAAACGAAACGTCGTTGGACAGACGTGTGATCGGCGCGGTTTCGGGTAAACAAACAAACTGCGCATGCGCGCCAAACTGCATGTCGGTAAAGCCAAACACGCGGTCACCGGCTTGATATTGGGTTACGCCTTTTCCTACTTGCTCAACAGTGCCAGAAAACTCTCCGCCGGGAATATTTATCTTTGGCTTGAAGAAGCCCATGATGAGTTTTGCTGGCAATTTCATTAGCGGCCAAGGCGAATTACCAGTGCGTGCCACCTGATCGCCATTTCCCATATGGGCAGCTTCTACTTTGATCAGAACTTCATTGTCCTTTGGTTCGGGCACAGGCACGTCACGAATTTGCAAAACTTCGGGGCCACCGAATTTTTCCTGATAGAGGGCTTTCATGGATTGCTTTGTCATTTTCTGTCTCATTCCGTTGGTTTTTGTGCCGCTAGGTATGTGCGGCAATCTTGGTCTGGCGCGTTGCCAGCACCAAGAATTTGAAAATTGTGAGCTTTTAGCTCGGCTTCTGGTTCCCCAAACTTGTAAACATGGATGAAAGGGGCGAGGCGCAGAGCGCTGGCAGCCAAAATTAGCTGGCGTTTCCACCACGTGAATTCGCCAAGGCAGGGCGTTTCAACAAACAACATGCCGCCTGGTTTGATCAGCGATTTAAGCCGGTAAAGAACCTCGTCGTGATCTTTGACCAAATGCAGAACATTTATGGCCATAATGGCGTCATAGGTTTCTGGCTCCAACCGTGCATCGAAAATGTCTGTTGCTAAAAAGCTCGCGTTTTGGACGTTTCTTTCTTTCGCCTTTTTGGTGGCGATTTCGATCATGGCGTTTGCAGGGTCGATCCCCTCAATCGTTTTGACATATGGGGCTAAATCCAAGGCGATCTCGCCACTTGCGCATCCGAAATCCAAAATCATATCCGTCGGCTTCAACAATTGTTTGAATTGTTCAATCCGCGCATCATATTGGGCGTCATGGTTTGAAATTGACGCGTCATATCTGTTTGCTTGCTTGTTCCAAAAATTATGCTGCTGCGGCATGACGGATAGCCTTCCTTGGTTTGTAATGGCTGTGAAGTATTGCTTCGCCGACGACGACATTGATCAAAAATCCTGCCCACATGATAATCTCAATTGCCAACATGCTCATTTCACCGGTGGCCAAAAAGACGGGGATCATAATAAGGCGTTGGGTTGCAGGGCCGAGCCCGATTGCAACGGCACGCATCATCCAAAAATTGTGTGCCTTTACATCGCGCCTTAAAATTGCGCGCAGGCCAAGGATCAGGGAAAAGATCATGCCGATGGAAAAAACGAGTACAGCGGCATATTTCCAACCGGTGCCGAAAGCTGGGAAATATTGGTTCATATACATGCCGCTTCCGGCTGCACCTAAACCAGCAACGAACAATAAACGCCCGGACCAACGGTGGAACTTTGGCGCTCGTTTGCGCCAGCTTGGAATAAATTGGAGTGGTACAAGCAGGTTGAAGAGTATGCCGCACACGATGTGTAAGACTACGGGTATAGGGGTCGTATAATACTGTGGCGAGGTTATCTCGTTCATTGAGCCATCCGCAGCGGGGCCAATAGCGATTGAGCTGAGTTGGAATGCGCCAAATGCGATATTGATCAGCCCAAACACCAGCAACAATACTGGTACGCGCCAGTTCGATATTCTTGGCTTAGTTTGAATTTTTGACATAGAAATACCGCTTTCAATCTTGAGGTTTTCAAGTGAACTCAAATGGGATTAGGTATTTGGCGGAAACGCGGTTGCCCGCGTCTGCCTAGTTGTTCTTATTGGGAGGCGCGGGGGTGTAGCTAAACACGTCCTGCACTGGCGTTTCAAAAACATGAGCGATCAGAAACGCCAGTTCTAACGACGGGGAATACTTAGCCGCCTCGATTGCCACTATGGTTTGGCGAGAAACGCCCACTGCTTCGGCCAGTGCTTTTTGGCTCATTTCGTCATTGTCGAACCGTAGCCGCCGAATGTTGTTTTCTAAGGTGCCTTTGGGTTTCGCCATGATTAAAAGCCCTGCCGATAAACATAAAGCCTGACAATGCTTTCGATTATGGATGCGAGCCACATCGCATAGACCATGCCAATAAGTGCAATGGTTGTTGAAAGGCCAAACGCCATTCCAATGAACAAGCCGATGAAAAAGACGGAAAAGGTGATGAAACCAATTTTCATGCCTAGTAGTTCGATCTGTTTGTCGCGCTCGTCTGCGGCGTCAGTGTCGGTTTCTCTGGTGATAATGGCGTTCAGGATTGTCACAATGATTGTGACCACAATCGTGACAACAATTGAGCCGCCGATCAGTTTCATGGTCGCCCAGCCGATTTCAACGCCAGCATTTGGGCCCTCCAACAATCCGGCTTCAAACAGGTCTTGGATATGGAAAGTGTAGAATGCCATCACCACAAAACCTGTGATGATGTAAGTGAGGATATTTCGTTCTTGGTAAGACATGGTCGCCTCTATATCGTAAGTCGTGAATTTGATACACATGGTCGTGTTTGTTGTACATGGTGTAATATATAGTATTCACAGTGTCAAGTTTTTTTTACATATAGGCAAGTAGAGGCGACATCAAAATTGACGTGAGTGCGCAGAATGCGCTCAAAGCATTGAACCCAGGTGACCTATATTATTGAAAAATATGGCGTTCTAGCTGACTTGAATGACGACTTTACCGGTCGCCTTTTGATCGCCCACATGCTGCAATGCGGCGGGCGTTTGTGCGAACGGGTAGGTTTTTTCGATGTGGACGTGAATTTCTTTATCGATTACCAGCTGCGCCAAGTTGAGCAAATCCGTGCGATTGACGTTCCACATCAAAATTTTGAACTTTTGCTCACCCACTTTGTTTTTGCGGCTCGCTAAAAATATTGCCAGGATGGACATCATTTTTCCGCCCATCATAACGAATGTTCCTGTTGGAGTGAGGGCGCGGCGATAGGCTTTGGGGAACTTGTTGGCCACAGCGTCGATGATCACATCGTATTTCACACCCAACCTTGTGTAATCTACTTCTTTATAGTCATAAACATGGTCCGCGCCGAATGAGCGCATGGCGTCAAACTTGTTGGCACTGTCTATGCCTGTGACCTGTGCGCCGTCTAATTTGGCGGTCTGACAAGCAAACATGCCCGCGCCGCCGCCTGCGCCATTGATCAACACTTTGTCGCCTGGTTTTACCTGCCCGAAGGTGCGCACGCCTTGATAACCGAGCAGTCCGGCTTGGGGTAAACAGGCCCCTTGTGCAAAACCAAGTTCGGTTGGCTTTTTGGTAAAATCTTCCGCTTTGCCCGTCACAAATTCTGCAAAGCCACCCCATCCGCTGTCCGAAACATCGCCGAATACTTCATCGCCAATGTTGAAGTTGGTAACGGCGCTACCCGCTTTTTCCACGATCCCTGTTAGGTCAGCGCCCAGCGTTCTGTATGGCGGTTTGAAAGGGCCGATCACGCGCATGATGGATTTACCGCTGATAATGTCCCAGTCCCAACTGTTCACGGACACAGCTTTAACTTTGATCAATATTTCATTGGGCTTCGGCGTAGGTGTTGGCACGTCACGCAGCTCCAACTGGTCTGCATTGCCATATTTCTCGCAGATAAATGCTTTCAAGATTATCCCCCTCAATTGTTTGAAGGAATGTGATCACTTGTCAGTCCGACTTCAAGCTTTGTTTTTCAGCTTATGGCCCACTTGCACAATCGCCTCGAGCGCTGGGATCAGTTCAAAACCGAGCGCTGTCAGTTGGTATTCAACAGAGGGCGGCGAGGTGGGCTTAACCTGGCGTTCGATGATCCCGCGCTCCAACAAGCCTTTTAGCCGCGCTGACAAAACTTTGGCGGAAATGGGCGGTATATCGATCCGCAACTCATTAAAACGGCGTGCGCCGCCGCGCAAATGCCAAATCACATTGGGTGCCCATGCGCCCGCGATCATCGACATGCAATCGGTTAGATCGCAGCCAACCGGGGGTTCTGGGCTTTTGTTCTTTTTGACTTTTAACGCCACGGTTGTCTCCCAACATTTCGCTGATCTATCGGAAAGTTATTGCACTTGTGATCGAGCTGGCTGATTGGCTATCCAGCTATCCAGCTATCCAGCTATCCAGCTATCCAAATGGTAACCCCAAAGAACAGTTACCATCAGTTACTTGCTTGTCAACTGAAACTTCTTCTGTAAGTTGCCAAATAATTGAAGTGATGAAGGATCAAATAAATGGAAAATATTGAACTTGGCGCCAACAGTGCGGCCTTACCGCCGGACGTATTGCCCGCAGAATCTAACAACAAGTTCGAAGATGTGGCGGCGGTAGTGAACGCCTATTTTGACGGCCTTTACCATTGCGACGTGGATATTTTCGAGCGGGTTTTTCATCCCAAAGCGATTTACGCAACTGCGGATGAACCGGAACTTTTGCATTGGCAAATGGATGAATATTTTGAGGTGATCGCTAAACGCCCATCGCCTGCCTTTCGTGGTGAAGCGCGCCATGATCAGATCGATGAAATTCAATTCGCTGGCGACAATACAGCATTTGCGCGGGTGCGCTGCTCAATAGGTTCCACTGACTTCGTTGATTTTCTGACGCTGGTGAAAACCAAAGGCCGTTGGCAAATTATGGCCAAAATTTTTCAAATCAAAAAAGGAAACTAGAATGCCATATGTAAATATCAAAGTGACCAACGAGGCCGTGACACGTGAGCAAAAGGCGCAGCTCATAAAGGGTGTCACCGACCTATTGGTGAAGGTCTTAGACAAAGACCCACAAACAACCCATGTGGTGATTGATGAAGTTGAGTTGGAGAATTGGGGCTTTGGTGGCATACCAACCGATATTCATCGGGCGCGACAGGCAAAGAATTAGCCAAAAACAAAGCCCCGGCGCACTGCACCGGGGCCTTTTAATCTTAAAATCACAGAAAGACCATTAGCCCTTAAGCGCTTCAACTCCTGGCAATGGTTTGCCTTCCATCCATTCAAGGAACGCGCCGCCCGCTGTTGAAACATAGGTGAAGTCGTTCACCACTTTGGCTTTAGCAAGAGCTGCAACAGTGTCGCCCCCCCCAGCAACTGACACCAATTTGCCATCACGTGTGCGTTTGGCTGCATATTGGGCGATTTCGATGGTGCCTTTGCCAAATGGGTCCAACTCGAATGCGCCCAACGGGCCGTTCCAAATCAGGGTTTTGGCCTCGTCAATTGCGCCTTTGATGCGCTCGATAGAATGGTCACCCACATCGAGCATCATGCCGGTTTGATCCATGGCTTCAACGCCGTATGTGCGGCTTGGGGCATTGGCTTCAAAGTGCCACGCCACCACGCCGTCAATCGGGAGAATGATTGCGCAATTGGCGTCTGCCGCTTTGTCGTAAATCCGGCGGGCAGTATCTGCTAAGTCTTTTTCGCAAAGCGATTTACCCATGTCGATACCTTGGGCGTGCAAGAAGGTATTGGCCATGCCACCACCAATCACCAAGGCTTCCACCTTGTGGATTAGGTTTTCAAGCAGATCGAGCTTGGTGGACACTTTTGCGCCACCAACCAATGCAATCACTGGTTTTTTGGGTTGGCCAAGGCCCGCTTCAAGGGCGGACAATTCCATTTCCATGGCACGACCTGCACCCGACGGCAATTGATGGGCAATCGCTGCGGTAGAAGCGTGGGCGCGGTGGGCGGCGGAGAAAGCATCGTTTAAATAGATATCGCCAAGGCTGGCCATGCGGGCTGCCAACTCGGTGTTGTTCTTTTCTTCACCTGGGTGGAAGCGGGTGTTTTCCAGCACATATATGGTGCCTTTCGTACCAGCGTCTAATTGCGCTTTCGCGGATGTAACATCGGTCCAATCGGTTTTGACAAACTCGACGGGGTGGCCAAAAGCGTTCCGAATGGCTTCAACAATGAATTCTAGCGAGAACTCGGCTTTCACTTCGCCCTTCGGACGACCAAAGTGCGACAAAAGAACAGGCGTGCCGCCATGCTCGATTATGTGCGAAACTGTTGGGCCAAGGCGCACAATGCGCGTGTTGTCGCTTACCTTGCCGTCAGCCACAGGCACATTTAGGTCAGCCCGCACCAAAACGCGTTTGCCGTTAAAGTCAAAATCTTCGAGTTTTTTGAAGTCGCTCATGGGTTTCATCCGTTCTCTTCCCCGATTAGGGGCGAAACTAAATTCGTAAATCTATCTATAGCGCAAAAATAAGGGGCCCCAAAGAGCCCCTTATCAATTCTTGGTTCACTCAGGTAAAACTTACAGAGTTTTACCAATAACAACCGCAACGTCTGACATGCGGTTGGAGAAGCCCCATTCATTGTCGTACCAGCTCATCACAGACACAAAATTGCCGTCCATAACTTTGGTTTGTTGCGCGGCAAAGTTTGAAGAGTGTGGATCGTGGTTGAAGTCGATTGAAACTTTAGCTTCTGGATCGAAGTCAAGAACGCCTTTCAATTCGCCTTCAGCAGCGGCTTTAACAACTGCATTTACTTCTTCAGCAGTTGTGGCGCGGCCCGCGATGAATTTCAAATCCACTACAGAAACATTTGGTGTTGGTACACGAACTGACATGCCGTCCAACTTGCCGTTAAGCTCTGGCAAAACAAGGCCAACAGCTTTCGCCGCACCAGTTGAAGTTGGGATCATGGACATGGCCGCAGCGCGTGCGCGGTAAAGGTCGGAATGCATTGTGTCCAATGTTGGCTGATCACCAGTGTAAGAGTGGATGGTGGTCATCATGCCTTTTTCGATGCCCAATTCGCGGTGCAACACTTTGGCCAATGGGGCCAAGCAGTTTGTGGTGCAAGAAGCGTTTGAGATCACTTTGTGGTCGGCAGTGATATCTTGATGGTTCACGCCAAAAACGGTGGTGATGTCAGCGTCTTTACCCGGCGCAGAGATCAGAACGCGTTTTGCGCCGGCATCAAGGTGGAACTGAGCTTTGTCACGGGCGGTGAAAATGCCAGTACATTCCATTGCAATGTCGATATCTAATTCGCCCCAAGGCAATTCTTTTGGATCACGGATCGCGTAAACTTTCATTGGGCCACGGCCAACGTCGATTGTGTCGCCGTCAACTGTTACTGTGCCTGGGAATTTGCCGTGCACGCTGTCATAGCGGATCAAGTGTGCGTTGGTTTCCACTGGGCCAAGATCGTTGATTGCCACAACTTCAATATCGGTACGACCTGATTCAATGATTGCCCGCAAAATATTGCGGCCAATGCGACCAAAACCGTTAATTGCTACCCGTACTGCCATTTATCATCTCCAAAAAGGGTGAATTGGTGAGAAAATTGAAGAAGGGGCAGAACAGCCCCTTCGATTATTTGCTAAACTATAGTTGAGATTTAGCGGCTTCAACCACGACTTTCGCCGTAATGCCAAAATGCTCAAACAACTCAGGGCCTGGGGCAGAGGCGCCGAATGTGGACATGCCCACAAACTTGCCGTTGACGCCCAGATATTTCTGCCAACCCATCTCAATACCAGCTTCAACTGCCACGTAAGCTTTGGCATTGCCAATCACTTCGTTGCGATAGTCAGCGTCTTGGGCTTCAAACAATTCCATGCACGGCACAGAAACAACGCGTACGCTGTGTTTTTCTTTTTCAAGCTCTTTTGCTGCGTCCATAGCCACAGAAACTTCAGAGCCTGATGCAAACAACACCACATCGGCGTCATTGTCGCCATAAAGGGTGTATGCGCCTTTTGCGCAGCGGTTTTGTTCTGAAACATTATCGTGCAACGCAGGAACACCTTGGCGGGTGAGGGCCAAAATTGAAGGGGTCTTTTTGCTTTCCAGCGAAAGCTCCCAACATTCAACCGTTTCCATCGCGTCCGCTGGGCGGAACACATTTAGGTTTGGAATGGCGCGTAGGGCGGCCAAATGCTCAACCGGTTGGTGGGTTGGGCCATCTTCACCCAAGCCAATCGAATCGTGGGTCATCACATAGATAGAGCGGATGCCCATCAAAGCAGACAGACGGATCGCTGGGCGACAATAGTCGGTAAAGACCATGAATGTGCCGCCATATGGAGCGAGGCCACCGTGCAGGGCGATGCCGTTCATTGCAGCGGCCATGCCGTGCTCGCGAATGCCGTAATAAACATACGAGCCAGAGCGATCATCTGAGGTGAAGGTTTTTTGCTCGCCAGATTTGGTGTTGTTCGAACCGGTTAGATCGGCAGAGCCACCAAACATTTCTGGCAACACGCCATTGATCACGTTCAACGCTTTTTGCGATGCCACACGAGTTGCCCATTTTGGCTTCTCGTCAGCGATCTCGCGTTTAAACGTTGCAACAGCCTTTTTGAAGCTTGTTGGCAAAGAAGCGTTTTCGCGGCGATCAAATTCAGCTTTAAAGTCTGCGTCTTTGGCGGCGAGGCGTTCTTCCCACGCGGTGCGGTGCTTGGTGGAGCGAAGACCTGCCAAGCGCCATGCATCAACCACATCGTCAGGCAATACAAATGGGGCGTGTGTCCAACCAAGCGCTTCACGAGCTCCAGCAATTTCTTCTTCGCCCAACGGTGCGCCATGCGCTGCCGATGTGCCCGCTTTGGTTGGCGCGCCAAACCCGATCACTGTTTTTGCAGCGATCAATGTTGGCTTGTCAGATTTTTGCGCTTCAAGCAGCACTTTTTCAATTGCGTCTTGGTCGTGACCATCAACAGAAAGCGTGTTCCAGCCCGACGCGCGGAAACGCGCATGTTGATCTGTCGAATCAGACAAAGATACAGCGCCATCGATTGTGATGTCATTATCATCCCAAATGACGATCAATTTGTTCAGTTTTAAGTGACCCGCTAAAGCAATTGCTTCTTGGGAAATGCCTTCCATCAAACAACCATCGCCAGCGATCGCATAGGTGTAGTGGTCAACAAGGTCTGCGCCATAGTCGGCGGCAAGCTTTGCTTCAGCCATTGCCATGCCAACCGCATTGGCAATGCCTTGGCCTAGCGGACCGGTTGTTGTTTCAATGCCAGAGGCGTGACCATATTCTGGGTGACCAGCGGTTTTTGCGCCCAACTGACGGAAATCTTTGATGTCTTCCATGGTCATGTCTTCATAACCAAGCAAATGCAGCGCGGAATAAAGCAGCATAGAGCCGTGGCCAGCAGACAGAATGAAACGATCCCGGTCTGGCCAATTGGGCGCCTTGGGGTCAAATTTCATGATTTTGGTGAAAAGCACGGTGGCAATATCAGCTGCCCCCATGGGCATACCTGGGTGCCCGATATTGGCTTTTTGCACTGCGTCCATAGTTAAGGCGCGAATTGCATTGGCCATTGCGCTGGTTTTGGCTTGATCAGTCATCAAAGTCCTGCCCGAAATGTTTTGCCCGATAAAACGGGATTTAAGTGGCGACAATTGCTGGCGATGTCATATCAGGTCCGCTTTTTGAGTCAATTCCCCCATTTTCGCCATTTTTATGCTAATTGCTGGTTGCAAATTAGGTAATGGATCAGGTTATCTGCATATATAACAGAGAATCAAAGTAAAGTTGGCGTTGGAAAAAACAGCGCATCGAGGGACGTCTGGCCGATTTAATGGTGGAAAAAAGTTTGGATTTGGACAGCGCAAATGCCCGATTGGACAGCGCTTTGGACCGTTTGGAACGACAATTGCGGCAAACGCGCCAGCAATTGGGCACCACCTCAGAATTGGAACTTAAGGTTCAACATTTGGCCAAAGAGAGATCTCGATTGGCCGATCAGTTGGAAAAAACCACCACCCGCGCCAGCGAAATCGAACAATCGGCAAAAAAAGTTTCTTTGCGCATCATGGGCGCAATGGAGAAAGTTCAGCTTGCATTGAACGGTGAAAACGAGGCCTCGTAGCAATCAATGTCAGAGATTAACGTCGAAATTGATGGTCGAAAATACCGCATGGCTTGCGAAGATGGTCAAGAAGCGCATGTGCGTGATTTGGCCGCTCGCTTTTCTAACTATGTAGAAGGCCTGAAGGGCGAGTTCGGCGAAGCTGGTGACACCCGTCTGACCGTCATGGCAGCGCTGACTGTTATGGACGATCTGACTGCGGTACAAAATGAGTTGGCCAAAGCCAAAGAGGCGCTGGACCAATTGGCCATGAAATCTTCTAAGCTCGTGCAAGAGCGCGACACGTTAGAAGAAGACTTTGCCAAACAGATCATTATGGTCTCCGAGCGCGTAGAATTGCTTGCCGCGCAACTGGAAAATGCATCTAAGCAAGATGTGCCAACTTATATTGATCAGGCTTAGGGTTAGATTTTCCTTTTAGACCGGAATTGGGGTGGGCAGATCCAGCCACTTCCTTCGTTTTGCTATCCTTAAGCGCAATTGGTTCAAGAGTGTCTTCGCATCAGTGCTCAAATAGTTCGTAAAAACCTCTATTGCCAATTTGTTTAAGGGGCGAGATTCAACGATCCTCACCAACAGGGCCTCAATTGATTGCTCTTCACCTTCGGCCATGCTGTTCAATAGATCACCAAATTGTCCAACGATAAGCTGTTCGTAACCTTCGCTTTCAGGAAACTCGTCGGCAATAATTTCACAGGCATCTAGACCAATTTCAAGCGGCCCCTTGGTCACTGCGTGAAACATTGCGCCAAAGAAGTCCCCATCATCAACGATACCTTCAGCGATTTTTTGGCGCTTCGACAAGTGGCCAGTCTGCCAATGTCTGACATAGCCTTTTGCAATTTCTCTGGCTGAAATTTCCAACGGGAAGAATGGGTTATACTGGTATTTGCTGTCAGTTTGATCGGTCATATGGGCAATGAGATTTACAAAAATGGATAAGCTAATGCGCTAATTGCTCAATGATTGTGCCAGCTTTTTTCTGAATGGCAAGCAGATTAGGAATATCGTTTCGACATGAAACTGCACAAGGCCCTTTTCCCCAAGGCGTTTTACCCCTATATGTGCTCTTCGCTGCCCGGCTCGTGCCGGATATTTTTGCATTCCCGGGGCCTTAATCATCCTTTAGGGAGCTGTCCCTGTTTAGACCCGTGGGTTTTTACATACGGCGCCCACCTACGTAAGTAGGTTCCCAGGATCAATACCATCCGACGGCCAGGGCGGCACTTTAGTTTTTTGGGGTTAGAAAGCCAAACACGTTGAGCGATAAGAGTGATCTACAACGCGCAAAATCTGAACTGCGCGACGCTGCCCATCAAAAACGTGCCGCCCTTTCTCCCTCTTTTCGCACCGAAGCTGCCCTTGCGGCCGCCGAAACATTTGTTGCTGCAGTGCCGATTAAATCGGGGCAAGTGGTTTCGCTTTATTGGGCGATCCGGGACGAACTCAGCACCGAGCCTTTGCTCATCCAATTGATGGACGAGGGACATCAGGTTTGTTTGCCCGTCGTGTTGGGCTCCGAACAACCGCTTGAATTTCGCCTGTGGGAACAAGGGCAACCGCTGGCCCCGTCTGGCTTTGGCACCCTTGCCCCTCAAGTTGGCGCGCCCGTTGTGGTGCCAGATGTGATGGTTTTGCCCATGCTTGGGTTTGATGCTCAAGGAAACCGCTTGGGCTATGGCGCTGGCTATTATGACCGCACCATCGCCAACATCGACAAGCCCCTGACTTTGGTCGGCTATGCTTTTGGTGTGCAAGAAGTTGATGTGATGCCCGCCGAGCCACACGACAAACCGTTAGACATGGTGGTGAGTGAAACAGGCGTGCGCCGTTTCCTCCCGCAGGAGAGAAATTAATGCGCATTTTGTTTTTAGGCGATGTGATGGGCCGTTGTGGCCGCGCTGGGGTCGCCCGTTATTTGCCCGACCTTCGCCGCGACTACAATTTTGACTTCGTAATTGTGAACGGCGAAAATGCCTCGCATGGGCGCGGTCTCACCGAAAAACATTATCGCGAATTGATAGAAGCGGGTGCCGATGTGATTACGTTGGGCGACCATGCTTTTGATCAGCGCGAAACATTGGGCTATATCGCCCGCGAAGAAACCTTGCTGCGCCCCATCAATATGTCTAACGCTGCGCCAGGGCGCGGATCAATGATGTTTGAAAGCCAAGGCGGGCAGCGGGTGTTGGTGATTAATGCCCTTGGCCGCGTGTTTATGAACCCGATCAACGACCCCTTCGCCGCTGTGGATGATGCCCTAAACGGTTGCCCCATTGGCGATGTGGCTGATGCGGCAATTGTAGATTTTCACGCCGAAGCCACTTCGGAAATGCAAGGCATGGGCCATTTTTGCGATGGCCGCGCCTCGCTAGTTGTGGGCACCCATACCCACATCCCCACCGCCGACCACCGCATTCTAACGGGTGGCACCGCCATCATGTCTGATGCAGGCATGTGCGGGGATTATGACAGCGTGATCGGCATGCAAGCCGAAGAACCCGTCAACCGCTTCGTCACCGGTCTACAAAAAGAACGCTTCACCCCCGCCGAAGGCAACCCCAGCGTGTGCGGTGTGGCAATTGAAACCAACAGTATGGGATTGTGCACCTACGTTGCGCCAGTGCGGGTAGGCGGGAGTATATCGCAAACGTTGCCGAATTTTGGGTGAGAGCCTATTTTTGCGTATTGGGTTTGTTGAGGGTGGTTAAGACACAAGCCGCGATGATAAGGGATGAACCAATCCAGAATTCAGGCGTTGGCACTTCGTTAAATATGTAAAAACCAAAAATGGCTGCCCAGATCAAAGCAGTGTTGTCGATCGTTGCTAGTGAAGTTGCTGGCATCAGTTTGAGGGCCAAGATGAAGGCGTAGAATGCAATGGCGTTTGCAGTGCTCAGGCCAATTAGCAGTGTTGCTTCAGTATTGTTCGGCAAGACAAAATCTAGGGCGAGGAATGGAAAACATAGTCCCGCTATAATGGCCGACTGCGTGAACGCGATGGAAAAAACGTCTCCTTCGAGTGTTTGCTTCTTGAGAAGTATGATGCTTGCTGCGTAGCTTAGCGGGCTCAAGAAAGCTGCCAGCCATGCTTGTGTCGGATATTATTTTCCCCAATTTAGATCAACTTGAGTAATGCTGAGAACCAATGCACCCATTACGCCTGCGCTGATTACTATTGCCAATTTTGGTGTTGGCTTTTCACCTAGAAAAAATATGCTTAAAACTGCTACCATAATTGGTGCTGTCAGTGATATTGCGGTGACAAGCACCAAAGGCATTTCTGACAGGGCGTAAATCAGCATTCCAATTGTCGTTGCAACTAGGCATGCTCGGATAATGTGTAAGTGAAGCGATTTTGTCAGAATCGGTTTTTTGCGCATGAGCAGCATGATGGAACCAAGCAATATTGCAGCACCACTTTGTCTGAAAAAGATAATCTCAAACGTTGGAATCGTTGCGACCAATGTCTTGGAAAAAACATCTATAATTGCCAGTACAAAAACAGCAAGTATCGAAATTAGAATGGCATTTATGTTCATTGTGTTGCTCATATTTCAAAGGTTCATCAGGCTGTGATTGCGCACAAGTGCAAATCACTGAAATCTGATCTTGTTAATTTCGTCTAAAGCAACATTTTTTGCTAAAGAGTAATTAACCAACTAGATAAGTCAAACTTGAATTGAGCCCAATTGGTGCCGACTTAAACTCGTATATTTAGAGCGAGGGTAAATTTATGTTGGATAGCAGCAATGCAATTTGGGATGATGATGAGTTTGCTAGTTGGAATGAAATTCACCGAGATACTTATAAGCAAGAAATGCGGGCGAGATATCCAAAAGCAGATTTTGCGCTGGTAAAGATCTATGAAGATATGCTGTCGTCAGCCGAAGGCAACCCCAGCGTGTGCGGCGTGGCAATTGAAACCAACAGCATGGGATTGTGCACCTACGTCGCGCCTGTGCGGGTGGGTGGCAGTATTTCTAAGGCGTTGCCGTTTTAGGTGTTTCGAATGTTGGAATGCTCGTCTGCGCGACGAAACAATACGGCAAGAATAGTTTCGAACCCAGGTTTCACAGCCCTGCGCATCGCAGGTTTTTGGGTGCTTTTAGGGCGAGCTAGGTGGTTATCTTAAGCAGTTTTACATCGTCAATTAGTTCCGCGCCGCGTTCACTGTAGAATGTGTTTGCCGCCTTGTTCTCTGCCCAAACTTCCAATTTCAGTATTTTGCAGCTTCGTTCGGCAGCAATATTCCGCACAGCGACCAAAAGTTCATCACCAACACCTTGCCGTCGATAGGTGTCGGCCACGACCAAATCGCTGATGTGCAAGGCGCGAGAGTTCGTGTGAAGTTCAAAACTCTGGCTGAATGCGGCGAAGCCCAAAATCTGTTCGGCATCTGCCGCGACAATAGCCTCAAACCAATGATTGATTCCAAAGGCGAGTTCTTCGAGCGTTTCTTTAGTTAGGTTAGGCTTGGGATCGTCAACATGTTCTGCCAGCTGCTGAGACAGTTCGATTATTTGTTGAATGTCTGCCGATTTCATACTTCTTATTATCATTCTATACAGCCCCATCCTCCAATTAGGGAAGGACACCCGCTAACTTTACACCAAAAATTGACATTAGCACGCAGCTGAAAAAGGGCAAATTTGTCCACACAGCAGACCTTGATGTCCAATTTCAGAACATAGAACTTGTAGGTCAACGTTGAAGTAAATACTCGGTTAGGCCTGCGCATATGATTTGGCGCTGTGTTGTGCCCGCGCTGATAGGTCGTGCTATTTCTAGGTTGTCGCAGTGGGGGTATTCACTCCCGCCAATACCGATAAAGCAAATAAAGCATCAACACCGGATAGATCACATCCCCGATCAGCGGTGCGCCGATGTTTGAGGGCGCGAAGTTTTGGTGCATTATCGCATCGTTGATATGCACATATGCCGCGCCGAGCCAGAAGATGCTTTTGGTCACAATCAGTGCAGTGATCAGGTGGTCTCTGATCCAGATGGCGAGTAGGCCGGCAACGCCGGTTCCTAGGGTGAAAAAGGCCAGTTCGGTTTGAAACGGGCTGGTTGCCCAGCCGATGCTTTGGGCAACGCTGGTGGCTAAAAATGTATGGCCGATAAATGACCAGATACCGCCAAAGCCAAACAAGATCACCACGTAATAGATGGTGAGTAATTTGAACATGGCATTTGGCCTTGGTGCTTTTTCACGCGCCATATGCCTCCTTACGCTGAGCGGCACCAGTACCAGCATGTAGATAAAACCGCCCACCAGCGGGATGAAGCTGAACAGCCAAAAGATAAAGAACGTCATCGGCAGCGCGCGCAGCAACACAAGTGGCCAGTTTTTAAATGGCTCTTGCGTGTCTGCACGGCGAATTGCAGGGCCAAACGGCACTAAAAAGTCTATGACTTGGTCGAAAGCTTGCTTCATTAGTTGTCTGTTGTTCCATATTTTGCGATTGGGAGAGAATTGTACAGGGAACTCGTTTGGTCAACTTGTTTGGCGGGCCGACGGATTTATCCCCCTTGGCGAGGGCGTAAGGGTATGGGGTGGATTGACCCCGGATCAAGTCCGGGGATGCCAGAGGGGTACGCATTCCCCCTCCCTTAATCCCTCCCCACAAGGAGGAGGAGACGATGAGTTGCAATGCCCCAACCCCACGGGGCATTCCCGGCCTTGAGCCGGGATCGGCTGGCGGTATGGCATTGGCCAGCCCCAACCTCAGGACGAGGGTCAGAGAACAAAAACTTATCCCCGGCCACAAACTCCTGTGCCAAGATGCACCTACCTTTTCTTGAAGCCGTGCAGCTTGTTGACGAACAAGGAGCGGCAAGGAAGTGTTTTTCACGCCGCCGTTGGTCGCTTTGCTCCCGACCCCAGCACCCCCGCCAATTGGTGCCACGCACCAAGGCGGAATGCGTGAATGCTTTTTCCTCAAAAAAAAGGGGGTGGCCGAACAGTAAGACGTTTGCTGTTCGCTTGAAGTTGAATTGTCCAGCCTGACACCGAAGGCGGGCGTAAGTCATCGGGCAGCAAGTTGAAGCTGTTCTGGGTTTTATTGGCGGGAGTGCCGGGGTAGCGAACAAAGTTCGCGACGGCGGCGCGTCACAACTGCGATCTGATCGGTTTGACCGATCCACAAGTCGTAGCCCCAAAGATACCCAATGATCGATCAGCGGATCATGGTGTAGCACAAGAGGATAGAAGGGTTTAGCACCTCGGGGTGTTTCAACATTCAAGCAACAGCCATTTTGCGCGAGGCGTTTAACGTCTCATTTTTTATACTACACAAGACGAGATCTTAAACGCCTCGCGTATCTGCACCTATTCATCAACTCCGACGGTTATTTACCGTGTGGAGCGTCTGGTGTTTTCTCTACAAATTGTGTTTGCACTGCGCAGCAAAACGAATGCCAACTTGACCTAGCGCAAAGTTAGTTCAACTCTGCACGGTTAGAAACAGCGTTGAGAGGCTTTATTTTGTGCTGGCGACGCCATATAAGATGCGAAATCAGTTCAACCAATTAGGGGGATGACCGAAGACATGGCCGGCCATTCACAATTTTCAAATATTATGCACCGCAAGGGGCGTCAGGATAAGCTGCGCTCTAAGATGTTCTCAAAGTTCTCGAAGGAAATAACGGTTGCCGCGAAAAGCGGTTTGCCTGATCCGGATATGAATCCGCGCCTTCGCTTGGCCATTCAAAACGCCAAATCGCAATCTATGCCCAAAGATAATATTGAGCGCGCGATTAAAAAAGCTGTCGGTGGCGATGCCGAATCATACGACGAGATTCGCTATGAAGGTTATGGACCCGGCGGCGTTGCTGTGATCGTTGAAGCCTTAACGGACAACCGGAATCGTACCGCATCTACAGTGCGGTCGACCTTCTCAAAGAATGGTGGTGCGTTGGGTGAAACAGGCTCTGTTGGCTTCATGTTCGACCGGGTTGGCGAAATCACGTATGATCTTGAGGCAGGTGATGCGGATACACTAATGGACGCGGCGATTGAAGCGGGTGCTGAGGATTGCCAAACTGATGAAGGTGGCCACACCATCATTTGCGCCTTTGAAGACATGAATGAAGTGTCCACTGCGCTTGAAAAAGCTTTGGGCGAACCAAAGTCGGTGAACCCGATTTGGAAGCCACAAAACAATGTGCCGGTTGATGCGGAAAAAGGCGCGACCTTGATGAAGCTCATTGAGATCCTTGAAGACGATGATGACGTGCAAAACGTGTACGCCAATTTTGAAATGTCTGAAGAAGTAATGGCCCAACTCTCCGCTGAAGAGTAAGTCGATTCACACAACGAAGGAATGATTTTGGCATGGGCAATTGGCTCGAACGAGTGAAAGGAATGTTGCGACTGTCGCGTGCTGAACGTGCGCTGACGCTTGCCATATTCATTTTGTTCCAAGCCATGTTGCCCAGCTATGCTGGTGTGCTGTCTGAATGGTCTGGTGATGACCGTTTGGTGCTGTGTACAGCGCACGGGCTGGTTGTTGTTGATCCGGCTGCTGGGTCAAACAAAATTGTTGAGGGCGGGACCATGTGTCTCGTCGCTCAATCTGGTGCCGCGGACTTGGCGCAAGCGCCGATCATGCCTGCATTGGCATTGCCGAAACTGGATGTATCTGCACTCGTTGCACACCAACTGTTTGACTATGTGCGCGGCACGCACATCACGCCTCATGCCCCAAGAGGGCCCCCAGTTCTTTCCTGATTCTACGAACTTGAACTGAACGATGCTGTGAACCCCATTGGGCCAGCGCAAATGAATCTGGAATGAACATGAAAAATACTATACTCGCGCTCGTGAGCGCAATTGCACTTCTATTCACGCTGAACACCGCCCATGCGACGGATCAAATGGCAATGGTGATGGCTGGCGACATCTCAATCGAAAAAGCTTGGACACGCGCCACGCCCAATGGTGCTCCAGCGGGCGGTGCATTTGTGACCGTGACCAATAAGGGACATATGGCAGATCGTTTGATTGGTGCATCATCTGATGTGGCAAAAGCGGTGGAAGTGCACGAAATGAGCATGGACAATGGCGTGATGAAAATGGCGCAGCTTAATGATGGTTTGGTGATTGAGCCGGGTGCGACTGTTGAACTAAAACCAGGCAGCTTCCACTTGATGATGATTGGTTTGCACAAGGCGATTACAAAAGGCGAAATGGTCAAAATCACACTTGAGTTTGAGCATGCGGGCAAAGTGGACGTGATGTTTGAAGCGGCGCGTTTGGGTGCGCCGGGCTTGGAACATGCCGACCATTAATTGGTCATGATACTTGCGTACAGAACAAGAACATGTTCAAAGAAGAGGTGCGGGCAACTGCACCTCTTTTGTTTATGGCGCGGTGAAGATGAGCAATTCAACCATAAGAATTTTGGGCATCGACCCGGGCCTTCGCAACACGGGCTGGGGCATTATTGATCAGACCGGTAATCGGCTGACTTATGTGGCGTCTGGGGTGGTGCAGCCACCAGTTAAAGACGAGCTGCCTGAACGTTTGCTGGCGCTATATAATGGCATCAAAGATTTGATTGCGCTGCATCGCCCAGATGAAGCGGCGGTTGAAGAAACATTTGTCAATGCTGGCCCACGCTCTGCCTTGCTGCTGGGTCAAGCGCGTGGCGTGTGTTTGATGACCCCGGCAACCTGCGGGTTGCGGGTGGGGGAATATTCAGCCAACAAAGTCAAAAAATCTGTGGTTGGCGCGGGCCATGCGGATAAAAATCAGGTGCAATTGATGATCAATATCTTGCTGCCTACCGCGAAGTTTGAAAGCGCAGATGCTGCGGATGCGTTGGCGATTGCGATCACCCACGCGCACCATCGTGGCACGTTAAATCAAAAAGCGAGTGCATAAATGATTGGCAAACTTAAAGGCCTTGTTGAGGCACTTGAAGATGATAGCGTTCTGATTGATGTGAACGGGGTCTGCTATGTCTGCCATTGCTCAGGCCGCACCTTAGGCAACCTGCCGAGCGTTGGCGAAGCCACCACATTGTTCATTGAAACCTATGTGCGCGAAGATCAGCTCAAGCTGTTTGGCTTTGGCACCGAAGCTGAAAAGCAGTGGTTTCTGTTGCTGATGAAGGTGCAAGGCGTGGGGGCAAAAGTGGCGCTGGCGATCTTATCCACGCTGACGGTTTCAGAAATTTCAAGCGCCATCGCCTTGCAAGACAAAGTGATGATTGGCCGCGCGCCGGGGGTTGGCCCCAAAGTGGCGCAGCGCATCGTGACCGAACTTAAAGGCAAAATTCCCGCGCTTGGGGCGGTGGATGCGGGCGTGCAAGGTTTGCAAGAAGCGATTGGCGAGGGCGTGGCCACAAGCAACGTCGCCGACGCCGTTTCCGCCCTCACCAATTTGGGCTATTCGCAAATGCAAGCTTCGTCTGCGCTGGCACGCATCGTCGCCAAAGAGGGCGATGATGTCTCCACCGAAAAACTCATCCGCATGGGGCTGAAGGAGTTGAGTAGTTGAGGGTATCTAGCCTACCAAGCTGTTGGTGGATAGCGAAGAAGCACACGATTGTGAGTACGGAAGGTTGATGCAAGTAGCTGTCGCCGAAAAACGGTTTGCTAAAAATGATGTTGTTGGTTGCTGGTTGTTGTTAATTGCGTCAGTGTCATCGAGTGTGTTTGTTCTCATCTTCTTAACTGGCTTTGGCATCTCGTTATTGTCTGAAGCGGTATTAGGGGCTGTCGCGATTTATTCCATTTCTTTGTTGATTGTATTCGGGACTAGATATCTTTCGGTTTACCGTGCTGAGCAGAATTCGAAGTTTACGTGGACAAGGTTTCTGACATTGGTGAGCACAGTTGGGATTAGTTGGGCGGTCATCCCAGTTTGGATTTCGATCGCGGATGTACTCCAACACCCGGCAGGAAGCTCAAGCGGTGATACGCTAATGGCAGGCGTCCTTGCCGCCTTGTTGGTGGCAGGGGCAACTTTAGTATTTAGTCTTGTTGGTGTACTTATTGTTTGGTTTGTTGCGGATATTTTTGATCAAATCTCAGACGCACCGCTTGAAGCTCCACAATGATAGGAAATGGTTTGAATAACGTTCTAAAATTTGATCCGTCGCAAAAACGCAAGCCCGAGCCGGAAGCGAAGAAGCCGCAAAATGGCGCGGCGCGGTTTGTGTGGATTAGTGCGGTCGTTGGGCCGTTGGGCAGTGCGCTATTTCTGATGTTGATGTTCGGGTTCTCGGACCTTTGGAACGCGATCACCAACCCAACAGTTGGCGGTTATTGGCTGCAGATCGGCAGGTTGTTTGGTACGGCGTTGGCGATTGGTGTGGTTGGGGTTCCGTTTAGTCTTATCTCGCTTGGCTCTTACGCAATGGCGGTCAATAAAGGCTTTGTGCTGTTGCGCTCGATATTTGTGCGCCGTGCAGTGATGGCGGGTGGCATTTATGGTGTGTCGCTGATTGTGGTGTTGTACGTTCTCATGGGCACAGATTTGGGTGGCGCGAACACTGGCGAGTTGGTGTTGGGCGTCGTGCTTGGTGGCTTCTTGGGCGCTGCCGTTTCGTTTTTGTGGGCGCATGTATGTTGGATCATTGGCGGTGCAAAACTATCGCCAAAAACCAATGATAATAGGTAGTTTATGACTGACATTACCGATAGCACTGTTGGCCGCGATGGCGAGATTGACGTTAGTCTGCGCCCTTCCTTGTTCAATGATTTCGTTGGGCAAGAAAAGGCGCGGGACAACTTGCAGGTGTTCATTGACGCGGCGAAAAAACGGGGTTCGGCGCTCGATCATGTGTTGTTCGTTGGCCCGCCCGGCTTGGGCAAAACAACGCTTGCACAAATTGTAGCGAAAGAGTTGGGCGTCGGGTTTCGGGCAACCTCTGGGCCAGTGATCACCAAGGCTGGTGATTTGGCGGCATTGCTGACCAATCTTGAAGAACGTGACGTGCTGTTTATCGACGAGATTCACCGCCTTAACCCGCAGGTTGAAGAAGTGCTTTATCCGGCGATGGAAGATTTCCAACTGGATTTGATTATTGGCGAAGGACCGGCGGCCCGCTCTGTGCGGATTGATTTGGCCAAGTTCACCTTGGTGGCGGCGACCACGCGGGCAGGGCTGTTGACCACGCCCTTGCGCGATCGCTTTGGCATTCCGGTGCGGTTGCAATTCTATACGCCAGAAGAATTGGTGAAGATCGTGCGGCGCGGTGCGCGGTTGATGGGCATTGGCATGAGCGAAGATGGGGCGATGGAAATTGCCCGCCGTTCACGCGGTACGCCACGGATTGCCGGGCGGTTGCTGCGACGGGTGGCGGACTTTGCGCAAGTGGATGATGTGGATGAAATCACCGCCGCTGTGGCCGACAAGGCGCTTGGGCGGTTGGACGTGGACAAGAAGGGCCTTGATCAAGTAGATCGGCGTTATTTGGGCACCATCGCCACCAATTATAGTGGTGGCCCAGTGGGGATTGAAACCATCGCCGCTGCCCTATCGGAACCGCGCGATGCGGTGGAAGAAATCATTGAGCCTTACCTCATTCAACAAGGCTTTATTCAACGCACGCCGCGTGGGCGGATGCTGACCGCTATGGCGTTTCAACATATGGGCATGGGCGTGCCGCAAGGGTTCTTGGGCGTGCAGGCCAGTCTGTTTGAAGAAGAGGCCTCCGATGAGTAATCTGACCTTTGATGAGGGCAATAACCGCGTCAATGTGCGCTGCGCTGGCATTATCCGGCATGAAGGGCATGTGCTTGTCTGTCGTGAAAATGACGATGATTTTGTGTGCTTGCCTGGCGGGCGGGTGCAGCGGGGGGAAAGTTCGCTAGATGCCATTCATCGGGAAATGATGGAAGAGCTAGAAGCTGAAATTGAAGCGCCGCAGCTAAAGTACATCATCGAAAACTTCTTCTGGCGTTATGGCAAACGCTACCATGAATTTGGCTTCTATTATGAAATAGAACCGCCTAAAAATGTGCCGTTCAAATTTGAAGGTGTGTGCGCCACGGGCGAAGATGATGGCACAATGCTCAGCTTTGAATGGGTGCCGCACAGCCCCGAAGGTTTGGCATATGTCAACCTTCACCCCAACTCCATGCGCACCCGATTGATGGATTTGCCAGTAGGCTTCTTGCATCAAACGGTTACTGATCCAGACTATTGAGATATGGGCATTGATTTAAGCTTCAAGTCACCGGGCCATAGGTTCAATGTGCGGGCGGCGGCGATCATTCGGCATGAAGGCTATATCCTGTGTGATCAGGAGCGGGGCACCAATTTCAGCTTTCTGCCCGGCGGGCGCATTCAGCGTGGGGAAAGCAGCGCTAAGGCCCTGCAGCGCGAATTGGGTGAGGAGTTGGAGATTGATGTGCAGGTGGGTCAACCTTTGATCATCACCCAGAGTTTTTTTGATGGCATCCACAGCGAGCGTTACCACGAGTTGGGGTTCTACTATGTGGTGGAGCGCCCTGAGAATTTGGCATTTGCTCCCGGTCAAATTTGCCGCTCGATCATAGAGGACGGTGGCTGGTATGACTTTTCATGGGTTGAGGCCACGCCAGAAGAATTGGTAAAGGCGCAGGTGGAACCCAAGGCAATACATCACCATTTTATTGACCTACCCGCACACCCCGTTCATGCTATTATTCACGAGTGAAGGGCAAAGTTTGAGGGCACGATGATGAAAAAACTAAGTTTGATAATGGCACTATTGGCGGGGCTAAGTCCTGTTACAGCAACAGCGCAAGACATGTCGGGTGTGCCTGATGTTTCTATGTTCAAAATGATGGTTGAGGGCAACAAACAATCTGGTTGGGTGGCGTTTCGTGAGTATGATGGGCAGCAATTGATTTATTTCACAGCGCTGGTGACATCGCGGTGTCGCTTAAAAGAAGTTAGATATTCAATCAATTCAGATGCATTGGATCAAACATTTCCGCTTGCTGCATGCATTCCAGATTCACCGTTTTCGATCCCCAGTGATGCAGGGCTTGAGGCCATTGCGCTTTCAATACGATCACAGACCGCCAAAACAGTTGCCGTGCAAGTGGTGTTTGAAGATGATGTTGAAACCGACATTATGACCTATCGCCCTTGTGAAGGGGTAGGTGATGGCACTTGCGCGAAGGTTGTGAACTAGCGTGGACAATCAGAACTATCAATTTGGTGGGCAGCTCACCAGCGATGGCGCGCATCTGTTTCCGGTGCGCGTCTATTATGAAGACACCGATTTCTCTGGCAATGTCTATCATGCGGCTTATTTGAAGTTCTTCGAACGGGCGCGCACCGAATTGTTGCGGGCGCACAATGTGCATCATGAACGATTGCTGGCTGAGGATGGGGTGGCGTTTGCAGTGCGCTCGCTCAATATTGAATATTTGCAGGCTGCGCATATTGACGACTTGTTGGAAGTCAGCTCGCAAGTGGTTGAAATGAAGGGTTCTCGCTTGACCATTGAGCAAATTATGCGGCGGGGTGGGGATGTGATCACGCAGGCCAAAGTTGTAGCAGTGTCCATAAAATCTGACGGGAAACCGACGCGATTGCCGCAATCGATTAGAAACGCGCTAGAATAGAAATTTATTCATCTTCAATTCAGCAAGAATTCATTAACCATAAAATTACCGGATCAGCCTAAGGGTCGCTATAAAGTAACTTGTTGGCACAAATGGCTATGGCGCTCTTAAATTTGACAAAATTGGGCGGCATGTCGATGGGCTGGGCTAGCGGCGTGGTAAAACCAGTGGTTGGCAATTTAGGGGAAGATAAATGGAAGTAGAACTCGCCAGTGCGGCCGCTGAAGTAGACTTTTCAATGTTTGCTTTGTTCATGGCTGCCGATTGGGTAGTTAAATCTGTTATGATTGGCTTGCTGGTCGCATCGGTTTGGAGCTGGGCGATTATCGTTGATAAGTCCGTGCTGTTTAATCGCTCGCGCCGCGAAATGAACAAGTTTGAAAAGAACTTCTGGTCTGGCCAAAGCTTGGAAGAGCTTTATCAGCAGCTCAATGACACTGAAACGCGGGGCATGGCCTCTGTGTTTGTGGCTGCGATGAAAGAATGGAAGCGCAGCCATGAGCAAGGCGCGTCGTCCTATCTTGGCGTGCAACAACGTCTGGACAAAGTGCTTGATCTCACAATCGGGCGCGAAAGCGATAAGCTTGAAGCACGGTTGACGTTCTTGGCCACCGTTGGTTCTGCATCGCCGTTTATTGGGCTGTTCGGCACGGTTTGGGGCATTATGAACTCGTTCCAATCAATCGCCGCATCCAAAAGCACAAACCTTGCGGTTGTGGCCCCGGGTATTGCGGAGGCTTTGTTTGCAACAGCGCTTGGTCTATTGGCCGCTATTCCAGCGGTTATTGCCTACAACAAACTCTCAAGTGATGCGAACAAGTTGAATGGTCGCTTGGAAGGCTTTGCAGACGAATTCTCATCTATTCTGACCCGCCAACTTGAAAGCCGAGGCCAGTAATGGGCATGAGCGCAGGCGGCGGTCGCGGCGGAAGTCGACGCCGGGGACGGCGCGGCAAAAGCCAGCCGATGAGCGAGATAAACGTTACGCCATTGGTGGACGTGATGTTGGTGTTGCTGATTGTATTTATGGTGGCCGCACCGTTGCTAACGGTTGGCGTGTCAATTGACTTGCCCCAAAGCCAAGCCAAGTCATTGAACACAGAAAGCAAACCAATCACGGTGTCGGTAACGTCTTCGGGAGATGTCTATGTGCTTGAAAACAAAATTGATCCTGCGGATTTGATATCAACGATTGAAGCTTTGGCGCCAAACGGCATTGAAGAACGCATTTATGTGCGTGGTGATACTGTGGCGGACTATGGCAGCGTGATGAAGATCATGGGTCAATTGTCGGGAGCAGGATACACCAAAATCGGCTTGATTACCGAGCAGGAGCAGGGGCAGTAGCCAGCATGCGGATCGGTTTAGGCATTTCAGTTGTATCACATGCGGCCTTGTTGGCTGTCGGGCTTATGTCGCTCGGCGGCGCAGAGCCGTCTGAGCCAACGGAAATTGAAGCCATTCCTATTGAATTGGTGCCGATAGAAAGCGTGTCAAACATTCGGTTCGGCTCGCTTGATAGTAATGTGATTGAAACCGAAACCCCTTCAGCGGTCGACAGCACAGAACCTGCTCAAATTGCAGAACCCACAGGCAACACGCAAGAAAATCAGGATAAGCCGGAGGAAACACAAAATGTTACCCCCGCACCAACCGACCAAACGGCGCCTGAACCTCAGCCAGAGCCGGTGATTGAGCCAACGCCGATTGAAAATATTCCTGCGCGGCCAGAACCAGTGGTGACACCGGAGCCAGAACCCGTTGTGCCCACGCCGCCTGCGCCAACACCTGCGCCCGCGCCAGAGCCAGCGCCAGAACCTGCGCCAGAAACGCCGGACCCAATTGAGCAAGTAATTGCGTCTACGCAAGCGACAGCAGAACCAGAAGTTCAAGCCCCTCAAGCACCGCGTCCGCCCACACTAACCGCAGCGTTGGATCTAGCGCGTTCGCAAAGTGCCCCTAAAGCCGAGCCAACAAAAACAACGGACAACACGGAAAAAGCCGACAAGATTTCCGATATCATCAACAAAGAAGATAGCCGAGGCGCGACCACTGGCACTGGCGGAACAAAAACCGCTGGTAAAACCACTGGTACGGCAGCGCGGCTAACTCAGTCGGAAAAGAACGCATTGGCTGCGCAAATGCGCAAGTGTTGGTTGGTGCCAATTTCAGCCCAAGAAGTTGATGGGCTGTTTGTGCGCTTGTTGATTGATATGAACCGAGATGGTTCAGTAGCGGGTACGCCGCAGGTTTTGGAAATTTCGGTTCAAAACGATGTTGGCGTTGCAACCGCAAGTGCTGCACAACGGGCCGTGCGCCGTTGTGCACCTTATACGCTTGATGCCAGCAAATTTGAAGAATGGCGCCAAATTGAAGTTAGATTTGATCCCAAAGACCTGCTTTAGTAGCGGTGGTCGGGCGCAAAAATGTTAGGAAGAACCATGTTGGACTTAAATAGACGACAAGCTTTGAAACTGGGCATGGCCGGTGCTGGGGTTGCAGCGTTTACCAACCCGGCCAGTGCTTTGGTGAAAATCGTGGTCTCTGGCGGTGATTTTGAACCGATGCCCATTGGTATTCCAACATTCACGTCCGCAGACCCACAATTGGCAGCCGAAATCACCTCAATTATTGTGGCTGATTTGAAGCGCTCAGGGCTGTTTGCCCCAATCGCGCAAGATCAAATGCCGATTAAGCAAGGCGATGTTGGCGCCAGCCCAGACTTCAATGCGTGGCGCAACGCCAAGGCTGATGCTTTGGTGATGGGCAGCGTTAATCAGGTTGGCGGGCAAATTCGCGCTGACGTTCGGCTTTGGGACGTGGTTGAAGGTGCACAAGCCTTTGGCGAAAGCTTTGCGGCCGATCGGCAAAATGCGCGCCGCGTGGCCCATATTGTTGCCGATGCGATTTATGCCAAACTGACAGGGGAAAGCGGGTATTTTGATACCCGTGTTGTTTATGTTGCTGAGAGCGGGCCCAAGGCAAATCGGGTTAAACGCTTAGCAATCATGGATTATGATGGGGCAAATGTGCAATATTTGACCCGTGGGGACAGCATTGTATTGACCCCTCGCTATTCGCCCCAAGGCAACTTGCTGTCATACATGAATTTTGCTGGTGATGTGCCCCAGATCTATTTGTTGGATCTGTCTACGGGCAAGCAACAACGTGTGGCGGACTTTGGTAAAATGACCCTGTCGCCGCGCTTTTCGCCAGACGGGCAAAACTTGGCTTTCAGCGTGACCAGCGGGGCTGATACCAACTTGTACATTATGAACTTGCAAGCGCGAAAGCCCGCAGCCCTTACAAGCGGCGCGGCAATCGACACCAGCCCAAGCTTTTCACCCGACGGGGCGCGGATTTCATTTGAATCCGACCGGGGTGGATCGCAGCAAATTTATGTGATGAGCGCGAACGGCGGCGGTGCGCAGCGGATTAGCTTTGGCGATGGGCGTTATTCGACCCCTGTTTGGTCGCCAAAAGGTGATTTGATTGCCTTCACCAAACAGAATGATGGCCAATTCCATATCGGCACCATGCGCCCTGATGGGTCTGGTGAGCGAATATTGTCTTCGAGCAATTTGATGGAAGGGCCAACTTGGGCCCCAAATGGCCGGGTCATCATGTTCTTTAAAGATCCGGGTGGTGACAGTGGTCCCCAGCTTTATTCTATCGACATTTGGGGTCGTAACGAAATGCGCATCCCAACTGAAACATTTGCTTCTGACCCAACCTGGTCGCCAGTGCTGAGATAAGTCCGCGTGGTATGGTTTTTGTGCGTACTTGATCCAATAGGCACCGCTTCTTAGTTACAACAAGGCTTCAAATGCTTGGAGCTTTGTCATTAAAGGCGGTTGGAATGCCAAGAGTTGTGGATTTTCAAGCTTTGCTTGATCAGTTAAAACCAAGCCCAAAAATGCCAGCTCTGTTTTTGGGGCATGGCAGTCCAATGTATGCGATCACAAACAATGAATTTGCCAAAAGCTGGCAGCAACTTGGGGAAAAGTTGCCCACGCCGCAAGCGATTTTGTGTGTTTCGGCCCACTGGGAAACAAGGGGCACAACCCTTGTGCAGGTGAGCACAAAGCCTGAAACGATCCATGATTTTTATGGCTTTCCGCAAGCCTTGTTCGATGTTGAATATCCAGCTCCGGGCGCCCCTGATGTAGCGCGTGAAGTTGCGGCAATGCTGCAAGATCACCATGGGCACGAGACCATGGAATGGGGATTGGACCATGGGGCGTGGTCTGTGTTGCGGCATTTGTTCCCTCAAGCCAATGTGCCGGTGTTTCAACTTTCAATTGATATGAGCCAGAGCCTTAAGGACCAATATGAATTGGCGCGCCAACTTCGCTCGTTGCGTGAAAAAGGGGTGATGATTATTGGTAGCGGCAATGTGGTGCACAATTTAAGGGCGCTGCGGCCAGAAGGTGAACAACAGGATTGGGCGCTTGCGTTTGATCATCAGGTTGAACAGTTTTTGCAAAATGGGGACCATGTTGGCCTAACTCAACTGCAATCCAACCAGCATCTATTTGCGGCTGCGCACCCAACTTATGAGCATTTTTCGCCAGCAATTTACGTGGCAGCTGTGGCGGATGAAGGCGACCAGTTGGCGTTTTTTAACGCGCAAGTGAATATGGGAAGTATCTCAATGCGCTCGTTCATTTACTTTTAAAAACGCGCAAATGCGACTATTCGCGCAAAACGGTCATAATCTGGCCTGATTAGGGCTGCATTAACCCTGTTTGAGAACCCGTTTTTAAGATAACGGGCGGTAAAGATGGGCGTTAGAATTTTCCCAATTTTGGAGCAGGACCATGCAAATGGGTCATAAGATCACCAGCCTTTTAAAAGGCATTTTGATTGTTGCGCTTGTTGCAGTGGTTGCAGCTTGTGCGCGCACACCCGCTGGCGGTGTCGGCAATCTTGGGCCAGGGCAGGCAGCTCCTGGTACACAACAAGAGTTTTTGGTTACTGTTGGTGACCGTGTGTTCTTCACCACAGATAGCTCGATTTTGACTGATGAAGCCAAAACGACTTTGGACAAACAAGCTGTTTGGCTGGGTCGTTACCCGAACTACAGAGTGATGATTGAAGGTCACGCCGATGAGCGCGGCACACGTGAGTACAACATTGCGCTGGGTGCGCGACGTGGTTCAGCGGTGGTCAACTATTTGGTTAGCCGTGGTGTAAACTCGAGCCGCGTGACCACAAAATCGTTTGGTAAAGAACGTCCAGTTGCGGTGTGTAACGACATCTCATGCTGGTCGCAGAACCGTCGAGCGGTAACCGTATTGTTGCCATAAGCGACAAAGAAAATCCTCTACTGGAGGCGGGCGCCGGGCATCGTTAACACGAGCCCGGCGTTTTTTTGTCGTAATTTTGTTTTACCTACGCCATCAAACAGATTTACAAAGGACCTAAGCCCGTTTTGGGCGAAGGTTTCTTTGAACAGGAGTAGCCATGACAAAGAAAATGAAACCCTCACGATCTCGCGTGCCATTGATGGTGAGCGCGGCACTTGTGGGGGCTTTGGTAAGCGTTTCTGCTTTTGCGGGCAAATCTGATCCCGCCCCGATTAATGAGCGGTTGGACGTGTTGAGCGTGCAGGCGGATCAGTTAGGTGCGAACTTGACCAGTCTTGAGTTTGGGTTGAGCGGCAGCACCTTATCCCAAGCGCCTGTGCAACGTATTCGGGTTGGGCAAAGCCGAGAAATTGGCAGCATCAATGTGCGCCTTGATCAGCTTGAAAATCAAATGCGGGTACTGAATGGGCAAGTTGAGGGGCTTCAATTCCAACTCACGCAAATGCAAACCCTGCTTGAGCGCATGCAAGAAGATTACGAGTTTCGGTTCCAAGAACTGGAAGGCGGTTCTTTGGGAAAAACTAGTGCGGCACCTCAACCAGACAGCGTGACGCTGTCTGAGGGGTTGCCGCAGACCCAAGCTGATATTAGCTCTGAAGAAAGCAATCTGTTGGGAGCACCCGAAACCACATTGGGCACCATCGTATTGGAAAGCGAAGGCCAGCCATTGGATTTGAGTTTTAATCCGGGCAGTGCCGTTTCAAATGCTGATGGTGATGCGCAATATGAAGCTGGTTATGAGGCTATTGTGCGTGGCGATTACCAATTCGCCAAAGATCAGTTTTCGCAGTTTGTAGCGCTTTATCCCAATCATCCACAGTCCGCAGACGCCTACCATTGGCTTGGGGAATCGTTGATGCAGAATGGGGAAAATGAAGAAGCGGCCGAGGTGTTCTTGGCAGGTTACGAGAATTTTCCTAATGCAGCGCGCGCGCCGGACATGGTTTTAAAACTCGGCATCGTGTTGGCGAAAACTGGTGAGCGGGAAACAGCTTGTCGGACTTTTGTGGAAGTGCTGCGCAAATTTCCTGCCCAACCAAAAGCCTTTAAAGCGCGCGTGAAAGAGGAACAAAGACAATCCCAATGCTAGGCGGCGCCAACACCGAAACGCGTTTGGATGATCCCGATCATCTTCAATTGCTATTCGCCCCGATTGCGAGTGAACAGCATATCGGGCTTGCGGTTTCTGGTGGGGTGGACAGCTTGGCTTTGCTGTTGTTGGTCTCGCGCTGGTGCGCATTGCTTGAAAAGCCGCCGGAAGTGGTGGTCTTTAGTGTCGATCATGGTTTGCGTGAAGCGGCAAAAGAGGAAACCAAATTCGTCGCTTCGGTGGCGACGGAATTGGGATTTGAAGCTCACATCCTGGCCGGTCAGATTGAAAATCCGGGTTCACGCTTGCAGGAGAAAGCGCGAGCGCTGCGATATGCACTGATTGGGCAAGCAATGGATGACCAGGGGATCAGTTGCTTGCTTACCGCCCACCATTGTGATGACCAAGCAGAAACAGTGATGATGCGTTGGTCGCGCGGGAGTGGGTTAAGTGGACTTGGTGGCATGGCAAAAGTTAGCGTGCGCCAGGACATGTTTGTATTTCGACCCCTATTGGATGTGCGGCGGCATGAACTAGAGGCATTTATTGCCGAAAGTGGGCGTGCACCGGTGGACGATCCATCCAATCGAGATGCCCATTTTGAACGGGTGCGTTGGCGGCAGTTTATGCCAGATCTGGCGGATGCTGGGTTGAACGCGGAAATGATCAACCTATCGGCGAAACGGTTGCGCCGCGCCGACAGTGCGCTGGTTGAGATGACAGAACAAATCTATGAGGATCAATTTGTGATTGATCCGTTTGGGTGTTTGTTTTTTGATCTGGCCGCACTGATGAAGCACCCAACCGAAATCGGCATTCGATTGCTGGGGCGGGCACTTGATGATGCGGGCGGTAAAACGCACATTCCTGCATTGGTGCAGGTTGAAGCGTTTTATGATCATCTGCAATCGGGGGTGTTTGGTTTTAAAGGGCTGACGCTTGGCGGCTGTGGCATCAAGGTAAAAGATGGTATGGTGCAAATGTATCGAGAGGTTGGGCGCATTAGCGATGGAAAAATTGAAATTGCGCCCGGGCAATCACAACGCTGGGACAACCGCTTTCAGATTATCGTTGCGCAAGATATGTCCTCACCTGTTTGTGTTTCGCCAGCGATTGGAATCACGCGTAATGTGCTGGACAAGATGATGCCCAATTTGTCCCATGTACCCATGCAAGCGGTGCACTCTGCACCGATGATTGTGGCGCAGGATCAAATTTTGGCCATTGGGGAGCATGTTTTGGATGAAGGTGTAGATGTTTTTCGCACATTTGGTCCAAATGCGCTGATCTAACGTTAATAGTTTTAGTGTTAGTTTTGGGCAACACAATGTTGTGCATGGCTGAGGCGAAACGCCCCTTGTAAGTAAGGGGCTTGGTGCTTACATTCGCAGTAACTTTTTTCAAGATCAGCTTCGCGCACGCGCGGGGCAACAAATCCAAGGCAGGATTAATGAACGGCAATTTTAGAAACTTCGCCATTTGGATCGTGATTTTGGTCCTCTTGTTGGGCCTTTTTCAGGTCTTTAACACCTCGACACAAACAGCGAGCGTGGGCCAACGCACTTATTCTGAATTTGTATCAGAGGTGGATGCTGGCAATGTGAGCAGCGTGGTCATCACCAAAAATGTGCTGCGTGGCACATTGAACAATGGTGGCACGTTTGAAACAAACATCCCAACCGGTGTTGATGTGGTTTCTCGTTTAGAAGCACGTGGCGTTAGCATTGAAGCCCGCGACCCTGAAGGCAGTCCATTCTGGACCATATTGCTTTCATCTTGGTTGCCCTTCATCGTAATCATTGCGGTTTGGTTCTTCTTTATTCGCCAAATGCAAGGTGGCGGCAAAGGCGGCGCGATGGGCTTTGGCAAATCACGCGCAAAATTGCTGACCGAGGCCCAAGGCAAGATCACATTTGAAGATGTGGCAGGGGTTGATGAGGCCAAGCAAGATTTGGAAGAGATCGTTGAATATTTGCGCGATCCGGGCAAATTCCAACGCCTAGGCGGTAAAATTCCACGCGGTGTATTGCTGGTGGGCCCTCCGGGAACGGGTAAGACATTGCTTGCGCGTTCGGTTGCCGGTGAAGCCCAGGTGCCATTCTTTACGATTTCTGGTTCTGACTTTGTGGAAATGTTTGTGGGCGTTGGTGCAAGCCGTGTGCGCGACATGTTCGAACAAGCGAAAAAGAATTCGCCTTGTATCATCTTTATCGATGAGATCGATGCGGTAGGCCGTTCACGTGGCGCTGGTATTGGCGGTGGTAATGATGAGCGCGAACAGACATTGAACCAACTTTTGGTTGAAATGGATGGCTTTGAAGAAAACGAAAGCATCATCTTGATCGCAGCGACCAACCGTCCGGATGTTTTGGACCCAGCATTGCTGCGTCCGGGTCGTTTTGACCGTCAGGTTGTGGTGCCTAACCCTGATGTGGGTGGCCGTGAGAAAATCCTTAAAGTGCATGTGCGCAAAGTGCCATTGGCACCGGATGTGGATTTGAAGATTTTGGCCCGTGGAACGCCTGGTTTCTCTGGTGCGGAACTGATGAACTTGGTGAACGAAAGTGCCTTGCTGGCCGCGCGTCGCAACAGACGGTTTGTCACCATGGCTGAATTTGAAGATGCCAAAGACAAGTTGATGATGGGCGCAGAGCGCCGCACCATGGCGATGAAAGAGGACGAGAAGAAAAACACGGCCTATCACGAAGCGGGTCACGCGTTGATTTCTTTGTTGATGCCGAAAATTCTTGATCCAATTCATAAAGCAACCATCATCCCGCGCGGTCGAGCGTTGGGGATGGTGATGAGCTTGCCTGAGTCTGACCAATACTCCTTCTCCAAGGAAAAAGGTCTGGCCCAATTGGTGATGATGTTTGGTGGCCGTGAAGCTGAAATCCATAAGTTTGGTCCTGAAAAGGTAACTTCGGGGGCTGCTGGCGACATTCAAGGCGCAACCAAATTGGCGACCTCAATGGTCACAGAATGGGGCATGAGCGAAAAGCTTGGTCGTGTGCTGTTGAAGTCTGATCCGAACGGTTTTTACGGTGCTGCGAAGGCTGATATTTCAGATGACACTGCCCGTTTGATTGACGAAGAAGTGCGTAGCTTGGTTGAAGAAGCTGAAACCAAGGCCCGCAAGATGATCAAGGACAATGAAGAATTGTTCGAAAACATCGCGCAATCTTTGCTTGAGTTTGAAACCCTGACGGGTGACGAATTGCGGGCTCTGATGGAGGGCAAACGCCCTGAGCGCAAGGACGATGACGATGCGGATAAGCCAAAGGTTTCCGCTGTGCCAAAGGCGGGCAAGGCTGCACCTAAGAAAAAAGGTGACGGTATGGCTGGTGGCGATACTGAGCCACAGCCTGAAGCCTAATGCTAAAGAGTATTGTCATATTCTATTGGGTCGCCTTAACAGGCGGCCCTTTTTGATTCATAGTGCTTTTCAGTTCTGTTAAAGGAATAGCAATGCCAAGCTTTGAAATTTTGATTGCGTTCTTTGTAACAACCGCAATGTTTGCTTACATGCCGGGTCCAGCGATGATTTATGTTTCGGCACAGACTTTGGCTCGCGGACGTAGGGCGGGGCTGATGGCCTCGCTTGGCGTGCATTTGGGTGGCTACATTCATGTGGGAGCTGCGGCATTTGGGTTGGCAGCGCTTTTGGCGCTGGTGCCACAAGTCTATTTGGCAGTTAAGCTCGCCGGGGCGCTATATTTAGTTTTCCTTGGCATCATGATGATCAAAAACCGCAATGAGCAGACTGTTCAGCAAACGGGTACACAAAAAGATGCCCATCAGGCTTTTGTCGAGAGCATTATCGTGGAAGTGCTGAATCCGAAAACTGCAATCTTCTTCGTGGCGTTTTTGCCCCAGTTTGTTGATCTGAACGCAGCTTGGCCAGTTTGGGTGCAAATGGTTGTTTTGGGCACAATCGTCAACCTGCTGTTTTCTTCCGCTGACTTGTTTTGTGTGCTGTTTGCCAGTTTGATGATCAAACGTTTGCGTCGGTCGGGCGCAGGTGCAAAGTGGGCGAAAATGGCTGGCGGTTCGTTTTTGGTTGTGCTGGGCGCTAAGCTGGCGCTGGATCGCTAGGCACAGATTTTTACCAAGATATTTGTTAGTCATTTCATTAGCTATTCTTCGCCATATATTTGCTTTAATGGAAGATGCATACTTGTTTGAATGCAGATTGAAGCGTGGCGCATCTTTTTGGGATAAGCGCTCGAGGGAATTAAATGAAAAAGAAATATTTCGGCACCGATGGCATTCGGGGTTTGGCCAACGGCCATAAGCTAACATCAGAATTAGCGCTCAAAGTTGGTCAAGCGGCGGGTACAATCTTTCAGAATGGTCCCCATCGTCACCGTGTGGTGATCGGTAAAGATACGCGTCGTTCGGGCTATATGATCGAGTATGCGCTAACGGCTGGGTTTAACTCGGTAGGTATGGACGTGTTTTTGCTCGGACCAATGCCCACGCCAGCGGTTGCCATGCTCACCCGCTCTTTGCGCGCCGATTTAGGTGTAATGATTTCCGCCTCGCATAACCCATACGATGATAATGGCATTAAGCTGTTCCAGCCAGATGGCTTCAAGCTGACTGACGATATGGAAGCTGAAATTGAAGCACTGTTGAACAGTGATTTGGCGGACGAATTGGTGCGTGGCCGAGAAATTGGCAGGGCGCACCGGATTGAAGAAGCGCGTGGGCGATATTCTGAATATGCGAAACGCACTCTACCGCGATTGACTGAGTTTTCTGGTTTGCGGGTGGTTGTGGATTGTGCGAATGGTGCCGCCTATAAATCCGCGCCAGAAGTTTTGTGGGAGCTTGGCGCAGAGGTTATAACCGTCGGCGTTTCACCAGACGGCTACAACATCAATGAAGGTTGCGGGTCAACAGCGCCACATCTGTTGCAACAAAAAGTGCGCGAAACCCGCGCCGATTTGGGCATTGCATTGGATGGTGACGCGGACCGCGTGGTGATTGTCGATGAAAAAGGCGAGATTATTGACGGCGATCAGTTGATGGCTGCTCTTGCGATGTTCTGGCAAGAACAAGGCAAGCTAAAAGGCGGCGGCGTTGTGGCGACGGTTATGTCGAACCTAGGGCTTGAGCGCTATTTGAATGGTCGTGATCTCACTTTAGAACGCACCAAGGTTGGCGATCGCTATGTGCTTGAACGTATGCGTGAAGGCGGCTTTAACGTGGGTGGCGAGCAATCTGGCCACATTATCTTGTCTGATCACACCACCACGGGCGATGGGCTTGTATCAGCATTGCAGATTATGGCGTTGGTGTTGGCCAAAGACAAACCTGTTTCTGAAGTATGCCGCTTGTTCGAGACTGTGCCACAGCTATTGACCAATGTTCGGTATGCAGGCGGCGCTCCGTTGGAGAACGAGCTTGTTAAGCAAGCAATTGCAGCGGGCGAAGAAAGAATGGGCGATAGCGGTCGGTTAGTCATTCGCGCTTCGGGTACAGAGCCATTGATCCGCGTAATGGGCGAATGCGATGATGAGAAGTTGGTACATGATGTGGTCGGTGACATTGCGGATGTTATTCAGCAAGTCGCTTAAATTCTCTAGTTAAACTCGCTTAAGCAGGCGGCACCGGTAACCGGCGCCGCCTTTTTGCTTTTAATAATCCTTCCGCGATGAGCAGACCGAAAATGATGGCGAAAAAGCCTACAAATTGGATGGGCGAAAGCTGTTCGCCAAAAATGATTGCGCCCAATACCACCGCAACGATTGGGATGAGATAGCTGGTTTGCGTGCAAAACGCCGCTGACGTTTTATCCACCAGTCGGTAATAGATGATGGTTGCTGCCCAAGTTGGGATGACCGCCAAATAGGCAGCGGAAACCCAGCCCTCCCAACTAATTGAACTCGGCATTGGTTCGAACAATATTGCTCCAATGATGGCGGTGCCGGTGGCCACCAAGATGGTGCCGTAGGATTTGGTCATGGCGGGCATATCGATCATGCGGCGCGATATGATGCCGTTGGTGGCATAGCCTGTGGTGGCGATGATAAGCAGCGCGAAGGGGAGAATGAGTAGCCCTTGATCTTGCTCTGGGTTTCCGCTGCCCATGATAATGGCCACAACGCCTAAGAAACCAACGATCAAGCTAAGGAGCCGCACAGGAGTGGCTTTTTCTTCTGGCAAGAAGACCAGAGAAAACAGCAATACCTGAAACGGAATGGTTGCCATCATCAACCCAGCGATTGCTGAGGGGATGTAGGGTGCAGCGTAAGAAATCAAAATAAACGGAATTGCGGTGCCAAATGTGCCCAATAAAATCATTGCCCGCCATTCGCGCCAACCGTGTGGTAGTCGAATGCGTTGCCATTTCGCAAACGCGATCATGCAACTTGAAGCGATGACAAGGCGGATGGCCACCAACCATAGTGGACCCAAATGTTCTACCGCGACTTTGATGGCAATGAACGCGCTGCCCCACATAAACACAAGGCATGCCAGCCATATCCAGTCTGATGCGGTGCGCTGTTGTTGTTCCATTTTTTTGCCGTGAATTTGGTTGCGAATGACCAGTTGAAGTTAAAGTGATTGTTTAATTGTTAGGGTTAATTGTTGAGGTTAAGCGCCTTTTAACAAAAAGGCGCAATACTGCACAGCGAGAAGTCACAGAAAATGGCTTGCGTAACGAGGATTAGAATGATGCTAAAATGGACAATAGCCGCCTCACTGGCTGTTGCAACCATGTTCGGTAGCAGCGTATTAGCCGCCGACATGATTGTGCCTGAACCCGAATATCCAGAATATCCCGAATTGCCGGAAGTTGACTATGGGCTTGGTGGCTCATTCTACTTGCGTGGTTCGGTTGCCGGAAACGCGCTATGGGCGCGCAACGTCGTAATTTGTTGTGTCGACAATACTGTAACAGCCGCTGGCTGGGGTTATAGCTATGGTGTCGGTGCTGGTTATGAGTTTGGCGATGGTTGGCGTGCTGACGTAACAATCGATGCACTTTCAAATAGCGGATTAACTTCTGCTGGATATACCGCAACCCTTCGCTCAACAGTTGCTTTGGCCAACGTTTATTACGACTTTAGCCTTGAAGATTTTGGTCACAAGTCTGCTGAAGGTGGTTGGACAGGTTATGTTGGTGCCGGCGTTGGTAAAGCCTGGAGCTACGCTTCAGCTACACACGCTGTTGATCCAAACCTTGTTGAAGGTTCGGGCAGTCGTTCATGGGCCGGTGCTGGTATGGTTGGTGTAGGCTACGATATGGGCAACATGGTTGCAGATATTGGTTATCGCGCATTGTGGATGAAAGGCTTCTCTACCTCAGGTGGAACAGACTTTTGGGCACAAGATGCCATTGCGCATGAAATTCGCGCAAGCTTGCGGTACCGCTTCCACTAAGTCGGTCTAGACCTAGCCCTAGAGATTTTAGACCCCGCACCAGAGATGGTGCGGGGTTTTGTTGTTTTGACGCCTTCATATTTTAATGCCTAAGGTAAAACTCTATTAGATTTTTTGCTTATTTGACATTTTGAAACTTAATTTTGGAGCCATAAAATGAGAAGTCGCGTTTTTCAACTTATACGGGAATGTAGTATTCTTTCGGCACTCACATTTTTACTATTGTCCACTGCAACAACCGCGTCATTTGCACAGTTTGGTTCGTTCCGATCAGCAACCTGGAATATGCAAGGTGCAAATGATCAGGGCGAAAACCGTTGGCATAGAGATGTCATTCCGCTGATCTTGGGTAATGTTGAAAGGGATATTGCTGCCAATGATGTTGTTGCATTGCAAGAAGTGGGTGCGGTGCCCCCTGGGGCAGTGCCAACCGGAGAGCAGACAACCTTGGGTGATGCGGTTGCACGCGAATATACATGGCGTGTTGGCACGAGCAGAAATACAACACAAATATTATATATTTATCATTTATCGGTTTCCAATAATGGGCGACCTTCTGCCGGGTTGCGCACCAACTTGGCTATTGTGACATCAATTCGCGCGCCGGAATTTCATATTCTGAGAAACCAAGCAGGCACGCCCGCATGGCAACGTGAAGTTTTGGGCATTCGATTCGAGCCTCACGGCGGACAAGCAACACGGTTTTATACCGTACATGCGGGTTCAAATGGACCTAACAATTCAAATCAAGCTGACAATATTCTGTCGTTCATAAATACATATAATGATGGCGTAGCTAACTGGGCGGCATTGGGCGACTTTAACCGCGACCTGTTGCATGCTGGCGTGCATTTGGACCCACCGGCAGGTGCATATCGCTATCGTGCGAGAGTGCCAACACACACTGGTGATAGCGCGGGCGAATTGGATCTCGCGTTTGCCAACCAACAAATTGCGGGTTGGGTTGGGCATTTGTTGTCTGCAATTTCGGACCATTCACCAGTGCGCTTTGGCCCACAGGCTGAAGATGATCAGATGGAAATTTGTTTTGACGGTGGCGGGGCGAACAATTCTTCGTCCAGCATGTGTTTTAGATAGGTCGGGCGGATAAAAACTTGCACTAGGAATGGTGCGGGTTTTTGTCGTTTTGTGTGAACGCGAAGTTGAAGGGCTAAAGACCATGAAAACGGCCATAATATTTGACTGTGAATTTCTTTGTATCGAAGGGTCGCAGCGCCGATTTTGGTGTGGGGCGGATGATCCTGATCCGGTGGTTGCACAAATTGGAGCGGTGAAATTATCGCTACAGGATGGCTTTGATATTCTGCAAACAACAAAAATTTACGTGAAGCCAAAGGATCGATTTGGTGAGGCGATAAAGATTTCGCCTTTCCTTGCACAATTGACCAAAATTACGCAGGCGCAAATCGACAGTGAAGGTGTCGGATTGGCAAAGGCGCTCATTCAGCTGGACGAGTTTTCAAGTGGGTCAGCATTTTGGTCATGGGGTAAGGATGAATTGAATCTGCTTGGCATCGGCTGTTTTGTTGAGGGAATCGCACCGCCGATTCCAGCCCATAGGTTTGCTAATGCTGTGAATTTGTTCGTCGCTGCGCAAATGCCGATGGAGGATATCGTTCGGACACCAAGCAATAAACTTGCTGAATATTTCGAGATTTCGCACCCAACATTGTGCGCGCATGACGGGCTTGATGATGCGCTGTCTGTTGCTTATTCGTTGCAGTTTTTGTTGCTAGAGGGCCGATTGAAAACGTTGGAATTTCAGCGTTCGACCATGCCTAATTCTTAGATTGTCGGCGAAATTGTCTGACGAAGAAATCGTTTGACCTTTCTTGGAAATGTAACTACTGCGGTAAGTGGGCCACCTCTCCCCAACGAGAGGCGCCTATCTGAAAGGGTAGTCACATGACAGATATATTGAAACCGGACCTTCGTCCGGTAAATCCGCGTTTTTCTAGCGGTCCTTGCACTAAACGTCCGGGTTGGACGTCAAATTTCCTTGAAAACACACATCTTGGTCGCTCGCACCGCGCGAAGCCGGCAAAAGCACGTATTCAGCTCGCTATTGATCTGACACGTGAATTGTTGAACGTGCCTGCTGATTATCGGATCGGCATTGTGCCTGGGTCTGACACGGGCGCTGTTGAGATGGCCCTTTGGTCAATGCTTGGCGCACGTGGCGTTGATATGCTGGCGTGGGAAAGCTTTGGCGCGGGTTGGGTCACAGATGTGGTCAAACAACTTAAGCTTGATGATGTTCGGGTGATGGACGCCGATTATGGCCAATTGCCTGATCTTGGTGCTGTTGATTGGACCCGCGACGTGGTGTTCACTTGGAACGGCACAACCTCTGGTGCTCGCGTTCCTAACGCGGACTGGATTGCAGCTGACCGTGAGGGCCTTGCGATCTGCGATGCGACTTCTGCAGCGTTTGCGCAAGATTTAGATTTCCAAAAACTGGATGTTGTTACGTTCTCATGGCAGAAAGTTTTGGGCGGCGAAGGTGCGCATGGCGTGATCATTCTGTCTCCAAAAGCGGTCGAGCGTTTGGAAACGTTTGCACCGGATCGGCCCTTGCCAAAAATTTTCCGCCTGACAAAAAGCGGCAAATTGATCGAAGGCATTTTCAATGCTGAGACCATTAACACCCCGTCTTTGATGGTGGTTGAAGATGCGATTGATGCGATGGAGTGGGCAAAATCTTTAGGTCCGAACTCACTTCGCGAACGTGCGGATGCCAATTTCAAAGTGTTATCTGATTGGGTTGCAGCAACAGCATGGGTGGCCAATTTGGCGGCTGATCCTGCAACGCAGTCCAACACTTCGGTTTGTTTGAAAATCGTTGATGCAGACATCACCGCGCTTGATGGCGATAAACAGGCAGCGTTTGCCAAAGCCATTGCGACCCGTTTGGACCAAGAAAATGTCGCTTATGACATTGGCGCTTATCGTGATGCTCCAGCTGGCTTGCGGATTTGGGCAGGCTCAACGGTTGAAGCGTCTGACTTGCAAGCACTGACCGCTTGGCTTGATTGGGCATTTGCGACCGAAAAAGCGGCGCTTTTGCAAGCGGCATAAGCCACACGACCCGATTTTTGCTGGCGGGAGAATCCGCCAGCCTTTTCCCCAGTTTTGAAATTGATGGAGGCTTTTATGCCTAAAGTTCTTGTTTCCGACAGCTTGAGTGAAACCGCTGTTCAAATTTTCCGCGATAATGGTGTTGAAGTAGATTTTTTGCCAGATGTGGGCAAAGACAAAGACAAACTGCTTGAGATTATCGGCCAATATGATGGTTTGGCGATCCGTTCTGCCACTAAAGTGACCGAGAAAATCATCGCGGCGGCGACCAACCTAAAAGTCATTGGTCGTGCGGGTATTGGCGTGGACAATGTGGACATTCCAAAAGCCACCGCAAAAGGCATAATTGTGATGAATACGCCGTTCGGCAATTCCATCACCACCGCTGAACATGCAATATCTTTGTTGCTTTCAACGGCCCGTCAAATCCCAACAGCCGATGCTTCGACACGTGCCAGCAAGTGGGAAAAGTCTCGCTTTATGGGTGTTGAAGTGACGGCCAAAACGCTTGGTATTATTGGTTGCGGCAATATTGGCGCAATCGTTGCGGACCGGGCGCAGGGCCTTAAAATGAAAGTGATCGCGTTTGATCCTTTCTTGACCCCAGAACGAGCGCTTGATTTAGGCGTTGAAAAAGTTGAGCTGGACGAGTTGCTTGGCCGTGCGGACTTCATTTCACTGCACACACCACTGACCGATTCAACCCGAGGCATTATTGGCGCCGTAGCGATTGCCAAAATGAAAGATGGCGTGCGGATTGTGAACTGCGCGCGTGGCGGTTTGATCGACGAAGTGGCGCTGAAAGCTGGGCTTGAAAGCGGTAAAGTTGCGGGCGCAGCATTGGATGTGTTTGAAATTGAGCCAGCCAAAGAGAACCCAATTTTTGATGCGCCAAACATCATTTGCACGCCTCACCTTGGCGCCTCTACCACCGAAGCGCAGGAAAATGTGGCGCTGCAAGTGGCAGAACAAATGAGCGCTTATTTGATGCATGGGGCGATTTCAAACGCGTTGAACTTCCCTTCAATTTCAGCCGAGGAAGCACCAAAATTGATGCCATTTGTTAAATTGGCCGAGATTTTGGGCAGCTTTGCGGGGCAATTGACTGAAACAGCGATTACTGGCGTAAAGATTGAGTTTGAGGGCCATGTGGCAGACTTGAACACCAAGCCGATGGTATCAGCTTTGTTGACGGGTGTGCTTAAGCCACTGCTTGGCGATGTGAATATGGTTTCTGCGCCTGTTCTAGCCAAAGACCGCGGCATGAATGTTGAAACCACCAATCGCGAGCAACAAGGCGTTTATGAAAACTATATTCGCCTGACCATTGTGACAGAACGTCAAGAACGCTCAGTTGCGGGTACGGTTTTTGCTGACGGCAAGCCGCGTCTTATCCAAGTGAAAGGCGTTAATATGGAAGCGGAAGTGACCCCATCCATGTTGTACATCACCAATGAAGATAAACCCGGTTTTGTGGGCCGTTTGGGTATGCTTTTGGGCAATGAAGGTATCAACATCGCAAACTTCAATTTGGGCCGCGTTAAAGAAGGTGGCGATGCGATTGCCCTGATCAATATTGATGGCAAATTGACAGGCACGCAGTTGGCCAACATTTGTGCCCTTGAAGGCGTGCAGCAAGCCAAACCAATTTATTTCGACGCTACCTAGGCGTTGCACAGCAACAAAGTAGCAGGCTGCAGCCTGTTTTTTGAGAAGGGCCGGTTCGTCAAGAATCGGCCTTTTGTTTTAGCCTCAATAATGGGGCGGGCGTTCGTCCATTTCGCCAGGGCCGGAAGAGGCTTCGACCTCTTCCATTTGCGCGTGCAGTTTTGAAATCTCGCGCTGTAGCTTTTCAAACTGTGCCCATTGTTCGGTCAGGGCGTTGTTGAGATCTTCTATGGTTTGATCTTGATGGGCCACTTGCATTTCGAGTTTTTCGATACGCGACGACAGATCTTTGTTGTCAGTCATTGGCTGTTTGCTCCTTTGTGGGCGCGCACTGCATACTCTGCCATTGTGATGCCCGCGATGATAAATATGGCCGCGATAAAGTGATAGCTTTGCAATTGTTCAGACAGAATGAGCACGGATAGGATAGCGCCAAAAAGCGGCAAAGCATTGATGAACAGGCTGGCGCGGTTTGCACCGATCAATTCAACGCCTCTGGCATAGAATAACTGCGAGATGATGGAGGGGAATAGCCCCGTGTAAAGCACCAACAGCCAGCCAGTGGTAGTGACTTTGGTGAAGTTTATGATCATCATGGGCAGGCCGCCGAATACCAATTCAAACAAGAATGCCGACAGGGTGGCGAAGAAAAACGTGACAGCGAGAAAGCTCATCCAGTGAATGTTTGGCCGATAGCGCAAAAGAACCGAATAGCTTGCATAAATGATGCAAGCGATAAGGATGAGCCCATCGCCAATATTCATATCTAAAGTGAGCAAGCGCTGTGGTGCCCCTGCGGTGGCCACGAACAGGACCCCGAAAATTGTGGCGATTACGCCAACGATTTGTAGGGCCTTGGTGCGTTCACCAAAAATCATGAAATTGGCCAGCATCACCATCATGGGGATAGAAGCCTGTTCAATCGCACCGTTAACAGCGGTTGTGTATTGTGCGCCCAAATACAAAAACAGGTTGAACCCGGCAAAACCAACGCCACCTGCGAAGGCCAAAAAGGCGATTTTTGCGCGAATGGCGGGCCAGTCTTTTTTGAAATGGGGCAGTGCAAATGGCAAAATCACCAAAAAGCCCAAAAAGAATCGCCCCGCAACTAGATTTGTGGGGGCAATTTCGCCCACAGCCATCTTACCGGCCACCATATTTCCGCCCCAAAACAGCGCTGTAAGCACTAGAAGCAAGATGGGACGATTAAATAGTTGATTTAGAGGGTTTTTGGCCCTCTTTTGGGCGGATTGTTGTTTTGTCATGGGATCACTTTTGCTATACCAGCGACGCTTAACAGGTTTTGGCACTGCCCGAAATACCAAACAGTACGGGTTATGCTATCAGTTTTAAGCGTTTTGTCGGGGCAGGGTTGATCAAATTGATCAGTTCAAAAGGCTAAAACGTTCGATCTCAAGGAGAACATTTTAATGGCGAATGTGGTGGTTGTCGGCTCGCAATGGGGCGACGAGGGAAAAGGCAAGATTGTTGATTGGCTAAGTGAACGCGCGGACGTTGTCGTGCGCTTCCAAGGTGGTCACAATGCTGGCCACACTTTGGTTATTGATGGGGTGACCTATAAAACCGCACTATTGCCATCAGGTGTTGTGCGTCCGGGCAAGTTTTCGGTTATTGGCAATGGCGTTGTGGTTGACCCGCATCACTTTGTGCAAGAATTGGCGTTGCTGCGCGGCCAAGGCGTTGAAATTTCGCCTGAGAACCTAATGATCGCCGACAATGCGTGTTTGATCCTGTCGCTGCACCGTGAGCTTGATAGCTTCCGCGAAAACTCCAATGCGGGCCTAAAAATTGGCACCACGAAGCGCGGCATGGGCCCCGCTTATGAAGACAAAGTTGGTCGTCGTGCCATCCGCGTATGTGATTTGGCAGACCCAGAAAGTTTGATGCCAAAGATTGAGCGCAATTTGCGTCATCACAATGCATTGCGCCGCGGTTTGGGCATTGACGAAGTTAAAGCACAGACCATTTATGATGAGCTGATGGCGGTTGCTGACGAAATATTGCCGTTCGCAGGACGTGTTTGGGAAAAGCTGAACAATATGCGGCGCGATGGCAAACGGATTTTGTTTGAAGGTGCGCAGGGCGCGTTGCTGGATATTGAACACGGCACATACCCGTTTGTGACTTCGTCCAACACAATTGGTGGCCAAGCAGCTAACGGCTCAGGCCTTGGCCCTGGCGCTTTGGATTATGTGTTGGGCATCACCAAAGCTTACACGACACGTGTGGGCGAAGGGCCTTTCCCAACCGAGCAGATCAACGATATTGGCGAATACTTAGGCAAAACTGGCCATGAGTGGGGCGTGAATACCGGGCGTAAACGCCGCTGTGGTTGGTTTGATGCGGTTTTGGTCAAACAAACGGCGCAAGTTTCAGGTCTTAATGGTATTGCCTTGACCAAGCTCGATGTTTTGGACGGCATGGACGAAATCAAGGTTTGTGTGGCCTATGAATTGGATGGTGAACGGATTGACTATTTGCCTTCGACCATGAAAGGTCAGGCCAATGTTGTGCCGATTTATGAGACATTGGCTGGGTGGAAAGGCACGACTGCGGGAGCCCGCAGTTGGGCAGATTTGCCAGCCGAAGCCGTGAAATATGTACGTAGAATTGAAGAACTAATTGGGACGCCAGTCGCTGTTTTGTCCACATCTCCGGAACGTTTAGACAGCATTTTGGTTCATGACCCTTTCCAAGACTAAGTTTTTTTCGTTACATATGTAACGGGGAGCAAGTTTGAGTAGCTAATGGCGGATTATCGAGAGCTTTTGCGTAGGGCAGTTGATGCCCTTCCAGAGAATAACGGCACGTCGCGGCGCGCCGTTTACGAAAAGGCGCGTGAAGCGCTGGTGACGCAATTGCGGGCAATTGAACCGCCACTGCCTGCGCGTGAGATCACGCAGCACCGTTTGACACTTGAGGATTGTATCCGCCAAGTGGAGCAAGAGGCCACTGAGGCCCTGCTACAGGGGCTTAAGCAACAAACTGAGACCCCTGTTGTACCAGTTACTGAACCACAGCCCGTGGCACCACAACAAGTTGAAGAAACTCCTGAAACTGTGGTCGAAATCCCAGCCGAAGATGAGCAAGTGGATGCGGTTGAAGTTGTAGAACCGGTATCCGTTGAGGTCGAGCCGGAAGCGAGCGAACCTGAGGCATCTCAGGAAGAAGTGACCGCGCAAGCTGAACCTGAGATCGAAGCTGAAATAGAATCAGCTCCGCAAGAATTGGTCGACAAACCGTCAGAAACGCCAAGCGATACAGACAAGATCGCTGCCTTGCTTGAAGCGCAGGCAGCGGGAGCGGATGAACCAGCGACGACGCCTGATCCAATAGTTGACAGCACGCCAGAACAAGCTGATGTGGCCGAAGACGAGGTGACTGACGTTGCAACGCCTGTACAAGAGGATACAACGGACGAGGTTGAGGAGCCAGAACCAGTATCTCAGCCAGAAGTTGCGGTTGTTCCAGATGCGACGGCAAGCGAACCTGAGCCAATAGTTATTTCGCAAGACCCCGCCAAAGTAGTGCAACAACCAAGAAACCCGGTTGATGACGTCATCGCGGCTGCACAAGCGGCTTCGAGCGCTGCGGCGATTGTTGCGCCAAAGGTTGATGTTGATGTGCCAGCGGAAACTGGGGCTGAGAAAAAGCCAGCGCCAAGCGTGGAACCTGCCCTTTCAAGTGTGCGAGAAGTTGAGGTTGACGAGGCGCTTGGGTCAAATGAGATAAATGTGGGCGGCGATGAACCTCAAGCAACCATTGACCGTGCGATCAAAGCGCTGGATTTGGAGGCGCAAGGCAAAGATGGCAGTTCGCTTGTTCCTGAAGACAGCAAAGCGGATGATGCTGAATTCAAATCTCAGACCGTGCCCTTTGGCGACAACCTGCGCGATGATTTGGGTGAAACCCAAATCGTTGAAGACGAGGAAACTGGTGGCAACGGGTTAACGGTTTTCCTAATGCTTGTTGTGTTGCTGCTAGCAGGTGCGGGCGGCGGGGCATATTGGGCGTGGAAAGAAGGCTTTGTAGATCTCAACCCGCTTATGGCGCAGTTGGGCCTTGCGGAAACATCTACAGCGCCCCAAACAGCGCAGACCACGACCAATGAGACGCCGGTAACGCCTGACGGCGCTGCTGTGCAGAGCAATGTGCGTGATGTCACTCCGTCAAGTGCAACGCCCAATCTCACAGAACCGAGCACAGAAACAACACCTGTGGAAACACAGCCAACACCAGCCCCTGTTGCACCGGAACAATTAACACCTGAGCCCGCTCCGGCAACCGCTGAGAACAATGAAACTACGACGCCAGATGCCGCTGTTGTCGGCGAGCCCGCAGCACCAAGTGATGAGCGACTGGTGGCTGACGAAACAACAAGCGAGACGGAACAGCCGCAGCTTAACGTAGGCGACCCAAATGCTGCTGCGGTGCAAGTTGGCAGTCGCTCTTTGTTGATCGAAGAACAATTGAGTGGCAGTACTGGCGCGGTGCCATTTTCGGGTGAAACCGTTTGGTCGCGCGATGTTGATGAATTGGGTTCGCCTGTCATTAAGGCCGCGGTTTCTGTGCCTGCACGCAACCTAACGGTGAATGTGCTTCTCCGGAAAAACAGCGATCCTGCATTGCCAGCAAGTCATCTTGTTGAAGTCAACTTTTCTGTGACGGAAAGCTTCCTTGGCGGTGGTGTCGCTAGTTTGCCGGGCATATTGCTGAAAGACCAAGAATTGGCACAAGGCGATCCATTGATTGGAGCCTCGGCTCGGATTTTTGATAATTCGTTCTTGTTTGCTTTAAGCGCTGCGGAAACGGACCTAGCGAAGAACCTGACATTGGTTTCAGAGCGTGGCTGGATTGATTTGCCTGTTGTTTATTCCACCGGACGCAAAGCGATTGTGACGATGGAAAAAGGCAAGGACGGCAACGCTATATTTGAAGCTGTGTTGGCTGCATGGGCTGCTCAATAAGGCAGTTCAACACGCAACTGGATGAAGTGATCCATCTTGTAAATTGAACAGCCGATCTGCCAAAACGTCAAAATCTTGGGCGTGATGGCTGACCAAAATGACGTGCCAGTTGTTTTGTTTGACCAGTCTTTTGACGAGATCGCGCATATGGCCAGCCGTTTCGCCATCAAGGGCAGAGAACGGCTCATCAAGCAGCAAAACAGGTTGATTGCGGGCAAGGGTGCGGGCCAATGCAACACGTTGTTGTTGCCCGCCGGAGAGGGACGCGCACTTCTGGTTTTCAAAACCCTTTAGGCTAACTTCTGCCAGTTTTTCATTGGCGTCGATTTCTTCTTTGCGGCCCAATTGCACATTTTGCGCTGCACTTAAGTGACCAAAAACATTATCCTTTTGGAACAATATCGATATTGGTCGTTCTTCGGGCGGCAAATCTAGGATGGAATGATCATCGAGTTCGATCTGCCCTGATGAAGGTTTTTGAAAGCCTGCTGCCAAATCTAATAGGGTTGATTTGCCAGAGCCACTGGCGCCAGAAATGCCAACAATTTCACTGGGTTCAACCGAAAAATCAAAATGATACGGCTTGGATTTTGGATAGGCGAATTGCAAATTATTGAATGTGAGCATTGTCGCGCCCTCCCAATAGTTTAGGGAAAATGTAAAAGCTGAACACCGCAATGAACAGCAAGATGGTGGCCAGCATCGCCGCATCGTTGGATCGATAAGCGCCCAAGGCGCGATACATCATCCAAGGTAGGGTGCTGAAATCGTCGGTCCCAAATAGGGCGATCACCCCAAGGTCGCCAAACGAAAAGCTAAACCCAAGCGCAAAGATATAGGCGCATTCTTTGCGGATCAGGGGCAATTCGATCAGGGAAAATCTGCGCCAGCCTTTAATATTCAAGCTTTTGACCAAGCGAAAGTGCTTGTTGGCGATCTTTTCCACTGGCGGTCCCAATGTGGCGTTGGCCAAAGGTAACGCCAGCAATGCATTGGCCAGTATGACCACATAGATGCCGACTTTTGAAGTGTCCAACCCCGCCATGCGCGCCAACAAAAAGAAGCCAAGTGCCAAAACAATTGAAGGTGTGGCAAGGTAGGCAAAAACGGGGGCGCTGATGATGGTGCGCAGCACATTGGTGCTGGTGGCACTTGCGTTTTGATAGACCAGTTCAGCGCGGGCAAACGCGAGTAACATGGCACACAACAATGCGATGGAGGCGCTAGCCGTAGCGATGATGCAGGATGTGAGCAAAGAGTTCAAAAATTTGGCTGAAGTGATCAGCTCAAACATGCCGGGTTCAAGACCATTGTAAAAGATGATTAATAGGGGGCTTACATAGGCTAGCATAAAGACAAAAAGCAGTAATCCGGTGACCCATTTGGCCACGCCTGTTGCTTGCCAGATGTGGTTTTGATTGGCCCCGATTAGCACGGAATTGCTTTTTAGGCCTGCCGCTGGGATGATGATGAACAGGCAAAATGCCAGTTGTGCAGCGGCTAAAACTGCCGCGCGATGTAGATCAAAATCAAGTTTTACCGCTTCAAAAATGGCGACCTCAAACGTTGCGTTGGCAGGGCCACCACCGAGCAAAAGCACGACTGAAAATGAGGTGAAGCACATTAGGAAAATGGTGGCACCAAGGCCGGGTATGGTGCTTTTGAGCGCCGGCCAATCCAAGATGATGAAGCGTTGCCAAGGGCTAAAGCCCAACGATTGCCCGAGTTTTAAGCTGGCGCTGGGCAAAGCTTGCAGGCGGTCGTAAAATATGCGGGCGGCAAAGGAGCCGTTTAAGATGGTGTGCGCAGCCAGAATGCCTTGTAGGCCAAAAATGGTGAAAGGCAGTTTGCCGAACCCAAAAGACTGTCCGACATCATTGATTAATCCGGCGCGGCCCCAAATCGCCAAAAGGCCAAACGCAACCACCAGTGTGGGCAAAACCAATCCGGCTGATAGGATGGCCAAAACAAGCGGTTTGCCAAAAAACGCCAACCGTGTGAGCGCGATGGCGACAATGCCGCCAGTGACAAATGCCAGCAAAACTGAGAGACCTGCTTGAATGGTCGACATGCGAAGCAGGTGAAAAATATCGACAGAACTGGTTTGTGAATTGCCAAACAAGTCCGCAGCTTGCCAAATGATGGCAATGAGCGCGCAAATGAGTGCACCTACGCCAAGGGCGATAAACAGGCCGATCAGCAAACGTGGCGCCGCCCAAAAAGGGGAGGTCCCGCCCAAAGGGCGAGACCAGGCGTTTTTACTCAATGCCGGCAAAGAAGGCATCAATATATGCTTTGGTGTTGGCTTCAACTTCAGCATCATCAAGCAGCAAAGTTTGCTCTTTGCTCAACGGTGTTGCAAAGCCTTCTGGTAGGCCGCCATCAAGTTCGATCACGGGGAACATCCAGTTGGTTGTTGGGATAACTTTTTGCCCCTCTTGGCTCACAAGATATTGCATGAAGTCTTGGGCCAATTCTTGGTTTTTTGACGTCTTGAGAATGCCTGCCAATTCAACCTGTACATAGTGACCTTCGTCAAAAATCGCGGCGGCGTAGTTGTCGTCTTCTTCAGCGATTTTGTGGTACGAAGGGGAAGTTGTGTAGCTAAGAACCATGTCCGCTTCGCCGTCCAAGAACAGGGAATAGCTTTCTGACCAACCCTTGGTGACGGTCAGAATATATTTTTTGAGGTCTGGCCACATTTCTTCTGTGTCATCGCCATATGCAGCTTTTGCCCAAAGCACCAAGCCAAGGCCCGGTGTTGAAGAGCGTGGATCTTGAATGACGATTTTGAAATCTTCATTGCCATTGTCCAAATCCTCAAAAGATTTTGGCGGGGTTGGGAAATCGGATTTGCGATAAACAAAGGCAAAATAGCCATAGTCAAATGGCACAAACTGATCTGATGTGTAATCAATTGGCAGATTAACGGCTGAAAGGTCTGTGTTGTGCGGGGCAAAAAGGTTGGTGCTTTTTGCTTCGGCTGCGATGCTTGTGTCTAGGCCCAAAACGATGTCCGCTTTGGTGCTGTCGCCTTCTAGCTGAGCTTTGCGAAACGCGCTGATCGCATCATCTGCGCCAACGAAATCCACAACGCAATTGCAGGTTTCTTCGTAGCCAGCTTTAAGCTGCGGGCCGGGGCCCCAATCAGACGCGAAGCCGTCATAGGTGTAAATGGTGAGTGTTGGCTTTTCTTGTGCCATTGCAACAGATGCAAATGGTGTGAAAGTGAAAAGCGCCGCAATCGTAAGTTTTTTCAAAGACATTTAAGTCCCTCATGTCAAACAATATACGGTCGTGCGTAAAAGGGAAAATGACAAGCACTGGCCAAAATAGGCCCTTGTCATCTCGGTCTCCCTCCGCCAGCATGACCTGGTTCAGGTTATATGGGTTTAATCTCAGCTCCTGTTCGGAGCACCCCAGCGAGATGTGGCTAACTTAGTTGATTTGAGTTGATATGCAAGACCCCAAAAAGTCTAGTTCTGAAAAGACCCGATTGCAGTTTTCAAAACCCGTCATTGTGCTTGGTGGCGGGGATTTTGACCCCGTCCAACTGCGCGAATTTGTTGGCAAGGATTATGCTCTAATTGCAGCAGATGGTGCTGCGGATGCGGCACTGGCGCTGGGCTTAGACATTAGGGCGATCATCGGCGATTTTGATTCTGTTCGGGATCGAAATGCCTTTGGTCCTGATGTTGCGCAAATCGAAATCGGCGAACAATTGACCACCGATTTTGAAAAATGCCTTTATTCGATCGATGCGCCGATGTTCATTTGCTTTGGCATGTTGGGCAAACGGGTCGACCACACGTTGGCGGCGTTTCACACCATTGCGCGATATGGGGCGCAAAAGCACATAGTGTTGATGGATCAAACCGATGTCACCATTGGCGTGGTGGGTGATTTTTCGATTGATTTGCCAGTGGGCACAAGGTTTTCAATCTATCCTTTAAGCCGCACAGATTTTAAGTCTTCAAAGGGCTTGAAATATCCGCTTGATGGCCTGACGCTTGAAGTTGGTAATCGCATCGGCACGTCCAATGAGGTGGTTTCCGGCCCGGTGGACGTGGTTTGCGACGGCATAAAACTTCCCTATCTGGTGATCATATCAAAGACATATTTTGATGACGCTATGCGCGCAATTTTGGCAAGCGAGGTGGCGGAGAATGAAAGACAAAACTAAGGCTTTGTGGGACAAGCAAAACCAGCACCCTGGCGATCGCTGGCGACTGTTTAGGGCTGTGGCGAAAGCGGTTTCGGCACAAAAGGTTTTATATGCTGGAAGCTATGTTGACGTGGCGGCGTCATTTGCTTTTCCCAACGTTACCTATGTTGACATGGATAAACGGGCAAATGCATTTTTTGATGATCGAGAAGGCGTTAAAGAGATAATTGCAGCGCACGAAGGCGCGCCAGCATCGCCTAAGTTTTCCTTCGTGCATGGTGATTATTCAAAGTTAGATTTCACACCGCAGAGCTTTGATTTGTTGATCTCGCTTTATGCGGGCTTCATCTCTGATAGTTGCACAAAATTTTTGAAAATCGGCGGGCAATTGTTGGTGAACCCAAGCCATGGGGATGCCGCACTTGCTTCGTTAAACCCGCAATATCAGTTAGGGGCAGTGGTGCAATCGCGTGATGCAGACTACAAGGTTTCGACCCAAAATCTTGAGACCTATTTACAACCCAAAAAACCAATTTCGCTTACGCGAGATATGGTGTTTGGTGCTGGTAAGGGGATCGGATATACCAAATCGCCGTTTGCCTATTTGTTTACCCGAGTGAAATGATCAAAAATGTACCAACCACCCGCTTTTAAAGAGACCCGTCAGGATGTGTTGCTTGAGGCAATTGCGCAAAATCCATTGGCAACGTTGGTGTGCAACACTGAAGCGGGCATTACCGCCAATCATTTGCCGATGATCGTCAATTTGGATGGCAGCCAATTGCACGCCCATCTGTCACGGGGCAATGATTTGGTTGAGCAATGTGCAGATGGAGTTGAGGCGTTGGCGATTTTTCAAGGGCCGGCGCATTATGTTTCGGCAGGTTGGTATCCGGGTAAAAAAGAGCATGGCAAGGAAGTGCCGACATTTAATTATGTTGTGGTCCACGCGCATGGCAAATTGCGCTTCAAGCATGATGCGGACTGGAAACTCGCCCATCTGCATGCGCTAACAGACAAAATGGAATATGGCCGTGCGGAACCATGGTCGGTGTCTGATGCACCAGCGGACTATTTGGACCGTCAGCTCAAAGGCCTGTACGGCTTGGCGTTTGAAGTCACTGAGTTAGTCGGCAAATGGAAAATGAGCCAAAACCGCAAAGACACAGATAGAGCGGCGGTTGTGAACGGTTTGCAAAGCGATGGCGATGCCGCCGCGATGCAAGCTGCTGCGATTATTCAAAGCGGCCTTTAAGCCGGTTCTTGATCCATGGCGTGCTTTTTTACCTCGATCTGTACTTTTTCAAAAGCACGGACTTCGATTTGGCGAATGCGTTCGCGGGAGACATCGAATTTTTGCGCCAGTTCTTCAAGCGTTAGGGCTGGCTCTTGCAAGCGGCGGGCTTTGAAGATTTCTTGCTCGCGCTCGTTCAAAACGCTCATGGCGTTGTTGAGCAGGCCCATGCGTTCGTCATATTCTTGGGCGTCGCCAAGGGCAGTTTCTTGATCGGGTTCGTCATCCACCAACCAATCTTGCCATTGTGATGCACCTTCGTCTGAGCGCATGGGGGCGTTCAGGGAGGCGTCGCCGGTTAGGCGTTGGTTCATGGAAACAACGTCCTCTTCTGACACTTTTAGCGTTGTGGCGATTTGTTTGATTTGATCTGGGTGCAAGGCGCCATCATCAAGGGCGGCGATTTGGCCTTTGATTTTGCGCAGGTTGAAGAATAGACGTTTTTGCGCGGCGGTGGTGCCGATTTTGACCAACGACCATGAGCGCAGCACATATTCTTGGATCGATGCGCGGATCCACCACATGGCGTAGGTGGCCAAGCGGAAGCCTTTGTCTGGTTCAAAGCGTTTTACAGCCTGCATCAGGCCCACATTGCCTTCAGAAATCACCTCAGAGATCGGCAGGCCGTAGCCGCGATAGCCCATGGCGATTTTAGCCACGAGGCGCAAATGCGAGGTGATTAGCTTTTGCGCGGCTTCTGGGTCTTCGTGTTCTTTGTAACGCTTGGCGAGCATGAACTCTTCGTTCGGCTCGAGCATCGGGAATTTGCGGATTTCCTGCAAATAGCGCGATAAGCCATTGTCTGATGACAATGTTGGCAAATTTGTTTGGGCCATTTAGCACCCCCTCATTCCCGTTGCGTGCCGCATCTAAAACATGCCGGCACAGTTTGATGCTCCACAAGGGACGCACCACACGCAATCAATTCGTTTGTTGGACATTATATAGGGCCGATATATGGCATTTCACCCCTCGGGGGGAGAAAATTTGTACAAAAACGACTTAAGATGCGAAATTTGACCTAAGAACCAGCAGTTTGCAAGCAGTTTTCAAGGTCTGCCATATCCGTTGGTAATTGGGATGAAAAGTGCATTTTTTCGCCTGTTACAGGATGAGCTATGGTCAAATCAACCGCATGCAGCGCCTGACGGGCCAAAGATTTCAGGGATTTTTGCACCAACATTGGCATGTTGCGCTCACGGCTTTCAAAGCCAATGCCATAGCTAGGGTCACCCAGCAAGGCGTTGCCGATATGGGCCATATGCACGCGGATTTGGTGGGTGCGCCCGGTTTCAAGCTGGCAGGCAATTTTGCTTACGGTCCAAGTGTTGCCGCCATATGCCTTGAGCGTTTTGTAATGGGTAACCGCTGTTCGGCCGTTCTTTTCAACAATTGCTTGTTTGGTGCGGTTTTGCGTGGAGCGGCCAATCATGGCGTCTACCGTACCTTTTTCAGGATCAGGCACACCCCAAACAAATGCATTATAGGTGCGGCGCAGCGGTCCGTTTTTGCCATGGTCAGCAAATTGGGCCGATAAAGATTGGTGCGCTTCGTCGGTTTTGGCAGCGATCATTACGCCGGATGTTTCTTTGTCCAAGCGGTGCACGATGCCGGGGCGTTTGACCCCACCAATGCCTTTAAGGCTGTCGCCACAATGAAAAAGCAGCGCGTTGACCAGCGTATCCTTTTCAACGCTTGGTGCAGGGTGCACCACCATGCCCGCGGGTTTATCGATGACGATGATGGCATCGTCTTCAAATAGAACCGTCAGCGGTATGTCTTGCGGCACTGGTTCAGCGTCGGATGGGTCAGGTTCATTGAAACAAAGTTGTTGATCTTGTTTGACGCGGTATTTCGGCTCGCTTATGGTCGCGCCGTCAATCAACAGCGCGCCTGTGCGGATGAGGGCTTGGCATCTTGAACGGGAATGCCCATCAAGAAGCGAAGCCAAAACAACGTCTAGTCGCTTGCCGTCATCTTCGGCGCTGACCAAAAATGTAACCAATTCGCTTTCGGAGCCCATGTGCATGAGTGCTGATCAACCTTCAAATGCTAATGACGAGAATAATGAAATGACCCCAGAAGTGGAGGCGGTTATCAACCGGGCTCGGCGTTCCTTTGGCGTCAGTGTACTCGTTCTTATGGTAGGGTTTATGGCGGTTGCGGGCGCTCTTGTCTATCGTTTGAACCAAAAGTCTGGTGATGATCAATATCAAGCGCAAACTGTGAGCGTGCCACAGGGGGCTACAATCGTTTCTGCTGTTGTGCAAGACGGCTTGATTACGCTCACCTACAAGTTAGATGAAGTGACCAACATACGTGTGGTGAATGCCACAACGGGCGATATTGTGCGCGATATTTCAATTGTTTCTGAATTGCCAACAAACTAATTAGTTGAGGATTTTTTGAGGGCGTCCATTCGGTCCGCTACGCGGCCGAACACGTTTTCATCGGCTGTTGGTTCAAGCTCGGCTTCGTCCAATCCATCGTCGGCATATTTGCGTACGCGATCAAACAGGCTTTGCGTGCCGTCTGCGCCGCCGGTGCTGTCTTGGGCGTAAATAATGTGACTTACATCCAAAGCGATGTTTTCCATCCGCTCGCGCAAGTCGTCAACATCACCAGTTGGCAGTGCGAAGCGTGTTAAGATGTCTTCCTCTAGGCCCAGTATGCGGCTGCCTAGATCTACTAGGTCATCTTCCACCATCAACTCTTCTGCAAGGCTAGTGGTTGGGGCAATTGGGGTCTCAACGGCTGCTTCCAACTGACTAAGTTCCAACTGGGTGTCGTCTTCCAAAGCCTGTTTGTTTTGTCGCGCTTGGTCGTTCAATAATGCGTTGAACCGCTCGGCCGCAATGGCAATATGGGCCTCAGCATCGTCTAACAAATCTGGGATGTTTTTGGTTAAGGTCTTGTCGGGGCTGGAACGACCACGATTTTTAAGTTCTTGCACACGTGTTATCGCTGCGCGCAATTGTTCTTCCAAAAACGCGTTTCGCTTGCGCTCAGCTTTTAGCGTTTTGGCCAGCTTTTTCGCGTCGCCCTCAAAAATATCTAGGTCATCTTCATCATCAAAGTTTTGCACAACGGCAGATGCTGCAATATTGGCGACGGCACGGGCTTGATCGAGTTCTTCAATTTTTGCGGCAAGGTCGCGTTCGCGATAGCGCAATTTTTGACTTATGTTGGTGAGTTCAATCTCATAGTTGCGCACTTGGTCTTGCAATTCCTGATTGCGTTCGATCAGTTCCGAAGCGACAGTTTGCGCGCCATCCTGCTCATGCACCGCCAATTCTTGAGTTTGGCGAAGTTGGGTGAGTTCACGCAGTTGGGTGGCGCGTTTTTTGCGCAAATCTTCTAGTTGCAATTCAAGCTTTCGCAGCTTGAGTGCATTCTGGGCGCGCAATTGGTCTTTTTCAGCGCGAAACTCAGAAAGGGTAACTGGTGTGGTGGCCGCAATGCGTTTTTTGGTCAAACGCACCGCGCGGCGCCAAATGCTGGGCAAAACAAGCAATGCGAATATGATGGCGCACAAAAAACCCAGTGCGTAAAACATCACAAGCTCTATGACCATCAAATACTCCCAAGTCCGACACCTTATTGCGAGTTTGCAATAGCCTTGAAATCAAGGGTGAGGCGCTGTTGTGTTGACAAATGGTTAATAACACAAATGGGGATACGAGGTCACGTTACAATGGCGATTATTGTTAACAGATTAGAGTTTGGAAACGAGGCCGCCTAAAATGGGTTCCAAGTTGGGTTTTGTGTGAACTTTAGGTAGCCCACATTGATGCCCAGACGTGCGCCGATTCCTGAGCGGATGGGGACAATGTAGATGTCTTTGTATTTCATTACCGTCATGCCAACACCACCGACCACAAAGGCTGAGCCTTCAACGCCGGGATAGCGACCGTAAATGGCGTCTGTGGATGGAAGATTATAGACGAGCATCATGACTTGCGAACCGTCGGCGCCAAAATCAAAACCCAATGTTGGTCCCTGCCAGTACAAGAGGTGGTTGCCCGCGTTTTTAGTGTATAATTCACCGTCGCCATAGCGCACCCCTCCAAAGAACGCGCCGGAGCCTTCTTGGCCTAAAATGTAACCATTCGGCAGGCCGTAGTTTGCAACTGCACGTTCCACAACTGAAGCAAGTCCTTGGGAGACTTTGCCAAAGAACTGTCCACCCGCCGTCACCAATTCGTTTGCTGTATAGCGATCTGAAACTGTGTCCTGAGCATGGGCAATGCTGGGGACGCCAAACAGTGCAATTAGAACGAAGAGCAGTTTGAAAGTTTTGGAAAACATCGGCCACATTTCCTTAAATCTTGATGATCGCCGCAATGCTAGTTTGTGCGTTAACAAAGCGAACAGCACTTTTTGTTAGTCTAAGCAGGTTGGCTAACCAATAGTGCGTAAACAAGGCAATCATGCGGCAATTGAGTAAACAAAGATTAACCATATGGTCGCTTGGCACACTTTGTTTGGGCCTTTTTGTCTTTTTTTCTTCTGTTTCAATTAGCTTTGCACAAACGGACAGAAATTTTCTTGCTATGTATGTCACGGATCCTCTTTCTGGATCGGCAATTGGCGGTATGGACCCTGTGAGCTATTTCACTGAGCCTGAGCCATTGATGGGCAAGGCTGACTACGAGTATTCTTGGAAAGACGTGTCCTGGTTTTTCGCGACTGAAGCGAACCGAGAGGTTTTCCGCTCTGCGCCAGAGGCCTATGTGCCCCAGTTCGGGGGGTATGGATTGGCTGCATTGTCCCGCGGGTACCTGTCTTCGGGTAATCCGCACATCTACTTTGTTTACAATCGTCGGCTCTACCTTTTTTATTCTGCGGGCAACCGCGAGGCCTTTATCTTGGAGAAGGCGGCGATGGTAAATTACGCCTTTGACAATTGGCTAAAGCTGCGAGATCAGTTGGCCCTGCATTAACGTTATCGCTATTTGCCTTCATTTCACACAATTTGAACCCGGTGTCGCGAATGGAAATGCGCGCTCTCTATTGCTCCTGTTGGGCTTCGGGCTAAACTGAGCCAACTTGATTCGGTTGGGCCTGTTTTCTTGCGCGCCAGCCCTGTGCACTTTTAAGGGAATACGATGGCAGAACTTGTTGAAATTAATGGGAATGATCTGGCGGCTATGCTGTGCTCGCGCGTGTGCCACGATTTGATCAGCCCAGTAGGGGCAATCGGCAACGGTTTGGAAGTGCTTGCAGATCCCGAACAGGCAGAAATGGCCGAGTTCGCGCAAGAGTTGATCAATAATGCTGCAAAGCAAGCCCGTGCGAAACTTGAATTTGCCCGCTTGGCTTTTGGTGCGTCATCCACTCAAGGCACTGAAATTGATACGCGCGAAGCCGAAAAGGTTGCGCAAAGCTATATGGCTGGGGAAAAAGCCGATCTCATATGGAAAATCGAGCCGGTTCTACTGCCTAAGAACAAAGTCAAAATGATTTTGAACCTGCTGCTAATTTCAGCGGGTTCCGTGCCGCGTGGTGGCACCGTTACGGTTGAGCTTGATGGGGCTGAATTGGGCAAAGAGGGTGTTATTCTTACCTCTACAGGCAAGAAAACACTGATCCCACATTTGGTTGGTCCCTTGCTGGCCGGTCGTCCAGAAGATGGTCGCATTGATGCACAAGTCATCCAGCCGTACTATGCGGGTCTATTGGCGCGTGAATCTGGTTTGGATGTGACCATTGAGATGGTTGATGATGTGGTGACGCTGAAAGCTGTTGCCTCTGCCTAGTTTACTGCTTGGGAAGTGCTCGTAGGTGTGAATACGCACCAGGGCGCATTTCAAGAACTCGTTAACGAATATGCCCACAAGGTTGCACCATACTTTTTGTCTGGTGGTTCTTGTGGGCATTTTTTTAGGCGAGTAGATGGACGAGCTTTTAAACGATTTTTTGGTCGAAACAGCGGAAAGCATTGAACATGTTGACGCTGAATTATTGGATTTTGAAAAGCACCCGGAAGATCAAGAAATATTGCGCCGGATCTTTCGTTTGGTGCACACAATCAAAGGCACTTGCGGGTTTTTGGACTTGCCACGGCTTGAAGCTTTAACCCACGCTGCAGAAAACCTAATGGGTCAATATCGCGATGGTGCGCCTGTTTTAGGCGATGGTGTTGAAACCATTTTGAACTCCATTGATCGGGTTAAACAACATTTGGGCGTGCTGGCGCACACCGGGCTTGAGCCGGAGGGCGATGATCAGGACCTCATCAATGCGCTAAACAGATTGGCAGCAGGGCGCAAGGAAGGCGATAGCTTTGAACAAAGCCCGTTGCAACAAGCAAAAATGCCGCTCGATCCATTGGAGGCTGCATTTTTGGCCGCCCCTGGCCCCGATGATCTGGTTGAAAGCGTAGATGCTGCACCACAGTTGGAGGCAGAAAAACCGTCTCAAAAGAGCAATGTAGGCGGGGGTGGATTGAACGCGCCGCCCGCCATTCGGGTGCAATTGCCAGTGCTTGAAGGTCTGATGACGATGGTGAGCGAGTTGGTGCTTACCCGTAATCAGCTGATGGCGATTTCGCGTGGTCGTGGGGAAAGCGAATTTAATGCGCCTTTGCAGCGGCTTTGTTCGGTAACCGCTGAACTGCAAGATGGGGTGATGAAAACCCGGATGCAGCCAATCTCTGCCGCGTGGCAGAAAATGCCGCGGCTTATTCGCGATCTGTCCAAAGACTTGGGCAAGGAAATCGTGCTTGAAATGCTTGGCGAGGACACTGAGCTTGATCGGCAAATCCTAGAGCAGATCAAAGACCCTTTGACCCATATGGTACGCAACGCCGCAGACCACGGTTTGGAAGACAGCACTGCGCGCCAGGCGGCGGGTAAAAATGTCGCCGGTATGGTGCGGTTGAACGCGTTTCATGAAGGCGGACAAATAGTCATTGAAATTAGCGATGATGGGCGCGGGTTGAATGTTGAACGCCTGAAATCTAAAGCGCAAGAAAAAGGCATAATTAGCGAAGCTGAATTGGCGGGGATGACCGATGGGCAAATTCAGCAACTTATTTTTCATCCCGGTTTTTCCACCGCCAGCGAAGTCACCAGTGTTTCTGGCCGCGGCGTGGGCATGGACGTTGTGCGATCCAATGTTGAACTGATTGGCGGCACCATAGATTTGAAATCTCAAGAAGGTGTAGGCACCACGGTCAGCCTGAAAATTCCACTGACGTTGGCGATTGTTCCAGCGTTGATTATTGCGGTGGGGCAGGAGCGTTTCGCCTTGCCGCAAAGGGCGGTGCGTGAACTGGTTCGGGTGAACAAAAAGTCAAACAATGTTGAGCGGATAAATGGCACGTTGGTTTTGCAATTGCGCGACCATTTGCTGCCTGTTGTGGGCTTAAGCGATCTGTTGGGCATGCGCCCGGGTGAAGTGCCACACGAGGGGTATGTGGTGGTAACCGAAGTGGGACAATATTGCTTTGGGTTGCTGGTGGATGAGGTGTTCCACACCGAAGAGATTGTGGTGAAGCCGATGATGGGGGCTTTGCAGGGTCTAAAACATTTTTCTGGCACAACCATTTTGGGCGATGGCAGCGTGATTATGATTATGGACCCATCCGGTTTGGCCAGCTCTGTGGCGCGCACCGATATGGGCGATTTGGCACGTACCCCGCCGGTGGTTGAGGAAACAGAAGACCAATCCATTTTGACTGAGCTATTGGTTTTTGAGGCCCGTAATCATGCGCGTCAAGCTGTTCCTCTATCTTTGGTCAACCGTCTTGAAACCGTGCGCCAATGTGATCTTGAAATCGTCGATGGTCAATATCTGTTGCAATATCGCAAGGCGCTGATGCCCATTCAGTTTCTCTGCGATTTGCCGCAAAATCTTGAACGAAAAATGTCGATGTTGGTGTTTGAGGATCGCGGATTCCGGCTTGGTCTTGTTGTGTCGCAAGTGCTCGATATTGTTGCAGACCGTATGGAAATTGACGTGCAGGCAAAACGCTGCGGTTATTTGGGGACCGCAATTATAAAAGGCCGCGCCACGGAGATTTTGGACATGGCGCACTTTATGGCGCAAGAGCACCCCAAATCATTTGACCGTCAAGTTGATCTTAAGGACCGCGCGCGGCGGCGGATGCTTTATGCGGAAGACAGTGCGTTTTTCCGCAATATGCTGGTGCCGATTTTCAAAAGCGCTGGGTTTGATGTGACCGTTTGTGAAGATGGGGAACAAGCCTATCAAGCGCTTCAATCTGGTTCCTCGTTTGATTTGATTGTAACGGATATTGAAATGCCGGGCATGGATGGATTTTCTTTGGCGCAATCAGTTGGGCAATTGCCGCATGTTGTTGGCACGCCAATTATTGCCCTGTCGTCTTATGATGGACCAAATGTGCAAAGCCGAGCGAAGGAAGTTGGGCTGTTTGACTTTGTGGCTAAAGGCGACCGCGAGCATTTGACCAAAGCGGTCAGTAGGGCAATGAGCCTACGGCAGTTGGAGGCAGCATGATCGATGAAAAGTCCACAACAAGTCAGTTGATCCAATTAGTGACGTTGCGCATAAGCGGTCAACTGTTTGCAATCAATCTTGAATTGGTGGAAGACGTGTTTAAACCAGAACGTTTTACGCCCATTCCTTCGGTGCGCCCAGAGATTGCTGGGATATTGAACCTGCGTGGTCGAATTATTGTGGCGATCAATACGGATCAGCTTTTGGGGCTTCCACCAGTTGATGCGCCAATTGTTGGGCGGCAGATGGTAAATATAAAATATTTAAACGAATCTTATGGACTTTTGGCAGATAGTGTTGGCGATGTCGTTGCTTTCAACATGGCAGATATCAAACCAAACCCGATCAATCTTGATGGGAATTTGGCGATCTACAGTCAGGGGATCCTAAGGCTCGAAGGCGAGTTGATGACGGTTCTCATGGCAGACAGAATAATCGCCAAGGTTCTAGATCAAGAAGCTGCATAAGTAGCCAATACGTGCATTTTTAAGGAGAAGCGAAATGAAAACCTGTCTTATTGTTGACGACAGCAGTGTCATTCGCAAAGTCGCTCGCCGGATCATTGAAGAAATCGGTTATGATGTTGACGAGGCCGAAGATGGCCGCGAAGCCTTTGAAAAATGCACAAAAAACATGCCCGACACCATCCTTGTGGATTGGAATATGCCGGTCATGACTGGGCTGGAATTCGTCAAAGAATTGCGCAGCTACATTGGTGGTGAAACCCCGAAAATCTTGTTCTGTACAACAGAAAATGATGTGGGGCACATCGCCATGGCACTTAAGGCTGGTGCGAACGAATATATGATGAAGCCATTTGATCGGGAACTTCTGGAGAGCAAATTCCAAGATCTCGACCAAAAGTAATTTGGGTCGAAAGGAGCGTCCATATGATGGCGCAAAGAGTGCCCGGGGCAAAAGCCTCGCCGGTACGGGTTCTGCTTGTGGACGATTCTGCGGTCATTCGCGGCATTATGCGGCGCTGGATTGATGATGAGGCGGGTTTGGATGTTGTTGGCAGTGCGATCAACGGCCAAGAAGCCATTTCAGAAGCGGCACGGGTGCAGCCTGACATCATCATCCTGGATTTGGACATGCCGATCATGTCGGGCATGGATGCTTTGCCCGAACTCAAGAAAATTCTACCTGATGTCAAAATACTGATTTCCTCCACTTTAACCACGCGCAACGCACGAGCGTCCCTTGCTGCAATGAATGCTGGCGCAGCCGACTATTTGGCCAAACCAGATGCGGCAACGTCTCGGGACCATTTTCGCGAGCAACTGGTGAGCAAGTTGCGTGCCCTAGGCGAAGAGAGCAAGGTCAAGGACAATGCTAGTGTTATGCAGACTGCTGGCTTTGAACCTACAAGGCGCTGGCGCGGGCAGATGAAGGCCTTGGCAGTTGGTGCGTCTACTGGTGGGCCGCAAGCGCTCAACGAACTGTTTGGCGTGCTGGCAGGGCAGTTTGATAATTGTGCGGTGTTTGTGACCCAGCATATGCCTGCCCATTTTACCAAGCTTTTGGGCGAAGATCTTTCTCAACGTATTGAGCTGCCTGGTGGTGAAGCCAAAGATGGCGACAAGGTTTTGCCCGGTCGCCTTTACATGGCGCCGGGTGGGTTTCACATGCGCATAGTGGAAGAAGCTGGTGCATTGCGTATCGCGCTCAGCGATGGCCCTGCGATTAATTTTTGCAAACCTGCGGTTGATCCGATGTTTGCCAGTCTTGCGATGCACTTTGGTGTTGATTGCGCGGCAGTAGTGCTGACTGGGATGGGGAGTGACGGGGCGATGGGGGCAAAGCAAATTCGCGACAATGGCGGCATTGTTTTGGCGCAGGACCAAGCCACCAGCACCGTTTGGGGTATGCCCGGCGCAGCAGTTGCTGTTGGGGCGGTGGATCAAATTCTGCCATTACGAAAAATTGGCGCACATTTGTTGCACCTCAAAAAATAAGAGAGCGCTGCATGCAACAAAATACCTTTCAAGCCATTGCCAGATTTGTTGCCCAAGAAAGCGGCATAAAACTTTCTGATGGCAAGGCCTATATGGTGGAAACACGCCTTGGCCCAGTTTTGTCACGGTTTGGCATTTCCAGTTTTGAGCATCTGGCCACCCAATTGTTGGGCGCCACCGCCGAATTGCGACAGGCGGTGGTGGATGCGATGACCACAAATGAGAGTTTTTTCTTTCGTGACCGCACCCCGTTTGAATTGTTTGAACAAATTATACTGCCCAATTTGGTTGAGCAAAAGCGGGCAGCAGGACAACCCTTGCGGATTTGGTGTGCGGCAGCGGCAACAGGGCAAGAACCCTATTCACTGGCCATCGCGGTGTTGGAAAACAAAAAATTGCTGGAAGGCATCGACGTTTCCATTCTTGCAACCGACATTTCCCAAGCGGCATTGGCAACCGCGGAAGACGGGCTCTACACCCAATTTGAAGCGCAGCGTGGCCTAACGGCCCAGCGCCTTATCACCCATTTTGAACAAGAGGGCACAGCGTGGCGGGTGAAGCCAAAGTTGCGGGAACTGATTGAATTTAAAGAACTTAACCTTCTCAATCCGCTACACCAAGTGGGTAAAGTTGATATTGTGTTTTGTCGCAATGTGCTGATCTATTTTGATGTGGAGACCAAATGCCATGTGCTGAGCAACATCAAAAAACAAATCAGCTCCGATGGATTTTTGATGCTTGGCGCGGCGGAAACATTGGTCGGCATTTGCGATTGCTTTGCGCCAACGAAAGAACACCAGAACCTGTTTCAACCTGTAAACTTAGGTGGATTTTCAACTTGAAATAAAACCGTGATAGGGTTGCCCAATATTAAAATGATATTTTGGGGGTGCTATGCCGTTAGCTGTTGGCAATATCACAATGTATTTGGGGCCGATGCAGGTGGGTGGCCCTGACGATTTAGAAGCGGCGATAATTGAGTTCATCGACGCTGCCAGCAAAAGCCTTTTCATTTCGGTCCAAGAACTTGACCATAAGCCGATTGCTGATGCGATTGTTGATGCTAAACTGCGTGGTGTGCAGGTGCATATGGTGATGGAACAAGACTATTTGAAAGAGAGCAAACCACCAGCGTCAGACTCGCTTGGGGAGTTGGAAGTGAACCGCCAATTGCTGATGCGCATTTTGCGGCACGGGATTGACGCGAAAGCGGATTATAACCCAGCGATTTTCCACCAGAAATTCATTGTGCGTGATGGTAGCGCAGTCTTGACGGGCTCAACAAATTTCACCACCACGGGCGTGACAAAAAACCTAAACCACATCGTGATAGTTAAGGATCAAAAGGTAGCGCGTGAATATACGCGTGAGTTCCGCGATATCCGCAAAGGCATATTTGGCAAGCGTAGTTTGGAACGCTCACGCAAACCGCTGGAAGACCATTATGTGGGCAATGTGCGGGTGAAACCGCTGTTTGCGCCCGACCATATGCCGGAGATGGAATTCATCAAACATATGAACAAGGCGCGCCAGCGGATCGATTTTGCGATTTTCACTTTTGCCAAATCTTCGGGCATTGATGATGCGATGGTGCTTTCGCAATTGGCGGGGGTAAAAGTGCAAGGTGTTTTGGACCGCCGTGCCGCCAACCAGAAATGGGCAGCAAAAGACACGCTTAAAAATGGTGGCATTACCCTGTTTCAAAATAAACGCGGCATCAGCGTGCGCAAAGTGCACCACAAACTCATGACCATTGATGACCAACTCACCATCATTGGCAGTTTCAACTACACGGGACCCGCCAACCTCACCAATGACGAGAACATTATTGTGTTGGGTGATTTGGATGAAACAGATCCGGTGAAACGTGATGCGCAGGCGCAGCTGGCTCAATATGCGCGAAGTGAAATCAGGCGGATCATTGAGCATCAGAGTGAAGAGATATGATTGTCAGCCAACGTGCGGAAATATCTATTTCTTGCGCCAACCCAATTTTGGTTGATGGTGTAGAAACATGACCAGATCACCTAGTGTCTGTACCTTATCAAAATAGGGATTGTTTTCCGTATTCTCAATATCAATGCCGGCGCGTTCAGCAATGTCCTCGGCACAGTAATATAGATCCTCATCATCAATTTCCAAGTCTTCGTGAAACCGATCAGTTGATCTGAGCGGAAACTGAACATAGGAGAATTCTTCGTATACGGCACGGACGATCCATGTATCTACGACGCGACAATCAAAAGATTTGGCAAACGTCCCGATGTCATCGCCAATGCGATGTTCAAAAATCTGCTTTGCCTTACGATTAGTGATGTAGGAAAAACACACAAACAGTATTGGCAATACAAATGTTAGCGGCCGCCAGAGTAAACCTGGGAGTGCTAAGACGCCAAAACCAACAAGCAACATCAAATATGGTGGAGAATTGCCCAAGAATCCAATGTTGGATTTCGGCATATTTCGTGATGGTTGTCGCACTTCGAAGCCCATAATACAAAATGTATGAAGTATAGCGACGATTTTAGGGTCAAATTGCTGCGGTGAGCAACATTGAAAACAAAAAAGCCCCGCCAAAATGGCAGGGCTTTGAAATGTGAATGCCAGTGAAAGCCTTATGCGCTTTCGGACAATTCGTTTTCGTCTGGTTCGCGAAGCACATAGCCACGGCCCCAAACAGTTTCGATGTAGTTCTTGCCGCCAGTTGCGGTTGAAAGCTTTTTGCGCAGCTTACAAATGAACACGTCGATAATTTTTAGCTCTGGCTCGTCCATGCCACCATAGAGGTGGTTGAGGAACATTTCTTTGGTAAGAGTTGTGCCCTTACGCAGAGAAAGAAGCTCAAGCATTTGATATTCTTTACCAGTGAGGTGAACGCGTTGACCGCCAACTTCCACTGTTTTGGTGTCTAGGTTCACAGACAAGTCGCCAGTATTGATGACTGATTGAGCGTGACCTTTAGAGCGGCGAACCACCGCATGAATGCGGGCAACCAACTCGTCCTTATGGAACGGCTTGGTCATATAGTCGTCTGCGCCAAAGCCTAGGCCGCGAACTTTATCTTCAATGCCAGCAAGGCCAGAAAGAATAAGGATCGGGGTTTGAACTTTTGCAACACGTAGAGTGCGCAGAACTTCATAGCCGCTCATGTCCGGAAGGTTGAGATCCAGCAAAATGATGTCGTAATCATAAAGCTTACCAAGATCTACGCCTTCTTCGCCTAGATCGGTTGTGTACACATTGAAACTCTCAGATTTGAGCATTAGCTCAATACTCTGCGCGGTAGCGCTGTCGTCCTCAATCAGGAGTACCCGCATGTCGTTCCCCTTGTCCTTGTTCCGTCATGGAACCTACGTGGTGCAGCCCAACATCAGCGCACCAGTTAATGAATCCTACTGGATATGAATCAACCCTAGTGTCAAATAGTTAACAAAGTTTAATTCACTTCCGCAATATGCATTGAACAACTTTATGCATTTAGGTTAAGTTGTTGATATATAAGAGTAAAATAGTGGTTACCAACTTAATAATTTAGTTTAAGAAAAGGTTTCAACCGACTCTTTCGACTCGTTGAATTGCATATGACTGAATGTGTTTTGAAGAGGAAGCGGGAGAAGATTTTTTTTCGCTTGTAGTGTGAAAATAGTGCGTTTTCGTAAAGGAATCGTTAGCATTAACCGAATCAAAAGGATTGAAAGCACTTTGGAATCATTAATTGCCGATATTGACGCAATGGACGCCGTTGAGGTGTTTGGGCGTGTAAAGACCGTGCAAGGGTTATTGGTCGAGGTTATCGGCCCGGTGCGCGAATTGCGCGTGGGCGGTCGTGTGGCGATTGAAACGCGTATTGGCAGCCAGTTGATGTGCGAAATTGTTGGCTTTGAAAATGATCACGCGCTTTGTCTGCCATTTGGTCCGCTTGAGGGTGTGCGGCTTGGCTGTAAGGCGATTTTTTATTCGCATGGCGGCACCGCCCAGCCGAGCGATGCGTGGCTTGGTCGGGTAATTGATGCAAATGGTGACCCAATTGATGGGGGTGAGCCGATTCTTAAAGGCGCGGACCATTATCCCTTACGCGCATCGCCGCCTCCGGCTCATGAGCGGGCGCGGGTTGGCCCGCCAATTGATTTGGGCGTAAAGATTCTCAATACTTTCACCACCTGTTGCGATGGACAGCGGATGGGTATTTTCGCCGGTTCTGGTGTGGGTAAGTCGGTTCTTATGTCGATGCTGGCGCGCAATACCGATGTTGATGTGGCGATTATTGGCCTGATCGGGGAACGTGGGCGTGAGGTTCAAGAATTTATTGAAGATAATTTGGGGCCTGAAGGGCTAAAACGTGCGGTGATTGTTGTGGCGACATCTGATGAACCCGCATTGATGCGCCGCCAAGCCGCTTATATGACCCTGACATTGGCCGAGTATTTTCGCGATAAGGGCAAGCGTGTGCTTTGCATGATGGATAGTTTGACCCGATTCGCGATGGCCCAGCGCGAGATTGGTTTGGCCACGGGCGAACCGCCAACTGCCAAAGGCTATCCACCTACAGTTTTCGCTGAATTGCCAAGATTATTAGAAAGAGCTGGGCCAGGGTTAAAAAATTCTGGTTCTGTTACCGGACTTTTTACCGTTTTAGTAGAAGGTGATGATCATAATGAGCCAATCGCTGATGCCGTTCGCGGTATTTTGGATGGGCACATAGTGATGGAAAGGGCGATTGCTGAGCGGGGAAGGTACCCGGCGGTGAACGTTTTGAGGTCCATTTCGCGCACGATGCCAGGCTGTGTTCCTCAGGAATATCGGTCAGTTTTGGTCAAAGCGCGCGAATATATGTCGGTTTTTGCTGACATGGAGGAACTGATCCGTTTGGGGGCCTACAGGTCTGGATCAGATCCAAAAGTGGACACGGCCATTTCCATTGCGCCGCAATTGGACGCGTTTTTGTCTCAATTGCAAGACGAGCAGGTGAGCCTTGAAGAAGGGTATAGCCAGCTTGCACAAATTGTCGCCTCTGTAGAAGGCGATGGGGAATGACGACTTGGTTGGGTAAGGAGTACAAGTCATGAAATCACGCAATGAGTCTCTCATTCGCTTGAGGAAATTTACGGTCGATGAAAAACGTCGCGCCGTAACACAAATCGAAATGATGGTTGCCGACTTTGAACGGATGGCAGCTGAATTGGATCAGCAAATCGAAATCGAACACCAAAAAACCGGCATCACCGATGTTGGCCATTTTGCCTATTCGACCTTCGCCAAAGCTGCAGCCACACGTCGCGATAATCTTACCGCTTCTGCGGACGAAATGCGTGGCAAACTAGAAGCCGCTCAAGACGAGATGGCTGAAGCGGTTGAAGAGCTGAAAAAGATCGAACTGCTCGAAGCGCGCGAACATGCGCGTGAAGCGGCGGAAGAAACAAAGCGCGATCAAGCCGAAATGGATGAAATCGCGCTGATGCGTCGCCATCGAAAATAAGTTCGACTAAGCTTTTTCGCTTAGCTCACTTACCCTGAATTTTGAAAAGGTTGCATACCAAGCGGTGTGCGGCCTTTTTGGGGTTGGGGGGCTTTTGTTTTCGCAGAGGCAAAATGTCTCACGGCGTTTCGATGCTACGCATCGGCCTGCGACGGCGCGCAACCTAAAGGTTTCGGGCTGCGCCGCCCAAGGTTTGATTAGGTGCCTTGGCATTATGCATCGCCACCGTTGATCCTGCGGACCTTCCCCGGCACCCCCGCCGAATGGTACGCATCACCAATTCTGAGCAAGTGAGGGATAAGACGGACGAGGCATCTTGTTGTTGAGGACCACGCCCAGCGTTTTGGCCGCCCCATCTTCGTCGCCATAGTGCTCGAATTCGAGTATGAAGAATGTGGATAAGAAACGTCACGGGCCACAGACATTGCGTTGCCGCACCGCGTTCCGGTGTCAGAATTGGCAACGACGCCTCTTCGCCCTTATTCAGCACCATGATAAGGAAATTCGCCAGCAAAAAGCGCTTTGTTGGTACCTACAAGGTTGATGATGCGATCTGCAACTTTGCGCACGGCGGGGGAATGGCGTTCCTCATGATGCATCACAATCCATTGTCCCGTGGTCAATTCATCGATTATTGAGCCCATGCGGATGAAGCGGGGGTCGCTGTCGGCCATAAAACAGGGAAAAACGCTTTGGCCAACACCGGATGCCACCATTTCTTTCACGCTCATATTGTCATTTGCACGAACTGCAATCTGATCCCCGTGATGTGTCTCTAGCCATCGCATTGAGGCGGTTTGTGCTTGGTTGCCGCTCAGGCCAACGAATGGTCCTGAAGCAGTTTTGCTTGTTGTCCTCCGAGCCGCATACAAGCCATAAGCGACACTGCCAATTTTTCGACCAGCGAGCCATCTTTCAGATGGTTGTTTGTTACGAATGCCGATTTCAGCATTTCTGTGTCCGATATCGATTTTCTCAATTGCCGACACCAGTTCAATGCCAATGCCTTCTTTTTCTTTCCACAGCAGATCGATGTGTTTTGAAAGGAAGGAAGCTGTCCAGTTGCCCGCCGATATTCTGACAAGCTTGTTGACCAAAGTACCTTCTTGCCAACGGTTCAGCGCGCGCATGGCCACATCGACGTCTTTAGATCGCGCTAGCAAGTCATCACCTGTCTCTGTCAGTCTGTATCCTTTTGGGGACCGAACAAAAAGTGGCTCTCCAATTTGTTGCTCCAAAGCAGTTATGCGGCGTCCAAGGGTTGCGGCACTTAAGCCTGTCAATGATTTTGCGGCACTCAGCCCCCCGAAATGGGCGACAGCCATGAATATACGGATATCATCCCAACTGAACTCATTTTTCATTTTTGAAATATCCTGTCCATTCTTGACTGTAGATGCGAGCAATGGCGAGTGCAAAAATGCTGCTGTTAACTCAATCTATTAGCAGTGTTCCTAAATGCACAAAAGGAAGCCTAAATGATGAATTTTGAAAAATCATCTATCAGTAACGTGATCACAACGCTGTTGTCAAAGTTGATAGTTTGGTGGCGAGATTTGGAAGAAAAAGGGGAACTGAAGACGCGCGGTGAGCGGCAGCTCAATGACATGGGCATAAGGAGGGAAGACATTAATTCATTGTATAGCAAGAGAGAGGAGAGGCCGTAAAAAAGCTGTCGAACAACGACACCTAAGACTATGATGAAATACTCAATTGAATTTTGAGTTTCACTTTAACCCCCGCAAGAAGGTCAAAAAATGCGCATCAATGACCAGATCACACTTGCTGAATGGGAACTGTCTGAACAGTTCACGCGGGCGAGTGGGCCGGGTGGGCAGAATGTGAACAAGGTCAGCACAGCGGTTGAGTTGCGGTTTGAAGCTGAGCGATCTCCCAATTTATCTGATCCCGTTAAACGGCGTTTGAAACGATTGGCCGGGCGACGCTGGACGCTTGAGGGGGAGATTGTGATTTTTGTGCAGGACACGCGGTCCCAAGCGCGCAACCGCGATATTGCGCGGGAGCGTTTGACCGAACTGATCCTCAAAGCTGCTGAAAAACCAAAGTTTCGCGTATCCACGCGGCCCACCCGCGGCTCTGTTCAGCGCCGATTGGTGGCGAAAAAGGAACGCGGCGAAGTGAAGAAGTTGCGGGGAAAAGTCGATGAATAAGTGAAAGTGGCAGGCGCTTTAAAGCGCCCGTATGCGGTTGTTTCGGGCATTGTGTTCCACCTCAGCCAAACCCAAAATTTCCATAACTGGTGGAATGTAATTGCCAAAGCGGCCGCGCAGTCCTTTTTTGAAGCCGTACCAGCCACCAACGGGATTGGTTTCAGATCTGCCCCACGCTTCAACAGTGCCTTCTTTGGCGGGCTTTTGTTCATCGGCATTGCCAAGGGGAACCCAGTCGCCATTTTCTTTCAGCATGGTGTGCAGATCGTCCAAGCATTGCAGGTGATAGCGCAGTTGCGTTGAACCTACTTGAATAACGAGTGCAGGCGGCTCTGCATCTGGTGCGCGATAGGCTTCAAATTCGGATTTGCCTGGTGGGGTTTTTAGAATCCATGGGTCAGTTTCTGTCCCTGCGCCTTTGACGATGATGCTCATATTTGTCTCCTTTGAAGGTAGCTTAGTTGTTTTCGACGTGGGATTTAAGTCCGTTTGCGAATTGTTTGAATGAGGGGTTGAGATCGGGGATTGATTTCCAAATCATCGGCAACATAGCGCCTGTGAATTCTTCGCGCATCTTAAACTCAACCTGATCGCCCTTGGGCGTCAAAGAATAGGTGCGCTGCCCTTTGAATAAGCCAAACGGCATGCCGCTGGACCAGGTCATAGATTTGTTGGGCGAAAATTGGGTAACTTTTAGTTTGAACGTGCGGCCGGGCGCGGCCTCTGCCTGTAACTCTAGTTTTTCCCCCTTGGCGATTTTGCCTTTAAGGGAGGTAATGCCCGATGGCCAGCTTTGTAAATCGTGCGCGTTGGTCAACGCAGCCCATATTTTTTCGGCAGGGGCGTTGATGATTGATGTGGCTTCAAAATATTCCATTTTTGTCTCGTGCTTTTAGTTTTGGATCTTGTTTGCAAAACCACCATATCGCTGCTTATATGACATCTTATGTCATATTTGAAATTAGTGTGAAATGCGTGCATCTCGATTGCTCAAAATATTGCTGATCCTGCAAAATCGCGGGAAACTGCGGGCGCAGGATTTGGCTGAGGAATTGGACGTTTCCCATCGCACGATCCTTCGAGACATTGACGCACTCAATGAAGCTGGTGTGCCGGTGATCAGTTTGCGCGGCAACACAGGCGGTATAGAGCTTGGCTTTGGCTATCGCACACGACTAACGGGGCTGAGTGACGACGAGATGGCGGCGCTTGAATTGTTGCTTGAGTTTGGGCGTGAAGGGCCAACGGTTTTTGGTCTAGAAAGTGCAGCGGAAGCTGTGAAGTTAAAACTGCGAGAATCCATACCGGAAATAAGGCGAGAAGCGTCTATTTCAATAGAAGAGCAAATTGAGGTCAAGCACAATGTGCTTGTTGGCGATGAGGTGCCCATGGAGTTAATGCAAGCATTAGCACAGGCAATCAGGGCGCAGAAAACTGTTCGCTTAAAGCTGAAAAGCGATGCAAAGCTTGGTCGTCGTGCCTATTGGCCCAAAAAGTTGGTGCATGAAAAGGCGGGTTGGTTTGTTCTGCTGCAATTGCACAATGGCGACAGTTTGTCAGTCGCCATTGATCAAATTGACATCATCCACATTCACAACCAGTAGTTAGCCAACCTGAGCATTATGCAATTCTGCATATACGCCATTTTGGGTCAGCAATTCCTGGTGGCTTCCTTGTTCTTCCACACCATTTTCGGTGACCACAATAATCCGGTCTGCCTTGCGAATGGTGGCCAAACGGTGTGCCACAATCAGCGTGGTGCGCCCTTTGGATAGTTCGGCCAAGGCACTTTGGATTTGTTGTTCGGTTGCTGTGTCTAAAGCAGAAGTTGCTTCATCTAATATCAGGATAGGAGGGTTTTTGAGGAAAATCCGCGCAATAGACAGGCGTTGCTTTTGCCCGCCGGAAAGGCGAATGCCGCGTTCGCCTACAAGCGTATCCCAGCCTTGAGGTTGTGATGTAACAAAATCTGTGAGGGAGGCCTTCTGAATTGCGCCTCTTATTTCATCATCGCTGGCATCAAGTCGACCATAGGCGACATTCTCTTTGATCGATCCTGCAAACAAAAACACGTCTTGAGCCACAACGCCGATTTGTTGGCGCAAAGAATGCTGCGAAAACTGCTTTATGTCAGTGCCATCGATGCGAATCTGGCCGTGATCAACTTCATAGAATCGGGGTAATAAGGCACATATTGTCGTTTTGCCCGCACCTGATGGCCCGACAAGCGCGACGGTTTCACCGCTTCGAATGGTCAAGTTTAGTTCGCTAAAAACCCTGTTCTTCTCTCCGTAGGAAAAACTCACATTTTCATAACTGATGTCGCCATTTAGGTTTTGTGCCTCGACGGCATTTTTGCAGTCCACAATGTCTGGCGCAGTGTCCAACAATTCAACAAATCGTTTAAACCCAGCATATCCGCGCGGGTAAATATCAAGCATTGACGCAAGTTCCTCAATGGGACGCACAAAAATGCCAACGATAATGAGGAAGCCAACGAAGCCACCGTTGGATAGCTCACCTATGGTCACATAATAGCTCCCCACAACCATAACCACCAACTGCATGAATCGCGTGCTGAAATAGGAAAGGGCGTAGGATCTGGTCATGAAATTGTAAGCTTGGAGTTTGATGTCCTTGTAATGTTGGGTAGTTGCACGAAACAGGCCCCGCTCATGACGTTCGTTCGAGAAGGACTTCACCAATCGCATGCCGCCAACGCTTTCGGCGATGCGATTATTGATCTCTCCTATTTGGGCGAAAAGGGCGCGATAGCTTTTGGCCATTTGTGCCCCATACATACACATCACAAACGTTATGGCTGGAGCCGCAATGCCTGTGATCAATGCGAGTTTCCAATGAATGGAAAGCAAAATGAAGAAGGCGCTAATAAATGTCATTATTGCAAGGAAAATATCCTCTGGGCCATGATGCGCAATTTCACCGATATCATCCAAATCGTTGGTGACATGGGTGATAAGTTTGCCGATTTTTGTGTTGTCGAAATATCGGAAACTGAGCTTTTGGAGGTGATCAAATGCGTCGTTGCGCATGTCTGTTTCGATACTTATGCCTAACTTGTGCCCCCAATAAGAAACGATGGCGATCAAAAATGTGTTGAAGACATACACCGCAAACAAACCGGCTGAAACGATGGCAATCACTGTCCAATTGCCGCTTGGCAGCAGTTGATCCACAAACAGCATAATCGCGAGGGGGAATAAAAGTTCGAGAATTCCTGATGTAATTGCGCTGCCAAAATCAAGAAAAAACAAGCGCTTATGGGGAAAATAGTATGTAAAAAATCTGTGCAGCATAATAGGTCCGAGCAAAACGGGGAGAGAAGAGATGAAAGCTCGGTTCAGAAGCTAGGTGAAAAGTAAGCACGAGCAAAAGCATGGCGCAATGCTAGTTGGCCCCATATTTTGTCAAATGGTGAAAGTTTGCGTGAGCTGTGTTCAAAAAACACCAACTTGACGCGCCAAACGATTCGATATATCTAGAATTATAGAAATGAAATCTTGAGGTGTGAAAATGGCGATTGAATTGACGCAAGCTGCGCAGGCTTTTGCTGCGATGGGGTCGGAACCAAGGTTGGAGGTTCTCATGTGTTTAGTGCGAGCTGGCAATAAGGGCTTGTTGGTTGGCGACATTCAGGAACGCACGGGCATTCCGGCGTCGACCCTTAATCATCATCTCAAATTCATGACGGCGGCTGGCATTGTGCGACAAGAAAAGCACGGCCGGACTGTTCTCAATCACGCCCAGCTCGACCAATTGGAAGAGTTGGCGGGCTTCATCCTCAACCAATGTTGTGCGGACGATCGGCAAACACCGGCAAATACAAACAAAAATCTACGGGCCAAGGAACTCTAAAATGTCTGATGTAACTCAAGGGCAAAAACTGCGCCCCAAATTCAACCTACTAAAAATAGTCAAGACCGTGCCCTTTGCGATTGCGGTTATCCTTGCCTTGGTGGCCATACTTGATCCCCATCAGTTTGGGGCGATTATTGCGTTCGCCATGTCTGCTTTTGTGCGCACCTTGCCGTTTATCTTGATTGCGGTGGGCCTGATCGGTTTCTTAAAAGCCACAGGTGCAGAAGCCCTAATAGGGCGTGCGTTTGAAGGTCGTGAAGTTCAAGCGATATTTCTGGCGGCGTTGATTGGTGGGCTCTCGCCGTTCTGTTCTTGTCAGGTGATCCCCTTCATCGCCGGGCTTTTAACGCTTGGTGCGCCGCTTTCGGCTGTGATGGCATTTTGGCTTTCATCACCGCTAATTGACCCCCCGTCATTTGTGGTTACGGGGTCAATTTTGGGTTGGGAGTTTGCGTTTTCAAAAGCGGTATTTGCGGTTTCGCTCGGCCTGCTGGGTGGGTTTGCCATTAAAATGATCGGCAACCGTGGGGCAATCGGCAATCCGCTGCGCGAAGACTATAAGGCCTCAACTTGTGGTGCTGCCAAGTTTAAAGGCAAACCAAATTGGACATTTTGGCGTGAAGAACAACGCGTGGATGTTTTCAAGAAAGAAAGCCTTGCGAATTTACTGTTCTTGGGCAAATGGCTTGCCTTTGCCTATGTGATGGAAGCGTTGTTGGTCACCTATGTGCCAGCTTCGTTTGTTGCCCAGTTTGTCGGCGGTGATGGGTTTGTGCCTATCGCAATTGCCGCTGCGGTTGGTGCGCCTGCCTATTTGAACGGTTATGCAGCAATACCGCTGGTGGATGGGCTTATTGGCCAAGGCATGAGCGTTGGTGCGGCAATGTCGTTCATGATTGCCGGCTCCGTCAGTTCAATTCCCGCAATGACCGCCGTGTTCTCGTTGGTTAAGCGGCAACTCTTTGCTCTTTATCTGGTATTTGGCATTGCTGGAGCTGTGCTATTTGGCTCAATTTATCAATATCTGATTGTCGCCTAAACATCTCAAGTATGTATGGGAATGCGCCGCCAAATTTTGGGGGCGCATTTTTGTTTTCTGGCCCGCAAATGCTCGTTCCAACAAAAGTTGAATAGAGAAGTGCAGTTATTCCTTTGCGCTTAGACCATTAGATCGTTAATCCTGTTGTCAGATCGGGGGCAAGACCCCACAACAACGACAATTGATGGAAGCAGACCCGAAAGAGGTTCGCGGCATCGAAAAAGGGATAGCGCATGTTTGTCAGCGTATTTGAAATATTTAAGGTCTCGATTGGACCTTCGTCTTCGCACACCATGGGGCCCATGGTGGCCGCAAATCGTTTTATTGAACATTTGGCCAACAATAAAGGTCGTTTTGACCGTGGCGATATGTGCACCATTCAATGCAAATTGCAGGGCTCCTTGGCCTTTACCGGTAAAGGGCATGCCACTGACCAAGCGGTGTTGTTTGGCCTGTGTGGTTTTTCGCCAGAAACCTTTGATCGCGCAGATTCTGAGGATCGTTTGGTTAAGCTGCGCATCGGCAAAACAATAGAAATCACCGACGGATTTGAGGTTGGTTTGGACCCTGAAACCGGTGTCGTTTTTGACTATGACACAACCGATATGCTGCACCCAAACTCCATGGTCATTTCGCTGTTAGGGCCGGATGGCGATGTGCGGTTTGAAGAGACTTACCTGTCCATCGGTGGCGGGTTCGTGTTGACCAAACATGAGCATGAAAATGTCGACAAGTTGAAGAAAAAAGTCGAAGCGATTGCCATTCCTTTCCCTTTCCATAGCGCAAAAGAAATGCTGGAAATGGGCAAAAAGAGTGGCAAAACCATCGCTGAAATGAAACGGGCGAACGAGCTTACCCGGATGAGCGAAGCTGACCTGACCATTGGCTTGAAAAAGCTTTGGGCCGTGATGGACGATTGTGTGGAGCGTGGGTTGGAAGGCACAGGCATTTTGCCCGGCGGATTGAACGTGCGTCGCCGCGCTGCAGATGTGCGTGCAAAACTTATTGATCAAAGGGGTAAAAACCAGCAAATGCCGCACGTGGCAAATGACTGGATTTCGCTTTATGCGATGGCGGTAAACGAAGAAAATGCCGCGGGCGGTCAAGTGGTGACATCACCCACCAACGGCGCTGCGGGTGTGTTCCCTGCGGTGATCAAATATTACTTAAACCATGTGCCCGGTGCCACCATGGCCAAGGCCCATGAAATGCTTTTGGTTGGCGCAGCGATTGGTGGGTTGATTAAGCATAATGCGTCCATTTCTGGGGCCGAAGTTGGCTGCCAGGGTGAAATTGGCTCGGCTTCGGCCATGGCAGCAGCAGCCATTTGTGCGGTGCTTGGTGGTGACAATGAACAGGTGGAAAACGCGGCCGAAATTGCGCTGGAGCATCATTTGGGTATGACGTGTGACCCGATTGCGGGGCTGGTGCAAGTGCCCTGTATCGAGCGCAACGGCATGGGCGCCATCAAAGCGATTGCCGCTGCATCATTGTCGTTAAATGGCGATGGCCAGCATATCGTGCCGCTGGATGCCTGTATCAAAACCATGTACGAAACGGGCAGGGATATGGATAGCCGCTATAAGGAAACCTCGCTTGGTGGGCTAAGTGTAAACCACGCTGCTTGTTGATTCCAGCTCGGGATCATCCTATTGCTCGGTGATGAAAAGTAGTCAGACAATTGAAATGCTCAATGCGGATATGATCCGCATTGATGGTGGCTCCATCGCTTTGCGCGACGACCGGGTTCAGCGCCAATGGCAAGTTGACCTTGAGCCGTTTTGTTTGTCAAAATTTCAAGTCACCCAAGAACTCTACACTACTGTTTTGGGGGCAAACCCTTCAACATTTGTCGGCGTAGATCGTCCGGTTGAAAGCGTTTCGTGGTATGATGCCATTGCGTTTTGTAATCTGCTTTCAGACGCCGCAGGGCTAGAGCATTGTTACGCAAATGGCAAAGATCAAGACGATGTTTTGACCAACCCAAATGCCAATGGTTATCGGTTGCCCACCGATGCGGAATGGCAATTTGCAGCACTTGGGGGCCAAACTATGCCCAGTTATGGCGAAGCTGAAGATGTGGCGTGGTACAAGGAAAATTCAGGCGGTGAAACCCATCCTGTTGGCCAAAAGCAACCCAACGAATATGGCCTTTACGACATGCTTGGGAATGTCTGGGAATGGTGCTTTGACGTTTATGATGCTGAGGTATACGGCACTTATCGCGTGTTTCGCGGCGGCGGCTGGAATGACCATGAACGCGGCTGCCTAGCGACCAACCGACGCCGCAGTCACCCCACTTATGGCATTGATGATGTGGGGTTTCGCTTGGCGCGGAACAGCTAGTTGCGTCGCCATTTATGGCAACATGCAATCGCCCATCGTATCAATTACCAATTGAAAATCGCCGCGTGCGACTGCATCGTTCAAAAATGCCAAACGTTCGGGGGTAAACTCATGGGTTGGGTGGTGCGTTTTGGGCGCATGGACAGTTTGTTGCCAGCTTTCAAAAACAAAGCGTTTTTGAAAGTAATATTCGACATCCGGGTGCAAAATAGCGGTTGGTGCGCTGCTTTCAAACGCGGCCAAATACTCATGTGCCCATCGTGGTTCATTGAGCCCTACGTAATATTGAAATTTCTCAATTCTCATCGCGAGTTCAAGCGACGCGGCACTTCGGTCACGGCGTACGAATTTACCGCAATATAACAAGTCATGATCAAGGCTGTATGGGTCGTTTGGATCACCTGACCAAAAAGCAAATATGTCACGAGCCAATGATTTTGCTTCGTATTTGACAAGGCACATCAAATCAATGGCGTTTGGCGTTGAGTAAACGTGGCTCTTCCAATTTTCTTGCAAACCGGAGCGGGCACCGCCGCTTTCTAAATAGTCAGGGTAACGCTTCAAATAGATTTCAAACTGTGCTTGGTTGGCGTTTTGACAGTAGAAGTCTTCGGGCTTTTCCGCCACATTTTGTATTTCATCCAATTCTTGAGGTGTTAGCGCTTCAAAAAGCGGATGCGGATGGTCTTCAAACGACCAGTCAGCTGCGTAGCTTATCCCCGAATTTCCCAAAACAACCAACGCAATAGGCAAGGAAAATCTGCGCACTAAGCGCATCAACATGGTTTTACGGTTGCTCATTTATTCACGTTTCCAACAGTCTAAAAAATTACTTTTAGGTATTTTTAAAAGATCAAAATGTGAGTTTAAGCGTGATCGCTAAAACCTGTAAAGAGGTGCAATTGATTGTTTGCTAAATACGAAGATTATTTGGGTCCGATAGGGCGGCAAATGAACTCCCAGGGCTGCCCGGCAATCTACCGGTACTGATGTCTACCAGCCCGGTTGATCGTCCAAGAACTTCCAACTATCGGCACCATCGAAATGGCGCACAGGGATTTTGGTGATCACGTCAAGTTCAGCCATGTTTAGGTTGACCGCTGTGCGCCCTTTGCCAGGGTTTTTGGCGGACTGCCATAGAATGGTGGTACCGCAGGTTTTGCAGGTGCGGAAGTCCAAGTCTTTATCGCCATGGCTGTAGCTTAGGGTGTTTGTATCATCTGCATTGATGGTGATGTTGGCTGCATCGGTGTAGATCCACAATGTGCCCAAGCGGCGGCAAATGGAGCAATTGCAGCGGGTGGCCCATTCTGGGGTGTCGCGAAATTCATAGTGCACCGCGCCGCAATGGCATTTGCCTTTTATGGTCATTTAGATGCTTCCTATGGTTTTAAGCCGCGCGCGGGGGTGGATTTCGTTTTGGCTCATCACCACGGTTTGCGGGCGGAACCGTTCAACGATGGCGCGTACGTGGGGGCGAATGGGCGGTGAAGTGATGAGGACAGGCAGTTCACCCATTTGCGCGGCGCTTTCAAAAGCGGTTTGAATTTCTTGAATGAATTCATGCAAACGAGATGGGGCCATGGCAAGGTGGCGTTCAGCGCCTTCCCCATGCAAAGCTTCGGAAAAATCCCGTTCCCAATCAGGGGACAATGTGATGATGGGGAGTGTGCCATCTGGCCCGGCGTTTGCTGCACACAATTGGCGCGATAGGCGAGAACGCACATGTTCTGCGATCAGTTTGGCAGAGCTTAGATTGCCCGCAACTTCGGCGATGCTTTCGAGAATTGAGGCAAGGTCGCGAATGGAAATACGTTCTGAAAGTAAGCTTTGCAATACGCGCTGGATGGTAGAAACAGACACCATGTTGGGCACCATATCGTCGACCAATTTTTGCTGTTCTGCGGGCAAGTTGTTCAGCAGCTCTTGCACGTTTGCATAGCTTAGAAGGTCAGCAATGTTGGTTTTGAGCACTTCTGTTAGGTGTGTTGAAATCACCGAAGAAGGATCAACGATTGTGTAGCCCTTAATCTCGGCTTCATCGCGCAGACCTGAATCAACCCAAGTTGCGGGCAGGCCAAAAGTTGGCTCAATGGTGTGTTGGCCGGGCAGATCAATTTGCCCCCCCATGGGGTCCATCACCATATATTGGTCAGGGAACACGTTGCCTTGGCCCGCTTCAACTTCTTTGATGCGTACAACGTAATCATTGGGTTGCAGCTGCATATTGTCCAAAATGCGCACAGAAGGCATGATGATGCCCATATCTGTAGCCAGTTGACGACGTAACGCCTTGATCTGTTCGGTCAGGCGATCATTGCCTTGATCATCTTCTTTCACCAAGGACAATAGGCCATAGCCCAGCTCAAGTTTGAGCTCGTCCATCTTAAGTGAATCGGTGATCGGCGGATCTTTTGGCGGTGCTTCTTTGGCAATCTTTTTGGCGGCCTTTTCTGCCAAATCATTGTCAGCCTTTTTGGTTTTGTCCTTGGAGAATTTGTACGCCAAGAATCCAGCGCCTGCCGCCAGACCCAAGAAGGGGAAAATCGGCATGCCGGGCAGAAGAGCCATGATGGTCATCACGCCGGCGGTCATGCCCAAAGCGCGCGGATAGCCTGAAAACTGTTCAGCCAAGGCCTGATCAGCGGAGCCGGTTACACCTGCTTTTGACACCAAAAGGCCAGCAGCTGTTGATACAACAAGGGCTGGAATTTGTGACACCAAGCCGTCGCCAACGGTCAGGAGTGTGTAATTGTTGGCGGCATCGCCAAGCGACATTTGCTGTTGTGCGACACCAATAATGATGCCCGCAGCGATGTTGATAAAGGTAATGAGAAGACCAGCAATCGCGTCTCCGCGCACGAACTTTGACGCACCATCCATGGCCCCAAAAAACGAACTTTCGTCTTCTAGGGTTTTACGGCGCGTGCGTGCGGTTTCTTCATCGATCATGCCTGCAGAAAGGTCAGCATCAATGGCCATTTGTTTGCCGGGCATAGCGTCCAAGGTAAAGCGGGCCGCAACTTCGGCGATCCGGCCTGAACCTTTGGTAATTACGATAAAGTTCACAATGATCAGGATGGCGAAAACGATAATCCCGATGATAAAGTTGCCCTGCATCACAAAGTTGCCGAAGGCTTCAATCACGTTACCAGCCGCATCGGTGCCTAAGTGGCCATTTGCCAAAATGAGCCGGGTTGAAGCCAAATTGAGCGCCAAACGCATCATGGCGGCAATGAGCAGTACCGTGGGAAAGGCGGAAAATTCTAACGGGGTGCGGATGAACAAGGTGGTCATCAAAATCAGCACCGAAAACACAATCGAAATCGCCAGCAGCATGTCCAGCACAATGGCGGGCATCGGCATGATGAGCACGAACAAGATCGACACAACGCCAATAGCAAGCGCGATATCGCCTTGGCGCAGCATATCGAACATGCTGCCCAAAGATGGGAATGCAGATGTGGTGCCAACTGGTTTGGATTTTGGGGCTTGGGATGTGTCGCTCATTTACCCATTGTTGCCTTTCACGCTGCACCTGACGAGCGATTTTCACCCGGTGCGGGGATCTGTTCACCATTATCTGCATATTGGTTCAATTTGTTACGCAGCGTGCGGATTGAGATGCCCAAAATGTTTGATGCGTGGGTGCGATTGCCCAAACAATGATCCAACGTGTCCAGAATCAGTTCTTTTTCAACTTCCGCGACGGTGCGGCCAACCATGGCGCGTGAAATTGATTCTGCGGCACTGGCAGCTTTTGCCGCTACTGAATCATCTTGCATTGGTGCGCGCAGCCCGGACCCATCGGGTAGACTAATGGCTTCTGCATCAATTTCATCACCTGTTGCCAACAGCACGGCACGGTGCAGAGTGTTCTCTAGTTCGCGAACGTTGCCCGGCCATGGTGCTTGGACTAATTGTTGGCGTGCATCTTCGGTCAACGGGCGCTCTTGGACGCCATTGGCTTCCGCGTATTTTTTGATGAAGTGTTCAGCAAGCGCAATGATATCGCCAGGTCGCTCTCGTAGGGCTGGAATTTTTAGGTTTACAACGTTGAGGCGGAAAAGCAAATCTTCGCGGAAATGGCCGTCTTTTACGCTTTGATCCAAATTGCGGTTTGAAGTCGCCAGAATACGAATGTCCACGGGCACGGGCTTTGTGCCGCCAACGCGATCGATGATGCGTTCTTGGATGGCGCGCAGCAATTTGGCTTGCAGGCGAATGTCCATCTCTGAGATCTCGTCCAACAGCAACGTTCCGCCATTGGCCTCCTCAAATTTGCCTATCCGTCGCGCCACAGCGCCAGTAAATGCGCCCTTTTCGTGCCCAAACAACTCACTCTCAAGCAAGTTTTCAGGAATAGCTGCACAGTTGATTGAAATGAAAGGTTTTGCCGCGCGTTTTGAACGGGCATGGACATATTTGGCGATGACTTCTTTACCTGAGCCACTTTCGCCAGTGATCAAAATGCTGGCCTCTGAAGGGGCAACTTGGTCGGCCAGTTTGACCATTTTGGTCATAACAGGATCGCGGTAAAGGAAGTCGCTGGATTCACGCGCGACAGCTGAAATGATTGCCGCGATCAGTTCAGCGTCAGGTGGAAGTGGAATATACTCTTTTGCGCCAGCCCGTATGGCATTTACGGCAGCGGCGGCATTTGTTTCGGTGCCACAGGCAACTACCGGAATGTGAATGCGTTCAGCTTCAAGCGCGGCTAAGAGGGAAGGAATATCGGCCATCACATCGGCCAGCAACAAGTCTGCGCCACGGCCAGCCCGCAAGCTGGCCAGTGCCACTTCTATGGTATCGGCATGTGCAACTTTTGCGCCGCCATCCATGGCCAGCTTGGTTGCTTGGCTGAGTTGGCCCTCTAGGGCACCGATAATCATTAAACGCATGTTGTCTTCCTTGCTGGCTTATTGTTTGAAGGCTTAGCCAGCCTTAATAATTTCAGTCATGGTGATGCCGAGTTTGTCTTCCACCAGCACAATTTCGCCACGCGCAACAAGGCGGGAGTTTACGTAAATATCGATGGCTTCACCCACTTGCCGATCAAGCTCGACAACGGACCCTGCATCCAACTCTAAGAGCTGTGATACGGGCATTTTTGTGCGTCCGAGAACGGCAGAAATCCGAACAGGAACGTCAAAAACGGCTTCAAGATCGTCGGCTGATTTTTCGCCGCTCTCTGAACGTTTCGGCTTTTCCTGTGCTTGCATTTCTTCAAGACCGTCCAGCATAGATGCCAAATCGCCGCCGAGGGGCTCGACTGTTGGATCGTCTGTGTCACTCATAGGACTTCCTCTGGATTGTTCGGTGTTGGCAGTGCGTCTTCTGTTGGCTGGTTATCCAGTGGCGCAGCTGTCGGTGTTTTAAGATGAACAAATTGAGCGATCTTTTGATCAATTTCTTCGACAAGATTTTGAAAATTGCGGGCCAAACCGCCATCCGACCATTCGATTTTGCAATCACCCATGGCGAAGTCTGGTTCGCCCATAATGATCAGACGGCCTTCAAAGCCAGCTTGATGAGCGAATTGTTCGGCTATGGGTTTTATTTGGTCGCCCAGCTGATCGTTGCATCGTATCACCAAATGGGCCGTGCCACTAAGGGATGCCAAGCAATCTTCCAGCAGGGCCGAAATTTCGGGTAATGGATCGCGTTCGACCAAATGGGCAGCCAATTTGTGGCCAACACTTGCCGCCAACTTTGTTGATTGGGTCAAATGGTGTTGTTGGGCATGGTCTAATGTCGTCAAAAAATCGTTGCCGTGATTGGCAATCAATTCGGCTGCCGCGGCAATTTGTTGGTTGGTCTGGCTCAACACTGATTGCTGTCCCGCTTCCAGCCCTTCATTATATCCTTGCTCACGCGCCTGGGAAATCAGCAGGTCAAGATCTGCTTGTTCCATTAGCTTGGTCTTGCGCGTGGTTTTGGCAAGGTCGAGATCAAATGTGAATTTAGCAGGTTGCGTCATCAGCCCACCATTTCTTCATCTGAGCCATTTTTGGTGATCACGATTTCACCTTTGGCTGCAAGATCTTTTGCCAAATTCACCATGGCTGACTGCGCTTCATCCACATCTTTCAGGCGAACAGGACCCATGGCATCCATATCGTCCTTCATCATTTTCGCTGCCCGTGCGGACATATTCTTGAGGAAGAGTTCTTTTGTTTCGTCTGAAGCACCTTTGAGGCCCAAAGTCAGCATTGGCTTCTCAATGGATTGCAAGACAGTCTGAATGGCTGTTCCGTCCAATGCGCCCAGATCATCGAATGTAAACATCAAGGCTTTGATACGTTCTGCGGCCTCAATGTCGCGTTCTTCAAGGTTTGTAAGGAACCGAGCCTCTGTTTGCCGGTCAAACGCGTTGAAAATATCGGCCATTTGTTCATGGCTGTCACGCCGACGGGTGTGAGATAGCGTCGACATGAATTCTTTGCGCAGCGTATCTTCGATTTTTTCGACAATTTCCTTTTGCACAGGTTCAATGGCCAACATGCGCTGCACCACGTCCATTGCCAATTCTTCTGGCAGGCTGCCCAATACACGCGATGCGTGATCGGTTGCGAGCTTGGTCAGAACAACTGAAATGGTTTGCGGGTATTCGTTTTTAAGGAAACTCGCCAAAATGTCTTCTTGAACATTTGATAATTTTTCCCAAATGTTGCGCCCAGCCGGGCCCCGAATTTCTTCCATGATCATTTCAACACGATCTTTGGGCATGAATGAAAGCAACAGCCGTTCGGTTGAATCCACAGAGCCGTTCAAGTCGCCATTGGAGGTAACACCCATGACGAATTGAGCGAAGATTTTGTCCAGCATGTCCTGAGTAACTGCGCCCATGTTTGACATGGCACGTGACAATTGACGGATTTCAATGTCATCCAATTCTTCAAAGATCGGTTTCCCGTATCCGGGGCCAAGTGCCATCAGAACCACAGCGGCACGTTCGTCGCCTTGCAGTTCTCGTTCTTTGGCTGCTTGTCCAACTTCTAGCTGTTGTCCGATGCCCTGTTTTGAAACTTCATTGCTCATGGCTTACGCGGCCTCCAAGAGCCAATTGCGGATGATCATAGAGGCTTGTTTTGGATTTTCCTGAACAAGCGTGCCTACACGTTCAATGGCTTCGATTTGCGCTTGGCCAAGGCTACGTGCATCGTCAAGCCAAGCATCTCGCGCTTCGTCCTCTGGTGATTTGGCAGCTACATCACCAATATGTTGTCCTTCTGCATTCACCGCTTCTTGTGCCGTTACCAACATCGGGGTTTCATCGGGCTCAAGCACTTTCTTGATGAGTGGGCGCATAACGAAGAACACCAACGCCAACCCGATTAGTAGTGTAACAGCCATCTCGATGGCGGCGAACATGTCGTCGCGCGTGAAATCAAATAGGCCAACTTCAGATGGTTCAAAGTTGAGCTCTGGGCGCTCAGCAAATTGCATGTTGAGCACTTCAACTTGGTCGCCACGGGTTTCATCATAACCAATGGCGGTGTTCACCAGTGCGCGAATTTGTTCGATCTCGGCTGCAGAGCGCGCAGTGTATTGTGCTACGCCGTCAGCATTGGCCACATACAGCCCATCAACAACCACCGCAACGGACAGGCGTTTGATGGCGCCAGCTTCAACAACTTCTGTTTGGGTGGTTTTGGAGATTTCGTAGTTGATTGTTTCTTCGGTGGTGTCAGATTGTTCCACAGCGCCGGTGCCATCACCTTGGTTGCCGGTTGCGCCCGGCAATTCGTTGGCCACAGTAACTTGGCCACCATCGGATGCGCCTTGGGAATTGTTGCTGAGCTCACGGGTTTGGGCGGAGCGCACAACTTGTCCGTTCGGGTCAAAGCTTTCTGATGTGCGTGTTAGGCGGTTCATATCCAACTCAGCGCTAACCTGAACCCGAGCGCGGCCTGCACCAACAACGTTTGACAGCAATTCTTCCAAGCGATTGCGCAAGCGGGTTTCAATCGCCAGCGTACGTTCTTCGCCAATCGCAGTAAGGGCGCTTTCTTCACCGTCAGAACCAGACGCCAACAATTGGCCTGCACTATCCACAATTGAAACCATATTCGGCGAAAGGCTATCAACCGCTGAGGCAACAAGATGTTGAACTGAGCGAATTTCGCCAGTTGAAAGCACGCCACGCACTTCCAAAACGATGGATGCAGAAGGCTGCTTGGCTTCGCGGCGGAACAATTCACGTTCTGGCAACACCAAATGCACGCGGGCAGATTTTACGCGGGTGAGGGACGAGATGGTGCGGGCCAATTCGCCTTCAAGGGCGCGCAAGTGATTGAGGTTTTGTACAAAGCTGGTGGCGCCAAGGGTGTTTTGCTGGTCAAAGATTTCGTAACCCACTTGGCCTTTGTTGGGTAGGCCGCTTTCGGCCAAGCTCATGCGGATTGTGGTGATCTGATCGCGCGGCACCAAAATGCTCTCGCCATCACCTTTGATTTCGAAGGGGACGCCCATGGTGCGCAATTCTTTTACGATGGCCGCCGAATCTTCAAATTCAAGACCTGAATAAACAGGTGCCATTTGTGGTGATGTCACTCTAAAGATCAGAAACCCGAAGAATCCAACCATCAGAATCGCCGTTACGGCCATGGCAGCAACGCGGGCAATTCCCAAACGTGCCAAAAACTCGCCTAATCCGTTCACACTTCCACCCAACTCAAAAATTGATTCCCAATCGATAACGGGAGAAATAGCCCGCTAGGCAAAAATTACCTAGGAGGTGGTAAACATAGTGTTAATCTTTGGTGCAAAAGGGGTGTTAAGCAGGGAAAAAATTGCCGATCACGAAAAAGCCCGCGAAAAACGCGGGCTATTTAACTCAAAATGCAAAAACTTTTAAGGTTCAGCGACTTAATGGTCGCGGTAATGTTGAACCCAAGTGGTGCGCAAACCTGCCAAACCGTGCTTATCAATCGCGGCTTGCCAGTTCAAAAACTCGTCTACGCTTAACGTGTATCTTGTACAAGCCTCTTCAAGGCTCAACAATCCTCCACGAACAGCTGCGACGACCTCTGCCTTGCGGCGGATCACCCATCTTCGGGTATTTGTAGGCGGCAGATCAGCAATTGTTAAAGGGCTGCCATCTGGGCCTATGACGTATTTTACTCGTGGACGCATCTGTGCGGTCATTTTACTCACTACTCAAAAACCTGACCAATTATTATCCTAACCTAGCGCACCAGCCTTAAAATTTGACTAAGCCACTGGTTAGGTTTGGTTAAGGGTATTTGTTAAGAGGTTGGTGAGGAGGGGGTATGAGTTCGGGTGTGGGTGGCCGAGTTTGGTTGTCAGAGGTCCTCACTATTGTTTATGCTCGAACTAAGATTATGATTGATGTTTTTAGAATATGTAACGTTTGGTATTTGGGGGTGTACTCAGAATGCGGCTATTCGCTAGCAAGACATTGCGTGGTTTTCTGAGCTGCGCACCAAAGTGCATGAAACGTTCGGCAAGGTCGCATTGGCGATGATGGCGCTACCAAGATATCGCAGCCTGTCATTGTTGGATTTGAACCATGTTCTTTTGGAACCATTGGTGCGTGATCGGGTTGCTATCGCCTCTTCAGCAAAACCAGATGATAATGCGCCTGAGTTGGAAGCGCTTTCAGGCGTGGCGATTTGGGCTTCGGTTTCTGAAGAGGTCGACGCCAAAATCCGCGAACAGATCAAAGCCGGTGTGTTTCCAATACGGTTGGGTGCTGATGAATGGAATTCAGGTTCCATCAATTGGCTGTTTGACGTTATTGCGCCAAATCAAAAGCTGACAGCATCGGTAATTGCAAACTTCAAACAAGTGATGATGCCAAACGGCGGGGGTGCCGGGGAAGCGAGCGGAGCAAGCGACGGCGGCACGAAAAGTGTAGGCGATTTGCGCATTCACCCGCTGATCACGCGTTTGGTTGATCCAGAGACATTGAAGAAAATGGGCGCCGCACCTGTGGCTAAAACTGAAGACGCGTAACGGGTTCGTTCACAGAACCGAAAACTTACTTTTAGCGACAGAAACGGCGACCAATATCTGAGCTGTGACGTCCCAACTGGATAGATGAAGCGAGCTGGCACTACTCAAATGAAGAACATCGTTGCACGGGATATTTTTCATGATGATACTAAACAGGCGGCGGCTGTTCCGGGTCGCGTTATCAAGCTTACTAGTGAGTTTCGCTGCAATTGCGGCACCAAAATCTGGAATTACGGTGACGGAATTACGGTGACAGTTTACTAATTATGACTAGCGGCGATTGAATTGCTGCAGGGTCATCAGATCAAAGGGGACTGAGTATTGGCGAGACTAGCAAGATTGGTTGTGCCCGGGTTGCCGCATCACGTTACTCAGCGCGGAAACAGGCGTCAGCTTACATTCTTTGAAGAGGCTGACTACGTCTACTATTTGGAGTTGATTTCTGGCGCTGCAAAAAAGAGCGGAAGTGAGATTTGGTGTTATTGTTTGATGCCTAATCATGTGCACTTTGTTGTCGTTCCATCTGATGTGGATGGATTGCGAAAGCTGTTTGCCGATGCCCACCGCCGCTATACGGGTTATATCAACGCGCGGTTGAAAGTTACTGGCCATCTTTGGCAAGGTCGGTTTGGTTCGGTGGTGATGGATGAAGAGCATTTGGCGAATGCTGTTCGGTATGTTTCACGCAATCCTGTTCGCGCAAAGCTGACAGAAAAGGCGCAAGACTGGAAGTGGTCAAGTGTGCAGGCGCACCTGAATGGGGAAAGTGACGGGGTCGTTACGGTCAAACCTGTACAGGAGAGGTATGGGGATTTCGCACATTTCGTTGATCTGGTACCTGACGCCAAATGCGATTACGCGCCATTGCGCAGCTCTGAAACCAGTGGACGCCCATTGGGCTCAGATGACTGGATAAAGGAATTAGAGCGC
>Ga0189291_100104_pt1 | contig 93061 bp, 87 predicted proteins | sample UW1redminimetaG_FD_130331 | JGI IMG/M metagenome (GOLD analysis project Ga0189291, IMG submission 130331) | Marine microbial communities from the Costa Rica Dome - UW179B-red mini metaG | ecosystem: Environmental > Aquatic > Marine > Oceanic > Photic zone | place: Costa Rica: the Eastern Pacific...
AGCGTAGCGACCAACGGCGGCGTAAAAAAAAGAGCAGGGGGTGCCGGGGTCGGGAGCGTAGCGACCAACGGCGGCGTAAAAAAAAGAGCAGGGGGTGCCGGGGTCGGGAGCGTAGCGACCAACGGCGGCGTAAAAAAAAGAGCAGGGGGTGCCGGGGAAGCGCCGAAGGCGCGACGGCGGCGTAAAAAGAAGGCGGAGCCAAGCCCCGCCTTCTTCAAATTCAAATTCGCTAACTAGCGACTAGGCAACGCCCAACCGCTTCTTGATTGATTCAACCGTCGCTCGTGGCGTCGCAGCCAACAAGGTTTTGGTGTAATCGTGCTGAGGATTGTTAAAAATCTCATCTCGCGTATTTTGCTCAACGATCTCGCCAAAATACATCACCATCACCCGGTCAGCGATATATTTTACCACTGACAAATCGTGCGAAATGAAGATGTAGGAGAGATTAAACTCGTCTTGCAAATCAGCGAGCAGGTTCAAAATTTGCGCCTGAACTGAAAGATCCAACGCCGACACGGGTTCATCAAGCACCAAGATCTTGGGGCGCAACATCAAAGCACGAGCAATCGCGATCCGCTGGCGTTGACCGCCGGAGAACATGTGTGGATAGCGCCCATAATGCACAGGCTCCAGTCCTACTTTCTCAAGCATTTCCATGGCCAGTTTGCGGCGCTCGTCAGCCCCCATATTGGTGTTGATCACCAAAGGTTCTTCAAGCACTTCACCAACTTTTTGACGTGGATTCAAAGACCCATATGGGTTTTGAAACACGATCTGAACGTGCTGACGCATTTCAGATGTTGGTTTTTCGCGATTGATATTGATGTCTTTGCCTTCGATCTCAAGATCGCCAGATGTCTGCGCATCAATTAGGGTCAAGATACGAGCCAAGGTTGACTTGCCACATCCACTTTCACCTACAACGGCCAAAGTTTCCCCTTCGATTACATCAAAGCTGATGCCTTTAAGGGCATGAACCACATCGCCTTTTTTGAACATGCCACCTTTGGTGACATAGTCGCGATAGATGTTTTGTGCTTTTAGGATCACATTGCTCATGAGGCTGCTCCTTCACTTGGCGGATTTTCTGAAAAATCAGAAACCGTTGGCAAGCGATCGCCCACAGCTCGTTCAGGGAGGGCAGAAAGCAAAGCTTTTGTGTAGGCATTTTGTGGGTTTTCAAACAGCTCCAAAACGCCAGCTTCTTCCATCTGACGCCCCTTATACTGCACCACAACCCGCTGGGCAGTTTCTGCCACAACACCCATATCGTGGGTGATCATGATCAGTGCCATGTTGTTTTGCTTTTGAATATCCAACAACAAATCAAGGATTTGCTTTTGAATGGTCACATCAAGCGCCGTGGTTGGCTCGTCAGCGATCAAAAGTTTGGGGCTGCATGAAATCGCCATCGCAATCATCACCCGCTGGCATTGACCGCCAGAGAGCTGATGGGGATAGCTTTTCAAGCGTTTTACAGGGTCGGGAATGCCAACCAATTCAAACAGCTCAACCGAGCGTGCTTGGCGTTCGCGGCCATTCAGCTTGGTGTGTGCCTTCAGCATCTCATCGATTTGAAAGCCCACTGTGAAGCAGGGATTAAGGCTGGCAATTGGCTCTTGGAAGATCATCGAAATGTCTTTGCCAATCAGTTCGCGCCGTTCGCCTTCACCAAGGTTTTGAATGTCCTTGCCTTCAAACGTCATTTTGTCCGCAGTAATGGTTGCTGTTTTGGGCAAAAGACCCATCACAGCAAGCATGGCCACAGATTTGCCAGATCCGCTCTCGCCCACAATGGCCAGAATGTCGCTTTGGCTCACGCTGAAATTGACCCCATCAACAGCCTTAAACGGGCCGTCGGCGGTATCAAATGTCACGGTGAGGTTTTGGATTTCCAATACGTTCATGGCTCTAACTCCGCTTCAGTTTCGGATCAAGCGCATCGCGCAAGCCGTCGCCCACCAAATTGATGGCCAAAACGGTAACCAGAATGGCAATGCCTGGGAAGGTAACAACCCACCATGCCCGCAACACGAATTCACGTGCTTCAGCCAGCATTGTGCCCCATTCAGGGGTCGGTGGCTGAGCGCCCATGCCCAAGAAGCCAAGTGCCGCTGCATCCAAAATCGCTGTTGAGAACGACAAGGTCGCCTGCACGATTAGCGGTGCAAGACAGTTTGGCAAAATGGTTTTGAACATTAAGCGCATATGGCCAGCACCTGCTACTTTGGCAGAGGTCACATATTCGCGGTTTGCTTCGCTCATCACCGCTGCGCGGGTTAGGCGGGCAAAGTGAGGCTGCAGCACGATCGCAATTGCGATCATCGCATTCACAAGGCCAGGGCCCAAAATCGCCACCAGCACCAACGCCATCAGCAAGGATGGGAAAGCCAGGATAATATCCATTATCCGCATGATAATGCCATCAACCCAGCCGCGGAAATAACCCGCTACAAGGCCGATAATGATGCCGCCGGTCAAGGAGATCGACACAACGATAACACCAATAAAGAGCGAGAACCGTGACCCGTGGATCAAACGAGACAACATGTCTCGACCCACCGCGTCAGTGCCCAGAATGAATTTCCAGCTGCCGCCAGTTTCCCAAACAGGAGGCATTAGAAATGCATCACGATATTGCTGGCCCGCATCGTGCGGGGCCAACCAAGGCGCAAAGGCGGCCACAAAGACCATAAAGCCAACAACCACAAGGCCGATAACGGCCCCTTTGTTGGCGCTGAAATAGTGCCAAAACTCTTTGAGCATTTGCAGTTGCGCATTGCGCGCCTCTGCTTTGACAACAGTTTGGTCAACTTGTTTTGTTTGTTGATCAGTCATCTTGATATCCTCACTGATGCCTGATGCGCGGGTTAATGAAGCCGTAAAGCACGTCAACTGTGAGGTTTACCACCATCACAATCAGCGCAATCAGCACCAAGCCACCCTGCACAGACGGGTAGTCCCGTCTAAAAATACTATCAACCATCCACTTGCCGATACCCGGCCAAGAAAAGATGGTTTCCGTCAAAATCGCGCCAGCCAGCAAAACGCCTACTTGGAGACCGATCGTGGTGATCACAGGAATAAGCGCGTTGCGTAAAGCGTGCACCCCAACGACTTGAAGTTGTCCAAGACCTTTCGCACGTGCAGTACGCACATAGTCTTCGCCCAAAACTTCCAACATGGCGGAACGTGTTTGGCGTGCAATCACCGCCAAGGGAATGGTGCCCAAAACAATGGTTGGCAAGATCAAATGCATGAACGCAGATTTGAACGCCCCAGGCTGTCCCGACAAGAAACTATCGATCAACATGAAGCCAGTAACCTGTGGGAAGTAGTACAACAGTGAAATGCGACCCGATACCGGTGTCCAGCCCAATGTGCCCGAGAAGAAGATGATGAGCAAAAGCCCCCACCAAAAAATCGGCATTGAGTAGCCAGCTAGCGCCACACCCATTGTTGTTTGGTCAAACCATGAACCCCGTTTCACCGCAGAAATGATCCCAGCCGGGATGCCAAGCAGAATGGCGAAGATAATCGCACATGTTGCAAGCTCTACTGTGGCTGGAAAGAGGGTCAAAAACTCGTCCAATACGGGGCGCTTCGTCGCAATAGACGTGCCGAAATCGCCTTGGAATAGATTGACCAAATAGGTGAAATATTGTTCCCAGATTGGCTTGTCGAAGCCAAATTGTACCAAGAGCTCTTGGTAGCGCTCTGGTTTTACCCCGCGCTCGCCAGCGAGCGCTAGAATTGGATCCCCCGGCAAAACACGAACGAAGCCAAAAGCCACAATCGTGATCCCGAAAAACGTTGGCACTATCATGGCCAATTTACTGATGATGAATTTGAACATTCTTTTTTTCTAAGAAAACAGGCGCTGTATAGTACAGCGCCTGCTTCAGTCCCCTAAAGTTCGATCTAAGACCTACTGGTCTAGATCAACACCGTCAAACCAGTGACCGCCCAATGGGTCCATCACATAACCTTTAACTTTGGTAGACATTGGCATGAACACTGTTGAGTGTGCAATAGTCGCCCAAGGTGCTTCACGCTTAAACACAACCTGTGCTTCTTCATAAAGCTTAGTACGTTCTGCGATGTCTGAAACAGTTTTCGCTTTAAGTGTCAAAGCATCAAACTCTTCGTTACACCACTGCGCACGGTTTGAACCACCAACGCCATCACAGCCCAAAAGAACCGCTAGGAAGTTGTCTGGATCACCATTGTCACCTGTCCAACCAAGAAGAACTGCACCTTTGCGATCAAGTTCTTTCGAACGTGCAAGGTACTCACCCCACTCGTAAGATACGATTTGAACGTTAACACCAACTTCAGCGAAATCGGCTTGGATCAATTCAGCCATACGACGAGCATTTGGGTTGTATGGACGCTGAACAGGCATTGCCCAAACTTCCATCTCAAGACCTGATACGCCTTCTGCTTCAAGCATAGCTTTTGCAGCAGCTGGATCGTATGCATCGTCTTGGATTGCGTCGTTGTAAGACCACATGGTTGGTGGAATTGGGTTTTTAGCAGCTGAACCAGCACCTTGGAATACAGCATCCAAGATCGCTTGTTTGTTGATTGCCATGTTCAACGCTTTACGAACTTTTGCGTTGTCGAATGGAGCAACTTGCGTGTTGTATGCAAGGTAACCAACGTTCAGGCCTTGCTGTTCCATCATAACCAAGTTGCTGTCGGCTTTTAGGCCTTCAATGTCAGCAGGGTTAGGATATGGAGCAACGTGACATTCGCCAGCTTTCAACTTTTGGCCGCGAACAGCAGCGTCAGTTGTAATGGCGAACACTAGATCGTCGATAGGCTGTTTGCCACCCCAATAATCAGCATGCGCCGCATAACGGATCACAGCATCTTTTTGGTAAGCAACAAAGCTAAATGGACCTGTGCCCACTGGCTCTTGGTTGAGCATTTCTTGTGTGCCAGATGCAGTCAACTGATCAGCATATTCTGCAGAAACGATTGAAGCAAAATCCATTGCAAGGTTTGCAACCATTGGCGCTTCAGGACGTGTCAACATGAACTTCACAGTGTAATCGTCAACTTTAACGATGTCGCTGATGAGGTCTGGCATAGACATGCCGTTGAAATATTCCCAAGAAATACCTGGTACATATTCATACCAAGGATGGTCAGCATTGCGCTGACGGTCAAATGAGAACAATACGTCGTCTGCATTGAAGTCACGTGTTGGTGTAAAGAAGCTCGTAGTATGGAACTTTACGCCTTTGCGAAGGTTGAAAGTATATTCCAAACCATCTTCTGACACTTCCCAGCTTTCAGCCAAACCAGGAATGACCTGAGATGTGCCGCGCTTGAATTCAACCAAACGGTTGTAAAGTGGCTTAGAAGACGCATCGAATGTTGTACCAGATGTATATGGTGCAACGTCAAAACCTTCTGGTGAACCTTCAGAACAGTATACGAGTGTTTTAGCATAGGCTGAGCCCATAACTGCTGCACTCATGAGAGCCGTTGCTGCCAACAGCTTTCCAAATTTCATCATGATAATGTTTCCCTCCAATTATCATTTGCGGCACTCGGACGCCGCAAGCAGACGTAACAAAGCTTCTTTTGAAGTTTGGCGCAACCACAAATCAAACTTTTTTTGATGTAATTGTCCGACAGGACTTACTTTCTATCAATAAAGTTCTGAATCTTGATCAGTCGGTAAAATTTGTCAGCATTGATTCGAGGTGGTCTTCGAAGATTAGGTTCGCATTCACACGGATATTAGCATCAAACAGATTCTCCGCGCTCAATGATTGCTCCAAGAATGACATGATGCCGCGTTTTGCACGATCTCCACCAAGAAGGGGGTAAAAGTTACCCCGAAGCCGTTCTAGAAGGAGTGTTTTGATTCGCATATATTGCTGGCTTGCCTTCGGGCCGATGCTAATCGAGTGAGCTTGTTTGTAGTAACGGTGCAAAGGTTCCGCGAGATGAAAACTACCTTCGACATGACAAAACGCATCGAGCATTAAGCCAAGATCGACCAGACACGGCAGATCAACATCATACTGCATGGGCACATGTTTGCGATCATGGGCCACCATGCTGTCCATAGAAATGTTGGTGAACTTGTATTCGGCCGCAGGTAAAAACCGATCGGCACCTCCACAACCCACAAAACGAAGATGCTTTGAGCGATGGGTCAAAACATCAAGACCCGTCGTGACCAATGCATGGTCTTTCAGCGCGGCACCAACCCGTTCAAGTTTTGTAGGCGCGTACTGATCGTCTGCATCAAGCACCACAATATAGCGAGCAGAGGCCTTCTTGAGCCCAATATTTCGGGCATTGGAGGAACCTGTGGCAACCCCGCCGGTATCGGTGAAAATGATGCGTTGATCGTCTATGCCACTTTTGCCCAGCACATGCTGATAGTCAGCTTGATCGTCTATCGAAATAACCAATTCAAAGTCTGCATGTGTCTGCGCCAAAGCACTTTGCACACTTGGAACAATGGTGTTTTGGGCTTTATAGGCAGGCATAACGATAGAGAAAAACATATGGGTTTCCTAATGGCTCTACCCTTGTTTTAAGGGCAAATTTCAACCTGAGGCAACAAAGTTGTAAAACAGGTTTTTGTCTTGAAGTCTTGAACTTTGATATTGTCTCAACCATATCTTGATGAGCGGTGCCGCATTGCGGGCCAAAATAAGTTGCTTTGAACAAAGGACGGTTGAGCGTTTGGCCTTGGTGCATATGCTCTTACGAAAAACAAATATGTCACGTATGTCATTCTTCTCCTCCCCATTTTTGCTCGGCTTTGACGAGTTCGAACAACGTCTTGACCGTCTAGCAAAAGCCGCTGATGGCTACCCGCCCTATAATATTGAACGGGTTGCCGCAGAAGACGGATCAGAAACCTTTCTGATTTCCATCGCTGTCGCTGGCTTTTGTGAAGACGAATTGGAAATCACGCTGGAAGACAATCAACTGTTGATCCGAGGGCGCCAATCCGATGATCCAAGCCGAGAGTTCTTGCATCGCGGTATCGCCGCGCGCCAGTTCCAACGCAGTTTCTTGCTGGCAGAAGCCATGCTGGTTGAAGGTGCGCAGCTGCGCGATGGATTGCTCAACGTCATGATCCGCCGCCCAAATGTCGAAAAAGTCTCAAAGCGGATTGAGATCAAGTCAGCCAACTAAACCAAAACAAGTTTGGCGCTGTCGCGTAACCAATGTGGAACAGTCGCGCCCAAATTTTGCGTAAGGAGTATTACGAATGGCCCATCACACCCCAACAAACCCTTTGAGCAATGAAGATTTTTTGGCTTTGGGGGAGGACAAAATTGTCTATCGCCGTCATTTGACTGGCAAGCAACTCAAAGCGATGTTTCCTGAGGCGAAAGACGCTCCAGAACAGGCGGAATTTGAAGCGCTTTTCGCAGCGGACGGTACCCCTGTGTTGATTACGGATGACAGCGCTGCGCTACATCAATGGCTTGATGATACCGGACACAACATGACCGTGCGCCACTAAACAGACGCACGCTCAAAACCTCATTCGGGAAAATCTCTTTCTGCGGTGGCGGTCGCCAGAGCATTTTTTTCGCCATCAAGCGCGGTGACCGTCCACTGATACTCGTGTACCCCATTTGGCGGACACGGCCCTCTATATTTGAAGCTGCCCGCGCTGATTTCGCTTTGGCCGGTAAACTCAACAGTGCCGCCACCATGATTGTAGTTCGGCACATCCAGATCGACCAATTTGAACTTCAAACTTGTGGTTTCTTTTGGCACGTCAGAAAGCCCAAATACTGGGTTTGCAATTTTCTTCGGATTGCCTGTCGAACAACTTGGTGTGTCGCCCCATTCAAATGATAAATCCATTGCCCTTGCTGAGCCAACGAACGCAATAGCTAAAAGTAAAACAAGTAAAAACCGCACAATATCCTCCCCAAAAATATGCAGATAGCGCTAATCAGCGGGCCACATTTTTAGGGTGTATTTAGAAAGGCACATTGTCAATTAACAAGTGCAAAGCACTATGCTGCGTCAGATTGGCCCTTTGTAGAGGTCAAAAGCCGGTAAAGGTCGTCAGCGTTCCTTGTGGTGCGCGCTTGGGCGGCCACATTGTTGGATCGCACGAGGCGTGCGATGCGAGACAAAGCTTTGAGATGGTCTGCACCTGCTCCTTTTGGGGCAAGTAGCACGAAAGCCAAATCCACTGGTTTGTCGTCAACTGAGTCAAAATCGATCGGGTGATCAAGTCGGATAAAGATGCAGGTTACGCCCTTTAGCCCAACAATTTTACCGTGGGGGATGGCGATACCATCGCCAAGCCCCGTTGTGCCCAACTGCTCACGCTCGGTCAGGGTTGAAAAGATTTCATGGGCATCACCGTTTACTAGCTCAGCGGCTTTATCTGCCGCAAGCTGCAACAATTGCCGCTTACACGTTACCTTAGCGCAAGGCACGATAGCTTCCTTGGTCAGGATGTCAGCGAGTTCCATTAAAAGTCTTTCTCAATCGTCAACCGAAGTGGCGCGTTTTAAGCGTCTTGCGTTGCTGGGTCAACCCAGCCGATATTTCCATCAGCTCGGCGATAAACCATATTAACGCGCCCATGTCCACCATGGCGGAAAACCAAGACGTCTTGTTGAGAGAGATCAAGCTCCATTACAGCCTCGCCAACGCTCATGGAATGTAGGTCGGATGTTGATTCTGCGATCACTGCTGGGGAGAAATCTTCTGCCACTTCTTCCTCAGATTCTGGCGACGCCAAAATGTACGATTGAGCGGTCGGCATTACGCCGGCAACGCGGCGGTGGTTTTTCAGCTTGCGTTTATAGCGGCGCAGACGTTTCTCAATGTGCTCGGCTGCCGATTCAAAGGCTGAAACCGCGTCGCTCGCCACGGCGCTGGCTTGCAGCACAACGCCTGTATCCAAATGAACGAGACAATCGGCGCTAAACCGTTTACCCTCATGTTCCAATGTCAGGTGTCCATCATAGCCGCCATCGAAGTATTTGGTGACCGCAGATTCAAGATGGTCCAATGCCTTTGTGCGCAATGCATCGCCGACATCCATGTTCTTGCCTGAAACACGTAAGTTCATTTTGTACCCCATTTCGTTTAAATTATTGAAGGGCTGAAAAGCCGAGGACACCGTCCTCACAAATGAAAGTGTAACGCCCAAAATGGCGAGAACGCAATCACTCAATTTTACGATTATCTTGTCTAAATCCCTTCCATGGGATTAAAAAAACCGCTAACATCCTTTGCTATGCATTGGTGAATCACCCCGCATTTTGCGGCGCGGTTAATTCTATGCAAATTTCCCCAAAAAATACGTTGATCTCTGTCATTTATGCGCAAATTGGAGCTAATCCGTGTGGGATGTGACCAATTCAACTTATGTTGGGTTTTCAACGGGCATTGAAATTGCTTGAGTGCGGTCTTGGCATTGGGGAGTAATTTGTGAACGTATCTGCATCAAAGATCAAAATGGCGCTGGATCAGGCCGTTGCCCGGGCCGCACAATGCGAATCCCGTGGCAATGTGGCGACCTACATTCCTGAATTGGCCAAAGCTGATCCACAAAAAGCTGGGATTGCAGTCACTCTAGCGACCGGGGAAACAATTAGCGCGGGGGATTGTTTCGAGCAGAGCACGATACAGTCTGTTTCAAAAATCTTTACGCTGGCGCTGGCATTGGGGACGATGGGGGACCGATTGTGGGACCGCGTCGGGCGCGAACCCTCTGGTTCCGCATTTGATTCTATTTTGCAGCTCGAGCATGAAAACGGCATTCCCAGAAATCCTTTTGTAAATGCCGGTGCAATCGTGGTCACAGATTCGATTTTGGCCAATTATCAACCCAAAGAAGCACTCGCCGAAATCGTTAGCTTTGTGCGGGCGCTGGCAGGGGAAGAAACCATACATATTGATAAAGCCGTTGCTTTATCAGAAACCCAAACCGGGCATCGCAACCGTGCGTTGGCTCACTATCTTGCCTCATATGGTAATCTACAAAATGAAGTTGACCATACGTTAGGTGTCTATTTTCATCAGTGCGCCTTGTCGATGTCGTGTGTGCAACTGTCCCGTGCCGGGCGTTTTCTGGCCTTTGCAGGCACCATAGGCGAAGGGCGGGCGCAAGTGGTTTCGCAGCGACGGGCCAAGCGCATCGCCGCGATCATGCTCACCTGCGGCCACTATGACGGGTCTGGCGACTTTGCATATCGTGTTGGCGTGCCCGCAAAGAGTGGCGTGAGCGGGATGATTTTGGCCGTGGTGCCCAATGTCGCTTCGATTAGTGTGTGGTCGCCAGGCCTAAACAAAAACGGCAATTCCTTGATCGGCACGCAAATGCTGCAAGAAGTAACCGAAGAACTCTGCTGGTCAATTTTTTAAGGTTTTGGAACTCTTGGGATCTAGCTCATCATATCGCGCTTTTGTCGGCGGCGAATAACCGATGAGGGAATGCCCATCGCTTCACGATATTTGGCCACCGTTCTCCGCGCTACACCCATTTGATGTTTGTCGTTCAAAATCGCTGCCAATTTGTCGTCTGACAGGATTTTCTTGGGATCTTCCGCATCAATCAGCAGCTTAATTTCGTGCCGCACAGAGGCCGCTGAATGGTCGTCGTCGCCGCTGGTGGAGCTTGAAATGGCGCTGGTGAAGAAATAGCGCAACTCAAACAAACCACGCGGGGTTGAAACATATTTGTTGGCGGTGACCCGGCTGATGGTGCTCTCGTGCATATCCACGGCCTCGGCCACCATTTTAAGCGTCATGGGTTTAAGGTGAGATACCCCGTGCAGCAAAAAGCCATCTTGCAGCCGCGCAATTTCACTGGTGACTTTCAAAATGGTTTGAGCCCGCTGATCAAGGCTTTTGGTTAGCCAGTTGGCGGTTTGCATGCATTCTTGCAAATAGGATTTTTCTTCGCCCTTTTTCGCCTTGGCGGACACTTGGGCGTAATATGTGCGGTTAATCAAAACATTGGGCAACACGTCGCTGTTCAACTCGATCTGCCAGCCACCATTATTGGCAGCGCGAATGTACACATCTGGCACCACAGGCTGAATGGCAGAGCCTTCAAAAGCCGCGCCGGGCCTGGGGTTTAGCCGTTTGATCTCACCAAGCATGTCCTTAAGGTCATCTTGATCACACTTGATCAACGCCATTAATTCTTTGAATTTGTGGGCTGCGACCAAATCAATATGGTCAAGCAGCGCTTGCATCATAGGGTCCAAACGGTCATTTTCGCGCAGTTGGATGGCCAAGCATTCCGGCACATTGCGGGCGAAAATGCCGATCGGCTCGCACCCTTGAATGGCTTCAAGCACCGCTTCAACGTGGCCCAGTTCAGTTCCCAGTTGATCTGCGATCTGGTCCAGTTCCTTATCTAGGTATCCTGCTTCATTCAGGTTTTCAATGATCGCGCTGGCGATCAGTAAATCGCCTGGATGGCGCAAAATAAGCTGCACCTGCTCGATTAGGAAATCACCCAGTGATTTTTGCGAGGAGACATATTGATCGATCTCAGCTTTTTCCGGGCCAACACTTTGTCCGCGGCTTTCTTGCCAACTGGTGGTGGATTGAGAAACAGAATCTTGGCCCACTTGCTCGGGGAACAAGTTTGAAGGATCTGTGTCCATTTCACTGGCCACGGAAACCGCGCTTTCCATTTGCTCTGTGCGCTCAGAAATATCCTGTGCCTGATCGTTTCGTGAAGCGTTCTCGTTTTCCGAGTTTGAACCATCTCCATCAGTATCGGCGTTTGGATCTGCTCTGTCGAGCAACGGGTTGTGTAGCAATTCGGCTTCCACGAACATGCTCAGCTCTTGATGGGACAATTGCAAAAGCTTAATCGACTGCATCAATTGCGGCGTCAATTTAAGCGTTTGCGCTTGTCTTATTTCAAGGCGTGGGCCCAGCGCCATCTAATGGTGCTCCGATACAAAAATCTATTCAGTAGCGGGAAAATGCCATGATTTGCATGCGCTATACAAGTTTCATGCCAAACAATCTGACTAGTTTTATGCAAACTTGTGAATATCGGCAAAAAAGCCGGCGTTTAGAGGTGGAAATCTTCACCCAGATAGACACGCCGCGCTTCTGGATTGTTTGTGATGTCTTGGGGGCTGCCCTGAACCATCACTTGGCCGCCATGGATAATATAGGCGCGATCCACAAGGCCCAACGTTTCGCGCACATTATGGTCGGTTATCAGCACGCCAATGCCCTTGTCGGTCAGCTGCTTCACCAGGCCCTGAATTTCGCCAACAGCAATAGGGTCAACCCCGGCAAAGGGTTCGTCTAACAACATAAAGGCAGGGTCTGCCGCCAATGCTCGCGCGATTTCGACCCGTCGGCGTTCACCGCCAGAAAGGGCGAGCGCATCCACATCCCGAATATGGGTGATCGAAAATTCTTCAAGCAATTGGTCCAAACGTTGATGGCGGGCCTTTCGTGATTTCACGTGGCCTTCAAGAATAGACAGAATGTTGTCTTTGACATCCATGCCGCGAAAGATTGAGGGCTCTTGAGGCAAATAGCCCATGCCCAATCGACCGCGTTGAAACAGAGGCAAGCCAGTAATGGAGTTGCCGTGCAGCAAAATCTCGCCCTGGTCTGGTGCAACGATCCCCATAATCATTGAAAATACGGTGGTTTTGCCCGCGCCATTTGGCCCCAAAAGACCAACGGCCTCGCCCCGATTAACCGCTACGGACACATCTCGAATGACGACTTTTTTGCCGTAGGATTTGGCTAGAGAATGGGCAACAAGCCAACCGGTTGGGTCAATTTCACTAGCCATGATTAATTGCCTGATCCAAACACGGCATTTACACGGCCACCCTCTGAGCCATTGCCTTCAAAACGGGTCGTGTCATTTTTCAAGTCAATGATCATTTGCTGGCTATTGACCACGTCGCTGCTGCCTTTTTGCGTTGCAGAAACATCGCCAATCATCGTGAATAGGCGCGTTTTTGGGTCATAAACACCGTGATCGGAAATGGCGGTTTGGCTGCCAAACTCAACCCGAATGCGACCATCGGCTGTTATTTTTTTCAAGTCAGAGGGCCCACCATTACCATAATAGGCAATCATTCTAGGGGCCCAGAGTTGGAAGGTTTCTTGCGTTGCGTGCACATTGCCGGTGAAGGTAGCGGTTTGCGCAACCTGATCGATTTCGAACAGATCACCTGTGATATTTACTTGCTCACCTTGTTGGGCAAATGCCCCGCTTGCGCACAAAAATAGGGCAGCCAAACTTGTCAAAACAATATGGGTGAAGCGCTTAATTTCCATCATTGATCAACTTTCTGTACGGCGGCGGGGGCCAACACCAATGTGAAATCCGTAAATTCCCATTTCCCGAGGGCAGAATCATACTTCATTGTGGCAGCATCAAGTGTTGAGCCGTCAATAAATTCAAAAAGCACACCGTCTTTCCCGGTAAACCGCTGCTCTGAAAGATAAAGCACGCCATTTCCAATGGTTCCTTTGTCGCCATTGCTGGAGGAAATATTGATGCGGGTAAACATTTCCAGCGTTTCAACCAAGAAATTGTACTGACCATCGCTGGACGTGGCTTTTGCGGTGGTGCCATCTGCAAAAAACAGATCCCCAACCATGTCAATCAAATCCACGATGTCTTGGTTCGCCAATCCCGTTTCAGCGCTATGGGCGGACATGCGATAGCGCCCGCCATCGCTCAGGGTTCCCTTTGCGCGCGGTGCATCAATGGTCAGGCGATTGCTGCTGATGCGTATTGCGTCAAATTGCGCGGCTGGGAATAGGGTGCTTATAACCACCGGCAGAACCAGATAGGCAAATAGAACGATACCAAAAAGTGGCACAAAAAACCGCAATGCCCGTACGACGAAACGACGTCGTGCAATCCCTTTGAAGGTTTTGTCAACGTCGCGCCTTAAGTCGTTTGCGGTTATATCGGTCATCGACTGCCCAGTTCGGATTAGCTGTGCGCGAAAATGTCAGTTTCGGGCCAGCCTGCCAAATCAAGCTGTACGCGGGTGGGCAAAAAGTCAAAACAGGCCTGTGCCATTTCCATGCGCCCTTCACGTTTTAACATCCGGTCCAAATGGCGGCGTAAATCGTGCAAATACAAAACATCGCTCGCCGCATATTCCAATTGCGCAGTGGTTAGCTTCTCCGCACCCCAATCAGAACTCTGCTGTTGTTTAGACATGTCCACACCCAGCAGTTCCCGCGAAAGGTCTTTTAACCCGTGACGGTCGGTGTATGTGCGCACCAGTTTGGAGGCGATTTTTGTGCAATAGGAAGACGTCGTCATTGTGCCAAACGCATTATAAAGCGCAGCAACATCAAATCGAGCAAAATGGAAAAGTTTGGTGCGCTCCTGATCGGCCAGCAATTTTTGTAAATTTGGCGCTTCAGTTTGCCCAAGCTCAATTTTGACAACGTCGGCGGTGCCATCGCCGGGCGATAATTGCACCACACACAAACGGTCACGAAACGGGTTTAGACCCATGGTTTCGGTGTCAATTGCCACTTGGCGCCCATAATTATCCAGATTTGGTAGGTCGCCGCTATGTTGCCGAATGGTCATTGGTTCACCTTTAACGCGTTGAAATCTTTGATGTGCCTCTTTTACCGCACTGGGGCGAAAATGAAATGGTTTTGTTGACGCAATCAAACAATTGTTACGCAAAATAGAACAGGTCGTTTACCAAGATTGCGCGTTTGAAAAGTGTTAACATATCGTTATGATCTGCGCCACGTCCGGCCAATAGGGGAGCAGGACGATCTATTTGAAGAAAAAGGGTTTAGTTTCACCATGCTCAAAGAGTTTAAAACATTTGCCATGAAGGGCAATATGATTGATCTAGCCGTCGGTGTCATCATTGGCGCGGCTTTTGGTGCCATTGTTGGCTCACTTGTTGATGACGTGTTTATGCCAGTGATTGGTCTGCTTATTGGTGGCGTTGACTTCTCTAACATGTTCATCGTGCTTAAAGATGAAGCCGCAGGCAATTATGCCACTTTGGTTGCTGCGCAAGAAGCGGGCGCCGTCACCATCAATATTGGCTTGTTCATCAATGCCGTGGTGAAGTTTTTGATTGTTGCCTTCGCCATTTTCTTGGTTGTCAAAGGCATCAATTCGATGAAGAAAAAAGAAGAAGCAGCGCCTACAGCTCCACCAGCACCATCAAAGGAAGAAGTGTTGCTCGGTGAAATTCGCGATTTGCTTGCCAAAAAGTAGCGCAATGGCGTTCTGAGTGTTTTGGGGCCGGCTTGCCGGCCCCTTTTTTGTAGACGCCCAGCTTGAACTAGGCGTTGGCCAAAATATCATCTACCCATTGGTCTGCAACCACATGGGGCAAAGAATTCTTGCTGGTCGCTGTGTTCAATATTTGATCAGTGGTATCGGCCAAGCGCACAACCTTTTCTTCTACCCACGCAGGATCTGATATTTTCAAGATCTCAGCCGCGACATTGATGATGCCGCCGCCATTGACCACATAGTCCGGCGCGTACAGAATACCCTTATCCGCCAGCAATTGACCACAACCTTCGTTTGCCAATTGGTTGTTCGCGGCCCCCGCAACAACCTTTGCTTTCAATTGCGTAATTGAGGCTGGAGAAATGGAAGCGCCCATGGCGCAAGGGGCAAAGATGTCAGCCTCAACACCATAAATTGCATCTGGTTCAACAATGGCCGCGCCAAATCGAGACTTGGCCTCTTCAATGGCTGTCGGGTTAATGTCTGTGGCAACAATGTTGGCGCCTGCATCGTGCAAATGCCCACACAAATACATGCCCACGTGACCCAAGCCCTGCAACGCAATGGTTTTGCCTTTCAGATCGGCAGTGCCAAGACCATATTTTGCTGCAACCTGCATGCACAAAAATACGCCGCGCGCAGTAACTGGAGAAGGATCGCCGCTGCCAAATGGTCCATCGGAAAGCCCCGCAGCGTAATTGGTGAACTTTGCGGCTTCGGCAATGTCTTCCACCGAAATACCCACATCTTCTGCCGTATAATATGAGCCGGCTAGTTCATTGACGAATTTGCCAAATGCTTGCATCAATTCGGGCGTTTTATCTGTGCGTGGGTCAGCAATAATAACGGATTTGCCACCTCCCAAGGGGAGACTTGCAGCGGCATTTTTGTACGTCATGCCACGCGCCAGTCGCAAAGCATCTGTTTTGGCCGCCTCAACACTGTCATAATTGAACATGCGACAACCGCCCGCAGCGGGGCCAAGTTTTGTACTGTGTATCGCGATTATCGAGCGCAGGCCGGTGGTTTCGTCGCTTGCAAAAACCACGCGTTCGTAGCCCGGCTCACCCAGCTCTTGTATGTCCATAACCCTAGTCCCCAGAATGAAGCATTTTTTTTAGCTGTTTTGGCGTGCCCACATGCTGGCGTCAACAGCGGTTGCGCTTATTGATGAAAATAACTGCAGTGCTGTTCGACTAAGGTCGCAAGCAACTGTGCACAGATTTACTTGGAAGAACTATCGTTTTCCACGGCCAGAATCTGGGAATAACTATCTGCAGAATGCAAAAAAGGACGCCAAATGGGGCGTCCTTTTGTACGTTTTATTGGATCTCCAGGGCCGTTTTTATCAGCGCAACAGGAGTTTTCCCTATTCGGTAACCTGAATGCTAGCCAAATAGGCCAAAACATCGGCACGGTCGCTGTCTTTTTTAAGCCCGGCGAAAGTCATCTTGGTTTTGGCAATGTAGTCTTTGGGTTTGGTTAAGAATGCATTGAACGCTTCAATGTCCCAAACTTGCCCTTCAGCTTTCTTTTCCAAAAAGGTGTCTGAATATTTGTATTCTTCATTGGAGCCAATTTCTCTGGCAAAAAAGTGGTTTAGCTGCGGGCCCACTGTGTTTTTCGCGTCTTCGCCGACTTTGTGACAAGCCTTGCATTTCTTAAAAACTTTCTCGCCTTTAGCAATGTCGCCACCGGCAATCGCGGCCTCAATTTCAGCCGCTGCGTCAAATTCTTGCGCAACCACGTCAGAGCCCATCGTAGAAACGGCAAGGAAGCCACTTAGCGCTAGATGTAAAAGCTTCATAAAACAATTCTCTTTGTTTGTTGGAATTTGGAAAATGCCAAACTATGCGCGCAACATCAAGGTGGCAATTTGATGCAGCGGTTAACAGCGTGCCATGTGTTTGCTTATCAACTTTGTTTCAACCCAATGGGCGTAGGCTAGCTACAAATTGCACTAGGCTGGTCTGCTTAAAACACTTTTTGGGCAAGAAAGGCTTTTGAGGAGAATTAAATTGAAGACCATATTCTGGATGACATTTGCCACCTGGTGTATTTGCCTGACTAGTTTTGCAGCTAATGCGGGCACGCTGGAAGACGTAAAGGTTCGCGGCTATTTGAATTGCGGCGTTAATCCGGGCCTTGTTGGGTTTGCAAGCCCAAATGAGGTTGGCGAATGGGTTGGCTTTGATGTGGACCTTTGCCGTGCCGTTGCCTTGGCCGTATTCGGGCGCGCGGATGCAGTAAAGTTTGTGCCTTTGGAAAGCAAAGAACGGTTTAACGCCTTATCATCAAACCAAATTGATGTGCTTTCGCGCAACTCAACTTGGACTTTCTCACGGGATGTGGGGCTAAGGTTGGATTTTGTCGGTGTGTCATATTATGACGGCCAAGGTTTCTTGATTTCCAAGGACGCGGACATTCAAAGTGCGCTGGATCTGGGCGGTGCAAGGATATGCGTGGAAGCCAATACAACCACTGAACTGAACCTATCGGACTATTTTCAAGCCCGTAAAATCAAATATCTTCCTGTGCGTATCGAAAACCCGTTGGACGGCAAAACACGTTACTTGGCTGGGGAATGTGATGTTTACACCGCCGATGCATCCGCATTGGCAGCCACCCGCGCTACATTTGAAAGGCCCAGCAATCATTTGATTTTGCCTGAAGTGATCTCAAAAGAACCCCTGGGCCCAGTTGTGCGCCATGGAGACAATCAATGGGCGGATATTGTGCGTTGGACGTTGAATGCGCTCATTGACGCGGAGGAGTTTGGCATCACGTCAAAGAATGTGAAAAATCTGGCAGCAACAACCGTTAATCGCGATATTGGTCGACTATTGGGCACCCAAGATAGTTTGGGCACACAATTTGGCCTGCAGACCGATTGGGTGGTCAATGTGATCGCTGTTTTGGGCAATTATGGTGAGATTTTTGAGCGCAATATCGGCAAAGATACCGCAATCGGTTTGGAGCGGGGATTAAACGCGCAATGGCAAGACGGTGGGTTGCTTTATGCGCCGCCATTCAGATGATCACAGCTCAGGCTGGGACTTGACGGAAACAATTCTTTACACAGCGCGGTTGTGAAAATGAACATCCGCGTCTTGTGGCCCAATGCGATCCTCTGCAAAGGTTTTGGAGTTGCCCAGCATCTTTTTGGAATAGTACATGGCCTCATCCGCGCGGCGAGTGAGTTCGGCATCTGTCCGACCGTCTTTTGGTGCGCTGGCGATCCCTATTGAACACCCGACAGTGAGCTCGCCATAAGGGGTGCTGATGGGCCAAGAAACCAGTGAAATAATTTCATCTGCCAGTGTTTGTATTAGGTTTCGTTCGAAGTTTTCGCGCAAGATCACCATGAATTCGTCACCCCCGATGCGAGCGACAACGCCAAACTCCCCAACACAACTCTCCAACCGGCTTGCAACAGTTTTTAAAACCAGATCGCCCGCCTCATGGCCATATGTATCGTTGAGCGGCTTGAATTTGTCGAGGTCAATAGCGAGCAGGGTGAACGGACGGTTGTGGCTGTTTTTGCAAGCCGCACTCAATAAATCATCAAATCTTGCGCGGTTCGCAATATTAGTTAGGCCGCAATGATGCGCCAAATAGCGGTTTTTCTGGTTGACGCGCCCAAGGGCCCTCAGGACAGTTGCGAACCGAATGCCAACCAAGCCGATTGACGCTAGTGCAACAATCGACAGGCCGAACAAATAGGGCAGGGCGTTTTGTAGAATGGCGATTTTGGGCGATGTGCTTTGCCATGCGAGGCGCGCAACACTAGGCATTTCGCCATTTGGCAGATCTAGGATCGATTTGTTTTTGTGCTGAACTGTAACGGGGGCAGGCATAAGGCTTTTCATGCCGATTTTGTTTGCCGCCTCAGAGAAAAATAAGTTTGGTATGGGCATTGCGGCCACGCTGATAAATGGGCGTTGGGATTTGATACGCAAGTGGCTGGACAGGGGCAATATCGGCTGGGCAACGATCAAGTGTAATTTGCTGTCAAAATATCGAAATCCAAAAGCTGTCATCGCACGTTCGTCATATAGGAAATGCGCCGGCACCACATAACCATTTTGCGCAGGCACCTTCATCTCATCAAATTGCCCATAAACATTTTGCACCAAATCACGGCTATCGCCCAACAGCCGTTTTGCGTCTTGCTGTGCAATTTTCCCAAATTGGGTGGAACTAAAAACTAGGCTACCCTGATCATCCAAAATACCAAAAAGGGTAAAAGGCGCCCGAGACAATTTGGCGGCGATGAGCGCATCAAAGTTTCGCCCCTGATCGTTTGATCGCCGAGTTTCAAGAAAAACGTCGTCGGACTTTACAATGCGTTGCTGGGTGGAAAGGGCATTCTGTGCAACCCGCTGTACATCAAACGCAACCAGCTGGATTTCGCGCGATGTGCTGATGTCATTCGCGGCATCACCCGCAAACTGAATGGACAAATATACTGCGCCAATAAAAGCGCCCAAAAAGAACAAGCAGCCGATCCATACTTTACGTACGAGCGCGTCTGTATGCCCTAGATTTTCGGTGCCGGTTTTGGCTAGCATTTTTTGTTCCACAATTAGGAACACCAACGCTAGCCCCTAGGCATTTAAGTTTTCGCTAAAATAAGTGCAATTAGTGGCCCGTAATCGGGTGCGAACTTACCCACAATTCTACGCTTTCAAATTCGCCAATTACTTTGGAGAAATGCTGCTGGCTCGTGTCGTGATGAATGCTGTCGCCAGGCACCAAGTGGTGAATGCGATCGTCAAGATGATATTCCAATTCACCTGCAATCAAGTAGCAAAAGACCTCGCCCTTGTGGTTCATGCGCTCAGACACGTGCCCTGCAGGGCGATGAATGATGCATGGATAGAGCAATGCGCCTGAAAATCCGGGCCCAAGTTTTTCATACCAACGTCCAGCTTCGCCAAGGCTGTAGTTTTGGCGATGCTCCGACTTGGTGACCGGTTCAAAACTCTCGGAAACATTGAGCAGTTGTTCGACGCTTGTGTTGAGTGAAGTTGCGATACGCATGAAAGAGGACAATGACGGCGCGCAAATGCCGCGCTCAACCTGTGAGATGAACCCGATCGTCAACTCTGTCTCAGCAGCGATCTGCACCAATGTTTTGCCAAGTGCCTTGCGGCGGCGTCGAATCGACTGACCGATTTGTTGATTGTCTGGTTCCGGTCTTTTTGCGCTCAAAACTTCACCCACATCTCTAATTGGATAGCTATTGCCACATTGGTTGGCCCAATTTGCACAGCTAATGCGCATTAAGCAAGGGTAGTTGAATTTTTACTAAAATAAATTTTAGTTTGACTTCAAACTTTGATAGTGCCAACCTCAGAATTGGATACAATCTCCAAAAGCGCGCAAGCGCTGCTCATCTGCAAGGGAGGAAATGCATGATGAAAAAACTTCTAATGGCAACGGTAGCGGCCACGGCAATGATGTCTGCGTTCCCAGCGATTGCGCTGGAACGTGGTGGGTCTTTGACTTTTGCTCGGTACGACGATTCTACGCTCATCGACCCAATATATGCTGACCGAAACCCAGACATCTGGATGGTCACAAATCTATATGACACCTTGTTGCGCACAGAAGCGGATGGCAAAACGGTCACTTCTGGGCTGGCATCTGATTACTCTGTTGGCGCTGACGGCATGAGTGTTAGCCTAACATTGCGCGACGGTATTATGTTCTCAGACGGAACGCCGATCGAGGGAAGCGATGTGGTATTCTCCCTAGACCGCGCAAAAAATTCAGATCTTGGTCCTTGGGCTGGCCTGCTTGGTTCCATCGATAATGTTGTGGCCGACGGCAATAAAATCAACATTTCTTTGAAAAATCCTGACCCAACAATCGTTTTAATGCTGGCGACCTTTAACACCGCAATTGTGTCCAAAGACGCGTTTGACGCGGCGTCCGGCGAAACCGATCAAGAAAAAGCCGCAGCGCTGGCCATTGAAGGTTTTGTGGGATCTGGCCCATTTGTCATGAAAGCCCATCAGCGTGGCTCAATGATGCAGTTTGCAGCCAACACTCATTACTGGCGCGAGGGTGAAGATGGCAAACCATTGCCGTATATTGATGGTATCAATTTTCTCGTCATCCCTGATGATGCAACCCGTATTCTGAAGCTCCAAGCTGGCGAAGTTGACGCAGCTGAATTCATTCCGTTTGCGCGTGTTTCAGAATTGGAAGCCGACACAAACATCAATATGGAGTTGTTCCCATCAACCCGGATCATTTATTCACCCATCAACACACGTCCAGAACGCGCAGATGGCAGTGCTAATCCACTGGCTGATGTGAAGCTGCGCCAAGCACTCAACTATGCGACCAACAAGGAAGCGTTGGTGCAGCTTGTTCTGCATGGGGCAGGTAAGCCTGTAACCTCTGGCTTGATGGCCTCCACTACTCAGTTGGCAACGGATAATGGCCCGATTTATCAGTATGATCTGGACAAAGCCAAAGCGCTAATCGCAGAGGCAGGTGTGGCACAGGGCACAAAAATCACGCTAACCACATTGGCAGGATCGGCAGATGACGGGATCATCCTCGCCGCATTGCAACAAATGTGGGCGGATATTGGAATTGACCTGAGTGTTGAGCAGGTTGATGGCCCAACGCGCGGCGCAAAAAACCGCTCTGGCGAGTTTGATATTCATACCTATGGATGGGTAAATGATGTCAACGATCCAGCCCAAGTGTCCGGTTGGCTTGGCTATTACCCAACAGCAAAATCTGTTGGCACCGGCTGGGATAATGCCGAGTTCAACAGTCTTTATGAAGCGTCCAATACCGAAATGGACCCCACAGAGCGGGCGGCACAATATGCACGTATGCAAGAGATCTATGCACAAGCTGCACCGCTCTTGTTCATGTATGAAACCCCGTTTGCTGTTGCACTTTCGCCAGACATAAAAGGCTATTTGCAGACCCCATTGGGTAACAATGAATTCGCGACCGCGTGGATTGATCGTTAAGTTTCTTCCCCCCTCGACTAACCCTCACACGGGCGCAATTGTGCCCGTGTGAAACTGGGATCGGCCATGTCAACACTCTCCTATTTTATCTCCCGCATCTTGCAGATCATCCCGACATTTTTGATCGTGATGGTCATCATTTTTTTGCTGGTGCGCGCCTTGCCTGGCGACCCCGCAATTGCCATGGCCGATGCAAAAGCCACAGCCGAACAACTTGAACAAATCCGCCAACGCCTTGGCCTAAATGAGCCGGTTTGGGTTCAATTTGGATATTTCGTCAAAAACACTTTGTCGGGCGACCTTGGCAATTCCATTTTGCTCAAAGCGCCGGTGAGGGAGGTCATTTTTGAACGCTTGCCCGCCTCTGGCTTTTTGGCCCTTTATTCGGTTTTGTTTTCGCTTTTGATTGCGGGGCCTTTGGCTTTTGTGGCGGCGCTGAACAGAAACAGCTGGATTGATGTGACAATCCGCTCGGTGTTTCAAATCGGACTTTCAACCCCTGTGTTCTATATGGGATTGTTGCTCTTGACCTTTTTGGCTGCGCAAATGCGTTGGTTCCCAGTTGGCGGTTATGGCACAACGTTTTGGGAACATATGCACCATTTGCTGCTGCCCGCGCTCACTGTGGCGCTTTATACTTCAGCCATCATCATGCGCAATTTGCGTTCATCTGTGATTGAAGTTGTGGACGCCGAATACGTGCAATTTGCACGGGCAAAAGGACTGACCGAACACATCATTTTGGGCCGCCATGTGCTGCGCAACGCCCTAATTTCAACGGTTACGTTGTTGGGGCTGTCGATTGGCAACCTAATGAGCGGAACTTTGGTCACCGAAACAGTGTTTGGCGTACCCGGCGTAGGTCGGCTGATGCTTGATGCCATTTTCGCCCGCGACTATCCGCTCATCCAAGGGCTCACCCTCACATTTGCGGTGCTTGTATCGCTTATCTTTTTGCTGACCGACATGCTGCAAGCCATGCTTGATCCTAGACTGCGGGTGGCATGATGTTGAAAAGGTTTTTGCCACACAAAACTCAATTGCTGGTGCTAACGCGCCCCGGATTTTTGGTCGGGCTGACAATTTTGATCGGCTCATTTGCCCTAGCCATTTTCCCTTCTGTGTTTGCACCATTCGAACCAAATGCTTTTAATTATTCTGCACTCAAACAGCCCCCTTCGTTTGAGCATTGGTTTGGCACCGATAATCTGGGTCGGGACACGCTTTCGCGGGTTATCTGGGCTTATTCAGTGAACATGCAAATGGCTTTTGTAGCGACAATATTTGCGCTGGTTATTGGGGTAACAGTTGGCGCATTGGTAGGCTATTATGGCGGCATTGCCGACGCGATATTTGGCCGATGTGTAGATGCAATCATCACTTTTCCATTTCTGGTTTTGGTCATCGCGGTGGTCGCGGTGCTCGGGCCGGGCCTCACCAATATGTATATCGCGATCACACTGGTCGGGTGGGTCTATTACGCCCGCCTGATGCGCGCAGAAATCATGGGGCAAATGGCCAATGATTACGCCGCCGCAGGCAAAGTGATGGGCTATTCTGATCGACGGATCATTTTTAGGCACCTATTGCCCAACGCCATTACCCCGGTGATCGTTTATTGGATGACGGATATGGCCTTGGCGATTTTGCTTGGCTCTTCGCTTGGTTATCTCGGGTTAGGGGCGCAACCGCCGCAAGCCGAATGGGGCGTGCTCATTGCCGAAGGGCGTAATTTCATAACAACCGCATGGTGGCTCAGCTTGATGCCCGGCATCGCAATCGTTCTGACAGGGCTAGGGTTTTCTCTGGTTGGTGACGGTATTGCTGACCTTATGCGGCCTAGGGGGTAGGGAATGACCAACACACTAAATGATATTGGCACCTCCCCCGCACTTCTTGATGTGAGGGGCCTATCGACCAGCTTTGCGGTCGGCGACGCGCAACTCAAAGCGGTAGATGATGTGAGCTTTCATGTGGGAGAGGGCGAAGTATTGGGCATTGTTGGCGAAAGCGGGTCAGGCAAATCCATTACACTGCGCTCAATCATTGGCCTTTCACGCCGATATGGTGAGGTGAGCGGGCAGGTGAATTGGCGCGGGCAAGACCTGAATGCCTTGCCTGAACGCGCGTTGCGAAAAGTGCGTGGCAAAGAAATCGCCATGATTTTCCAAGAACCCATGTCTTCGCTTAACCCGCTGCTGACCGTGGGGTTGCAGATTGGCGAAAACCTGTCTGAACACACCGATTTGGACAAACAGGGCAGGAAAAAGCGCGCCGTTGAGCTCTTAGAAATGGTGGGCATTCCAGATGCCGTTAATCGCCTAAACGATTACCCGCACCAATTTTCTGGCGGGATGCGCCAGCGGGTGATGATTGCGATTGCTTTAGCGTCTAACCCTAAACTCTTGCTGGCAGATGAGCCAACCACGGCGCTTGATGTAACCATCCAAAAACAAATTCTAAAGCTGATTTTGGATCTGTCCAAAGACCTTGGCATGGCGGTGATTTTGGTCACCCATGATCTTGGCGTCGCGGCGCAAACATGTGACCGTTTGGCGGTCATGTATGGCGGTAAACTGGTTGAGACGGGAACAACCCGGGATGTATTGCGTGATCCACAGCATCGCTACACCATGGGTTTGCTGCAATCTGTGCCTGAAAACATTGAACCACGCACCCAGCTTTATTCATTGCCCGGCACACCACCAAGTTTGTTGAACCTGCCCAAAGGCTGCGCCTTCGCGCCGCGCTGTGCGCATGCTGTTGCGGCATGTGCAACCCAAAAGCCACCGCTAGTCGGTACATCGCATCAAACAGCCTGTTTTAATTCGGTTGGCCAAGACCAAGCCCGCAAGGGAGGCGCATAAAATGAGTGAGCCAGTCCTAAAAACTGAAAATTTGGTTTTGCACTTCAAAAAAAGCCGTTCCTTGCTCGAAATGCTCACCGGTGAGCCCGCAAAGTCTGTACAAGCGCTCAACGGGGTCTCTTTAGACCTGCAAAAAAGTGAAACCCTTGGCATTGTGGGCGAAAGTGGGTGCGGCAAGTCCACGTTGGCGCGCGCTATTGCAGGGCTCTACAAACCACAGTCGGGCGAAATAGAGTTTCACGGAGTTTCCACCGCCAACAATAAAGGCGCTGCACTGCGCGAATATAATCGTCGGGTGCAAATGATCTTTCAAGACCCATATTCCTCGCTCAATCCGCGTTTGCGGGTCGGGGATATGTTGCGCGAAGCCCTTAGCGTGCACAATATGCGCCCGCCTGAGGAAATTGACACGCGCATTTATGAACTGCTCGATTTGGTGCGGTTGCCGCGCGATGCGGCAGACAAGTTGCCACACGAATTTTCCGGAGGGCAACGCCAGCGCATCGCCATTGCCCGTGCGTTGAGTGTCGAACCAGAAGTGCTGATTGCCGATGAATTGGTGTCGGCGCTGGATGTGTCTGTACAAGCCCAAGTGGTCAACTTGCTTTTGACGTTACAAGAAGACCTTGGCTTAACCGTCTTGTTTGTCGCCCATGATCTGCGTCTTGTGCGCCATGTTTCTCATCGTGTTGCGGTGATTTATTTAGGATCGGTGGTAGAAATTGGTTCAGCGAGCGGGTTGTTTGCGAACCCCAAACATCCCTATTCTCAAGCCTTGTTAAGCGCTGCGCCATCACTTGACCCAGACGAAAAAGGCAATCAAATTGTGCTGACGGGGGAACTGCCAAGCCCGTTAAACATTCCAACCGGCTGCGCCTTTAATGGGCGTTGTCCTATCGCACAAGACATTTGCCGACAGCAAAAACCAGTGCTCCAAGGCAACCCAAAAACCGGACAAGTGGCCTGCCACCTTGTCGATCCAACCTAGCATTAGGATCAATTATGCAAAAAAGTTTCCCCGTTCAAACGGAACGGCTGTCAGCCATTCGTGCTGCGCTCAAATCTCAAGGGCTTGATGGTCTCATTATTCCACGTTTTGACGCCCATATGGCCGAGTACATTGCGCCTTGCGATCGGCGTTTGCAGTGGGCGACAGGCTTTTCTGGATCTGCAGGTGTTGCGCTGGTGACAATGCAAGAAGCGATCATTTTCGTTGATGGTCGCTATACCGTACAAGTGCGCGAACAATGCACGAGTGACTTGTTCCAATATCGCCATTTGCATGATGAACCACTAAAAGACTGGTTCGCCCAATGCCCCGAACGCAACAAAACCTTTGCGTTCGATGCCATGCACATTCCTTTCAATTGGTACAACGACTTTAAAGCAGCCGTTAAAAAATCACACAATTTTTTGGTGTCTACCGAGCATAACATTATTGATGAGTTGTGGGACGACCAGCCCGCACCCTCAGATGTGCCAGCGCGGCCATTTGGCGAAGCGTTTTGTGGCGAGCATTCAAGCGCGAAGCGTCAGCGCATTGCAAAGCTTTTGGCGCAGTCAGGTGCCGATATTTTGGTTGAAAACCAGCCCGACAATATAGCCTGGCTGTTGAACATTCGGGGCGATGATATTGCCTATAATCCTTTTGTGAACTCGCTTTTGACTTTGGATAAAGAAGGCGAAGTGACCTGGTTTGTTGACCAGCAAAAAGTGCCGCAAGATCGAAGTGAATTCGAACTGGACGGCGTGAATATTTGTGGGCCAGAAAGCTTTTTGACCGCAGTTGAACATGCTGCAACTCAAGGCTTAAACATGAGCTGTGACCCTGCCATGTTGCCCGTTGCCGTTAAGTTTGCCGCAAGCGACGTTGAAACAATAATGTTGCAACCCAGTCCCATAACTTTGGCAAAAGCGCAAAAGAGTGAGACCGAACTAGATGGCATGCGCGACTGCCATATCAAAGATGGTGTGGCTTGGCTGCGGTTTGCTGAATGGCTTGGGCAAAATGTAGCGGCGCGTGAGATGGCAGGCAATCCGATTACCGAGTTGGAGGCCGCGCAAAAGATTTTGGCACTGCGCACCGACATTGAAAATTTTGAACAACTCAGCTTTGACGTGATCTCAGGGTCTGGCCCGAACGGGGCCATGTGCCATTATAAGGTCAGTGAACAATCCAACCGTGTCATCAAAAAGAACGACATCTATTTGCACGATTCTGGGGGGCAATTTACCAACGGCACCACCGATTCAACCCGCACCTACATATTTGACGATCCTTCGCCTGAATTTTGCAAGAACTATACCGCTGTGCTGAAAGGCTTCATCGCACTGGCCAGCGTTCGCTTTCCAACAAAAACTTGTGGCCACCATCTGGATGCCATTGCCCGCGCGCCGCTTTGGGCATTGGGCCAAGACTATGACCATGGCACCGGCCATGGGGTAGGGCACAACCTTTCCGTGCATGAACAACCCCAACGCATTGGCCGAGCGGTCAATGATGTTGAGCTTGTGCCGGGCATGGTTTTAAGCATTGAGCCGGGCTTTTACGTTGCTGGCGAATATGGCATTCGAATTGAAAACCTGTTTGAGGTCACCAAATCTAACGATGGGTATTTGCAGTTCGAAACCTTGTCCATGATCCCAATCGCGACAGGTCCTGTGCTGCGCAATATGCTGACTCAAGATGAAATTGATTGGCTCAACACCTACCACCAACTGGTAAGTGAAAAGCTCGAACCATTGATCCCAACTGAAATGGCCAGTTATTTGCAGACCAGCACCGCCCCAATCTAAAGGGGCGGTATCGCCAACTAAAGCGTAATTGCGTTGACACATAAAGTTGTCGGACATATTACGCTAAGTGGGCGCAAGGAGTGGGCGATTGGCAAAAGTGAAGGCAAAGTCTCAAAAACAAAACAATGCGAATTCTGCTGCAAAGCTTTTGCCCAAATTTGAGCGCAAGAGCCGAACAGCCGAGGTTCTGGATGCGCTTGTTTTGATGATTGAACGCGCTGAATTGCAAGTTGGTGATGCGCTGCCCTCAGAAACACTTCTGGCCGAGCAACTTGGCGTTGGGCGCTCCACCATTCGCGAAGCGCTCAACCGTTGGGAGGGCTTAGGCCTCGTGCGCCGCCGCCGCGGCTCTGGCACTTATATAACGGCAACAATTAAGTCTGCGACGGGGTTAGGCTCAACAACGACAAAGTTGGAAGCCGAAGGCTTGCTGCGGATTTTGGATATTCGCCGAACGCTTGAAGTTGAAGTTGTGCGCCGAGCGGCGACAAGCATATCTGACACGCAAATCGAAAAAATGCATGCCGCCTATGCCAAGATGGAACGCCTTGTAAACGAGGGCATGCGCTGGCGCGAAGCGGATCATGAGTTTCACGGCATCATTTATGAGGCTAGTGGCAACGTAATGTTTGGGCAAGTCATCCGAAATGTCGATGATGCATTCCACGCCTCAAAAGTCTCCAACTCGCCATTTGAAAACCCAGCATTTGGTTTTCGATCTGTGCCGCTACATCAGGACCTTTGCAAAGCGATCGCAAATAGGTCTCCTCAAGACGCGGTGGCAGCTATCACAAAAATTTTGGATCTTGTGGAGCAGGAGGTTCGTACTGTTTCACAAAGTTAGTCCAATTGTCCCATCGTTTCGGTTCAGCCCTTGCAGCCGAAAATATCAAGTCTTGAAAACACATTGATTGGCAAGCGGATGTGCGTCGCACTCTGTTCAACACTAAAAGGTCACTTGAATGACATCGAATTTCACTGAGTTGTTTTTGTTGCAAAAGGGATTAACTTTCCTCAATCACGGCTCGTTTGGCGCTTGTCCCATACCTGTTTTCAAGACGTACCAAGATTGGCAGTTGCGCTTGGAGCAGCAGCCGGTTGCCTTTCTTGATCCGGCAAGAGATTTCATCACCAATTTGTCTAAACCGCGCGCTGCATTGGCCAAGTTGTTCAACACATCCGGATCCAATTTGGTGCGCGTGTCCAATGCAACCGAAGGACTTAACGCAATCGCCCGCTCTATTAGTTTGGCCGAAGGCGATGAAATTTTGACCGCTGACCACGAATATGCGGCGGTGGAAAAAACCTGGGCATTTATGGCGGGCAAGGTGGATGCCAAAATTGTGCGCGCAACAGTGACTTTGCCTTTAGTGTCACAAGATCAGTTTTTCGCCGATATTGCCGACCAAATGACAGAGCGCACCAAAATCTTATTGCTCAGCCACATCACCTCGCCGACCGCTCTGGTGTTTCCAATTAAGCAAATTGTTGATGAAGCGCGGCGGCGCGGCATTATCACCGTCATTGATGGCGCACACGCGCCCGGATTAATCGATTTGGATTTGGATGCGCTAGGTGCTGATTTTTATGTTGGCAATTGCCACAAATGGTTGCTCGCGCCAAAGGGCGCGGGCTTTTTGTGGGCGCACCCAAATTGGCAGGGAAAACTAGAGCCGCTGGTGATTAGCCACGGCTGGAACATTGCAGACCGCAATGAGGGGCGCACTGCGTTTCTGGATGAATTTGAAATTCAAGGCACCCAAGACCCCGCCGCTTGGTTGGCGGTTCCCGCTGCGCTAGAATTTCGCGAAACCCATAAGTGGCATGATGTGAGCGAAGAGTGCCGGGTACGCGCGCAAGCGCTTAGCCAAAGAGTGGCCAAAATCACCAAGATTGCCCCGCTATGTTCACCTGAATTTTGTGCCCCGCAAATGGTGGCCATGCCTATGCCAAAATCAGACCCGCGCGCGCTAAAGTCGTATTTGCTTGATGAGTGGAACATTGAAATTCCGGTGTTTGATTGGAATGGACAAACATTCGTTCGCGTGTCTGTTGCCGCTTACAACAGTGACGATGATCTAAACAAACTGGCAAATGCGCTAGAAGCATATTTTGACTAGCACTGATTGTATGGTGCCCTGGAGAAGACTCGAACTTCCACTTCCTTGCGAAAACTAGCACCTGAAGCTAGCGCGTCTACCAATTCCGCCACCAGGGCAACAAGAAAATTCTCTATGCACCGCTAGCTGATTTGTCAATTGCGTTGACCTTTTGGTTCCACCCCAAATGTTTGCGGCAATTATTCGCGGCCTCAAGTCTCGACAAAGCCAATCGGATCAAGCTAAACAGGGCTTAACGAAGCACAGCTTCACTTGATTAATCGCGCAATGGATTAAAAGGTTCAAAAAGATGAGCGACAACGCGAGCAAATTGATCACTATTTTTGGTGGTTCAGGTTTTGTTGGGCGCCAATTGGTGCAGGAACTGGCAAAACAGGGGCACCGCATTCGTGTTGCTGTGCGCCGACCAGATTTGGCAGGCGACGTGAAACCATTGGGCGCGGTGGGGCAAATTGTGCCAATTCAAGCCAATGTGCGTTATCCAGATTCAGTTATTCGGGCTGTACGTGGCGCTGACATTGTTATTAACCTCACAGGTATTCTGTTTGAAGGTGGCAAGCAGCGTTTTGACGCCGTGCAAACTGCAGGTGCTAAAAACGTTGCAGAAGCCGCAAAAGTGGCGGGCGTTGAAACGCTTGTACATATGTCCGCCATTGGCGCCAACAAAACTTCTGAAAGCGCATATGCGCGATCAAAAGCTTTAGGCGAAGAAGCGGTGCTTAAAGAATTTCCAAACGCGGTCATCATTCGTCCATCGATCATTTTTGGTCTTGATGACGGGTTCTTCAACCTGTTTGGCGCGATCGCGCGTTTGTCGCCAATTTTGCCACTTGTTGGCGGCGAAACCAAAATGCAGCCCATTTATGTTGGTGATGTGGCTGAGGCATTTGCAGTTGCGTCAACCGGCGGCGTGAAGGGCGGCAAGATATACGAAATCGGCGGCCCGCAAGTCGAAACGATGCGCGAATTGTTAGAGCGTTTGTTGGCTGAAACGGGCCGCAACAATCTGTTGTTGCCCATCCCAAGTCCAATCGCGAAATTCATCGGTTCTGTGCTGCAGATTTTGCCAAACCCATGGCTTACGGCGGATCAGGTGACATTGTTGCAATATGACAATGTTGTTTCTGACGACGCGAAAAAGCAAAAACGCACATTGAGCGCGTTTGGCGTTGAACCAACCACCATGGCGGCGATTTTGCCGACCTATATGTGGCGGTTCCGCAAAAACGGTCAGTATGAAGAAAACATGCCGACCGCTAATTAAGTTTTGGTTTTGGTTTGCGCTTAGCCCACAAGGCCAAGCGCAAACAAACCAACCACACCCACAACAATCCGCCACCAGCCGAACAGTGCGAAACCATATTTCGACACAAAATCGAGCAGATAGCGCACCACAATCGCCCCCACAATAAATGCAGCAGCAAAGCCAACGGCAATGTTGACCCCAGCATCCAGCGTGATGACGTCGATGTTTTTATAAAGGTCATAGCCAAACGCGCCGGTCATAATAGGCAGGGCTATAAAGAAGGTGAATTCTGCAGCAGAACGTTTGTCGGTGCCCATGAGCATTGAGCCAACAATCGTTGCACCAGAGCGCGAAACGCCGGGCACCAAGGCCAACATTTGGAACAGGCCGATCCCCAAGCACAACGGAAGCGGAAACTCATAAATGTCGGTGTATTTGGGCGTAAGCTTCATGCGGTCGACAATCAGCAAAATAATGCCGCCCGTGATCAACATGGAGCAAATGATCAGCGGCGTGTTGTACAGAACGGTCTTGATATAGCCGTGCAGTAAAACCCCAGCCAAAGCCGCTGGGACGGAGGCCAAAAGCACACCTGCTGCGAAACGCAGCGCGTAGGGTTTGCCCTTGATCGCATCAAGCACTAGGTCCAACAGCTTTTTGAAATAAATCGTAACGATTGCCAGAATCGCACCCAACTGAATGAGCACTTCAAAAGATTGGCCCGGATTTTCAAATCCCAACCAATCGCCCAGCAAAAGAATGTGGGCGGTGGAGGAAACAGGTAAGAACTCTGTTAACCCTTCAACTATTCCCAGCAGTAAGGGCACAAAAATGCCTTGATCGGCGGCCATGAGTTCTCCTATCAATTGGTGAAAATTTGGCGCAAATTAACGTTAAGATGTTATCTTTGTTCTAACGCCATTCATATCGTGCGCCAATCATGAGTTAAAGCCAAAAAGGGGGCGAAAAATGTTTGTACCAAAATTGCTGCATTATACGCTCGATCCAACTTCGCGTTTGGTGCGGCTCATGTGCGCTGAATATGGCAAGGAAATTGAGCTTGTTCACATTAAAGCGTGGCGACGTGAGCCAGATTTTCTCAGCGTTAGTCCTGCAGGTGAAGTGCCGGTTTTGAATGTGGATGACCAACTGACCTTGGTTGGCGCCAGCGCGGTGATCTATTTTGTTGAAGAGCAATTTGGCGCCCAACCGATTCTATTGCCTACGGACCCCATGCAGCGCGCTGAAACGCGCCGTTTGATGGATTGGGCGCTGAACAAATTCTCTGACGACGTGTCGCGTTACTTCATCGAAGAAAAGTTCATCAAAAATGACTTGCCCGGCGGCACGCCTGACACAACTGTGCTGCGGGCGGCGCGGGCAAACCTCACCGAGCATCTGTCTTATTTCAACTATCTTCTGGCGACCCGCCGCTGGCTGGCAGGCGACGAAATGTCTATGGCAGACTTTGCACTGGCCGCTCAGTTGTCTTCACTTGATTATCTTTCAGAAGTGCCATGGGCTAGTGTGCCTGAGGTGAAAGACTGGTATCAGCGCCTAAAATCGCGCCCCGCGTTTCGGCCCTTGCTGCTGGATCGGGTTGTGGGCATGCCCGCATCCTCGACCTATGCGGATATTGATTTTTGAGCCTTGCCGACAAATCCAAACTGTTAGCTGATTTAAGATCCCGAGCGCAAAAGCTGGGGTTTGTTCAACTGGGCGTGGCCTCGGCCACAGCGCCCGATATTTGGCGCAACCAATTACAAGATGCAATCCAGCAGAATTGGCATGGCGACATGGATTGGATGGCAGAGACATTTGAGCGCCGTGTCACGCCCCTAGCGCTTTGGCCAGAGGCAAAATCAGCGATCGTTCTCGCCTATAATTATGCGCCGGACAGTAATCCAATGGATTTGCTAGATGAAACCGAAAAAGGCGTGGTTTCAGTCTATGCGCGCAACCGCGATTATCACGACATCATCAAAGGCAAATTAAAAGAGCTGGCCGGGATTTTGGCCAAGCAAGGCAATTGCGCCGTCAAAGTGTTTGTGGACACGGCACCTTTGATGGAAAAACCATTGGCCCAACAAGCGGGCATTGGCTGGCAGGGCAAGCATTCTGTTTTGGTGTCAAAGCAAGAAGGCTGCTGGCTGTTTTTAGGCACGATTCTAACGGACGCGGCGCTGCCCGTAGATGAGGCCGAAACCGACCATTGCGGGTCCTGCACGCGTTGTCTTGATATTTGCCCTACAAATGCGTTTCCCGCGCCGTACAAATTAGATGCGCGCAAATGCATCGCCTACCTCACCAATGAATTTAAAGGCGTTATTCCAGAAGAATTTCGCAAGCCAATCGGCAATCGCATTTATGGCTGTGATGATTGTTTGGCGGTTTGTCCGTGGAACAAATTTGCCAAGAACACCGCCGACGCCAAACTGCAAATGCGCGAAGAATTGCGCGCGCCAGATTTGGTGGAATTGGCAAAGTTTGATGATGCAGCATTTCGCGCATTTTTTGCAGGCTCACCCATAAAACGGTTGGGTCGCGATGCTTTTTTGCGCAATGTTTTGATCGCCCTTGGAAATGCTGTGGGACATGAAGTATCAAGCCATATAGAAAACCACCTTGTGGACCCAAACCCGATTGTGCGTGGAGCTGCAATATGGGCGCTCAAGCAGCATCTGCCGCAAGTTGAATTTGAAAGCCGTGCGCAAGCGGCAACAATAACCGAAACGGACAATTCCGTTATCGCCGAATGGCAAGGAAGCGTGCGATGAAACTATTGATTTTCGGCATGGGATATTCAGGTCTCGCCATCGCGAAAGAATGGCTCGGCGAGGTTGTGGGCACCACGCGCAGCGCTGAAAAAGTGGCCGAGTTGGCCGAGCAGGGCATCAATGCGGTCATTTTTGATGGCGCTTTGACGGACCAATTAGCCGCGCACCTTGCAAGTGCAACCCACGTGGTGATCTCCGCCGCGCCGTCAGCAGATGGCGACCCTGTGCTCGCAGCGATTCCCGACTTTTTTGAACGGGCCAATACGCTGCAATGGGTCGGATACTTGTCCACCGTCGGCGTTTATGGCGATTTCGATGGCGGCTGGATTTCAGAACAAACTGAACCCAAACCGGTATCAAAACGCGGCCAATGGCGGGTGACGGCTGAGAATGAATGGCAAAGCCAAGCGAATGCACACAATGTAGGCTTCGCAACGTTCCGATTGGCCGGGATATATGGGCCGGGACGGTCAACCTTTGACAAATTGCGCACAGGAAAATCCCGCCGCATCATCAAACACGGGCAGGTGTTTAACCGCATTCATGTTCAAGACATTGCTCAGATTGTCATCAAAGCAGCTGAGTTAAAGGCAATCGGCGTATTCAATGGCGCAGATGATGAACCTGCCCCCCCAAGCCTTGTGATTGAACATGCGGCACAAATGATCGGCGTTCAGCCACCTCGGGAAGAGCCCTTTGAAACCGCCGACATGACCCCGATGGCGCGCTCATTTTATGGTGACAATAAACGGTGTGGCAATGCGCGGTTGAAAAAGGATTTGGGAATCAGCTTGCGCTTTCCAACCTATCGCGAAGGCTTGGCTTCTATTCTTGCACAAGAGAGCGAAGGATAGCTTCAAGCGTTGCTAAGTCTTGTGGGCGGGACAGTCGATGATCGCCGTCTGGCACGAGGGTGAGGTAGGCTTCATCCAGCATCAAGTGCTGCAATAAGCGTTGTGCGTGCGCCGCTGGCACATCAGGGTCTTGCTGTCCTTGAATAATATGCACGGGGCAACCCGTTTCAATTGGCTTGCCCAGCATGAGGTGTTGTTCCCCATCGTCCAACAATTTTTGCGTGTAAATATAGGGCGTGTCTGAATAAGCGCTGGGCACTTCAATGTGACCATCCCGCTTCATTTGCGCCAACTGTTCTGTAGAAAACCGTTTGGGTACCAATTCCCGGCTCATATCAACGGCAGGGGCGATCAAAACCATGGCTTTTACCGGCGACTTATTGTTGGCCCGTAGGTGTTGATTGAGCAGCATAGCCAACCATCCCCCCATAGAAGAGCCGACCAAAATTTGCGGGCCATGGGTGAATTTCTCAAACACGGCAATTGCATCTTCTAGCCACAAACTAATCGTTGCCTGCATGAAATCGCCAGTTGATTGGCCGTGCGCCATGTAATCAAATCGGGTCACAGCTAAACCATTGTCAGCGCCAAATTGGTCAAGCGCTTGGGCCTTATTGCCACTCATGTCAGAATTGTAGCCGCCGAGCCAAAAAATCCCTGGACTGGCCCCCGAACGATGCAAAATCGCTAATTTACGCAAGGTATCCATTTCACCAATGGTTAGCTCTTGGGGCAAAACAGGCACTTGGGACCACCGAATCTAACAAAAACACCCCTAATTGATAAAAGAGCAGCAACTATTTCGCAATCCGCCGTCAATTCTTTGGTTTGACGGTTGACTTTAGATCCATTTGACCAGATTTTATGCGCGTAATCAGATATGGTTTCACAATAGAAGGAAAAGTCACCATTCGTCGTCCACAAAGACCCGTGCAGCCCCAAAAAGATGGGCCGCGCTCAAATCGAGAAATAAATTCCCCTGATGTTCAGCTCATCGATGAAGAAGGCACCAATCATGGTACGGTAAGTACGCGTGATGCAATGGAGCGCGCTCGCGAAGCTGGTTTGGACCTTGTGGAGATTTCGCCCAACGCGAAACCGCCGGTTTGTAAAATTTTGGACTTGGGCAAGTATAAGTACGCGGCTCAAAAGAAGGCGGCTGAAGCGCGCAAGAAGCAAAAAATTATTGACGTCAAAGAAATCAAGATGCGTCCAAACACGGACACACATGACTTTGAAGTCAAAATGCGCAATGTGGTGAAGTTTTTGGAAGGCGGCGACAAGGTTAAAGTGACCATGCGCTTCCGTGGCCGTGAAATGGCTCACCAACAACTTGGCTTGCAATTGCTGCACAAAGTGCGCGATCAAGTTACCGAAATTTCAAAGGTTGAGGCGCAGCCAAAAACCGAAGGTCGACAAATGATTATGATTTTGTCGCCGACCGCGCAGAAATAATCTTTTAGCTATATGTGAATTTTGAACGGGCCTTCGGGCCCGTTTTTGTTTGGGCTTGAAATTGGAAGCATTTGTCGACAGACTTTAAAATTGAGGGCAAGAACAGGTTCAAAAAATGCTAAAGACGATATTGCGCTATGGATTGGTTCTTGGTGCCTTGCTGTTGTTGTTTGAGTTTTTGCGCCGCGCCAGCGTGATCCGATTTGTCAGTTCAGAAGCCTATTTGGGCATTATCGCTTTCGTGTTTTTAATTGGCGGTATTGTTTTGGCGCTGTCTTTTTCCAGTGTCAGAGCAAAGCGCGAAAACAAAAAGCCAGTATTTGTGCGCAGCGCGTTGGACTTAAGCGCCCGCGAGCGGGACGTTTTGTCCTATCTTGTGCATGGCTTCACCAATGCAGAAATTGCCCAATCGCTTGGGGTGACGCAAAATACCGTGAAAACCCATTTGAAAAACCTGTTCGCCAAACTGGACGTGACGAACCGAACAGAGGCGGCCGCAGAAGCCAAAAACCTTGGTATTGTTGATTAGGTTTTTCCTTTTCACCCAAACGGGTGAGGACAAGCAACGTGGGTTTCGCCATGATGAAGACAAGCGAATTGGTGAAAGGGGAGTGAAATGGTCAATTCAATAATTAAGTGGGGTTTGATGTGCGGCGGCGTGATGACGTTGTTTCTGTTCGTGCCCTATTTCTTGTTTTTCAATGATGGACCACAAAATTTTGTCGCTGCAGAAATTGCGGGCTATGTGGGCATGGTCGCCGCCTTATTGGTGATTGTGTTGGCCATCAATACCCATTTCAAAGGCGCGGACCAAAGCGTGACGATCTGGCAACGGCTGGTGCTGGGGTTAGGCGTTACATTTATTGGCGGGCTGATTTTTGGATTGGCCAATAATGTCTATTCGTTTTGGATCAATCCTGAATTCACAGACGCCTATTTCGATTACTACATCGCGCAATTGCCCACTCAAGAAGGGCCAGAATACCAAAAAAGCGTGGCCGACCTGCAAGCCCAACGCGAGATGTTTGGCTCGCCGTTTATGAGCTTTTTGGTGATGGCAGCCACGGTGTGGATGATTGGTATCGTGATTTCAATAGTTGCCGGCATTGGGCATTGGTATTTTACCCGGCGCAATGCGCGCGCTAAAGCATAAGGAACGAAGATATGGAACTGGGACGATTTTCTGTAAGTTTGACCGTAAAGGACATAGCTGTGTCCAAAGCGTTTTATGAAAGCTTAGGCTTTGAAGTTGTTGCAGGGGTGCAAGAGCAAAATTGGCTAGTTTTGGCGTTGGGCGATGCCCGTATTGGGATTTTCCAAGACATGTTTGAAAAGAACATTATGACTTTTAATCCCAAGGATATTAAACCTATCCACAAAAAGCTGGATGAGTTGGGTATTGAATACTCCATGCAAATGGGCGGCGAAGATTACCCCAAAATGGCGTTGTTCACCGATCCAGATGGCAATGAGATATTGGTCGATCAACACGACGTCTAAATTTCAGCGGTTTGGCGTGGATTCAATGCTTGCATATTGAATTTAGTCCCACTATAAACCTGAACTTCAAGCGGGTCGGCCGGCCAAAGGGTATGCCGAGTTGATCCATAATGCTGAACCCGCCTTGGGGGTTAAACCTGAAGGCAAAGAAAAGGACGAGCAAAATGCCCAAGCTAAAGACAAAGTCTGGCGCTAAAAAGCGTTTTAAAGTGACTGGTACTGGTAAAGTCATGGCAGCAGCAGCAGGCAAACGTCACCGTTTGATCAGCCATAACGGCAAGTATATTCGCCAAAATCGTGGAACCAGTGCGATGTGCGCACAGGATGCCCGTACGGTGAAAAAATTCCTGCCTTACGCCTAATAACGACTTTTAAGGATACAGATCCATGTCACGTGTAAAAAGAGGCGTAACCAGCCACGCCCGTCATAAAAAGACAATTAAAGCTGCAAAAGGCTATTACGGCCGTCGTAAAAATACGATCCGTATTGCTAAACAGGCAGTTGAAAAAGCTGGCCAATATGCATATCGCGACCGCAAAGCAAGAAAGCGGAATTTCCGTGCTTTGTGGATTCAGCGGATCAACGCTGCTGTGCGTGAGCACGGCCTAACTTACGGTCGATTTATCGATGGCCTCAGCAAGGCTGAGATTGCGGTAGACCGTAAAGTGTTGTCAGACTTGGCAGTGCGTAACCCAGAAAGCTTCAAAGCTTTGGTTGACGCATCAAAAGCAGCTCTTGCCTACCTCAAAGAAGTTGACGCAGTAACCCACGAGCGGGTTTCAGCTTAAGCTTTTTCCTCATTCTATCTGAGGCCGAATTAAAAGCCTTGCGCTGCCCTCAAAAAGGGTGGCGCAGGGCTTTGTGCATTTGTATGGTGCGCACAAATCACTACAGAAACATCAAAAGCCCAAAAAGCTGACATTTTGCATTTGAGGGGACAGAGGTCCAAAATGAACGACGCCATTTCACTAGATGCGCTCCGCGAGCAAATTACCGCCGATATTGAAAATGCAAATGACGAAAAAGCATTAGACGCCGTGCGCGTTGCCGCTTTAGGCAAAAAAGGCTCTGTTTCTGGACAGCTTAAATCTTTGGGCAAAATGTCACCCGAAGAACGTCAGGTTGCTGGCCCTGCTATCAACGGGCTGAAAAACGACTTGGCTGCTTTGATTGAAGCCAAATCGGCAACACTTAAGAAGGCGGCGCTAGAAGCGCGGCTTTCATCTGAAAAAGTTGATGTGACCTTGCCACTGCAGCCAGGGCCGATGCAACGCGGTTCCATCCATCCTGTTTCACAAACACTTGATGAAATCACTGCGATTTTTTCCGATATGGGTTTTGCGATTGCTGAAGGCCCGGATATTGAAAGCGATTATTACAACTTCACCGCGCTGAACTTCCCAGAAGGTCACCCAGCCCGTGAAATGCACGACACGTTTTTCATGAAAGCCAAGCCGACGGTTGAAGGCGAAGAAAGCAACGGCAACAAAATGGTGCTGCGCACGCATACATCGCCCGTGCAAATCCGCACCATGGAAAACCAAGAGCCGCCAATCCGCGTGGTCATTCCGGGCCGTACCTATCGGTGCGACAGTGACCAAACCCACACACCAATGTTCCACCAGCTTGAAGGCTTGGTGATCGATAAATCATCGCACATTGGTCAATTGCGTTGGGTGCTTGAAGAGTTTCTGAAAGCCTATTTTGAAGTCGATAACGTCAAAACCCGCTTCCGCCCATCCTTCTTCCCCTTCACTGAACCTTCCATGGAAGTGGACGTGCAGTGTGACCGTTCAGGCAATGAAGTAAAAATTGGCGAAGGCAATGATTGGCTAGAAATTTTGGGCTGCGGCATGGTGCATCCAAACGTAATCCGCAATTGCGGATTGGATCCAGACATCTACCAAGGCTTTGCTTGGGGCATGGGGATCGATAGGATCGCCATGCTGAAATATGGCATGCCTGACCTGCGCGATTTCTTTGATGCCGACAAACGCTGGATGGAACATTACGGCTTCCGCCCACTTGATTTGCCAACATTGTTCGGGGGCTTGTCATCGTGACAACAACGTCGAACGATTTAGACGAAGCGGTCTATATCGTCACAGACATTGAAACGGATGGCCCGAGCCCTTTGCGCAACTCTATGCTGAGTTTTGCATCGGTGGCGATGAATCGGCATGGCGATTTTTTTGGTGAGTTTGAAACGGTTTTGGCCCTACGTGAAGATCGGGCGCCAGAGCCGCTGACCATGGACTGGTGGAAAACTGAACCAGAAGCCTATAAAGCCGCGACGCAAAATGCGGTAGCGCCCGAACAGGCGATGCAGGATTTTGTGGAATGGGTTACCTCATTTGAGGGCCGTAAGGTTTTTGCCGCTGCGCCTTTGATTTTTGATGGCCCATTTGTTGATCATTATCTGGATAGCTACCTTGGATTGCGTATTTTCGCTGGGCCAAGCCACAAAGAGAACATTTTTGGTGGCGGTTGCGCAGACATTTACACCATGGCAGGCACCATTGCGGATGCGCCCCATCATGACTGGTCCACGCGTCGGGTGCCTGATAGCTGGATCGGCAATCAGCCACACACCCATTATGCGATTGATGATGCGCGCGGCTTTGCCCACCTGTTGAAACGTTTCTTCATTGTTGGTGGTTTGGCAGCAAAATATCGCAAACTTGAAATCGCCGAGTTTGGCGACAGTGAAGAGCTGCGCAATGAACTGGTGGACCTGATCGTTGCGGGCAAAAAGTCCGCGACCTGCGGGTCTCTCAGTATTTATGAAGAAGAAGGCGAGCCGCTGCCAAAAGTTGGTGAGCAATTTATTGTGCCCAATTGGCAAGGCGAGCCGCGCTGCATCATCAAAACCAATTCGGTTGAATTGAAGCGCTTTGATGAAATTGACGAGGACTTTGCGCGCGCAGAAGGCGAGGGCGACTTGTCGTTTGCGTTTTGGCGCGACGCGCACATAGATTTTTTCACCCGCAATGGCGGGTATTCACCTGATATGAAACTGGTTTGCGAACGCTTTGACTTGGTAGAAGTGTTCGAACAAGAGACAACAAAAGAGTAGACCGATGAAATTCACAATTGATTGGCTCAAAGATCATCTGGACACCACAGCGTCTAACGATGAAATCATTGAAACCCTCACCATGATCGGCCTTGAAGTCGAAGAGGTTGAAGACCAAGCCAAAGTTTTGAACGACTTTACGGTCTGCGAAGTCATTTCGGCTGAAAAGCATCCAAATGCCGATAAACTGCGCGTTTGTTTGGTCAACACAGGATCAGGTGAACCAGTGAAAGTTGTGTGCGGCGCCCCAAATGCGCGCACCGGCATGAAAGGCGTTTTCGCCGCCGTTGGCACCTATGTGCCGGGCGCTGATTTTGTTTTGACCAAAGGCAATATTCGCGGTGAGGAAAGCAACGGCATGTTGTGTTCTGAGCGTGAATTGCTGCTTTCTGACGAACATGATGGCATTATCGAGTTGCCCGAGGACGCACCTGTTGGCACTAAATTTGTCGACTATGCAGGCATTAAAGACGTGGTTGTTGATATTGCGATTACCCCAAACCGTGGCGATGCGACAGGCATTTACGGCATTGCACGCGATTTGGCCGCTGTGGGCATTGGCGAGTTAAAAGAAGGCTCGGTTAAACCCGTACCAGCCACATTGGCAGGCAAAGGCGACATTACAGTTGAATTTGATTTTGACGAAGGTGAGCCACAGGCCTGTAAAATGTTCGCCGGACGTTTGTTCAAAGGCGTTAAAAATGGCCCATCACCTGAGTGGTTGCAAAAGCGTTTGATCGCTATTGGCTTGCGCCCAATCAACGCATTAGCCGACATCACCAACTACATTTCATACGATCGTGGTCGCCCGCTGCACGCTTATGATGCAGACAAGATCAACGGCCAGTTCGTCGCCCGAAACGCCAAAAAAGGCGAAGAAATTGTCGCTCTGGACGGCAAAACCTATCAGCTTGATGAGACCATGTGCATTTTGGCTGACGATAATGGCCCCCTATGTATTGGCGGTATTATGGGTGGTGAAGAAAGCGGTTGTAGCGCTGAAACTACCAACATCTTCATGGAATGCGCGTGGTGGGAGCCGCTGCTGATCGCGCAAACGGGCCGCAAAACCGGCATCGTTTCAGATGCACGATACCGCTTGGAACGTCACGCAGACCCTGAATTTGTGATGCCCGGCCTTGAGCTGGCCACCAAAATGATCCTTGAGATTTGTGGCGGTGAGGTACACGAACCCGTTGTAACTGGTGAAGTGCATGCGCCAGACAAAATCATCGACTTTCCATTGGCAGAAATCACCCGCCTAACGGGCCTCAAAGTTCCATTTGCCGAAGCCAAAGCCATTCTAACTCGCCTTGGCTTTTGGGTGGCTGGCACTGGCGATGTGGTCAAAGTCAGCGTGCCATCTTTCCGTCCAGACATTGAGGGCAAGGCCGATTTGGTGGAAGAAGTGATGCGCATTGTGGGCGTGGACAAAGTGCCTGTTGATCCATTGCCAAGACTTTCTGGCGTTGCACCAAAAATGCTGACCACCATCCAAAACCGTCGTCGCCTTGCGCGTCGCCTGTTGGCTGCGCGCGGCTTCAACGAAGCGGTGACATGGTCATTTATTTCAGAAAAAGAAGCGACCATATTCGGTGGTGGGGCAGATGAGCTAAAGCTTGAAAACCCCATCGCTTCCGAACTAACCGATATGCGCCCATCATTGTTGCCAGGCTTGTTGGCTGCAGTGGGCCGCAACGCAAACCGGGGCTTTGGTGACGTTGCCTTGTTTGAAATTGGCCAAGTGTTTAAGAACGATTCAATCGATGGTCAGCTGAACTATGCCACTGGCGTGCGTGCAGGCACCGCCAAGTTCGCCCAAGTAGGCCGCGATTGGCAGGGCAAAGCCAACAAGGTTGACGTGTTCGACGTTAAAGCCGACGCGCTTGCCGCACTGGACGCATTGGGCATGGACGTAAACAATGTGCAAGTTGTGGCGGAACCTGCGGACTGGGCGCATCCGGGCCGTGCGGGCCGCTTGCAACTGGGGCCAAAAATGATTTTGGGTTGGTTCGGCGAATTGCACCCGGCATTGGCTGCCGAGTTGGGTATCAGCGGTCCGGTTGTTGCATTTGAGTTGAACTTAGATGCCATCCCCGCCGGACGCAAAAAGGCCAGCAAAGCCAAAGGCGCGTTGGAAATCTCAGATCTGCAACCAGTACGCCGCGATTTCGCGTTTGTTGCTGACAAAGATGTTGAAGCCAACAAGTTCATTAAAGCAGCAATTTCAGCGGATAAAAAGCTCATTCAATCCACTTCAATCTTTGACGTGTTTGAAGGCGAGCATGTGGGCGAAGGCAAAAAGTCAGTTGCGATTGAAGTTGTGCTTCAGCCCCGCCAAAAAACCTTGACCGACGAAGAAATCGACGCGGTGAGCAAGAAGATTATTGCTGCGGTTGAAAAAGCCACCGGCGCTACATTACGTGGGTAAGGTGAATGGCGACGAAAAGGCGGGACCGATGAGTATCGTGGAGGCGTCAATGCTTTCTGCAATACACTTGGCAAAGGACCATGAGCCTAAGCGTTTGCCCACTCAACCAGAAATCGCCAGACCTGACGAATTTTTGGAGAAATTCGATCAGACGGGATTGTTCTATGATGTGTTTAGAGATCGTTCTGCAAAACGTGTCTGGCTGATCGGACCAGTTCCGAAAAACTTGGAAAAACATCTGCGAGCAGCCCACGCAACAGGGAATGGTAGTGGTCTAACAAGGCGATTGAAATTTGTGAAATGTCAAACCGCCTGCATTGCCTATGTCGATTTGCCTGAAACTGATAACCATCTGACTTTAGAGTTTGCAGGGAAAAAGTATGAAGCGCGAATAGGCGAGAACCGTTGCGAGGACCTTGCTGGACATCGGGTTGTATTTTGCCTCAATAACAACAACCGATTGAAATGGATACAAGATTGGGCAAAATTCTACCAAAAGGAGCACGGCGCCACAGCAGTAGTAGTTTTTGACAATGGATCAAATGCATATTCCAAAAAAGAATTAGAGTTGGCAATTTCTGCGGTTCAGGGAATAGAGAAAGTACTGGTTGTTGGGTGGCCCTACAAATTCGGAGCAAATGACAGAGTTGGTCAACAAAACGGACTTTCGGTGTTCGTTCGGTTTGCACAACCAGTTATGTATTTTGAAATGTACTTGCGGTACGGGCAAACCGCGTCTTCGCTTTTGAACGTCGACATTGATGAATTGTTGGTCTCCGATAACCGAGAATCTATTTTTGAACTCGCCGAGAAACGTTTTTTTGGCTGTGTTAAATTCGAGCGGTACTTGGTAGAAAACGTCGCGAAGAACAAGTTGCAAGATGAATTTAGTTTTGTTGATTTTTGCGTTCGCCAAAAAGCTAAACTGGGTCGCCAGGATAGTTTCAAAAAATGGGCATTCGCGCCGTCCAAGGTAAAAAGTGTCAAAAGGATTGCCCTCCCAAACACTCATTGGATTAGGGGGATTATCAATCCCTATCAAACAGCCAAGCAAATGAAGTGTTTTCATTTCGCCGGAATAGGGACTGGTTGGCAAGCTCAAGTCTACGATAATAAATGGCGGGTCTGGCAGTTGAAGCGGCACATCACCGGTGAATTTGATCCCGAGCTTCATATTGAGGATCAACGGCTGAAACGCATCTTGGGCGAGACTCTGTTGTAGCATGGCCTAGATTCATCTATTGATCAGGTTTAGTTCGATAAGACGACGAATGAATTTAGAGATTGTGCAATGCGTGTATTTGAAACTGATGCTGACGAGCGTCAATTGTTTCCCAAATTAATCAACTGCGAATTGTCGACGTTTCGGTTGCCAACTGATACACCGAACCCGCGAACGCCGCGACGCCCGAACTTACCGCGCTCTGACGAATTCATGCGAAATTTTGACGCACACTCGGTGTATTTTGATTGTTTCTGGCACAAAAATGACGATGTTATGTTGATCGGACCCGCGCCAACAAATCATAAGAAATCGTATAAGAAGGCAGAGTTCTATGCCCTGCCGTCGCGGAAAAAACTCTCGACAAAACACCATTTTTCTTTGTCAATCATGTCATCTTTGTTGCGCAATGTCCCTCGCTGCACAACTGAGATCGAGCTGGTATTTGATGGTATTCGTGAAACCTTGAAGGTTCAACGAAGCCTTGCCGATGAGTTTAGTGGCAAAAATATTCTTTTCACGCTGTCGAAAAATAATGATCTGAATTGGATAAGGTTTTGGGCCGATTATCATGTGCGGCATCACGGGGTGAATGCCGTAGTCATATTTGACAACGGTTCCAGCTCGTACACGACTAAGGAAATTGAAAGCACACTTTCAACCGTTCAAGGCTTGGATGCCTATACAGTTATCTCAGTTCCATTTCCCTATGGGTTCAAAGATGAGGTCTTAAAAACAAACCCGTATTGGCCCCAGTTCTTGCAGATGTTTTGCATGAGCCTTGTGTTGCGCAGGTTTGCGCCCGATGCCAACACAATCATCAATATGGATATTGATGAACTTGCATTTGGCAATGGCGAAAGTGTTTGTGATCTTGCAAAGTCAAGCGATATGGGACTTCTTTCGATGAAGGGGAAATGGGTGGAAGCGATTCCAAGTGAGGGCGAGGATTTTGGAGACCACCGAGACTATAGGACTATCAGAAGCGATCCAAAGGCCGCACATTGTTTGGCCGGAAAATGGGTTCTCGACCCGTCTCGCAAATGGGTTAAAAACCTGAGGGTGTTCCCTTATATGCATTGGATCGAACGGCGTGCCCTGCTGGGACGACGATATATTGACGGCGTATTTTTTTGGCACTTTCGAGCCATAAACACGAATTGGAAGACCAATCGTGCCAAAGTGATCCCATTTGATCCTGCGCTCCATGAAAGGCACAGTGTCGATTATTAGGCCTTTGACCACAGCCACGCCCTGTCCGATTGAACAGAATTCTTGCTAAGGTAGAGGAAAAAAGCGATAGATCTGGTAAACTTGTATGTCGCAAAAGCAGTTTCAGAATTGATGAGATCTACCACGGTAAGTAAGCTTCTATCTGCTGCCGTTGAACATATTTAGAGGCAATATTTTGCTAGATTATAAACGGCCGACATTTTGATTGATAGGAACCCTGTGATAGACCGACTGCTACTGGCTGGACTGCTGGCGACAATTTTTTTGCTGCCAACATTGTTCGGTTCGATATCGATTGTTCTGGCGTTAGTGTTATCCCTGATCGCCGGGTTGCGCTTCTCTCTAAGTTCTAAACTTCGACAGGCGTTCGATTGGCAACCTACTTTGACTGCGCTTTTTGCCGTTTTTCTGACATTGGGCCTCTTATTTGCGCTGAATGCTGATGAGATTGGCGATATGTCGTTCTTGGTCAGCTTCTTAGGGCTGGCATTTCCAATTCTGCTCTACCAGTATTTGACAAGTCTGGCCCGCCCGCCAAGACTTGTAAAGGTCGCTGCATATTGTTTGCTTGGCTGTTTGCTCGGTCTGCTGTTTGCGCTAGCGCAGCGCTATGGGCTGGGAATCAGGCGAACTGTATCTGTCGCTGCAGGCGCAAACGCCGTAGCGCGTGTGGCGGCATTGTTGGGCTTTTTGGCCCTTATAGGGCTTGGTCAAAACCTCTTATCAAAACGTACTCTTTTGGCCATGGCTCCAATTGCTGCCATCGGCATTGTCGTGCTCTCCGGTTCGCGCGGCACATTGCTGGCGATCCCTGTAATGTTGCTGGTTGCACTGGTTTTTGCGCTGCCCGCCATGTGGGTCAAATCGCGATCTCTGACGGCGTTTTCATTAGTGGCTATTTCCATTCTTGCCTTCGGACTCGTCACGATTGACCCCAATGGTTTTGTCAGTAGGTCCATGAGCACTGTTTCCAAATTGGCAGCTGGACAATTGCCAGGGAACTCTGCCGCGCTTCGTTATGAAATGCTCGTTGGCGCATGGAATGCATTTCAGCAGTCGCCAATTCTTGGCCATGGTTGGGCCGGGCACTGGGAGGCGTTGATGCAGTCGCATCCAACACCAGAAATATTCGCGCCAGTGAAGCAGCATTTTAGCTATCACAATGATGTCGCCGACTTTGCGGTGGCCGGCGGCGCGTTTGGGGTGTTGGCCTATTTTGTCCTGCTTCTCGTCCCCGTCGTGAACTTGATTGCCGATCAAAAGTTGCGTCACAATCGAGCTGTCGCCTATGCGCTTGTGCTTATCCCCATCGCCTATGCCATTTTTGGGCTGACTGACTTTGTTTTTGGCTTTGACTTATTGACCACACTCTATGGGTTCAGCTTGGCATTTGTTTTGGCTGCGGCAAAAACTTCCCCACACTGATATTGGCCAAAGGTTTGGTTGAAAATTAACCCGCCGCGTGGGAAAAGCGAATAACTCATCTTTCCTTGCTCGTAAGGGGTTCCAAATGCCTGCCATTAAAAAACAAGACTTCATCCAATCTATTGCAGATGGTTTTCAGTTCATCTCTTACTATCATCCATTAGATTATGTTGAGGCCGTGGCCAAAGCATACGAGCGGGAAGAAAACCCGGCGGCAAAAGATGCAATTGCGCAAATTCTAACCAACTCGCGCATGTGCGCCGAGGGTCATCGCCCAATTTGCCAAGATACGGGCATTGCAGTGGTGTTTCTTGAAATTGGTCAAGATGTACGCTGGGATACAGATATGACCATTGAAGAAATGGTCAATGAAGGTGTGCGTCAGGCTTACACTGGTGTTGAAGACAATTTGCTCCGCGCCTCAATTTTGATGGACCCGGCAGGCAAACGAAACAATTCAGGCGATAATGCCCCAGCGGTGATCCATTATGAAATGGTGGCGGGCGACAAGGTTGATGTGACTGTTGCCGCAAAAGGTGGCGGTTCGGAAAACAAAGCCAAATTGGCGATGCTGAACCCGTCAGATGATATTGTTGAATGGGTTCTTAAAACCGTGCCAACGCTGGGCGCTGGCTGGTGCCCGCCGGGTGTTTTGGGCATCGGCATCGGCGGCACCCCTGAAAAAGCGATGTATATGGCCAAAAAATCTCTAATGGCCCCGGTAAATATTCAAGAATTGATGGATCGTGGACCAAACTCCACAGCTGAAGAGTTGCGGCTGGAACTATTTGAAAAAGTCAACGCATTGGGCATTGGTGCGCAAGGGTTGGGCGGCTTAACCACCGTTGTAGACGTGAAGGTTTTGGACATGCCAACCCATGCGGCATCAAAGCCGGTGGGGCTAGCACCAAACTGTGCGGCAAACCGACATGTGCACTTCACGCTTGATGGCACTGGGGCCGCGGACCTGACGCCACCGCCGTTAAGCGCATGGCCTGACATTGGTTGGAAACCTTCAAAAGAAGCAAAGTCGGTTGATTTGGGGAACCTTAGCAAAGCGGAAGTTGCCACGTGGAAACAAGGCGACCGATTGCTGCTAAATGGCAAAATTTTGACAGGTCGTGACGCCGCACATAAACGCATTCAATCGCTTTATGAAAGTGGCGAAGGGTTGCCAGAGGGCGTCGATTTCACCGACCGGGTGATTTATTATGTGGGCCCAGTAGACCCTGTCGGCACAGAAGCTGTTGGCCCGGCTGGCCCAACCACAGCAACGCGCATGGACAAGTTTACCGAGATGATGCTCGACAAAACTGGCCTTGTTGCGATGATTGGTAAGGCCGAGCGTGGTGAGGCAGGTCTTGAAGCCATCAAAAAGCATAAAGCTGCCTATTTGATGGCCACAGGCGGCGCAGCCTACTTGATTTCCAAAGCGATCCGTTCGTCGCGCGTGGTCGCATTTGAAGAACTTGGAATGGAAGCCATTTACGAATTTGAGGTTGAAAACATGCCAGTAACAGTGGCAGTAGACGCCACGGGTGAAAGCGTGCACAATATCGCACCAGCCATTTGGCGCAAAAAGATCGGCAAACTTCCGGAGCCAGCATGAGCCTGATAGAACGCGAAATCCGTACCTCTGATTTGGATTTGATCTGCCATCATCGATTTGAGATGTTTCGCGACATCGGCCATCCGTTGGACAAAATCGAAGCGATGATTGTTGAGTTTCGCAAATGGCTCAACCCGCGCTTGCACAATGGCGAATATTTCGGATTTGTGCTTGAAGAAAATGGCAAGCCAGCAGGCGGCATTGGATTGGCGATGATTGATTGGGCACCACACGTCTTGCATCCTGATGAGCATTTGCGTGGCTACATCTCCAATGTTTATGTTGAACATCATTGCCGCCGCCAAGGCATCGCAAGCCGGTTGATGGAGTTGGGTGAAGCTGAACTCAAACGTCGCGGTGCAACGCTTATTGTGCTGCATGCATCAGATGCAGGACGCAAGATTTACGATAAGTCTGGGTGGAAGAAATCAAGTGAAATGATCAAACACGTCTAAACTCGGGCTAGCGATTTGTCGCGAACCGTTCGGCCAAAATTGGAACCCAAATTATTTGTGCGTGCGTCGCGTTGAACGCCCACATCATTTGGTTTCGTTTAATAACTTGCGGTCAAAGTTCCCCTGGCAAAGCATGTGGTCGTAAACCCATTTTTCTGCCGATCTTCCGCCGCGCTCTGGCAAGTCTTCAAGCGCCCTCATGAGCCGTACTTTGTTGAGCTTGGCTTCGGCATGCAAATTTTTGCTTTGGTCCAGTGCCAGTGAGCCATCTGCGTAATTTAACCTAAGATCATAGCCGTAATATTCGATCATTTGATAAAGCTCAAACATCTCAGCAAAATCTTCCTGCGCATTTGTCAGCGCATATCGACTCGGCGCAGGGCCAACAGCTACATATTCCATCAATGGTGCCAGTTCTGATTTTCTCCAATCACCAACGCTGCATTCGTTCAATCGACATGTTGCTGCCCTCGATGCAGCTCTGCGCAATTTGGCAGTAACTGGCCAAGCCACTGGGTTTGTGCAGCGATAGGCATCTTTGTTGAGCCAAACGTTCTCCATATGATGCGCAAGCTCGTGGACTAAAAGAAGCGTCAATTCAAATTTACGCATGCTTCCTTCGTCTCTGGGAAAGGGCCTACCGTTCGCTTGAATAATTGTGCTGTACCCATATCCAAACGTATCATTGATTGGCGATTCATTTTCGGAGGTAATGGGATCTTGAAAATCTGAACGCACAGTGATTATTTCGCTATAACGCGTGTATTCACCCGCATAGGGATCCCGCTTGGGGCGAACAATGCGAATACCGGTCACGTCACAAAAGAGTTTTTGCACAAGTGGTGATGCTTCTTTAGCAATCTCGACAACCAAGTCTTCAAAATCATGGTCTTCGCCTGTGCAATAGGTGGAATTGCCTTTGCAAATTTTCTGGCGCAGTTCTGGCTCACAGTCTAATGCCAATGTGGGATGCAAAGACAGGAAAGTAATGAAAATCGCCCAGAGCTGGGGCCAGCGGAAAAACGACATAAAGTAACCAAAGCGATTTGTTTAAAATATGTTTGAATTTTACCACCCATCCATTCCAATTGACAACCGATTTAGGAGCTTGACCATTTCCCATGCCTTGATCGGCACTTCGCCATGTTGGGTTTGGCCCATTTTGGTTTGCGTTTCTGTCACCTGCCACCCGTTGCGTTCGTAAAAACGTCGAGCGCCTTCGTTTCCAACGATGCAGTATAAACTTGCTCGCTCGGTGCTCTCTGCCACCAGTTTTGCTTCGCCGAGTTCGAGCAGTTTTTGTCCAACATTTTTACCGCGCGTAGTTTGATCAACAAAAAGTTGGGAGATACGACCCTCTTTGGCAACAACTAATCCGACCAATTGCTGGTTATTCAATGCAACAATGATGTTGGGATAAAACGCGTTGATGCGGTCTTGCATAAAGGTGACATCGCGAAATGTCGCGATGTCTGGATGTTGATACGGGGCTTGGGTTTCATGCCAGATTTTGTGATAGAGCCTTGCGATTTCACTTAGCTCATCGGGCCGTGCAACACGAAACTCCATCATTCTTGCTTCTTATTTTGTCTGCGCCTACCGAAGCCAGCCACCGGGTTGAGGATGCAAATCCATCATGCCGCCTTTGCACGCATCGTCAATGATTTTCAACTCGTCTGATGAAAGATCAAGATTGTTGAGCGCCCCTAAATTATCTTTGAGCTGTTCAAGAGTGCGCACGCCAATCAATGCCGAAGTCATTTCAGTGCGACGCAATGCCCAAGCGAGTGCGAGCTGCACCAAAGTTTGCCCACGTTGGTCGGCCAAATCTTGCAGGGCATCAACGGCTGAAAGTACGCCTTTATCCAAGTGACGGCCAAATAGTGATGAGCCCGGCTCTGTTGCGCGGGTGGCTGTTGTTTTGTCTTTGGAATACTTGCCACTCAAAACGCCTTGCGCAAGTGGGGAAAAGGCGATGCAACCAACGCCCAATTCGCCTAATGTATCCAACGTGCCATCATCTTCAATCCAACGGTTCAGCATAGAATAACTGGGCTGATGTATGGTCAAAGGCACGCCCATTTCCTTCAAAATGCGGTGCGCTTCAATCGTTTCCTTTTTCGGATAAGACGAGACCCCCACATAAAGCGCTTTGCCTTGCTGGCAGAGCGAAGCGAGCGCCCCCATGGTTTCTTCAAGTGGGGTTTCTGGGTCAAAACGGTGCGAATAAAAAATGTCAAAATACTCAACATTGCAACGCTTCAAACTTTGATCGCAGCTGGCAATTAGATATTTACGCGAACCGAATTCTCCATAGGGTCCCGGCCACATATCGTAACCTGCTTTAGAAGAGATGATCATTTCATCTCGGTAGGGCAAAAAGTCGCGGGTCATCATCTGCCCGAACAATTCCTCAGACGATCCAGCGGGTGGACCATAATTGTTGGCCAAATCAAAGTGGGTGACACCTTGGTCAAAAGCATAGCCTAGAATTTCGAACGCGCTTGGATAATCGCGGGTGCCACCAAAATTTTGCCAAAGCCCAAGACTGATCGCAGGCAGTTTTAGACCCGAACGGCCTGATCGGCGATATTGCATATTGTCGTATCTTTGATCATCTGCGCGATAGGGCATGTCTGTCTCCAATTTTCTTAACCGTGATGCGTCGCTATGGAACTGGTACTATATTGGAGCAGGTCCAAGGCAAGTGCCATTACTATCTTTTTTGAATTGATCTATGTCTTGGCGTTTCGCTTCAGTTTTGTTAAACCCCTTCGTCAGTTTGCATAAGATCAGGGTCAAAAGAAATGTCTGAATTTAAGGTTGTCGCGCTTTATAAGTTTGTGTCGCTCCCGGACTATGTCGAATTGCGCGACCCGATTTATGACTTTTGCACTCAGCACAACATTAAGGGCGCGCTGTTATTGGCTGAAGAGGGCATCAACGGCACGGTTGCTGGACGCCCTGCGGACATTGACGCACTGATGGAATATTTTGCGCGGGGTAATCTGTTCAAGGGCCGCTTTGCAACTGGCGGCGAAGTGAAATTTTCAGAGGCCCGCGAGATGCCATTTATGCGCATGAAGGTGAAACTGAAAAAAGAAATTGTTACCTTGCGCGCACCTGAAGCTGACCCGACCAAATTGGTGGGCACTTATGTGGAACCCCGCGACTGGAACGACATCATTTCAGATGAAGGAACCGTGGTTTTGGACACCCGCAACGATTACGAAGTGGCAATCGGCACATTTGAGGGCGCGTTGGACCCTAAAACCGACAACTTCACCCAGTTCAAAGACTTCGTTGAGAAAAACTTGGACCCCAAGAAAAACAAAAAAGTCGCCATGTTCTGCACGGGCGGCATCCGGTGCGAAAAAGCTTCGTCCTATATGTTGGCGAAGGGCTTTGAAGAAGTCTTCCACCTCAAGGGCGGTATATTGAAATATCTTGAGGAAACGCCAAAAGACAATAGTATGTGGAATGGCGAATGCTTCGTGTTTGATGAGCGTGTGTCTGTGGGCCATGGGCTTGTTGAAGGCGATCTGGCCTTGTGCCGCGCTTGCCGCTTCCCCTTAACGCCTGAAGATATGCAACACGCGGACTATATTGAAGGCCAACAATGTCCTCATTGTGCGGGTAAGATAAGCGAAAAAAGTCGCGCCCGTGCTGCCGAGCGTGAAAAGCAAATCCGCTTAGCAGAAGAACGAGGCCAAGAACATATTGGCGACAAGGCGCAAAAGTTTGCAGAAGAAAACAAACTGCGCATGAAGCAACTGCGCGAAGAACAACGTTTGCTCAACCTTAAGGCTGCGCAGCCCGAATAGGCGTTAGGTGATGATGCCTGCGTCTTTGGCTGCTTGTACTTGCCCACGGCTGACGGGGAGCTTTTGGCTGTCCAGCATTTCAACCAGATAATTGCCGTTTTGGCGCTCGACGCGTTTTACCCCATCAATGGCGACCCAATGCGAGCGATGGATTTTAATCCCTTCAATGCCGTCGGCTTCCTTGATGGCGTCGCTCATGCGCATCAACAGTAATTCTTGCCCGCGCGAGGTCACCACATTCACATAGTGGTCTTGCATAGACAAATAGAGCAGCGTGCCGCGGTTTTGCACTTGCAAACGCGACAGAATTTCTATGCTTTTGGGAGCGCTTGGTCGGTCCTCCCGCAAAAACAGAATGTGCAATGCAGCAATGCAGATAGAGATCAAAATGCAATAAACTGTAGTAAGGATGCCCGAAAAGCCCTCAATGTCCCAATCGCCAAGGATTGCTGAATTGGCAATGTAGACCACAATGGATACAGGGATACCTGCGCCAGTCCCAGCCCCAAAAATTACCACCCAAACATTTGGAGATTTCCAAATTTGGTTGATGATGTTGACCATAACGCTGCCGCCAAATGTGCCTGCTGCGTAGCCGAAAAACACCATGCCGATCCAATAGGCGATGCGCGGGATTGGTCTGAAATAGTCAAATGTTGCAAATGGCCCAACAAGACCGAGCAAGACCCCAAGGATAAGCATAGCTGCCAATACACGGGGCGAGGCAAATGTCTGCCGCATTTCGCGAAGCGTCAAATGTATGGCATTGCCAACCACGAACTAACCCTTTCATTCGCGAACTCAATATTGTGAACCAGACTTTTGCCGAGATAAACCCGCAATTGCAAGTGGCATAGGGCCAATTGTGCTGAATAGAGGTGAACGGTGAAGTTATCTGTGTTTTTTGAGATTCCAACGGCGGTGCAAATACACATGGTTTGCGCCGCCAGCAGTTTAGCCATTGGGCTCTTTATGCTACTAAGTACAAAAGGCAGTAAACATCATAAGGTGATCGGTTGGGTCTGGGTCATGCTCATGATCGGAACAGCAACAAGTGCTGCTTTCATTCACCAGCTTCGAATGATCTGGGTTTTTAGCCCCATCCATGCCTTCGTGCCGTTAACCCTTTTTGGGCTTTATGAAGGCGTTCGACACGCTCGAGCTGGGCGGTTGGCAGCGCACCGCTCATCGATGCAATCAATGTATTGGGGGGCACTTTGCATACCGTTCTCCTTTGCGCTGATGCCGAGCCGCGTTTTGCCGATTATGTTTGGATTTGAAAATTTGGAGATTGTTCCTATGGCACTAGTTGCATCAATTGTCTTGGGCGTGGGTGCCTATTATCGATGGGAGAGTTTTTGGCGAAAAGGCATTCAGCGCTTGCGTTCGGCCAAATGATCCGCAAAGGCAATAAACGCAGCTGCGTGCTCGGCACGCGGGTCATGGCGCGAGATTGAATAAAGGCCCAACAGCATCAAATAGAGTTGGGTCGCTTGCTGCACAGCATCCGCCGGCTCAAATCCCAGATCTTCTAGCAACCGTGCCACATAATCAATCCGCGTGCGCTCGGTTGCTCTGATCAGGTCTGCGACCCAAGCCTCTTGCCCCGCCCATGCGCGCAAAGCGCCCTCAACAGCCACGGCGTCCAACCCATGTACTTGCGTGTCGGTTGAAATGCGGGCGAGGGTTTTTAGTTTTTCGCTTGCGGTTGTTTCGCGCCCGTCCAAATTTTCGATAATGCCCAGCGTGCCTTCTTGCTCCCAAAAGTGCAGCATTTGTTGCAGCAACGCAGGTCGATCCGCAAAGTGCCAATAAAATGAGCCTTTGGTGGTGCCAAGGTTTTTCGAAATTCGTTCAACCTTAACCCCATCAATGCCGTCGCTTCCAAGGGTTTCAAAGGCAGCTAAAATCCAGTCTGTTTTATCGTGTTTCGCTTTACGGCCCATCGCGCTTTCATCCTGCGTCAATTTAACATACGTTGGCGTATTGTATTTTGCTGTGCGCTGTTTTAAATACGTTCGCGTATGTTATGGCAAGGAGCCAACAAAATGACCAGCTTTTTCAAATCAAACAATATGTGGTTGATCGCAGCTGCAACGCTTTCTCTGACCACAACGGGTTTACACGTCATCGGTGGCACACCAGAAATAATGGCGCCGTTGAACAATTCGGATGCCCCTGCTTTGTCCAAAGGCATTGCAGAAGTCATGTGGAACCAAATCACGCTGTTGTTGCTCATTGGCACATGGGTTTTTTGGCGCGCAGCAAGCCGACCAAATATCGCGGCTGATCTTTTGCAAACGATAATTGTTTTATATGTGGGGATTACATTCCTTTTTATCGCATCAGGAATTAGCTTGTTTGGCAGCATTTGGGTGATGCCACAATGGACTTTGTTTTTGGTTATGGCTGGGTTGGCCGTTCTTGGCATTCTGCGACCCAAAAAGGCGACCTCAATTTGAGGCCGCCTTCATGTGCAGTGGTTGTGTTAGGCTAGAGGCCCATGCAATTTGCGTAGTAAGTTGTGGTGGCGGGCCAATCAGAGAATACGCCCACAACGCCAACTTCTTGGGCTAGCACATCAAGCAACTCATATGTCACTCCGTCATTGTTTGTTACATCGGTGATCGACTGGAAGTACCAACCCCCGCCTGTGTTTAGGGGGCCAGAACGTTCAAGTGTCCATGTGATGAGTTTCAGGCCAGCCGCCTTTGCCTCTTTTGCATAGGTTGATGGGACAATTTTGTCGCCTTCAAGGTCGACCAACATCCATGCTGGCGGAGCGATGTATTGCACGCCAAGATCGGCCAATTCTTGCATGCTGTTGCCATAGGTTGACGGTTCGCGGAAATTAAAGCCTTCAACATCATAACGCCCATCAAGATAAACGGCTTGCTTGCCAAACTCAGGCTCGTTCTTGATCCAGTAAAGCACATCATCAAGCAAGAATGATTGTGCCCAAACATCAGAAGCAGGAACGCCAGCGGCTTTGTATTCCTCAATCATCTGTTGCGCATAATCGCTTTGGCTGTAATTGCCCGCATAAGGCATATCAACCGATGGTGTTTTCAATTCTGGGGTGAATTTGCGACCGTGTGATTTGATCAGCTCAATACTTTGCGCATGGGTCATCAGTGTGCCCGTGGTTGAATAAAGATCTGTGCGCATATTCGAAGTGCCAGCCATGTATTCTTCAACTGTTGTGCCCCAAACATTTGCGCCATCCATTTTGCCATTCAAAGACAAAAACTCGGCCGCTGTAATGTCGGATGTGGAGCAAGTTGCATTGGCTTTTACGCCATTTGCAGGGTCGGCCGGGGTAAAGGGTACAGAACATTTTGCGGCCAATTCTGGCCGGGCCAAAATGTCGGTTGTTGTGTGCAAATCGCTTTGTGAATGGCGACAAACCAAAACTTTGTCTGAAGTAAAGGCAACATCACATTCAACAATGCCCGCGCCCTGACGGATGGCCGCCATATAGCTCTCTTTTGTGTGCTCTGGAAACTGCAAAGCTGCGCCACGGTGACCAATCGAAAAATCGCTTCTGGCAAATGTCCCATTCGCGCAAGCGGCCAGCTTGTCTTTTAAAACGCTTGGTTGCATGCCATCAACCAAGAACATCGGGCGCACGCCGACTTGTGCGATCTCGCTCGTGTTTGTGTCTGAGAAAGAAAATGTTGAAGATGCGGCAATAAGCGCACCAGCAATCAATGCGGAAACTGTATGGTTCATCTGGGAACTCCGACCCGTTGATCAAGAACTGAAAACGGAGGATATTTCGCGGGCTAAGATGACAAGACGCGCTCAGTTTTGTGAATGTTTTGCAAACTATTTATGTTAGCGCACCCGCTCTAAAGCGCTTAGAGGAAACGTGCCATGTTTAAAGCCATAAAACGCCAACTCTTTGGCCGGGCCATCGCCACCTATAAGCGCCGCAAACGCAAAGCTTTTAAAGGGGATGCGTCCCAAGCACTCGAAAGTGCTTATCGTCAAATTCGTCGGGCCAAATATGCATTTTTAACTACACATGGCGAGCGGTCTCCCGATGCGCGTTTGATCGAGCCGATATTCGAAAAATCAGATTTTTCGTTTTGGATCGGCACAAGTCCAAAATCGCGCAAAGTCATCCAAATTGGCCAAAACAGTCAGGTGACACTGGCCATCTCTCATCAAAAAGACAACTCGAACTTGATCATCAAAGCCAACGCAGAACTGATTGATGATGTTGCTCTGCGCACCAAATATTGGAAGCCCTACTGGCGCTTGTTTTTCCCCGCGGGCCCCAAAGGTGATGACTACATACTGATCAAACTCAAAGCTGAAGAAATTGAAGTGTTGGATTTTTCACAAAGCATCGTGCCTGAGCCATTTGGACTAAAGCCAATGCGTTTGGTGCGCGCCAATGGCAACTGGAAAATTGCGGACTAGCGCGCCCTTGCATGCAGCGTAAAGAAACCGAGCAAGGCAATGCGCACTTCTTCTGACGCATCTAAGTTGGCGCAGTGCCCACCTCTGGGAATATCCAAATACGCAAAATTGCTTTGTTTCTTCATGGTGTGCATCGTCGTCATCAGCGCAGCATTGACTAAGCTGTCTTGTCCGCCACGCAGCATCATTATGGGTTTTGTAAAGAGCTTGGCCTTTTCAATGAAATCGTAATTGCCCACACTCTTGGCCACATAGCTCACAACATTAATGTCGTAATCATCAAGTAATTCATGCACCAATTCCTGCGCAGAGCGGCGTTTTGATGTGCTACGCGCAATGATTTTATCGACCCATTCAGGACCGATGAAATCATAAATGCGTGGCACGGCATCTGCGGAAAAGCTTGGCGTTGCCAGCGCGTAGGATGTGCCAAACGTGGTGAACGTCAAAAATCGTTCAGGGTGAGATGGCAACAGATAAAGCGCCAGGATGCCGCCCAGTGAGTTTCCCACATAATGCACCGCATCAATGCCTGCATGATCTAAAATCCCAATCAGATCACTGGCCATGTTGGGGATCGAAAAGTCATCTTGGCTGATGCCGTCAGGTACACTTGACCGCCCATGGCCGCGCAAATCTGGCAAAATCACCCGATAGCCGCGTTCGGCAAAGAAATGCGCATCTTCGGAAAACTGTCGCCCGCTTGAAGCCAATCCATGACACAGCACAACAACAGGGCCGTCCTTCGGGCCTACATCGCAATAAGAGATTTCAAAGCGCCCTGTTTGAAATGTCGTGTTGGGCAAAAGCGGTAATGTAACATTCATGGCGGAATCGCCAGTGTTCTCACTCATAAAAACATCCAAAAAACTAGGCGGCGTTGCCGATTAAAATACCTACAGCGAAGACCAGCGATCCGCCAAAAACGACTTGCAAGACGGCCCGCCAAAATGGAGTGTCCATATATTTGTTCTGGATCCAAGCAATGGCCCATAATTCGACAAAAACGACGCCGACAGCGATCACTGTAGCTGTCCAAAAGTCAGTAATCAGGTACGGCAACGCATGGCCCAATCCACCCAAAGCGGTCATGATGCCCGCAGCAAAGCCACGCTTTATTGGCGACCCGCGTCCCGTAAGCTTGCCATCATCTGAGGCAGCTTCGGTAAAGCCCATGGAAATACCTGCACCAAGCGATGCTGCAAGGCCCACAAGGAACGTTTGCCATGTGCTGTGGGTCGCAAAGGCTGCAGCAAAAATCGGGGCAAGGGTTGAAACAGAACCATCCATAAGCCCTGCAAGCCCTGGCTGCACATAAGTCAGCAAAAACTTGCGATGTGCCTGTTCTTTTTCTTCTTCAACCGCATCCTCATGCAAATGGGTTGCCTCAAGTTCGTTCGCGGCACGCTTATGGTGTTGCTCGGCAATGGCAAGGTCACCTAGCAATTTGCGGATATTTGTGTCCTTGGTGCGCTTCACCGCTTCCAAATAAAAGTTCTGGGCGGCTTCTTCCATTTCCCACGCTTGCTGGCGAATGGTTTCAAGCGGTAGGTTTTTCATCAACCACAAGGGTTTGCGCTCTAAAAAGCCACGCACATGTTCACGCCGAACAAGGGGGATGTTCTTGCCAAACTTCTTTTCAAATGCCTCAATCAGCAAATGCCGGTGTTGGCTTTCCTCTGCCACCATGCCTTCAAAAACTTTGGCCGAGGCCGGGAATTCTTCGCGCAGCATGTCTGCATATGCCGCATATATGCGCGCATCATCTTCTTCCGCGGAAATGGCGAGTGCTAAAATTTCAGCCTCGCTCAAATCATCAAAATGTCGTTTCTGCCAGCCTAGGACGCGTCGTAACATGCCAAATATTCCAAATAACTATTCTGTTGCGCCCAATCTTATCTAGAAATGTTGGGATAACAATGACGATGTTGTCACAGCGGAAAAAATCAACGTCTAATCGCACACCCGATATGTGCAGCTCTTGCCATGACAGCCCATATCCAAATGCAAATGATCTTGATGCAAAGCATTCGCCTGTGGTCCCAGCACCGTGGTAAAGTGCGTGCAGGCGAGCTTGTGCGCTGACTTTATCAACTCTTGCGCAACGCCTTCTGTATTCCACGCGCTAGGCAGTGCCACCGTTTTGCCGTTTCCTAATTCAAAACCAGTGAGGTCCAAAGCGTTGGCAAATCCGTGTTCAGAGATTTTACCACTCTCTTGGTTGTTTCGGCGGCGGCAGGTGTAGCTGGTGCCCACGTTTATCTTTGATAGCGTGGATTTGCTGGCAGCTTCAACCTGACGGTCTAGAGCTGAAACCCACTCAACCAACGCTGTTGCCATGCTGCAGTTCACCTTGATAGCAGAAGACAATTTGATCGTTCGATCGGGTGTTCTAATTGCCGTGATCCTAAATGGGGACTGAGTGCCACATCCATTTTCTGCTAATGGCGCCATAATTTTCCCAACAGCGCGACCATCCAACACGACAGGGCAGGCGGCTTGGTAGATCTGCGTTGCTGGCTTGGGTGGCAGTGGCTTTGGTGACGCAGAATAATCGGGTCGCGCAATCGGCAACTCAACACTTAGGTCTTGCGATTGGGCAAGCGCATCGAATGGCATAAGCCACAGCCCAACAAGCGCGATGAACCATTTTGCCACCATTCCCTCCTATTGCGTCACGCCTACTTTTCCCTGAATTTTGTGTGACAGGACTGGCAGGATTTCGCAATCACTTTCATTATAGCGTTTGGATTGCTGTCTATCATTTCGACTGCTTGTTCAATTTGATTGTTGTAAACTTCGATTTCTATTCCAAAATCATCGGGTTCAGACCAGATGGTGGGCGAAGCTTCGCTCATCGACGTCATGTGTTCCGTCTTGAACAGTTGCGGCAATTCTTCACCAAAAGTGCGCAATTTATTAAACGCTTCATTGATTTGGGGACCATTTGATTTAGGTGATGCCAAAGCAAGCTTGAGTTGTTTAACAGCAGTTTGGACTTGGGACATTGCATTCATCCGCACAAGGGTTGGTCCGGTGGCGCCACTATGGGTTGTTGCACCAGTGGTCAAGGCCAAGGTGATTGCAATTGAAAATGCAATTTTTTTGTGTTTCATCAGTCTCTTTTCAATTGGTTTTAAAATACGCCATTGGCTTTTTGTAGTGCACGGATATAGGCGACAATAGGGCCGATTTCTGCTTCGCTAATGCCTTCAACCGGCGGCATGTCGCCAAATTTCCAGTGGTGCGCACGAATGCCATTGAGTGCCGCATTGTAAAAAGCGCCATCGCCGTGGTGGTTTGGCTCATAAACACGATGCATAAATGTTGGGCCGCTATCTGTTCCCAAACCATAGTCGCCATGACAAGCGGCGCAATATTTGGTGAAGTTGTTCTGACCCAACTGCTGCTCGGCTGTAAATGTGGGGACGATGAAGCCCTCCGGCAGGGCCATTGGCACGGCAACTGGTTTTGGTGCAAATTGTGGCCACAAAACTGCCCCTAAAACGATAAGAGAAATTGCTGCAAGAGCGATAAGTTTACGCTTGTCCATGAAGATGACCTTTCCCAAAGTGTACGGATTAGACTAAACCCTCCAGTTGCAGGAAGGTCAAGGAAGCAAAATGGTACATCGCGCATTTAGGGGTTGCGGCTCTTGGGTAATTTCAAGCATTTTTTGCAGCGCGTGCAATTTCTCTTTTCGTGCCCGCATAAAGCTGATAATCAGCGCGCTATGACGGAATTAAAACACATTCGCAACTTTTCAATCGTGGCGCACATTGACCACGGAAAATCCACTCTGGCTGACCGGTTGATTCAAAACACCGGTGGGCTTGCTGAGCGTGAAATGCAGCAGCAAGTACTCGATAGCATGGACATTGAGCGTGAGCGCGGCATCACCATCAAGGCGCAAACCGTTCGGCTTTCCTATAAAGCCAACGATGGGGAAACCTATGTCCTTAACCTGATTGACACCCCAGGGCACGTCGACTTCGCCTATGAAGTAAACCGATCGCTTGCAGCCTGTGAAGGTTCACTTTTGGTGGTAGATGCGTCTCAGGGCGTGGAAGCGCAAACACTGGCCAACGTTTATCAGGCGATGGAAGTTGACCACGAGATCGTGCCGGTTTTGAACAAAATCGATTTGCCCGCCGCCGAACCGGACCGAGTTCGCCAGCAAATCGAAGATGTGATTGGCCTTGATGCGTCTGATGCTGTGGAGATTTCAGCAAAAACCGGCATTGGCATCGACAAAGTGCTTGAAGCTGTTGTGACGCGTTTGCCGCCGCCAAAAGGCGACCGCGATGCGCCGCTTAAAGCGATGCTGGTGGACAGTTGGTATGATTCCTATTTGGGCGTGATCGTTTTGATCCGCGTTATCGACGGTGTGATCAAAAAGGGCCAGAAGGTCAAAATGATGAACACTGGCGCGATCTATGAATTGGATCGAGTGGGCGTGTTTACACCAAAATTGGTCGATATTGGCGAACTGGGTCCAGGCGAAATCGGCTTCATCACCGCTTCAATCAAAGAAGTGGCGGATACAAATGTTGGTGACACGATCACCGATGCGAAAAAGCCCTGCGCTGAGGCTTTGGCCGGGTTCCGCCCTGCACAGCCTGTGGTGTTCTGTGGCCTGTTCCCAGTTGATGCGAACGATTTTGAAGATTTGCGTGCCGCCATGGGTCGCTTGCGCCTGAACGATGCAAGTTTTTCCTATGAGATGGAAACGTCTGCCGCGCTTGGTTTTGGTTTCCGTTGTGGCTTTTTGGGACTGTTGCACCTTGAAATCATTCAAGAACGCCTAAGCCGTGAATTTGACCTTGATCTGATCGCCACCGCGCCAAGCGTTGTGTATGAACTTGGTATGCGCGACGGCAGCGAAATGAAGCTGCACAATCCAGCAGACATGCCAGATGTGATGAAGGTTGAAGAAATTCGCGAGCCTTGGATCAAAGCGAACATTTTGACGCCTGATGAATATCTGGGTCCGATCCTAAAGCTGTGCCAAGATCGTCGCGGCGTTCAAACCGACCTGACTTATGTGGGCAGCCGCGCCATGGTGCAATATGATTTGCCGCTAAACGAAGTCGTGTTTGATTTCTACGATCGCTTGAAATCAATCTCCAAAGGCTATGCGAGCTTTGACTATCAAATCTCAGATTACCGCGCTGGCGATTTGGTGAAAATGTCGGTGCTGGTAAACGGCGAACCGGTGGATGCTTTGTCGATGCTCGTGCACCGGGTTGCGGCTGAAAGCCGTGGCCGTGTGATGTGCGAAAAGCTGAAAGAGCTGATCCCACAACACTTGTTTAAAATCCCGATCCAAGCAGCCATTGGCGGCAAAGTGATTGCCCGTGAAACCATTTCAGCGCTGCGCAAAGACGTGACCGCAAAATGTTATGGTGGCGATGCGACCCGTAAGCGTAAGCTTTTGGACAAGCAAAAAGCGGGTAAGAAAAAGATGCGCCAATTTGGTAAAGTCGAAATCCCACAAGAAGCTTTCATCAAAGCGCTTAAGATGGGTGATAGCTAGTCGTTGAAGCAGAGTAGTCGCGTTTAAACCGCGACTACCGCGCCAATATGGTGTCCTCCACGATCTGTAGTAGAGCGGGGAAAGAAAATTTGCTTGGAGACGCAAGCACAATCCGCCGCATGATCTGCTCATCCTCGATTGTTTTGATAAACCTCGGATCAATCTGATCACCCATACCGGCAAAAACGGGCACTACCGCGAACCCCATTTTGCGTTGAACAAGAGCAATTATCGTCTCAAGCGAATCTAGTTCGCAAAGAATTTTGTGCTGCGCAAAGTTTTGTTCAATCCATTGCCAAGCAGTTTTGCCTCCCCAGCTCTCTCGGTCATATACAATGAGCGGGTTTTGAGTATGAGGATCGCCAATTACCGCATAGCGTTGGTCAACAATTCTACTTTTGATCAAGTGTTTGGGAAGCGCTACATTTGGTTCAACCAAGATGGCGACATCCAGTCTTCCTTCGCTTAGCTCTTCAAATAAATAGGCTGACGTTCCGGGGATAATTTTCAATTCTGCATTGGGTGCGCGTTCTCGAAATGCTTGAACGATTTGTGGAATGTGCTCCACCAACGCACTAGATATGGCACCAATTCGAAACTCTCCTGTCAAACCTTCTGCGTCCAACTCAGCGCGAAGGGATGAAAACTCCTTAAGGAGCAATTTGGCGCGCGGAATAAAGCGGCGGCACGCAGCAGTGGGTAGGGCCTTATGTCCATCGCGATGCAAAAGAATTGCGTTTAGGTCTTGCTCAAGTGCCTTTATCCTTTGGCCAACCGCTGCCGCCGTAATGTTTTGCATGCGCGCTGCAGCGGCAATCGAGCCTTGTTCGACCACAGCAATTAAACTGTCAATAAACCGAATATCCAAAAGATTTCCTTTCGATGTCGGAAAATATAACATGTTTTTTATTTTGAACAACCACGGTTATGTTAGAGAATCCGTACAGAAAGGCACTCATTATGCGTTCGAGTTTTCACCTCGCTTATCACGTTAGAGACCTAGAGCAATCGCGCCAATTCTATGGCGGTGTTCTTGGTTGCAAGGAAGGGCGCAGCACCCAGACTTGGGTAGACTTCGACTTTTTTGGCCACCAAATTTCGCTGCATCTGGGTGAACCCTTTCCGGTTGCAAATACTGGAAAAGTTGGTGAGCACATGGTGCCGATGCCACATTTGGGTGTTATTTTACCCAAAGCAGATTGGGATACATTGGCCCAAAAGCTGGTTGCCGCGAAGTTGGAGTTTGTTATCGAGCCAACTGTCCGGTTCGCAGGAGAACCCGGCGAGCAAAGCACCATGTTCTTTTATGACCCATCGGGCAATCCGATTGAAGTCAAAGGCTTCGCGGATTTTGACGGTATTTTCGCGTCCTAGACCATGCCCATCATGCGATAAGTGATTTGAGCTGTGGTGAAATCCCACGCTTGGCTCTCTCTGTTTGGGGCCAGTTCAACAATGTCCATGCCCACGCAACGTCGCCCTTTAAGCGCTGACTTCACAATGTTGAGCGCTTGATAATAACCCAACCCACCCGGCACTGGGGTGCCTGTTGCGGGCATAATCGACGGGTCCAATCCATCTACATCAAAGCTGATATAAATGTCATTGGGAAAATCGTCAGGCAAGGTGACAGACTGAATATTGTTGGTCACCAATTCCTCACCATCAATAAAGGTCACGCCATATTTCGCGCGGCTTTTAACTTCTTGCTGGCATAGGGCGCGAACGCCATATTGCGCGAGTGAATGCCCGTCTTCACAAAGCAAATGCATGACCGAAGCATGAGAGTGCTTTTCACCCTGATAGGCGATGCGCAAGTCGGCGTGGGCGTCAATCTGCACAATACCGACCTTGCGACCAAGCGCGTTTGCAACACCTGTCACTGCGCCAAAGGTGAGGGAATGTTCCCCGCCAAGTGTCACCGGAATTTTGCCCTGTGCCGCAATTGTTTCAGTTTGGCGTGCCAAGCGCGCCATCACTTCTGGCAGCTCACCCGTGCAGTCGATTGGATCGACCGTGGCAATGCCTGCCAAACAGGGTTCGCCTTCCGGGCAGATGCGTTCCAACTCGTTAGACGCTTCAACAATTGCGTTCGGCCCATTCGCCGTGCCTGAACCATATGACACAGTGCGTTCCAGCGGCATCGGCACCACAACAAATTTTGCGCCTGCAATATTGCGTTCCGCGCTGGACAATTCGCTATCAAGAAAGTCGGACATATCTAATCCTTATGAAAGGCGTTGTTCAAAATCAGCAAAACTGAATTGCTTTATGATGCGGGTTTGGTTCGTGTCGGAGTTCCAAATCGCAATCGCTGGCAGGGGCACGCCATTAAACGTGTTGGTTTTCACCATGGAATAATGGGCTTGATCCAAAAACGCGAAGCGGTCGCCAACCGAGAACTCTTTTGCTGGCACATAGTCACCAATAATATCGCCAGCCAAGCAAGAAGGGCCGCCCAAAAGAAATCTTTTGCCCGTCTCCTGCTCGCCCAACATGGCAGGGCGATAAGGCGCTTCAATCACATCGGGCATATGGCAGGTTGCTGAAATATCAGTGATCGCCAATTGCTTGTCATTGGTGGGCAGGTCAAGAATTTCGCCGACCAAAATACCAGCATCAATGGCGCAAGCTTCGCCGGGCTCTAGATAAACGTCGACGCCATATTTGGCGCGAATGTCTTTGATGAAGGCAATCAACCCCCGTCGATCATAATCTGGACGGGTGATGTGATGCCCACCGCCGAAATTGATCCAACTAAGGCCCGATAGGTATGGCTCGATTTTGGGCAAAATGCTCGCCCATGTGCGCTCGAGCGGTTCAAACCCTTGCTCGCAAAGCGTGTGCATATGGATGCCGTCGATATGCTCGAAATGGGTAGGGGTGAGTTGCGAAGCTGGAATGCCAAGCCGTGAACAGGGCGCACACGGGTCATACTTTTCCGTGTGACCCTCAGAATGTTCAGGGTTAATACGCAAACCTAGGCTGACCATTTCGCCTGTTGCAATCACGTCCTGCACAAGCGGCCAAAACCGTATCTTTTGCTCAACAGAGTTGAAAATCAAATGGTCGCTTAGCTTGATGATTTCTGGTAAATCATCACCCTTGTACCCAGCACAGTAGGTGGTCAATGACCCGCCATAATGTTTGGCGGCCAACTTGGCCTCGTAGATACCTGAAGCACAGGTGCCATCCAGATATTTGCGCACAAGTGGGGCAAATGAGAACATTGAAAAAGCCTTCAATGCCAACAAAACTTTTGCTCCAGATTGCGCCTTTATGTCAGCCAGAATGGCGAGGTTGCGCTCAATCGCAACCTCGTCCACCACAAAACAAGGCGAGGGAACGGAGTGAAGATCGAACTTGCCAAATTCGCCTGCATCACCAGATTGCGGTAATCCTACTTCGCTCATCGTTTCGCCTCTTATTGCTTAGAACTGGGCAGGACCGTCGAGTTCTTTCACTTCCCATGGCAAGCCGTGATTGTTCAACATGTCCATGAAATCGTCAGGATCAAGTTGCTCCATGTTCCAAACGCCGGGTTGGTTCCAGTTGCCTTTAAGGAACTGCGCAGCACCAATCATTGCGGGCACACCTGTTGTGTAGGCAACAGCTTGCGAGCCAACTTCCGCGTAACATTCTTCATGGTCGCAAATATTGTAGATGTAATAGGTCTTTTCACCTGCGCCATCTTTGGCGTTGCCGGTGGCAATATCCCCGATACAGGTTTTGCCCTTGGTCAACTCGCCCAAATCGCTTGGATCAGGCAAAACAGAAGCCAAGAACTGCAAAGGAATAATCTCTTTGCCATCATGCATAACAGGCTCAATCGACGTCATGCCAATATTTTGCAACACAGTCACATGGTTGATATAGGCATCGCCAAAGGTCATCCAAAAACGTGCGCGTTCAATTTCAGGGAAGTGCGTTTTAAGGCTTTCCAATTCCTCGTGATACATCAAATACATGTTCTTCTCGCCAACCGCGGGGAAGTCGAATTTGTATTTGTGGGTCATGGCGGGGCTTTCCACCCAATCGCCATTTTCCCAGTGCCGTGCTGGGGCGGTCACTTCGCGGATATTGATTTCTGGGTTGAAGTTGGTCGCAAAGGCTTTGCCATTGTCCCCACCATTACAATCCAAAACATCGATCTGGCGGATCGTGTCTAGCTTGTGTTTGCGCAACCATGTGGCGAAAACAGAAGTCACACCGGGGTCAAAACCTGAACCCAAAATGGCGGTAAGGCCCGCCTCTTTGAACTTGTCTTGGTACGCCCATTGCCAATGATACTCAAACTTAGCCTCATCTTCTGGCTCATAGTTTGCGGTATCCATATAGTTTGCGCCCGCCTTTAGGCACGCATCCATAATCGCAAGATCTTGATAAGGCAGCGCAAGATTGACCACCAAGTCCGCACCAACCTGTTTGATCAATGCAGCGGTTGCGTCCACATCCATCGCGTCAACTTCGGCGGTGTTAATGTCAACGCCCGTGCGCTCTTTTACCGATTTGGCAATGTCGTCGCATTTAAACTTGCGACGACTGGCCAATGTAATCTCAGTGAAAATGTCACTATTCATCGCCATTTTGTGAATGGCGACTGATCCAACGCCGCCGGCGCCAATGACAAGTGTTTTGCCCATCAAAGTTCCCCTTTTTAGGTTGCGGGTAGTTAATGTAAGAGTTTTATTTTTCGAAATAGGTGTAACCGCTCAGACTGTCTTTATAGGCGGCAATCAGCACCCGACGTTCTGAAATGGTCAGTTGCTTTTGGCTTACCGCATTGTCGACACGTTTGCGGAAGGTCGCCAAACAGGCTTGCGCTTCATATTCCACATATTCAAGCACCTCAGAAATCGTGTCGCCCTCAACCTCGTGCAACAGATCAAAATTGCCATCTTTACCCAATGCCACGGTAACCACATTGGTGTCCCCAAACAGATTGTGCAAATCGCCAAGCGTTTCTTGATAGGCACCGACAAAGAACACGCCGATATAATAATCTTCGTCTGGCTGGAGGTCATGCACGGGCAAGGTTTTCGAAATCCCATCGGCCAACACAAACCGGTCGATTTTCCCGTCAGAATCGCATGTGATGTCTGACAACATAGCCTGACGATGCGGCGTTTCATTCAGCCGCTGCAACGGCATAATCGGGTGGAGCTGATCGATCGCCCAAACGTCGGGTAGGGATTGGAACAGCGAAAAATTGCCGTGATAAATATCAGCGAAATTGCCCAGCTGCTCTTCCAACTGGTCAGAGGTTTCAGCATCGACGGCAAGTTTTTTGAACTGAGCCACAAGATAGCGGAACACCGTTTCGGCCTGTGCCAGTGACTTGATGTCCATATTGCCACGGCGGAAAAGGGCGCGCACTTCATCGCGATAATAGATCGCGTCGTTCACGCATTCTTGCAACCGTTTGGACGACAAATAGCTTTGGATCGCCAACAGATCCTTAATTAAATGGTGGTCATCCGAGCCCGTTTCCGGCAGTGCAGCGCTGTCATAAAGCGTTGCGTCCAAAACATCAAAAATCAGCATAGAAGACAAGGCCACAACGCCGCGCCCGCTTTCTGTCACAATGATCGGATGCACAATTTGCGCTTCGTCCATCGCATATTTAACGGTTTCAATGATCGCTTCGCAATATTCGGGCAGGCTATAGTTGACAGAGTTTTCGTTCGATTGCTTTTCACCCGTATAGTCGATGCCAAGTCCGCCGCCCAGATCAAGAAATTCAAGCGGCATGCCAAGTGACTTGAGTTCGGTGAAAAATCGACAGGCCTCTTGCACGATACGGCGCACATCGTTGATATCTGAAATTTGCGAGCCCAAGTGTGAGTGCTGCAAAATCAAACAGTCTTCCATGCCTTCGGTTTTAAGCCGTTCAACGACCGCGACAACATTGTCGGTGGTCATGCCAAAGGTCGAACGATCGCCAGAGCTCTCCGCCCAATATCCGGTGATCTGGTGGGTCAGTTTTATGCGCACCCCAAGTCGCGGCTTTTCGCCAAGCGCCTTGGACACGCGGATCACCAAATCCAGCTCCTTAGGGCTTTCCAACACGATGATTGTGTTGAACCCAATTTTGCAGGACAGAATGGCAAGGCGAATAAATTCTTCGTCTTTTACCCCGTTACAAATCAGCAAGCTGTCTTTTGCCAAGTTTTGCGAAAGGGCGATCAAAAGTTCGGGTTTGGACCCAACTTCCAAGCCGTAATTATACTGGCGACCGGTCTCAACAATGCGCTCTACCACTTCAGCTTGTTGGTTGACCTTAATTGGAAACACACCGCGGTAAGCACCGTTATACTTGTAATCGGCGATGGTTTTGGCAAAGCCTTCATTGAGTTCGATAAGGCTATTTTGCAAAAACGAATTTACACGCAAGAGGATCGGCGAATGAATACCGCGTTCGCCAAGATCGCGTACAATTGATGGAATGCTGACCGGATCAGCTTGCGGGCTCTTAATGTCCACCAGGCCTGCATCGCCATTTGGCAAAACAGTCAGAATTTTATGACCCCAGCGATCAATGCCGTAAATTTCAGCACCCAACCTTGTTTCCAATTCAAAAATCTCCAATCATTTGAACTCGACTATAGCGAGGGAAAACCGTCCCTGCCAACTTTAATGCCAACAATAGGCATGTGAGCAAATTGTCAATCTCATTCTTGATTTTAGGTGCTCAATTGGCGCATTGCTTTGTTGCAAAAATTGCAAAAAGTGATTGCAATCCTGCCACCACATTCTAGTGTTTTGATGAATAGCGAAAAAAACAGACCTGAACACTCTTGGGAGCCATCATGAAAATAGTTCGACTAGCAGCTGCTGCAATTGTTGCGGCATTGGGTGTCACAAATTTGGCAAATGCACAAAGCCTGCCAGACCTTGGTGGCAGAACCATTGTTGCGGTAACAGAAAACGCATATACGCCGCTCAACTTCGCTGATCCTAAAACCGGTGATGGCATTGGCTGGGAATATGATGCGTTCAACGAAATCGCCAAGCGCTTGAATGCGAACGTCAAATGGGAACTGTCCAGCTGGGACACTATGATCCAAGCGGTGCGTGACGGTCAGTTTGATGTGGGCATGGACGGGATCACGATCACGGAAGAGCGGGCAACACAGATCGACTTTTCGGATGCTTATATGACGTCGCAGCAATTCTTGTTGGTGCGTGCAGATGAAGAGCAGTTCACAGACGCTGAGAGTTTTGCTGCCAACGCGGACCTGCTTGTTGGTGCGCAACCTGGCACAACAAACTTCTATGTTGCGGTCTATAGTATGTTGGATGGCGATGAATCTAACCCCCGCATCAAATTGTTTGAAACCTTTGGCGCAAGCGTTCAAGCGCTTAAAGTGGGCGATGTGGACACCGTCTTGATGGATAGCACTTCTGCGCAAGGATATATGGGCGCCAACCCCGGTGCGTTCAAAGTTGTTGGCGATGCATTGGGTTCAGAAGACTTCGGCTTCATTCTAACTCCAGGATCAGATCTGGTTGCGCCGATCAACGCCGCGCTCAAATCCATGCTCGAAGATGGCACGCTGGAAAAACTGAACGAAAAATGGTTCTACGAATATAAAGCCAACCAATAAAATCAAATGGTGCCCGCTTTTTGGCGGGCACTTTTCTTTCCCAGCCCAAAGTTTGTCCCCTTTATGACCCCAATGACACGCCCCCAAAAACGCGAGATCCCTTATTGGTTGCTCGCAGCCATTCTTGGCGCGGTGATTGTGCTGTGGTCGATAATTGCAGATCAAGGCTACCAAACGATCTTCTTTGCTCTGAGCAAGGGCGTCACAACCACGCTTTATGTCACCCTTGTTGCTTTCACCTTCAGCGTGGCGTTGGCCACCTTTGTCGTGTTGGCGCGCATATCCCCTTCGCGGATATTGCGCGAGTTCGCCACATTCTACATTGAAATTGTGCGTGGCATCCCAATGCTGGTGCTGCTGTTCTATATCGCGTTTGTGGGGGCGCCGTGGTTCGTTGACTTTTTCAATTGGATGATGAATCCGTTCATTGAAATGGGCTTGTTTGGTAAAATGACAGTGCGTGGGTTTGACTTTACCTGGCGTGCCATTATCGCGCTCACCATTTCTTACTCCGCTTTCATCGCAGAGATTTTCCGCGCCGGTATCGAAGCCGTGGATCGCGGACAAGTGGAAGCGGCAAAAGCGTTGGGGCTAAGCCCATGGCGCACCTTTCGGCTTGTTGTGGCACCGCAGGCCTTCAAACTGATTTTGCCCCCGATGGGCAATGAACTGGTGGCTATGATCAAAGACAGTGCGCTTGTGTCTGTTCTTGGTGTGCAAGACATCACCCAACTCGGCAAAGTTTATTCAGCGTCGACGTTCAAGTTTTTTGAGACCTACAATGTGGTTGCGTTCCTTTATTTGGTGATGACAATCTCTTTGTCATTGGTAGTGCGTTGGCTCGAGAGCGTTCTGGGACGCTCCATCCGAGATAGCGATCGGCATCGGCGCTAGTTTCTGCGATCAACTTGCTTGTGTCATCAAACTGCGCTAAACCGCCAAAACATTGGGGTTTAAGTCAGGCTTGTCCTGCAAAACAGATCAGAGAGTCTTTCCATTTTGTTCAATCGTTTTTTATCCGCTTCCGCCGATGGCTTTGGAGTGCCATCAACCGCTCAGCTTCGCACCGACATTCTGGCAGGCTTAACCGTTGCCTTGGCGCTGGTGCCTGAAGCGGTGGCATTTGCCTTTGTTGCGGGGGTTCATCCCTTGGTTGGTCTATATGCAGCCTTCATCGTTGGTTTGGTCACCGCTACGCTTGGCGGTCGCCCGGGCATGATTTCAGGTGCCACTGGCGCATTGGCGGTGGTCATGGTTGCGCTGGTCGCCCAGCATGGCATTGAATATTTGTTTGCAACGGTTGTGCTGATGGGCATCATTCAAATTTTTGTTGGGGTCATGCGCTGGGGCAAATTCATTCGCATGGTGCCACACCCGGTGATGCTTGGATTTGTGAACGGCCTGGCGATTGTGATTTTCTTGGCCCAGCTCAGCCAATTCCAAGTGCCCGGCTCTGGCTCAGGGGGCGGCCATGGTGTCGCTGGAGGCGAATGGCTGACCGGTATGCCGCTTTATCTGATGTTGTTTTTGACCATTGTGACGATGATGATTATTCATTGGGGTGGCAAATACATTAAGTTCATCCCAGCCCCATTGTTGGCCATCGGCCTGGTCTCACTAGCAGTGATTTTCCTTAATCTGGACGTGCCACGGGTTGGCGATCTCGCATCAATTAAAGGCGGGTTACCGCAATTTCACATCCCGATGGTGCCGCTAAATTTTGAAACGCTGCAAATCATTTTGCCATACGCGGTCATTCTAGCGGCAATTGGTCTTATTGAATCTTTGTTGACCCTCAACCTTGTTGCTGAAATCACAGAAACAAAGGGCGGCGCTTCCAAAGAAAGCATCGCGCAGGGCCTTGCCAATCTCATCACCGGATTCTTCGGCGGCATGGGCGGTTGTGCTATGATTGGTCAGTCCATGATCAACGTAAAGTCAGGTGGCCGCACCCGCTGGTCGGGCATTTCTGCAGCGCTGTTCTTGCTCGCCTTTATCTTGTTCGCTTCAAGCCTAATCGAGCAAATCCCGCTGGCTGCGCTGGTTGGTGTGATGTTCATGGTGGTGATCGGCACGTTTGCTTGGCGTTCGATTCAAATCATGGTGCGCATTCCACGTGCCGACGCGTTTGTGATTGTGCTGGTGACCGTGGTTACAGTGGCGACAGATTTGGCGACCGCCGTTGTGGTCGGCGTGATTGTGGCCGCATTGGTTTATGCTTGGAATGCCTCCACGCGGATGCATGCCACAACGCCGGGCTACCACGAAGGCGATAAGGAAAAAATCTACAAACTTGAAGGGCCGTTGTTCTTTGGTTCAATCGAGAGCTTTTCTGTATTGTTCGACCCCAAAGAAGACCCCGAAACGGTGATCATCGATTTTGCGGGTTCGCGGGTTGTGGACCATTCTGGTCTGCAAGCGATTGAAGCTTTGGCCGCCAAGTATGAGGCAAACGGCACCACACTAAAATTACGCCATCTGTCTAACGATTGTAAAGTCCTGCTGAAAAATGCTGGGCAGTTGGTGGAGCCTGCAGAGGACGATCCTAAATATGATGTTGCAACCGATTACAGCTTGCAAACTGGACGTCTAGACGCTGGCCACTAAGACAATATTTTCGGGTTGCCGCTGAACATGCGGCAGCTCGACCATACAAGCATTGCTCGCCCTCCCAGTTTGCGAGCATAGCCTTTCGACCTCTGGTCTGAAATGGCAAAAATATTCTCCCTTTCGGGCATTTTCATTTGCCCTCAGACACACCATATTAGGTTCAACATAAAGTCTCAGAAAGGGATAAGAACATGGGATTGCTATTAGGCGACGAAGCCCCAAATTTTGAAGCGGACACCACTGAAGGCCACATTAATTTTCATGACTATATTGATGGCAGCTGGGCTGTGCTGTTTTCACACCCAAAGAACTTTACACCCGTATGCACCACAGAATTGGGATATACAGCGAAGCTGAAACCTGAATTTGAAAAGCGCGGCGTTAAAGTTCTGGGTCTTTCTGTTGATCCGATCGAAGACCACAAAGCTTGGGTTGGCGACATTGAAGAAACTCAAGGCACCGCGTTGAACTTCCCACTGATTGCTGATCCAGACAAAAAAGTGGCAAATCTTTATTCAATGATCCACCCTTCAGCTGACAACACACTTACCGTGCGGTCTGTGTTTGTTGTTGGGCCGGACAAAAAGATCAAGCTAAAGATTGAATATCCTGCCTCAACTGGTCGTAATTTTGATGAAGTGTTGCGCGTGATTGATTCATTGCAACTCACAGCAAAACATCAAGTTGCAACACCTGTGAACTGGAAAGATGGCGACGATGTTATCATCGTGCCAGCGCTTTCGAACGAAGATGCAGCGAAAAAATTCCCTGATGGTTGGAATGAAGTTAAGCCTTATTTGCGGATCGTTAAGCAGCCAACTGCATAAAGCCAACCGAATAAGCATAGAACCAAAAGGCGGCCATTGGCCGCCTTTTTTTTGTCGCTACAAACGCGCCAATCGATTCTGCTCTTCCAGCATGACTTGACGCAGTTCTGCATCCTCACGCGCACGATCCCGCAATTTGCGTGAAATGTCGTTATTGAGCGACCGGATGTCATAAACAATGTCATCCCGCTCATCCTGCGTGGTTTCTGGCTTGGCCATTTTTTCGGTGAGTTCATCAATTTGTGATTGAAGCGAGGCAATGTCGTTATCTACCGAATAAACATCATTGGCTTCACGATAGATGCGCACAAAGCTAATGCCCATTTCGCCAGTGCAAACATTGTTATAAGTGCGCCCTGCCAAGCCCACTTTAGCGGCATTGTTGGGGGTGCAGTATTGCTTTAGCCCTGCAGCGTAGCCCTTGTCGTACAAGGGGCGATCAATACGAATGCCGTGCTTTACGCAGGCCTCATTATGCTCTGAAAATCGCACAGAAGAGTATCCCGCCCGTCCATCGGCTTCCCCGACGCTGCGCCAGTCGCCGGTTTGGCATTGCGATTTACTCAAGGTAGCGCAGCCAGCGAGCGTGGCCAAAAGAATAAGTGAAAATGCCAAAACCAAAAGCCGCACAATAAATCCTCAAAGTTGTTTTATGCCATTTAGGCGAAGTCATCTGTACTTGGCAACTGTGCGCACTGTTCGAACTAAAGCGAGAGTTCCGCGCGCATCTTCTTTGTAAGTTTAGACGAAATTATGTCATAAGCCTGCGCGATATAGGCATGGCAAGTCTCGGCGTCCCAGCCGGCATTTGCTGAAATCTGCACCCATTTGGCACGGGCAAGGTATTTTGCGGGATTGATACCCTCTTGTGTGGGTAAAATCTCAAATGATTGATCCGAGCATTTAAAACTGATGATGTCCTGATCCGCATCGTCCCAACGGCTATAAATGGCAAATATCTTGCCGCCAATCTTGAACACCGATGCATTTCCCCATTGCACCACATGGGTGACTTTTGGCAATGAAAAGCAATAGTCTTCAAATGCAGATCGTGTCAGCATTGTCTCAAAGTTCCCTCAAAAAGCCAACTCTAACCGACAATCGTCGGCACGCCTACACATTGCCACCGATATTTTGGCGCACCTAAAGTTCATCAATATGTTTGTAACGTTCGCGGGTGCGAGTGCGGCCAAGATAGAGGAAAAACACACCCAAAATTGCACAAATTAGCCAAGCGGGCGCGCCCAAAACACTCACAATAATTGGGTCCCACACAATAGGGTGGACATAGCGCTGCACAATCGCTTGCAGTGTATTTAATGTTAGCGTGCCAAGCGCGCGATCAATCTCAAACCAAATTTGGCCCAAGGGCGTGAAGGCCAACTCGTTCGAAGAAAGCACTTTCGCGCCATCCATAACAATCATGATCAGCATAAGGGCCAGAAAAAGCGAGCCAATGAGGCGCGTAATCATTCGCATGGTGCATTCCATTTGGTTTGGTTGGTCGATTTTTCGATACTAGCGACGCAAAAAACGCGATTCAAGCACCCAACGCATAAGTGAACACTTGCGATCAGTTTCGCGATCAGTATAGTGCGCGCCAATGCAACACTGTTTACCACATGATTTGGTGCACATTTGCTTGCGGAGAGGTGGCCGAGTGGTCGAAGGCGCACGCCTGGAACGCGTGTAGGCGGGTAACCGTCTCCAGGGTTCGAATCCCTGTCTCTCCGCCATTATTTTTACTAGTATATTGTTTTTATTTGTATTTTTTGGTGATTGGATTTGATGTCCCCCAATTCTTCCCCCCCCCCTTTGGGTTTTGTCGCTGAATTTGAAGTTCTGGTCGTTGATCGAACACATTTGTTTGGCGGTGAAGGGGGGGGGGCTGCAATGAAGCAAATTTGTCAAACAGCTCCTATATTCAATGTAAGTCTTTACACAAGCTATTGGTTCAATAGCACCGTCAGATTTCAATACATGCAGAGCAGCTTTGATTGACCTGCCAACCGAAGATTTGGTGGATATAATTTCAATGGAATGAATATGTACGAGAATCACCAACAGTGAAAAGTCTGCAGAAAATTTGACAAGAATCATTCGCGGTAAGACCCCAAAAGATGTAATTGACAGGTCGAAACATCCGTATGGTTTTGGTATGTGATCTCAACGAAGCAGTTATATCTAATTTGTTCCTTGACTAAGGAAAGCTGATAGTTTGCACTCTGGTCTTCTATTGTGGGTGTGGTATAGATTTACCGAATGATTTTCCACAGGTGCTAGATTTGCCAGCCACTTTCGGTATTGTTGATCTGTTCGCCGGTCCTGGCGGTCTAGGCGAAGGCTTTTCCTCTCTGGTCGACGAGGGCGGACATAGTCCGTATAGGATTGGCATTTCTGTCGAAAAGGAGGCATCCGCTCATCGCACGTTATCACTACGTGCGTTTCTTCGCGAACATGCCAAGCTTCACGGTGCCTTGCCCAACCAATACATCGATTTTCATGCAGGGTTAGTCGAAGAGCCCGATTGGTCTGTGGTCGACGCTGAGGCGTGGCAGCATGCTGTTGATGAAGCACGCGCGCTTGAGCTCGGCACTGAAACCGCTGCAACGGCGATTGACGCGGCCATTGTGAAACTTCGTAAGAGCTATGATGATACAATACTGATCGGCGGGCCGCCCTGTCAGGCGTACTCCCTTGTTGGGCGGGCGCGAGCCAACGGTAAGGTCGGCTATGTGCCTGAAGATGATGAGCGGCACTATCTGTTCCGGGAGTATATCCGCGTGCTCGATAGACTTCGCCCTGCCGCTTTCGTTATGGAAAATGTAAAGGGCATACTGTCGTCGAAGATCGAGAGCCGACTTGTCTTTGAGATGCTGATTGAGGATCTGTCATCTCTAGGCACAGGCAAAGGTCATCACTACGATCTGATGGCAGTCAAAGTGGAGAATGGTAAGGCTAGGCTGCAAGAAGCCGTGCACCCCTCTGACTTCATAGTGCGAGCTGAGGAATTCGGCATACCGCAAAGACGCCATAGGGTGTTCATAATAGGCATCCGCTCTGACCTCTCAGCCACCGCCTCTCGCGCTGAGATTGCTGTCTCAAGTGGGAAAAGGACCGTCAGCGACGTAATCGGTGCGATGCCTATGCTCCGGAGCGGCATTAGTCGTGGTTTGGACAACCCATCCGTGTGGCGAGACGAAGTCGTGAATGCCGCGCAACTCATCGCCGACATCCATAACACAAAGGAGGGCGTCCCGATGCGCGATGCTTTGTTATCGGTTGTCAAGCAAATGAGGTCGAGGGCGCCGAGCGATCGCACGATGAAGTGTTTGCCTGATGGCTATGGCGCCTCAAAAGACGCGCTGCAGTGTTGGCTCGAGCGGCCAGAACTACGCGCCCTTTCCCAACACGAATCGCGTGCGCATATGCCTTCGGATCTTGGAAGGTATCTGTATGCTGCTGTGTTTGGGGCAGTGCGAGGTTACAGCCCAAAGTCCGCCGATTTCCCCCTCTCTCTCAGCCCGGATCACCGGAACTGGCACACCGGCGTCTTCAACGACCGATTTCGAGTCCAACTAGCCAACGTGGCCGCGACTACCATAACGAGCCATATCTCTAAAGATGGACATTACTTCATACATCCCGATCCGGTACAATGTCGCAGTCTGACCGTACGTGAGGCCGCCCGGCTACAGACATTCCCTGATGACTACCTGTTCTTGGGTAACAGGACACAACAATATGTACAGGTCGGAAACGCGGTGCCGCCGTTTCTTGCTCAGCAGATTTCTCAACTTCTTTTGGCTGCGTTTTCTGATGCAAGTCCTTCAAGTGTCAAGGACAACGTTGCTGTCTGATCGAAATCGGGGCGATCTTTTTGACTGTTTGCAGAAGTGGTTTACCGAATAACTCTGACCATTCAAGGTAGGAGTGTAGTCGATTTCAATGCGTATCCGCTGTGACCTGCGTCACCCGAGCGATATCTTCATGCGTTCCCACCATTTCTAGTAAGACGTTGGCCCTGCTGGTGGCTACATAGATCAGTTCGGGGTCGGTCAGCTCGTTAATCCCAACTAGAAGGACGCAAGGGCGAGACAATCCCTTAAAGCGGCGCACAGTATCAAAAACAATGTGGTCGAGTTGTATTTCGTCGGATCGGCAAGTTGGAATCCCTGCGATTTTTTCTGGCGCGACCATCGATGTTGAGCCTGAGCCAGTAAGCACCGCAATTTGTCTAGGTTTGGCTTGTCCTGAGCGCAATAATTGCGCAATGCGCTCGTTTACGCGCTCTATGGCCATTTCGCTTCTTCTACATTCGAGCAAGCCTATGGCTTCCCCTTCTGGCCCTGCGGCTGTGTTACGCCGACCTTCATACCATTTAGACATGAGCTCGTGAATCCGCTTCGTGTTTCGAAGGTTTCGAGTGAGAGCGATTGATGACTTAGGCAAGGCGGAAATGAACCCATCCTCTGGTGAAAACAAGCGCTGATTGTCGTCGTAAAATACGTAGAAACGTCCCTCATCCATGTCCCTGAGGGCAAGCCGGAGTGCATTCAACCAAGAGTCACGGAAATCCTGTCCCTCGTCCACCAAAATAGTATCAAAACCGAGATTTGGATTGTTACCTATCGCTTCGACCAGTGCTTCCGGAAGATGGGTGTCAAACAGCGCTTGACCAGCATTCGAGGGCAGTTCGACGCCTCCCTTTATTGCAAGCGAACGGCAAAGTGAGTGGAAGCTGGCAATAACGAGGAATTCATTACCTTGGCAGGCGTCTCGCAGGTGATTTGCCAACGGCGCATTGAAGCAGGTCAAGAGGGTGCGGCGGCCTTCAGCCGCGCACCTGATGGCCTTCTCGATCGCCAGCACTGTCTTCCCGCTACCCGCACCGCCCGATATGGCCATCTCCTTGTTGTCCTCTAGGGAGTCAAGAATCCATGCCTGTTCCCCCGTGAGCCGTTCTATAGTCATCGCATCGTCGGCAAGGCTGAAGCCAACATGTGCCCGCAACTCGAAGTGGCTAGCGAGCAGTTCCTCCAGTGCCCTCAAGCCATCGAGGCCGAGAGGCTTTTCCCTCGGATCGCCGCCTTCGGTCATTCGGCGCAATATCCACTTGTCAAGATTTTCCATATCGTCGCCAAACGCAACGATCTCAAAGGGCGCATCCGGCGCGAGTGGACGTTTCGGGCATGCACTTCCGGGAAGAATTGCACCGTGTCTAACACGAAGGAAGCGTCGTCCGAGCTTCTTGTTTTCATTTAGACGCCTGAGGAAGTGGTGTTTGCTGCTGCGCGCCTGTGCTATCGGGTTCTTTATCTTGAACTTGAAGCCATCCCGGTCCTCAGTCAGCCACTGGCCGTCTGACTCACGACAGCTGACACGCCCTCCCTTCACTTCGAGAAACAGCAGACCGTACTCCGCGTGTGCAACTATGAAGTCTGCCTCACCATCAAACTCGGCACCATTTTCATCGGCTTCATGCCATGACCGCGAGTAATAGCAGGTAAAGTCGCCTGGTAACTTGTCTCGGATACGCTCATAGACGCGGACCTCTGATGACAACTTTGGGTTTTCAAGAACATGCTTGGGCAACTGCTTCGGATAGATCCGTGCCATGGTCAAATCTTCCCTTCAAGCAGAGTCCTAAAAAAACCAATTTCTGGCTGATCCGGCTTACCGACAAGCATTCCGCGGTCCAAGTGCCGGTTGAAATGCTCGCAGGAAGTTTCGGGGATAAACGTGCAGCAATGGCAAGCGGCAGAACCGGAGCCCTCGGAAAGGGAGAGAATACCACTACTGCAGAGCGGATCAGACGAACACCATTCGAGGTTCCGCAATGCGGCAAGGAGTATGGGGCCTAGCTCACTCGTTCGTCCCTTGCGGGACAGTCCCCCTAGTGTTCCATCAGAGTCTGGGGCCGATGTGTACAGAAGAAAGCCGCACATGCCGCCCGGGCCCGGCGAAACGTAAAGCCTTTCGCGGATTGAGGCTGTAGAGTAACCGCTGTCTAGCGACAGGCGCTCTGCGAGAGCATGCGCAGTTGTGTGTACCAATAAGAAGCGCGCTGAGATGTTTAGTGGAAAAGGACGCTCTTCGCTGTTGTGCTCTTTCCAAGAGCGCTCTGCTGCTGAATGCGCGTCAGCGGCTCGTGCTATGACTTCGGGTCTGTTCTCCCACTCGATGACCTGAGGCTCATCGAAGCTGATGAAGATTCCCTCGCCTCGAACTTCTATCGCGGGCAACCAGTTCAACTTCCTTTCCGAAAGCGGGGCAATGAATGAACTGCTATCTCCCGCTTCAACGGGGCTTAGTCGCGTGAAACCCTGCAGAGCCCGAACCTCGCGAAGACGCTCAACCGACACAAGGTGGTCCAGCAAGCCGTTCATTTCGTGGGGAAGAAGTTGGGGTCTAACTTGAAACTCGGCAAACGCCTCGTTGTCCGGTCCTCCCGAGCACAACATGAGATGCTCGTTTGGCCGTAGGTCGCCAGTCTTTTCGTCCAGCATCTTCAGAAGCGTCATGATCCGAGATGTCAATTCTTCTGACGTGACATCAGGGTCTGGCCAATTCGGGTGAATTCGCTTCCGCACATAGTCGGGAAGCTGAGATCGGTCGTCCAATGCAACCAGATCTGGCCAGAAATCTTCCAGCATATCTCTGAATGAGCCGCCGAATGGTGGAACATCCAGCGCCGATGCGATCACTGGGAAATAAGCGTTTGACGCGCCGCGCTGGATTGCAACAGGCTGAAGGTTGCAACCAGTCGCTGGTAGTTTCAGCCATGGTGACTTTCCGTCGCATCTCAAGTTGGCGTGCGCGGAAGGTGACAGGGCGCCGTCAAGGTCGCGCTCGGACTTGCATTCAGTGCAATGGACCCTGAGCCCCTTGAGGCCAGCACCATCACCGATCAGCTTCAGGGCTTTCTTCCGCGAGCAAGACTCTGAGTGCCTGGGCCATGACATCCATGGAAAGTCCTGTAAGTGACCAGCGGGACAGGTGACGACAAATCGTACAGGAACTGCGTAAACTTTCTTTATGCGCCGACCGCGCCCGCTGCTGCAGGTCGGGCACCAAAGTTCAGGCTTCCCAATCTTGGCACCCCAAAACCTGCTGCGCTGCAGAAGATTGCACTTTGGACAAACATGCCAATCCGGAAAACGATAGGAAGGCACCAAACGGGGCCTTTTGTCCTTACCGACCTTTTCCTCTCCTACAGGAGGCAGTCTGAAGCCGTTGACCTGCAGCCGCGCCTGCAAGGGCTCGTGATGAATGCGCTGGTCGTTCAACAGGCCTTTCTTGATGGAAAGTTGGTCCCATGCCTCGAGTCCAGCCGCGACTACGGAAATTGGTGCACCATCTTCTCCACGAAAATCGATAATCGCCCCCGGGCCGTTGCCCGTAAGGACCTGACTGCGGCGGATCTTGCCAATGGGTTTCATTGCTTCGGACCCCTTTCTTGTCCACCTTCAAGCAGAACATACGACGTTGACGCCTCGACCGAGCGCAAGGAGTTTGGCGTAGGTTTCTGCTTTTCGAAACGGGCCTTGTTCCCACGGACCGCGGCCGCCTCTGCTGACGTGAGAAGTGCGTCTCCGTAGTCGCTCCAATAATCCTTCAGGCCGTGATGATCGAACCAGTCATCTAGAAACTTGTTGAGTTGTTTGCGCGCATCAACTGCTTCGGCGGGATCGATTCTTTCGACTCGCTCTATGACCTTGTCTAGAAGGGCCTCGGCCTCGCGCTGATGTTGCTCGATTACTCCGGGGTCGGCCATCCCATCGACGAGGTGGCGTATCATTGCAACGAATGGCGCATGCAATGCTCGATCTCGAGCCCGTGGAGCGAAAGGAGTCACGCTCGTTGCTTCGACATCGCGATATAGACTGCGATGCCAGCTGGCAAAGGTCTCATAGCGACTGCGGTCACGGGACTTAGCGGCGTTGAAGAGCGTTATGATCAGTCCGGGAGCCTTTTGACTGCGGCCGACTCGGCTCGTTGCCTGAATGTACTCAGCAATTGTTTTCGGTTGGCCATTTACCACCATCAGACCCAGACGCGAGACGTCCATTCCTACTGAGATCATATTGCTCGCCAAGACAATGTCGATGTGATCCGGATCACTCCAGTGCCGCTCGAGGTCCTTGAGAAATCGCGGGATATCGCTTGAACGGACCCGGCTAGTCAGCTCGATTTGAGTTGCGGCTTCGCGCGCTGTTTCATTTCCCCTGCGCGAGGCATAGTCCTTCACGCTTCGTGCGACGTCGTCTCGCATCAGAACCAGCGCTCCACCCAGTTCACGCAGTGAATTGAAGTAATTTACCAAAGTCCAGTAGCCATCGCGTTTGTCGTCGCCGAGCGCGGGATCAGTCGCGGCCTGCAAGAGCGAGGCTGCGACCGCCTGCTGGGTGAACTTTGCCGACCTTCCTACAGTTGTTACGCCAACATATCGGCGGCCTGGAACTTTTCTGTTCTCAATGGAAAATCCGGAGTTCGCATGGTCCAGACCAGGCGGTGGGAACTGAAACGAGCCGCGGTCGAACAGGGCACTGATCTGTGTCTCCGCCCTACGGATTGTGGCAGTCGACCCGATCACCTTGGCCCTGTGCCCACTTCGGGCGCGACACATTTCATCAACCGCAGTTTCGTAAAGACCGGCAAGGCTTCCTAGCGGCCCAGAAATCAGATGCAACTCATCCTGAATGATCAGATCGGGTGGTGCGGCAGGAGTCCCCAAGCCGAACAGACGGCCAGAGGTCTGATTGCGTGTGATCTGAGCGTACTTATCGACCGTGCCTATCACCAGGGTGGGTTGCTCGCGATAGACATCCTCGTCAACCGTCCATATTGGCAACCGACCGAGGGCGCGTCCAACAGCACATGTTCCTGAATGGCATCTTACCTCCACACGGGTTTTGTCGACCGCAATGGTCCAATCAAGAACACCATGACAGCATGGACAATTCCGCAACTGGGCGGGAGAGCTTTCACCTTCTGTATCCAGTGCCTTTTCGGCATCTGCCAAGCTATTCGGAGTCGCACCCTCACCGACCCAAAGCCCAAGCGAAATCGGCACGTCAGTCAAGAAATGATCAGGCAGCTGGACCGCACCTTTCTCCAGCTTGCCAAGCCGGACCATCTCACAAGCGCAGATCAGGGCGGCAGCGCGCTCGAATTGCTGAATCGTCAGCAGGCGGAGAGTATAGCGCATGAAGGTGGTCACCCCTGCACCAAGAGGTTCGCCAGTCGCACGAAGTCGTCGCAAGAAGATCGCGAAAGCGGTCAACAGCAGGTAAGCCTCGGTCTTGCCGCCGCCGGTCGGGAACCATAGCAGATCCATTGTATCTCGATCTGGCGATTCCGGATTGGCAATGGATTCAAGGCTTAGCAGCGCGAACCCTAGCTGAAACGGCCGCCAGACAAGTTCGGGCGGATCGGGATCTATCCGCCACGAATATTGCAACGCAAGGGCGGTATTTGCCAGGCGGAAGGCCGCCAAGACCTCGGGCGAGCTTTCAAGTAGAGCAATGCCCACACGCATTCGAGTCTCGGCCGCACGGCAACGTTGCATATGCAGATTGCCTTGGTCAGAGAACTGCTCCGAGAGGAACGGCACCTGTTCTTCCATTCTCGAAATCCATGATCCATAGGCATCGACGAATGCTGTCAGGCCACTGCAAAGCCCGTCCTTTTTCTGCGAGGCAAGAAACGCAGCGCCCATCTGCGCCTTTACATGTTCGTCCTGGAATTCGCTATCGCCCGCAGCGCTGATTACATGAACCATCGCTTCCGGAAACCAGCTGGTAATGACGCTCTGGACAGTGCCATCATCCGGCTCGTCCCACATGGCTGAACAGGTATGCCCTACGGCCCATTGCTGCACATTACGATAGAGCAGAGATGAAGATCTACCGTCATCGTCCATGGTGGTGGTTCCCGCCTGATCAGGCTTCGGGACGAACTGACAATCGTCTGCACATTCGACGGAAAGCGAAACCTGGAACAGAGTAGCTTCCTCATTTGCTGCGCGGCTTTTCTTCGCGGCAGGCTTCAAGTCATTAGTAATTGCTAGCGTGACCAGGAGAATTTCTCCCCAGGGAGCCACGCGACAGTGAAGCGTGACACCCGGCAGGCCTCTGCCGTTGAGACTTTCCGTGGGAGCGGCCTGTGCCCTCATAGTTTCGAGGTCGAGAACAATCTCTGCCATTTTGGGTTCACGGCGCCAGTGCGTAGCACGCCCTGTCCGCGAAGCTCCCTCGTCACCCTCTGGCCGATAACGCGCACCTTCAACCTTGACCTGCAATTTTGGGGCCGCGCCAATTGACCCGACTGCAAAGGACAGCCCTGCTGAACTAGGGCGAAATGTTGAAGCTGCCTTTACACCATCCAGCGCAGTGCCGGTGCCCTCTGCATCGTCGGCATCACTCGCCTCATCATCGTCTTCAACTGATATGCTGGTGCGCGGTGGAAAAAGAATCCCTGTAAGATACCGATCTGTTGGCCGATCCGAAATCAGCTCATTTGGGGCCTCCGGGCCGATCAGATCGACTTTCATCTGTTCAAGCAGGGTATCGCGCACATCAATCATCTTTGTACTCCGTAATTCCAAGGGATTAGCGGGGGATCCGGGCAAAGCCACCAAGTAGGGGCGTGAGCGCAAGCCCCGGCAATTCACCAGCGTTCCCCGGAACAACAACGGTGGTTGCCCCCACAACCGAAATACCCGAAATCAATTCTGGAGGGGTGGCATCCGGTGCGACCTGCCTGATCGCCTGCACCATTTCGGCAAAATCCGATGAAAGGGCGCCAATTGCAAATCCATCTTCGTCCTCGAACCGAAGGATCAACCGGCCTTCGGAGTCTGGAATTGCCACAACCTTGGGTTCCTCGATCGAAGCCTGCCAGATTCTGGCATTTGTTTCGGCTTCATTGATGACATGCCCCGAATGAAGGAACTCCCGCCAGTCGAGAAGGTCGGAGTCAAGGCCGATCTCGATCAACCGATGATCAGAGCGGGCTGCCCAATACCGTTGAGGCCTTCCCGTTGTGTAAAACTTCATCGGACTGATCCAGCCAGTGCGCAACTCCGTGCTCGCGCGGGTAGCGCCGACGTACAACGCACGCGCTTCCTCGCCCCAGTCAATAGTTTCGCCGTGCGGCGCTCGGGTGAAGAGCAGCATCACCCGCTCATCCTCGCGACCTTTGATGGCGTGTATCGTTGAAAGCAAAGGTCCTGCGTTGCCCTCATGATCACTGAGTAGTTCTAGCGGTGGCTCAGTTAATCCGTCGGCCACGCGCCCCACCACTATGCTGTCGCGACCAGAACCATCGAGATCGAGCAAGATTTCCCACGATTCATCGACTTCGTGTACAGCCGTCGGAAAAAGCATCTTGTGCTTGGCGCCGAAAGCATCGCGCGAAATGCTCTCCGATGCCTGATACGCGCCGAGAATGGCACCAATCCAAGGCTCGATCCGCAGCGGGCGGTCAGGCAAGCGGAGACGGAATCGGCGGCCCCTGGACCTCATGGCTTCAGCCGCCGCGAAAAGCGCTCGGCGGCTTCGTGTCAGTATCAGTCCTCGCGTCGTTGAAGAATGTACAGCGAACTTCGTGATTTCGTTTTCGAGCGCGCCGGCATTTATCTGCTTGCGGACGTTGAAGTAGCTCTCGCGAGATCCACTTTGGTCATCCCTCAAAGTCTCTCGAACGGAGCGGAACATCTCCCGCAAAGGCGCTGTTTTAGTTCTGTGGTCCGTCTCCAACCTGTCAGAGATAAAATCCTCGCGTCGCACGATTTCGGTCAGAAATGTTGAGCCAGACTTGTCATGCTGCTGATATCCATAGATCGATTGCGCGAAATCCCCAAAAACAGTGATGCCGCAGTTGGAATCTAGCAACGCTACTAATGCTTCGCATAGATCCTTTCGGTCGCCCACTAAGTCCTGTGCTTCGTCAATTATGACGTGTTCCAGCTGTCCAACTGCGTCTGCGACTAGCGGATCGTCTGACCTCAGAAGTCGAACAGCAGCCTGGATGGCGGCGTCATAACCACCGGAGAGAGTGGAGTTCGCGGCCGTAAGCATTCGCGCAGCGAACGAGTCGAATGTATAGATCTGCAGTGCTGCCACGAATGGCACATCCTGCAAGCGCTGGGCAATCCGGGCTCTCAACTCGGCAACAGCAACGCGGGTGAAACTGAGAAGCAATATGCGTGACGAAGCAAGACCTTCATCCTGTACAAGCGAAATGACCCGCTCACAGGCTGCATGAGTCTTGCCCGCACCAGGGCCAGCTTCAACAACCATGCGAGAACCAGCTGCCGCATTTGCCACACGCTGTTGGTTTTTATCAGGGGTCAACGTGGAGTTTGTGCATGAAGCCTTTTCTACGAGTCCAAACCAATCATTAATGAAAGCAACATTCGTTTCGCTTGTCGACCACGCTAAGGCAGTGGGATCAAAACCGCCGCACAATGTGAGCGCTCTGCGCAGTGGAGCAGGCATTGCATCAACATCAGACCATCGCCCTTTAGCGGGAATTGCTGAAGTCCCTAGCACAACTGCAGAATCTTTAAAGGATCCAAAAAAATCTATCATATTTTCAGTTGGTTGTTCATCCACAACAGAGAACAGGTGTTCGGTGTCTGCTGCACCCTCGGTACTATGATCTCCTATTGCAACAACAGTCCCGTCTGGAAGGGCGATGCGGCGGGTTGGCAAAGCCAGCAAGACAGGTTCACCAAGGGTTACTCCAAATCCAATATCCTTCATCTCACACAGCGTATCGATTACGCTTTCTACAAGAGCCGAGACTTCCGAATCATTTGGGCCCTCAACAAACTGCTGAACTATTTCCAACACCGCGAACCGGCTAACACCACGGCGGTTGCTTACAACGCGTCTGACCAAATCCGCAATTTTTCTTCTATTCCGCAGTTCAAATACGGTTTGTACGTTGAAACTCTGGGCAGAGTCGAATATCACAAAATACCTCAAAAATCATATATAGAAGATGATTGACGTCCAAATACTTAACTGTCAACCTAGATAGAGTAACAACAGCCAAATTCTTCCTATTGCAATCATTTCCGGCAACGGTTTTTTGATCGCGGAACAGAAAAATGAATACTAGCGATGCGCTACGCAGTGCGCATAATGCACTTGCAAGTCATTTTATGAATTTCGCCGATGAGCGAAAGCAACTGCCGATTTTTGCGATTGAGCATGGCCTTGATGAAACCGCGCTGGCGGGTTTGAGAACGTTAGTCTCTGCTCACCTTGAGTCGGATCCCATGCTAAAAAAAACAGCATGGTTACAGGGGTATCTGCCGCTTCTAGTGATGGCCACTGAAGTGGGTTACAGGTATCGTGGAACGGGCACAGATTTCTGGCCAGTCTTGGCTGAAGAGCTCGCCGTGGAAACTGGGTATACTTTCCGCATGGGATTGTCCCGATTTTTTGATTTAGGTCATCGGAGTTTTCGATTGGCAAAGCCAAGTGGGAGCCCATGGGATCGTCAATTCCCACACATAGCTTGGCCGATTGTAAATGCGCTAGTTCCACTGGAGATTCAGCCACAGTTGACAGATGCTCTGAGGCGGTCAGTTCGAGTAGGCGTTTCGACAGAAAAATTGGAAAGCTTGCTTGATCATCTGCAGATGCTTGCTGCCGGGCACGCCAGCCGGCGCTTTGAGACCTGGCTACAGCAGGAAGATGTAGCCGCGGAGGTGATGCGGCGTCTGCTTGCGCCTGCAGCCGATGGCTGGCTCTCTCAAGGCGTCTTGCGACGGATCGATGATGATATTCGGAAAGACCTCGGCTCGCACCGTGCTATTTCAGAAGCCCGCAAGTTTGTAGCAGGAAAAACCGCTAACGTTGCAGAAATTTCATCGTCCCGATTTGTGTTAAAGTTTGTCGATAGCATACCGAAGGAAATGGTAGTCAGGGGACCTGTTTTGCCATCCCATTTACGTGATGAGGTAATCGTCGCATTGCGTATCCAGGGCGATAGGATCAGAGCAACAGGAAGAGAATCTACTATTCCGCTTCGTCTTTTTCTCGCGGGTGGGGAAATTGGGCTGGGTATAATTGCAAAGCCTCCAAGCAAAGCTCTTTCCCGTGGCGACGCAACTTTTATCGAGCAAGGTCCTTCTTTCGAAGTGCTCGAGAAGCTACAACCCCCGCATTCAACATTCTTCCTCCTAGAGACAGGTGGGCGGGCCGCACATGCAATCCATACGCAGGAAGTAATTGCTGCAAATGCTTCAATAATTGAATTGCTGCCGATCAACCAAGATGGCACCATTAGGTTTCGTCGGCTTGAGGCGTCTTCGGGAACTGATGTCGAGATTCTCAGACGACACGGAATCAAAGTTAACAAAAGGGCACCGCCGCTGGTCCTTCTCGGGCTTCTAATGTCTGGTTGTGAGCCGAACATTTTTTTGCGCGGTGCTGCTGTCCTTGCTAAACATCAGGTCAAGGGCACAATGTTGCTGCTCGATAGTGTCAGCCCATCCAGTGAAACAATTCGGCTCCGCGGCGATGATTGGGTTGTTTTTGAACCTGGTTTAGGCAAGCACTGGGTGGGCCCTGCAGATTGTGAAGGTCACGAGAGAGTTGAGTTCCAAGTTGTCGAACAACCTGATTTGGAACCTGCATCTATCAGCATTTTCCCTGCCAACGCCAATATGTCTGATCTGGAGAATGGACGTTTGGAAATAAGGATATCGGCACCGCTCAACCTCGAAGGAGTCTCGTTAAGACTGAGCCTCCGTTCAGCCGAGGCGCCGGAAGTAATTTCCGAAGGCATCATTGATCGACTTCCCGCTCGCATTACTGGGCGCTCGCCCTTCCTTGAGGCGCTTCGAGAGCAGCTGGCGAAGTGGCCAACGGGCCTTTACGACGCGCGCTTCACGGTCGATGTTCAAGGTCTTTATCAAACTAGTATCGCGCTTCCTCCCATGCGTCGCAGATTTCGCCATGATGCGGAATTGGATCAGTGGGTCGGTACGGATGAAGATGGTGAAGTTTTGCTTTCCGTGGTTGCAATTCCGCAGTCTCCGCTCCCGCGTGCTCCAGAAATCGCACTATCAGGCACTCGGCTCATTCTTCCCAATGCCACAGATTACGAAGCCCTAGCGTCGGGCCTTATTATCTCAGACCAGTCAGAATTTCGCATTGGTACACCCGAAACTGATCCCATCTCGTTTCCGGCGCTTTTGCGAGAGGAAAGCTCCCGGAACGGCGGCGTTGGTCTAGTCGAGCTTGCACGTGCCAAAGTTGCATGGCAGATGGCCCAAGCAAGCGATCAATTCGGTAACTGGCGACGCTGGTCGGTTGTTGAATCTCTGGAAGAAACACTGATCGAGTTGCTCTGTGGCGTGGCATGGCGCAAGCTCGAATCCGGCATCGATCTTTCGATCCTGTCTCAACACGGCGCACTTTTGAGAAGTGCTGAGGCACTCGGTCTCGTTTCAGGCGAGGATCTGCCAGAGATCGAATCCAATTCGGACCAGCTTTTTCTTCGGGACCGGCTGATCGCACGTCTGAGGGAAACGGTACCCGATATAACAGACGCGCTGGCCCGATTGGACGACGAACTTGCTGGCGACCTCGATCTCGCGGTTATCGATGCATATGAGGATCTGCGTAGACACGTACAAGCTGGCGGCCGCGAAGCGTTCGAAGAAGTCGACATGGCCCGTTCCTCGACGACATGGCGCAAGGCGTTGGAACGCGCTCGGGACATCCCGCTTCTACCAATGTTCCGGCACCTTATCCTGCCAGAAGCGCGGTGGAAGGCACTGACGAACACCTGGTATGCTGAACTTACCGAGGATGATCTTGTGGATCTGCTCGACTCCTGCCACGTCGATGCCTTCCGACGGCCGGGGCTTAGATGGCTTGGTAGGGCCGAATTGCGGACAATGCTGCAATTGTGGCTTTCGCCGCGAGCGATGATCGAAGCAGATGAGTGGCCCCGATTTCTGGCAAAGGGCCTTTCAGACATACAGACCAGTCGCGCTGTCCGCTACGTTGCACTCCGCCGAAAACTGGCTCTGTTGGACATGCCCGACGGGAGCCCAATGTAATGGATCAATATCTGCGGTTCATAAACGGGCTACAGGCTTTACGTCGCAAAACATCCGCTCTTGGCATTGGCTTGGGAGGCGCTCTCGGTGTCGCCGCCGATCCGTTACCTCATCAGCTTGCGACTGTACGCCGGGTGCTGGGCGACAGCCATATTCGGCATTTGCTGTCTGACGAGGTCGGCCTCGGGAAGACAGTCCAGGCACTGATGATAATCAATGCCTTGCGATGGCAAGATCCGTCGCACAGAGCTCTCGTGATCGCACCGGACAATCTCTTGTCGCAATGGCAAGAGGAGGCTTGGATTCGCGGTCATGTAATGCCCGCGATAGCCGGGACCATTGATGGAAGCGATGACGAGACTTCGCCAATCACGCTGGCCAGACCGCGTGATCTTATGACTCGAAGTGGACAGGAAGCACGTACTATTAGCGCTGACCCTACTGTCTTCGATTTGCTGATCGTGGACGAGCCGCAAACCATGCCACGCGATGCGATCCAGTTCGTGTCTCAAGTTGCGGACGAGTTTCGACAGGTGCTGGTACTGTCGGCCACACCCCGACTTGGCGATCCCTTGTGGCGCGATCCCATTCTGCGGATGATCGAACCTGAAGCTGCCTTTCGCGCCAGAATCGAGGGCCGACCGCTTGACGAGATTCTGGAAGATCGCGAGGCGCAGGCCATTTCAGCGATACGCAACCCAGAGGATTTGCTCGAAAGAACCAATGGCTTCGTTCGAGCAGGGGCGGGACGGCGGGTAATACGAAACGGACGCGCTGATTGGGGCGAGTACCTTCCTCAACGAAGGAACCACGAAATCCGAATTCAGCCTTTGGCGCCGGAGCGGTTGCGATTTGAAATTGCCGATATGCTTCTCCAAGACGCCGATCCCGAGCAGGGACTTCAAGGTTCGGCATGGACGTCAGCCAAAGCTCTCCAGCGAAGCGCAAGGGCTGCGCGTACGGTCTTGGCTGAAGTGACCACGCGCGGCGGCACTCTCGGCAAAATGGCGGAAGAGGCGCGTATTGCTTCGCTCGAGAACCCTGGAGACAGCCGCCTGGACGCGCTCCTCGACATTCTCTCCGCTCAGTGGGGCGAGAATCCGGACAAGGCGTTCATCATTGTATGTGGCGACAACCCGACCATCGACATGCTGAGGACGGCGTTGCCTCGCTACTTTCCAGATCTTGCGGATGCGATCTCGGTCTTGCGCCGCCCCGCTTCGACTGACGTAGAAGGCGTGACCAACCTGAGAGAAATTCAAGAGACACTTGCTCCTATGCTGTCCGGGGACAGCCGCCTGTTACTTGTGGGGGATTGGGTGCAAGCAGGGCTCAATCTTCATCACGTCGCACAAGGCATCATCTTTTTCTCTCTGCCTTGGGAGGTTGACAGTATTGATCAGTTGATCGGTCGAGTCGACCGGCTCCGTTCCACGGGTGATAGAAAGGGGGCCAAGCGTACAATTGAGATTTGGCGGATCCTGCTTGAAGGTTCGCAAGAAGCAGCAATCGCCGACCTAGTTTCGGCCCTTGGAGTTTTCGATTCACCTCTTCCTCCATTATCGCCGTCCGAGTTGACTGAGGTTCAAGCTTTACTAGGCCAAGCTGCAATCAAACGCCAAACAACTCGTGGCGTATCACCGCTCGCTGGTAAGGGTACAGGTCTGCAAACTCGCTTTGCGTCAGCTGATCCCTTCACAGTGAGGCGGGCGTCGGCAGAATACGAAAGTTGGCATGAGCAGCCGTGCCCAGCTCCCGCAATGATGAATGATCGAGCGCGTCCAAATGATCCGCCGATACGCAAGGAAGAGCGCGCGATAGGCGCATGGCTCAGGGCAATCTCGAGTTCGACCGATTTCGATGTGGGAGGTCGTGTCGACAAAGAGGACGGATACGGCTTCCAGACAATCTGGTACCACGGAGTTGGCGAGAGGGGGCGTGCAGGTGACAGCCCATTCTTGCTGCCGGGAGCGTCTCGGGACAACTGGATGACGGGGCATGTACCTTTCATTTATCGGCGTTCAGCAATTACCGCTCCTCCGCGCAAGGGCGTTTTCACTGATGATGGGGAGCGATCCGCCGAGGGTTCGAAATCCGCTCGCCCACTGCATTTTCTCGATCATGGAGGCGATTTGCATGACGCTTTGGTGCACGGTTACTCGACCGGCGTCATGGAACAATTTGGACCCACGAAGCCAGTTGTCCAGACGAGCGTGCGGCTTCCAGAAGGGCATCCAGCACGGGATATCGGGCCGATCGTAATAGCGACTGTCGTTAGTCTGGATCCCTTTCCCGACGAGCTTCTGCCGCCACTTTGGTCGCCCGCTGCAAATGAGATCCTGGCGTCAGCACCGACCGAAGCTCAAAGAAAGTCGCTGACCGCCGACCGTCGGCGTTTGCAGGTCATGTTGCGTGCAATTCAGCGCAGGGTGCGGTTTGAAGTGCCTGCGCAAATGTTGCGCATTGGTTCCGTCAAAGGGAAGGATGGCTGGACCGGATTATCGACTGAGCAAGTTGATCTTTGCCTGCAGCCGTTAACGTCGTCGACCAATAATGCGGTGGCTCGAGGGAAAACGCCGCTATCTGCGCTTGAGAAGCCAGAGGTTGCGCGCGCAGTGAGGTCTAGCCAGCTCAATCAGCTCAGTACAGAGACGACACGGTATCAATCTGAGACCTTGGAGCGTTCCCGTCCCGCTCTCGAGTACCTCGCCATGCAGATCTTCGGACACTTCCAGGCCGAGATTCTAAACAGAGAACTCGCACTTGAACGTCGTAGAAGCTCTCCGCCCGAAAGTGGACCAGTAGAGCTTTGGCAGGG
>Ga0189291_100105_pt1 | contig 92243 bp, 92 predicted proteins | sample UW1redminimetaG_FD_130331 | JGI IMG/M metagenome (GOLD analysis project Ga0189291, IMG submission 130331) | Marine microbial communities from the Costa Rica Dome - UW179B-red mini metaG | ecosystem: Environmental > Aquatic > Marine > Oceanic > Photic zone | place: Costa Rica: the Eastern Pacific...
ATTCGGGGCTCAAGTTGTTTTCTTTCTCCATGAGATCCATTTTGAACGTCGCCCAAACCTGTTGATTTCTCCACAGCGAATGGCGAAGTCCATCTGCAAGTACCTGCAAACGGTCAATTTTCCGTTCGGCGTTATCGAAAGCGTCAAACTGTTGTTCCAGTTCTGAAGTCACCTGCGCAAGGATGCGGCGCTCAATTTGACGCGGCGCTTCCGTGTGCGAGATGGTCCGCTTATATGCGGCTACACTCATTCTCGTCACCTGTTTGTTTTTTCTGCCTCAGCTTAACTTTAGCCAGACGCGGTTAAGAGAAATTTAAGAATCCGGCATTTCGATGACAAAGTCCGCTTTTGTGCGGTCTTAAACGCCAATCATGGCACATCTGCCACAGATTGAGACTATTTTCCTTGGGAAACCAAGGTTTTGCAGTCTCTTGTTCATGGGAAATTCTTTTGGCCAGCGGCGCGGCAACACAGCACGCGCCGCTGAAGAGGTTAGTTAACGTGGCTTTCCGCCATCTGTTCTGCCTGCAGGCGCCCTTTTGCCATTTCCTGGCCCGCCGGTGCCGCTTGCGCTGCTGTGCGATCTGCAAAAGCGGTCAGCTGACCTTGCTCCAGTCCTGACAGATCCACCAAGAGAGAGCCCAAAACTTGGCCCAACTCTTTGCCCGAATAATAATCCGCTTCGCTCATCGCGCGGGGTTCGACCAACACGATGGTTTCGTCACTGATCTCGATGCCCAGCTCTTCGTCAAGCACATCAGCAAGGCTTGCCCCCGGCATCACCTCGCAGCCACCGTAACTTGCAAACGGTTTCAAATCCTTTTTTCCCGCCTGAGTGATCAAGCAAAGCGTCGGGGCCGCCAAAAGGGAGGACAGGATCTGTGCAAGGGGGGAAAGATCGGCAACTTCGCGGCGCTCAATCGTGCCACTCCAAACGTGCTCAAGAATATCAACCACTGCCACGATCCCCCGATCATCAAACTTAATGCAACTCCAGATTACCTCGCGAAGATTTCATTTTGAATGAGAGATTTGTTAACCTTTCTGAAACTTTGCCCCAGCCAAACCACCTGAAAACAGTGGGTTTGCAGGCAGGGCCAATTCCGGAATGGTTACCAAAGTCCACAAATTTCCCTTGATTTATGGGGTTCTACATCTAGTGGCGGGGATTTCGCTTGCTCCTAGAGTTTGTGTTCGGGGCAAAATCTAGCAGAAGCTCAGCAGGGGTAGCGAATTTACATTTCCCCTCTTGATAAAAGAGAAAACTACTAAATCCTTAATTCACCATTTTTGGGGAGGGTACGGCCAGACGTTGCATCCGCATGCAATAATGAAATTTCGCCAGATTTTCAGCTTTCGTTGAACAGATCCGCGCCGTTCGTCGACAGGCAATACCCCGAGGACCGCACGGTCGAAACCGACATCTGGGAACCAAATGAATCAAGCAGTTTTTTCCGGATTTTCGCAACATGGACATCAAACTTGCGATCACCATACCGCCAGGGCCGCGCATCCACCGCATAGCTCAGGTCATCGCGCGTCACGATTTGCCCATCATGGCTGAACAAAACCCGCATCACCTGCGCCTCGGCTGTCGTCAGGCCGGCTCGCGCCGCGATATAGGCTTCGGTCTCCCAATTGGCATCCCGAACCGAGGCCGAGCTGGTATTGGGCGATTGCCCCAACCGCACAAAAAGACGCAGCGCCAATTCATGTAACGAACAAGGCCAGTCAACCACATCATCCGCACCGGCAAGAAAGGCCTGTGCCCCAAATTCCGACACGCCATTCTGCAGCACGATCACCACAGGTGGGTTCGCTTTCCCTTTCACCCGCTCGATCAGCGCGAGAGCCTCTTCCTTGACCTTGGGTGGAAATACAAACAGCGCCTGAGGGGTAAGAGAAAGTGCCGCGTCCTGCCCCTCTTGGGAAAAATCCTCGATGACATCAAAGTCGTATTTTAAGATAACAGAAAACAGGTAGCTCAACGCAGTCTTCAGCGCCGGGTCGGTGGTGACCAGCACAGAAGAAAAGCGATTTTGGTCCTGATTCATGATCGGTAAAACGACTCTTTGAGAACAACGGGTTAAGACTCACCCTGCCTCAAGTTTGTAACTTTAAGTGGAATTTTTCAACAATTTCTTATTGGAAAATTCACTATTCTTTGCTGCGGTCGGACGCAAAACCCGCGCTTCAAGAACAATGAAAGAACAAACCGGCTTTCTTCCAGATTTACCCGATCTTTTCACCTTCTGTTAACTTTCAGTCCTACATAGTACTTGTAACGGTCGCAGAAAGCGCCGGCATAAACCTGGAAACTGGGTAACAAAATGACAGGCACAAACGGCGCTTACGCAACCCGGTCGCTCGCACTCGCAGCGGCACAGCGGTTGGAAAAATTGATCAAACTGACAGAGCACGACGACTTTCTTCATGACACGCTGCAAGCAGCAGGGCATGTCATCACACAGGCGGGACTTTTGACAAACACGAGCGGCACAACTGATCTTGGTCAGATCTCTCAAAATGGTGGCACCCCCGCTTCACTGTGCCATTAACACACGCAAAACTAGAGGATTTTGCACAAATGGCGTCTGAAACGGGCGAATTTGCGCAAAAATGAGCCGGTTTGCACATTTTTCTTGTAAAGCAAGGAGAATTGGCGGCTTATCTTGTCCAAAGTTTTGATCATAAGCTCAAAGCATGGATACTCGCCTTTTACATTGCGAGAGTCCGCGCCTTGGGCCGATTGGCAGACAAAGAGAATTTGGAAACAGGCAGGTTGGCGCGCGCATCTGTATGCGCGATCTGATCACGGTCGACTGAAACAAAGAGCGAGATGATTGTGGAAAACAAAAACACAGTTGATCCATCCGATGCCGCGCTGAAAGTACTGAGCGCCTTTGCGTCTCGCGAAAATGCAACAGTAGAAGACGTGCTCTCGCTGGCCCGGCAATTGCCAAACGCCCTGAGCGGCATAACCGGCGCAATTGCCAACGCAGGCGAAGCGCCCAAACCGCCCGTTCCAACCGCTGTCATGGCCCATCCGGCGGTTCCGGTTTCCAAATCCGTAACCAATGACACCGTCACCTGTCTGTGTTGTGGCCGGTCCTTTACGATGCTCAAGCGTCACCTCAAGGCGGAACATGGACTGACCGAAGATCAATACCGCCTGCAATTTGATCTGCCAGAAGACCACCCGCTGGTTGCGCCAAACTATTCCATCCGCAAGGCCGAATACGCCAAACGGATCGGTCTTGGGAAATATGCCCGCGATGACAGCACCCAGCAAAGCGGCAGACCCTCGGTCTGACACCCGGAGACAGGGCCACAGTATTGCCCCAATTTGGTCCTCCTTAACTCACACTTAACATTGATAACTGCCCTAACCGCGGACTAGCAGAAGCACGCCCGCCGAAAACGATCGAACCAATCGACGTGGACGAGGCAGAGCATCATGGCAGCAGCAGCGCAGCCCAAGATTTTTAAGAAGATCGAAGTCATCGAAGGTGGCGGCCATCACGGTGGCGGCTGGAAAGTGGCTTACGCGGACTTCATGACAGCGATGATGGCGTTTTTCCTGCTTATGTGGATCCTCGCCAGCTCTGACGAAGCCAAATTGCGCGGCATCGCGGAATATTTCACCAATGCGACCATGCCCGGCGGCAGCGGCGTATTGGATGGTGCAACTCTGGGACCACCCGGCACTTTGACCGCCTCAAACGGCAGTGTCGTGGCGCGTGGCTCCGAACTTGGCAAAATTGACGATCCCTCCCCCGCCAAATGGGAGATTCGCGACGTCACTCCCACATCCGACCCCAAGGAAAAAGTGCTCGGCTCCAAAGAGGGCGATCACGAACACCCCGCCGCTGCAGACGCCGCGGTAGAGTTCAGCGACTCCGGAAAAGAAGGCACCGCCGAGGGAACCGGTGGCGAAGATGCCGCGATGGCCGAAGTGCGCGAACAAGATGACAACCAATTCGAAGAACTGCGCAAAGAAATTCAACATGCCATGCAGGCGAACCCCGATCTCAAGGATCTCGAAGCCAATGTTATCTTTGAGAAAACCCCGGATGGCCTGCAAATTCTGATTGTCGATCAGGACGGCAAACCGATGTTCCACAGCGGCCGCGCCGAAATGGCGGGTGCAACCAAAACCCTGATGACCAAGCTTGGGCAATCGCTTTCAAACATCCCCAATCGCATGGTCCTGTCTGGCCACACCGACGCCGTGCCATTCGCCGACAGCACCAAATACGACAACTGGGATCTGTCCTCGGATCGCGCCAATGCCACCCGCCGTGTGTTTGAAGGGTCCGGCGTAAACCGGGCCCGGATCATCCGGGTGTCAGGTCTGGCCGATACACAACTGTTGGTCCCGGAAAACCCGGAAGATCCGACCAACCGCCGCATCTCCATTCTGGTGCAGTACCGCCAAAAAGCCGACATGGCCCCGATGGTAAAAGAAGCCAAAGCGGATATGCCCGCGGAAAAGATGGATGATCCCGCGCCAACCGAAGATCACGCTGAAACTGATATGGATACGGTTCAAGAAACTCAGCATGCCGCGGATCATACAGAACCCGAACCAAGCCCTCTTGGCGATCAGGTCTTCCAACATCTGCGCAGCGCGCTGCGTTAAACCTGAGGCACCAATGCCGCTGGCCTCGATTTGCGCACTGTCGCAAACCGGGGCCGCCGCGCATTTTCCGCCGACTTTCTCAGAAAATCAGGCAACAGCGGGTTCAACTCATTTGCCCGCTTCGGTTTGTCCTGAAAAGGATGCCGCCGGAAGGAAGGGGCCGGTACAACCGTCGGCGCCTGGATCGGACTTGCGCGATAGTCCTTCTGCTTGAGACCCAGCAAGACTTCGGGATCAAGCCCCTCTTCCAGTGCATAGGTATAGTTGACGGCGTAATCGATCGCCTCTTCCAATATCGCAGGATAGGACGCGACCAATTCCATCAAACGGCGCTCATCGGAATACAAGAACTGTTTGGTCTCATAGCCGATCACCTTGGGCACAAAACAAACCGCCTCGGCTGGAACGCCCAAGGTCTGCACCAGTCTGGCGGGCACGCGCGGGCGCTCATCACGGCGGAACACGATCATGCTGCAATCACCATCGCGCATCAAACAGGCGGCAAGGCAAATGTCGCTTGGCCAGGCAGAGAACACATGTTTCACGTCTTCGCCGTCAATCAGCACCACCAAAACACTCTCGGTACTGTTCATGCGCCTGATCTCCAAACCGTAATATACATACCTAAACTTGTATTCTTCCCCTAAGCGGTGTCAACTGTTATTGGTTCCTCAGATTTATACTTAACATCAGCCAACTATCCTTGAGTTTCGTCGAGAATAGAGGTTAAACTTCTACGGACCGACGCAGAGGGCGCAAAATGACAGTTATCCTGGGTTTCGTTGTTGTTATGGGCATGGTTTTCGGCGGCTATATGCTGTCCGGGGGCGAGATGGGCATCATCACACATGCCCTGCCATTTGAAGGCATGATGATCGGCGGCGCGGCCATTGGTTCGTTCATTGCGGCCAACTCTCTGGGCGACATCAAAGGCGCGGCAAAGGGGCTCGTTAAAACCTTCAAAGGGCCCAAGTGGAAGAACAAGGATTACATCGATCTGCTGAACCTGATGTTCACACTGGCCAAGATGTACCAACAGAACGGCATGTTGTCCCTCGATGAACACATTGAAAACCCTAAGGAAAGCACGATCTTTTCCCAATACCCCAAGCTGCAGAAAGATCACTTTGCCATTGATTTGATCACCGACAGTTTCCGTATGCTCGCCCTGCAGTTTGATGACCCCTACCAGGCCGAAGACGTGATCAACCGCAAGCTCAAGAAACACCATCACGAGGCGCTTGTTGCACCGCATGGCCTGACCGTTGTGGGCGACGCTTTGCCTGCGATCGGGATTGTTGCGGCGGTTTTGGGCGTTATCAAAACCATGGCCTCCATCGACAAACCGCCCGCCATTCTCGGTGGTATGATCGGCGGCGCTTTGGTGGGGACGTTCTTGGGAGTTTTCCTTGCCTATCTTTTTGTGGCTCCGTTGGCCAACCGGCTTGAGGCCATCGAAGAGCAGGACGGCATTTACTACGCTGTGATCCGCGACATCTTCATCGCGATGCTGCACAACCATTCGCCTGCCATCTGCACCGAGATTGGCCGCGGCAACATCCCAAGCAACCTGCAGCCATCCTTCTATGAGATGGAAGAGGCACGACAGTCGGCGCCAGAGGCCGCTTAACCGATGCCTCCGCGCAACCGCTTGGCCGCGCTCAAGCTGATTGGCCGCATCAAACAACACGAACTGGAAAGCATCGGCGCGGAACTCTCTGCCCTGCGTGCCGCCCAATCGGATCTGGACCGGCAAAGCGCAGATCTGTCGCAGCAGGCCGCGACCGAAGCCAGCCAAAGCAACGCAGATACCCGCCCCTATCTGCCCGGCTATCTCAAATCAGTTGATATCAAGCAGCGCGGCCTCGAAGAAGAACGTGAAAAACTCGAAGAACAGGCCGCGCTGGCCGAAGCCCGTTTGTTCACCGCGTTCCGCGAGACCAAGACCAACGAAACAGTGCTGGATCGTGCGGTCAAAGAACAAAAGTTAGAAGAGGCGCGTGCCGAAATCGCCGCGCTGGATGATGCAGGCCGCAATCTGTTCTTGCTCAAACGGGGCGAGGGCGAGGGGTAGCCTTCCCCGAAAGGGTCAGGCCGCCGCCTCGTATTTTGTGGTCCAGATCTCGTTTATTTGATCGGCCAATGTCATCGGATCAAAAGGTTTGCCAATCACGTCCAGATCGGCCGGATGCACGATCAACCCTTCGCCGCCGTCCATCAACCGCGCCGTCAGATAGATACAAGGCACGTTCTCGAACCCTGGCATCTTGCGGATTTCCACCAATGTCTCTGGCCCGGTCAACCCCGGCATCTGCACATCGCTCAAGATCAATTGCGGTTGAAATTCCTCGATCACCGCCAGCGCCTTGTCGCCTCGATCCACCTGCATGATGTCAAAATCGCCCACAAGATTCAGGGCCATTCCAGTGATCTGCAAAATCTCGGCATCGTCTTCGACGTGCAAAATCTTCTTTAGCTCAGCCATCCTGTTTCCCCGCTTTCCACGTTTTAATTTTCTGTTTCATTTTCACGCCCGCCGCCGACCGCGTCCGCCACCACTTGAGAATTTCGAGACCACGCCCCGGCCCGCCTGCTTTTTCTCGGCCGAAGAAACGATCAGCGTCACCGGCCAACCGGATGGCAAACGCCCGCCCTGCATCGGGAACAGGGCCAGCGTCGCGGCATCATTGCCCTCGCCAAAATGCGCGATCAAGTCATATTGGGTCTCGCGCGACTTTGTGACGGCTGCACCCTTGTTCCGGACCGTTTCTATCTCCTGCTCGGCCAACCATTGAGCGACCTCTTTGTCGTCGCTGATCCCCAGAACCTTGGCCATCTCATCACCTTCACCGACAAGCAGATCACTGCATTCGCGCAACCAATCCCGCACCATTGTACCCGACGTGATATTGCGTGCGGCAACATCCTGCCGAGCGTTCTTTGGCTGCGTGATCTCGATGACGGAAACGTCACAGTTTTCCAGATCGTCACGCTGCAGCAGCTCCACCATCAAGGCTTGCTCATGGCTCGACAGCCAGTTCAATACCGTCGACTGCCCCACGACGCCGCGGCCCTTTGCGACCTGCAATGCGTTCACGCGGCCAAGCTCGAATTTAACGTTCGTTCCAGTTTCGCGGCTTTTGGTTACCAAACGGTCAATCGCGGTTTCACCCACTTGGGGCGTCGCAATCGCAACCGTATCCGGCAAGGTATCGGTAAAGGTCAGGTCTGCGCTGTCATCAGATCCCTTGCGCGAGATCGGCACAACCGTTTCGCCATCCAGCATCGGCAGATCGACAAAAAATTCGGTGCCGATGCCTTCTTTGCTGATAAATGCAATCCGCCCTTTGTGATGCTCAACGATCAGTTTCACAATCGACAGGCCAAGACCGGTGCCGCCCTTGGACCGGGTGTCAGAACTGTCCGCTTGGGTGAACTTGTCAAAGATCGTAGCCTGCGCCTTTTCCGGAATGCCATCACCAAAGTCCCGGATAGAGATGCGCAAACGGCCTTCATACTCCCTCAAGGACACCAGGATCTCCGATCCCTTGTGCGAGAACTTTGCCGCGTTCGACATAAGGTTGTCCATCACCTGCGTCAGGCGCGTGGCATCGCCATAGGTGCGGAATTCATTCTCTTTCGCATCGCCAATCCGCCGCAAGGTCACGCCAAACTTCTCGGCATAGAACTTGTTCGCCTCAAGCGCGTCAGACACGACCGTGTTCAGGTCAAACGTCTGCATCTTATAATCCATCTTGCCCGAGCTGATTTTCTCAAGGTCAAGAATGTCGTTGATCAGCGTCACCAGCCGGTCGCAATTTGACGCTGCCATGTTGATCACGCCGTTCATCTTCTCCGGCACTTCACCCACCGCACCCGATACCGCAAGGCCAAGCGCCCCTTTCATCGAGGTCAGCGGCGTGCGCAATTCATGGCTGACCGTTGCGATAAATTCGTTCTTGGCTTTCTCCACCGCCTTGCGTTCGGAGATATCGCGATAAATCACGATAAGGCGCGGCTCATCCTGTTCGGGCTGGGCATATTCAAGGCTGATTTCATAGGTAACATCGAACTTGCCTTCGACCTCCCATGTGACGCGCCGTTGCGGTCCGGCGATGGTCGCCTCCGCCCGCATTTTCAGCGCCTCGAAGTCCTCTTTGGTGATAAAGTCAGAGGCTTTCTTGCCTTTCCAAGTGCCGCCCATCCGTTCACCGATCAGCAGCTGATGCGCGGAAGAATTGACGTACATCAGTTCAAACGTACCGGGGCGCATGACGATGACCTGATCCTGGATCAACTCCAACGTGTTGTTGAACCGGCTTTCGGACACGCCCGTGCGGGTCTCGGTCACATCAGAGGCAACAATGGCGATCTCGCTCAAGGTGTTCGATGCGCTGGTCACCGGAATGAATGTACATTGCACCCAAGCGGACTTGTCATCGCCGCGCGTCAATTGCAACGGCCCCTGCCAAGGCGCGCCCGATTGCATGGCGGCCATGATCTCGGTCTCCAGCAGACTTTGATTTGTCTCGTTCAACAGCGTCGCCAGATGGTTCTGCATCAGGCTGGATCGTGGCCGGTCAAGCGCCTTCAGAAGCCTTTCATTCACATGCGATATGACGCCGTCCTTGGTAAGCATACAAAAGACCGTGTGGTCCTCGATCGCATTGCGATAAAACTGTTTTGACCGCACCTCCGATTGCAGGACGTTCTTGCGGGCTTCGGCCAACTGCGCATTGCGCCGCACCTGAAACGCCAAAAACGCAAGTGACAGAACAATCAGTGTGCCAAGCCCGATCACCGGCCACTGGTATGCGGAATAAATCCGCGTCGCCGCACGGCGCAGATAGTTTTCATATGGCCGCGCCCGGAGCGAGATCAAAAGCTCATGCACCGTTTGGTAGTTTTGCGGCGCTTGCCACACCACGCCGCCCGCCGATTGTGACACGTCGCTGTCCACGGTCACCGACAACAGGCTGTTGATCACCAGCGCCAAAACCTCTTCTGGTACATCCGGCACCGCCGAGATAACCCAATCAGGATAAAGCGGCGTGCTGACCCAGAACGGATAACCGTCGTGATCCATCGCCCCCAAGGGTCGAAAATCATCCAGCGACAGCGCCCCCTGTTTGGCAAGGTTCTCCAAAACTCCGGCGCGGACCACCCCGACATCGACGAGGCCGGTTTGCACCGCATAAACAACCTCGCGCTGGTTGCCGCCCGAAAACATCACGTTCGAACCAAAGTCTTTCGGCTCCAGCCGGTTTTTGCGAAACTCCTGCTGTGCCAATTGCCAGCCGGTCATCTCCTGCGCTGCAACCCCCATGATCGGGCGGCCTGCAACATCTTCCAAATCGCGGATATCACTGTCAGCGCGGACAAACACCACCGCGCCCGTTTCGTCATAGGTGACACCGTTCCACATATGCGCAACAGACAGCAACGCCCGCGCCCCGCTTTCGACTTCACCCACCACAAAGGTGGCAGGATCGCCAAGGAACAGATCAATCCGGTCCTCCGCAATACCGTCAAGCAATGACAAATCCGTATGCGGCTCGATCTTGAACCGATAGGGCAGGTTCTGGTTTTCGGCGGCGCCGTTCAACAGATCAATGGTCGGTGTCCACGACTCCAACGCGCGTGTCGCGCCTTCGGTCGCCAGAATGCCAACCCGGATTTCAGTGTCAGAGGTGTCCTGCGCCATAGCGGCGCGGCCCGCCACCATCCACAGCGCACAGACAATCACCAACCCGAGCCGCACAAGCGCCCCGATCGTCAGCCCTGTCGGCATGATGTGAAAAAGGCGGTGCATGCGCGATCAGGTCACGTTCAAGCTTGCGTCGATCTGGTCGAGCATCGCAACCAGGTCCGCTTCGATCCCCTCGGTATTCATCGGTCGCGGCCCGTCCTGAACATCGCGGATGTTCTGTTCCAGCTTTGCGGCCATCGCGCCAATCTCTGCAAATCCGAAGGAACCCGCCTGCCCGTGCAACTTGTGCGCACGTTGGCAAATTTCATCGACCACCTTTTCGGTGTCTTCATCTTCATAAAGCTGATCCATCAAGGCGTCGAACTCTGCAACGCGCTCTGGCATGGATTGTACAAACCGTTCTTTGATCTTGGCCAGGCCGGCCTGCAACTTTTCGAGATTCGAATCTTGGGGTGCCTGCATCATGGTTTCAAACTGCCTCGGGTGGTTTTTGTATTTTCGGTATTTTTCCTACCGTTAAGGACAATCTTAACATAAAGCGGAAAACCGGTCTCTGAAAATTCCCGCATAAGTTAAATCGTGGTTAAGGAATTGAATCCGAATTTCACGTTCTCGTGTCTCTGCGGCCTTTTTGCCACGGCCCGCTCAACAGGAGGCGCCTTGCCTATTGGAAACTGAGCCTTTGAAACAGGCGCGCTGCGATTGACCGTGCCGGCCGGTCCACGTGGCTGGCCTCGCGGCTTTCCAAACCGTCCAGCGCCCGTTCGATAAACTTCAGATCCTTGGGCCGGTCAAAGGCCTTGGGCACACAGGCCGGACCAACAATGACGCTCAACCCATTCACGGCGATGCCGGATGGCACATATTCATCTTCGCTCAGAACCAGCGCCAGCTCGCTTTGCAGCGCAGTGATGTCCATCAAACGGGTGTGGTCGCAAATGCACAAGAACTTGCCCTCACCGATGTAGGACATGAACGCCTGCGTGCCGAGCAAGGTTTCCGAAATCGCCCGCGCAATCCCGGTCAGAACCTTGGCAAACCGTGCGCTGGTGGTGGAGGCATGCACCTCTTTTAGTTCGGGAATATGGATCGCAAAGGCGACCATCGCAAAAATGCGCTGCTTCTGGATCGACCGGGCATAATTCTCCAGCACCGTCATGCGGATGAACCCGTTTACCGACCCTGTCACCGGAACCGGATAATCATAGCCGGTCTTGGGCGTTGCGCCACGTCCAGTGGGGTCAAACATACCCATGCGCCCATAAGGGTTGCTCCGCTCCACATTCCGCACCCGCGACATCAGCTCAACCACATCAAACGGTTTGACGGTGTAGTCGGTCGCGCCTGCGGCAAAGGCATAATCGATATAGGGTTTATCGCTCATCGCCGTGATCATCAGGATCGGGGTTTCCGCATAATCAGGCATCTGCCGCACGGTGCGGCACAGTTCGATCCCGTCCATGCCGGGCATCTGGATATCCAGCATCAAACAATCAAAGGGCGCATCCTGCGCGTGCAGGGCGGTCAAGGCATCGTCTGCACCTGTGGCTGTAACCAGATCTTCATATCCATAGCCGGACAGAATTTCGGTCAGCAGGTCGAGAATTACCGGGTCATCATCAACGATCAGAAACTTCATGTTTTGCTTCAACACCCTTGCGAGTGTTCCATTCAATGTCCGCCTCTGACGCGCAACCGCAGAGATGGAAAGCCTCTTTTGCCTTCTGGCAGAGAGCGGCGAACAGGATAAGCCCCACCCAATTCTACCGATGCTAGAGTGGTGGCACGAGAATGTGGCGCAATTTAGACAGCTTGCCTCAAATCTTAACAATGACCGCGATTTTTTGGATTAAATGGTTAACGCTCTGTTAAATAAAGCTTCTGATCGTCTGTATGGCACCGTCCAACGCCTTGCCCTCCGGGTCTTGCAGTGCCGCTTCGCGCAGACGTGCGACCCATTCCGCCGCATCCTCGCGCCCGTCCAACAGTTTGGCGGCCTCCATCACCTTGGCAAACTTCGACAGCCCCCGCGCATGGGTGTCCGAGTATCCTTTGACAAGCCGTCTGCATTTCAACAACTCGACGGACAACGCATAGTCACGTTCCAACGGGGCAAGACTGTGGCGTAGCCAATCCTTCAAATGGGCCTGTTCGACCTCATGCCGCCGCGTGCGCCGCCGATATCCCTTTAGCCCGCCCAGCAGATGCAACATCACAAAAGACCGCAACCGATGCGTCCGCAGCCGCCGACCCTTGTTGAACCACCGGTCCAGCAGCGCCATGCGGCGCGGGCTGGCCTCCCATTTCGCGCCCATCTTCGCGGGCATCAGGCTGGCGATCTCTTCGGCGCGGGGATGAAAAAACTCCGTCAGCTCTAGCACCTGCCCATCGCCAACATTCATCTCGCCATTGATCCGGTCAAACCTTGTGCTGCGTGTCTTGAGATCGGCCACCCGAATGATGTCATCATAGGCCATCGCATTGGCAACATATTTTGCCGCCGCAGCGCTCAGCGTCCAGTCATGCGCCGCAGTGTCACGGGCCAAGACACCCTCAAGATGATCGAGGTATTCACCGCCATAGGCACAATCGAGAAAATCCACGACCTTGGCCAAACCGGCCTTTGCCATGTCTTGCACGGGGTCCGGCATCGCGGCAATCCGCGCCATCAAGGCCTGCCAGTCTTTCATCATTGCGGGCGGGCCGCTGACCTGAGCGCTATCCGCTGCAACTGCCGGTGCCTCCAAGGCCGCCCCTTCGCCCTGCGCCGCCTCAAACCCGGCGGCAAAACCGCGCAAGGACGCTTCAACCCCTTTGCCGCCCGCGCGGATCGCCTCTTCGAACGCGGCGCGGGGAAACGGCAAGGCGCCTGACCCCGCCAAAGCGCCAAACAGGCTGGAGGAAATCACCGACCCCTGTTCAATGGCCAGCTTGTCCATATCCGCAAGGATCAATCGCTGCGCAGCAATCTCTGCTGCGGCGCGCACTTCGTCGGCATCGGCAATCCCGTCACCGGGAGCCATTTTCTCAGACACTGCAAGCGCCCGATGTGTCGATCCAATCAAGGTGGTACGATCCGGCGTCACAAAGCCGCGCATGATGGACCGGCCCACCTCCATCATCTCGGCGGCGATCATCACATCCACATCACCCCCCGACGGGGCCAGCGCAAAAACCGGTGCCTGATCGCTCTTTGGAGTCATCTCAACATAATAGATTGTCGCGCCCGTCCGCTGTGCCACGCCCGCCACCGATGTCGCCTGACACGCATAGCCCTGCGCCCGCGCCAAGGCTTCGATCCAGCCGGTCAAAACGCCGCCGCCCTGCCCGCCCACGGCCAGCACCGCCAGCTTGATGATCTGCCCCACGCGGGCATCCGTGGTCTTCTGTTGCAAGACCATGTTCATTGGCCCGCCCCCATGACAGCCAATCGTTTGCCCGCCCGCCGCCGTTGCAACCAGCCAATGACCCGCGCCCTGAGCCCGGCCCGCCAGCGTTCAAATCCGCCGGGGTTATGCACCACATCGGCCCGATAAAACGATGGGCACAGAACCGCGGCATCCGCCACCTCGCCGCAATTTCCACAGCCCACACAAGTTTGATCAATATGCGCGACCGGATCATCGCGCAGCGGATCGTCCAGCCGTTTCAATGACAACGACGGACAGCCCGACAGCCGGATACAGGCGTGATCGCCCGTACACACATCCGCATCCACACCAAAGCGCGGCACATCCACCCGCCGCCCTTCCTTGATCGCCGCAGTGCGCAGGGGTTTTTCCCGCCGCTGTTTGTTCAACATACATTCGGAAGAAGCCACGATCACCTTGGGCCCTTTGAAATCCGTCAACAGCGCCTCGCGCACCGTGTCGCGCACCTTGGCCACGTCATAGGTGTGATCAATCTGGCGGATCCATTCCACCCCCACACCCTTCAGCGCGGCAGAGATCGGATTGCCCGTGGATTTGGTATCGTTATGCGCCCGAGAAGACAGAACATCCTGCCCCCCCGTCGCGGCGGAATAATAGTTATCGACAATCACAACAACATTGTCGGACTTGTTGAACACCATGTTCCCGATCGAGCTGGACAACCCGTTGTGCCAGAACCCGCCATCCCCCAGCATCGAAATGGCCCGCCGTTCGCCGCCCCCGTCAAAGGCCGCATTGGCCGCTGGTCCCAGGCCATAACCCATCGTCGCGCCGCCAATCTCAAAGGGCGGCAAAGAGCCAAACAAATGGCATCCGATATCGCCGGTGATCTGGTGCTTGCCCAGTTCCTGTTCAACCAGCTTCATACCCGCAAAAATCGGCCGTTCGGGGCATCCTGTACAAAATCCCGGTGGACGGATCGGCACGGTCTTGCTCAGGTCCGGGATCTGCGGCGCTTCGGCATTGGGCGCACGCACCTTGCCCGGCAACATCTCCGGCGCGGCGGCTTTCAAAAACGCCGTCACTCCGTCCAGCATCACCTGTCCGGTGTATTCCCCCGCCATCGGCAAGACGTCCTTGCCATAGAGCTTGAGCTTGGCCCCCGCCTTGTAAAGAAACGCGCCAAGCTGCTGTTCGATATGCTCCGGCTGGCCTTCCTCGACCACCAGAATATGATCCTTGCCCGCACAGAAGCCGTCAAATTCATCTCTGACAATGGGATAAGTGACGTTCAGGCAGTAAATCGGCACCTCGGTCTTGCCAAAAACATCGGCCAGCCCAAGCCGCTGCAAGGCGCGGATCAACCCGTTGTACATCCCCCCCTGCACCACGATTCCCAGTGGCGCTTTTTCGGGGCCAAACACCTCGTTCAGCTTGTTTTCCGTGATGAATCTTTCCGCCGCCGGCCAGCGGTTCTTGATCTTGTCCTGCTCGTGCACATAGCTCATCGGCGGCAGCACAACCCGGTTGAAATCCGACTGCGGATTGGCAATCGCCTGTTTCACCGTCAGCGGCGGAGCAACGTTGTCGCGGGTTTCAAAGCTGCCGGTCACATGGCACGATCGGATGCGCACCATCAACATCACCGGCGTATTGCTGGCCTCGGACAGCTCAAACCCGTCTTTCACCGCCTTGGTGATCGACGGCAGGTTCGGGCGCGGGTCGAGCAGCCAAAACTGCGATTTCATCGCAAATCCGTGGGACCGTTCCTGCATGATCGACGATCCCTCGCCGTAATCCTCGCCCACGATGATCAACGCCCCGCCATTGACGCCGCTGGAACACAGGTTCGCCAAGGCATCGGACGCCACATTGACCCCGACCGGCCCTTTAAACGTCACCGCGCCGCGAATGGGGTAATGCACCGACGCGGCCAACATCGCCGCCGCTGCCGCCTCGCTTGCGTTGGCCTCAAACCGCACGCCCAGCTCGGCCATCAATTCCTCGGCGTCCGCCAGAACATCCATCAGATGCGAGATCGGCGCGCCCTGATAGCCACCCACATAGCCCACACCGTTTTCCAAAAGCGCCTTTGTGATCGCCAGAATCCCCTCACCGGTGAAGGTATCACCTGCACCCTTGCGCAGATGCTCCACCTCCGCTTTGAAAGACCGTTCAGCCATGATTGAAACTCCGGTTCTTGTCTCTGGGCGCAGCCTGGCGCTTAGAAATCATGCTTGCGAATGTTGCGCAGGATCTTTCGCAACGTGCCGACAAAGGCCCGCTTCTCATCTTCATCGATGCCGACAAACATCGCCTCATAGGCCGCCGCCATATGCGGCCAAAGCCGCTCGTAGGCTTCGCGACCGGTGTTGGTCAGAAACACCCGCGTGGCGCGGCTGTCGTTCTCGTCGGTCTCCCGGCGGATCAACCCGTTCTGCGCCAGTTGGTCCAGCGCCCGGCTGAGTGTCGATTGTTGCACCACCGCATAGACCGCCAGTTCGCGGATCAGCACTCCATCAACCACAGACAAAACCGCCAGTGACCGCATCTGTGGTGTGGTCAGACCCAACGCCGCCATCTCCGAATTGATCGCCGCGTTATACCGCCCGATAATCCGGTTCATCAGATAGGGCGCAAAGTTCTCCAGCCCCATTTCCCCAAGGCGGGGGGATGCCACGTCAGCGTCTTTCATATCGGTCATGCACCAAGCCTTTTTGCCACGTTGAAACCTGATCCTCCGCCTAGCCCCGGACCGGGATGGGTGGAAGCACCAATATGAAAAAGCCCGGCAACGTCGGTGTCATTGTTCACCTGCCCAGCCTGCGGCCGCCAGACAAAGAACTGATCCATTGCGCAGGCCCCGCCATAGGGATCACCGCCGACCAGATTGATGTTCATCTGTTCCAGATCAGCAGGGGAATAAGCCCGCCGCTTCAGCTTGATCTGATCCCAGTTGCGGATATGCGCAGACAGGATCGCTTCGATACGGTCGGCGTAGGCTTCGCGCATCGCCTCGGTCCAGTCCGGCACAGTGTCGATCTCGCCCGCCGCATCACCCTTGATCACGCTTGGCGCATCCGGGATTTGGAGCCACAGCAACGCCTTGCCCTCGGGGCAGCGGCCGGGATCCATCTTGTGCGGTTGCCCAACACAAATCGTTGGCCGCTCGGGCAACATTCCACGTTCAGCTTCATTGCTTGACTTAGAGACTGAATCGACCCCGTCCGCCAAATGGATCAGCGCCACATCCTCAAGCCCTTCAGCGGCCCAATCAATGGGTCCATCCAGCGCAAAATGCAGCTGGAAGTTGCCCCGCCCATGGCGGAATTTCTTGGTGTCATCCGGGCGCGGCTGATCGGCCAGCAACCGGTCATAGAGTTGCCCCGGCGCGGTGCTGGCAATCACATTGCTCGCCTCGATCCGCTCGCCCGTCGCGGTCTGCACGCCCACGGCTTTGCCATTCTCAATCAGGATCTTGGCCGCCTCAACACCCGTGCGGATTTCCCCGCCATTCGCCTTTATCAGAGAGGCAAATGCCGCCGCCGCCTGCCCTGCCCCGCCCTTGACCACCGGCGCGCCCGCCGCCTCAAGGGCAAAGGCGATGACCCGCGCCATTTGGCCGCCATAGCTGGCCTCAGGCGTCAATCCCACATGCAAAACCCATGGCGCCCAAAGTGCCTGAACATCTGCACTTTGATACCGCGTTTCCAACCATCCACGTGCCGGTTCCAACGCTGCCCCGAACCAGGCCTTGAGCGGGGTCAAACCACGCTTCCACGCCTGTTTCGCCAACAACCACGCCGTCTGCCGGGACCACAAAGGTTGCCCCAGCAGCGCAAACAGAAACTCCGCATCCTGCTCAATCGCGCCCACATCGGCGCGGTGCTGATCGCCATCCCCTGCGGCACGGGCATTGAAAGCGGCGACATTGGCGTCGCGATCCATGCTCAGGGTCAGGGCCGATCCATCCGGTCGCAACACCGCTGTCGGATGCTGTGTGTGACAGAACTCCAACCCGTGTTTCGCCAGATCCTCGCCCAAGGCCCCATGCGCCGGACTGGTCAGAAACAGAACAAAGGTCGCCGCCATCACATCGTGATGATATCCCCGCAATGTCACATCATCCGAAGTGTACATACACCCGCCAATGCGGTCTTCGCGTTCAATCACCAGCACGCTGTCGCCCTTGCGCGCCAGCATCGCGGCGGCCACCAATGCATTGATGCCCGACCCGATGATCAGATGGTCAACCTTTGACACCCGTCAGCCCTTGGGAACCAAAGCCAATGCCCGGATAGGGCTGCCTGTGCCGTTCTTGATCTTCAGCGGTGCGGCAATCAGGATCGCGCCCTTGGCGGGCAGTTTGTCCAGATTGGCCAGTGACGCCAGACCAAAGCAATTGTCGCGGTGCAGCAGGTTATGCGCCGGATAGGGCGGCTCCATTCCACCCGCTTGGCCCGCGTCCGTGCCAATGCACTGCGTGCCCCAGCCAACGATCTTTTTGCTGAGCAGATATTCAATGCAATCCGGCGTCGGTCCGGGGCTGTGCGGGCCGGTTTCGTCGGCATTCAGGAACTTGGCCTCATCATCCACGCGGCTGTCCCAATCGGTGCGCATCACCACCCATTCGCCTGCGCCAATCTCGCCATGTTCCTTTTCCCAGGCCTTCACCCCATCGGCGGTCAGCAGGAAATCCTCGTTCTCGGCACTTTCTTTTGAGCAATCGATCACGTTCACCGGCGCAACCAGACGCTGCACATCCAGTTTGTCAGTGTATCCGTCCGGATAATCCTTGCCGGTGATCCAGTGATGCGGCGCGTCAAAGTGGGTGCCGGAATGCTCCCCCAACACCATCCAGTTCCAAGCAAAGAACGGGCCGTCATTGTCATATTCACTGATCTTGTGGATCTCGACCTTGGGCGTGTTCTTGGCAAAATCCGGTGGCAGCTGAAGGATTGGCGTGTCCGGGCCAAGCACCCCGGAACAATCCACAACTTCCACTCCACCAGAGGCCAGCATCGCCCCCAAATTGCTTACGACATCCGCAGCGCTCATGTTTCTCACTCCCTGAAGGTTGCGCGATTTTGCTCCGCGCAATGTTTGTCGCGTGTTGGCCACGCAGGTTTGGATGAATCAATGCTAGACAAGTTTACATGCATTTGCAATTATCTTGTTCGGGAGGATCGTCAGAAATGGCCAGCGAACCGGACGCGATATTCATCGGCGCAGGGCACAACAGCCTTGCCTGTGCGTGCCATCTGGCAGCGCGCGGTTGGTCCGTTGAGATCTTTGAACAAGCGGCCGAGCCCGGCGGCGCGGTCAAGACCGGCGCATATACCCTGCCGGGGTTCCGCCACGATTGGGCCGCGATGAACCTGTCGCTTTTTGCCGGATCGGCCTTCCATACAGAGCATGCAGAGGAACTGGCCAAACATGGGCTGGCTTTCGCGCCCACCGGCAATCCCTTTGCCAGCTTGTTCCCAGACGGGCGCTGGCTTGGTATCTCCAATGACCCCGCGATCACCAAGGCTCGCGTGCGTGGTTTTTCCGATGCCGATGCACAGACCTGGCAGGATCTGACAGACGGTTTTCCGGACATGGCAGATTCAATTTTTGCCGTGTTGGGCAGCCCGATGAATTTACGTGCATTTTCATCCTTAGGGTGGAAGACATGGCGCAAGCGCGGCGGCGGCGGCACGCTTGATCTGGCCCGTTTCATGTTGATGTCGCCCCGCGCATGGCTTGATCAGACCTTTGAAAGTGACCACGTCAAAGCGACCCTCGCCGCCTGGGGCATGCACCTCGATTTCGCGCCCGATATCGCGGGCGGCGCGGTTTTTCCCTATCTCGAAGCGATGGCAGGTCAGGCCTTTGGCATGGTTCTAGGCCAGGGCGGCGCAGACACGATGACCAAGGCCATGATCAAGATGATCGAGGCACGTGGCGGCAAGGTGCATTGCAACGCCGAGGTGACAGCGATCGAACAGGCCGGCGGTCGCGCCACGGGTATTACGCTGGCTGATGGCCGTTTCATTGGCGCCTCCAAGGCCGTGATTGCCAATGTCGCGCCCTCAGCCTTGATGAAGCTGACCGGGGGCACCGGCGATGCGCGTCACGAGACCGCAATGACCGGATTTCAACACGCTCCCGGCACGATGATGATCCATCTGGCGATGGACGCCCTGCCCGATTGGTCTGCGCCGGAACTCAAACGTTTCGCCTATGTGCATCTGGCCCCGTCGATGGATCAGATGGCCCGCACCTATGCGCAGGCCAAGGCCGGATTGCTGCCCGATGAGCCCGTTATCGTTTGCGGACAACCCACCGTGGTTGATCCCTCGCGCGCCCCTGCGGGCAAACATGTTCTATGGTTGCAAGTGCGCATGGCACCCGGCGAAATCAAAGGCGATGCCGCTGGCTCCATTCCTGACACAAATTGGCAGGATGCCGCGACGCCCTTTGCCGAACGGGCCCTTGATATTGTCGAACGTTACGCCCCCGGCACACGGGACAAGATCCTTGGCCAGCATATCGTCACACCGGACATGTTGCAGGCCGACAATCCCAATCTGATCGGCGGTGATCAGGTCTGCGGCAGCCACCATCTGCACCAACATTTCATGAACCGGCCCGCCCGCGGCTATGCCGACGGCAACACGCCGATCAAGCATCTTTATCACACCGGGGCCGCCGTTTGGCCCGGTGGCGGAACAGGCGCGGGGCCCGGCACCCTGTTGGCCAAAAAACTTGTCGGAAAATAACAAAGCACCAACAAAATCAACGATCAGGGAGATCCAGAATGACACTTTCAAGAAGAAGCCTGCTCAAGTCCTCAGCCGCAGCCGCGACATTTGCCGTCGTCGGCCTGCCCAGTTTTGCCCAAGCGATTGACGAATTGGTCATCGCCTACAACGTCAACCTGCCCAGTTGGGATCCGACCGTCGGCCTATCTGCGGTAAACCCGACCATTCAAGGGTTCTACCAATCAGTTTTTGACCTCTTCATCCCGCAGAACACTGACCTCAGCTTTGGTTCAGGCATCATCACGGACTACGGATGGAACGACGACCGCAGCGCGATCTGGATGGATGTGCGCGAGGGCGTCACCTGGCACAATGGCGATCCATTGACCGCCGAAGATGTGGCCTGGTCCCTGACCCGCGCGGGCAATCCTGACAGCGGCAACCCGATCCAGTTCATCTGGGGCAAGGTCAACAATATCCAGACAGACGGCAACCGCGTGACCGCCGACATGCCGGAATATGAGCCGACGTTCTTTAAATGGATGTCCTTCCTCACCGGCTATGTCATGCCAAAGAAATACTACGAAGAGGTCGGCGCGGAAGGCTTCGAAGCGGCCCCCGTCGGCACCGGCCCCTATATGGTCGAAAAATTCGAGCGCAACGCCTTTGTCCGCTTGAAGGCCAACGAGAATTACTGGGGCGGTGCGCCGGAGTTCAAGACGGTGACGATCAAGTTTGTGACCGACGCCGCCAGCCGTGTGGCAGAGGTGGAATCGGGCAACAGCCATGTCACGCTCGAAGTCCCTTATGAAGAATTCGACCGCCTCAAAGCCAAAGACGGCATTGAGGGCGTGGCCGCGCCCATTTCCGATATCGGGATGATTTTCCTCAATGATATTGAGGTGATGACAGACCCCAACGTGCGCAAGGCCGCCGCCCATGCCATCGACAAATCATTGATCATCGAACGGCTTCTCTCGGGCTACGGTGTGCCCATCGACACGCTGCAAACCCCCGATTACGTCGCCTATGACGACAGCATCAAGGTGCCTTACGATCCGGAAAAATCCAAGGAACTGCTGGCCGCTTCCGGCTATGGTCCTGACAATCCGGTCAAGTTCAAGATCCAGACCACCAAGGGCTTCAAACCGAAGGATTACGAGATGGTGCAAGCCATCGTGGGCCTCTGGCGCCGGGTCGGCATCGAAGCAGAGATCGAGGTTTACGAGATCGCCAAACACTTCGAGCTGCGCGCCGCAGATCAACTGGCCCCGGCCGCCTTCTACAACTGGGGCAATTCCGTGGGCGATCCGACCACCTCGACCGGCTTTGCGATGTTCGGCCCCTCGCCGCATTCGGTCTGGGACGGTGAGGATACGTTTAACGCGATCCTGCCGCTTTGGGGCGAGGCGGATGAGGCCAAGCGGATCGAGGGCTGGAAAGCCGTCGACAAACGCATCGCCGAAAACGCCGAAGTCATCCCGCTGCTGCAATATGTGCAACCGATCCTGCACAGCTCTGCCGTCAAGGTCACGCCGCACCGCTCTGGCGCGTTGCTGCCGCACCTGATGACCCGCGCATAAGAACCACCCTGGAACTGGCGGGGCTGGTGCAAACTGGCCCCGTCCTTTTTCGAACGGACCTTCATGACACTCCTGCGCCTCATCCTTTTGCGGATATTGACCACCGCAATCACGCTGTTTGGTGTGGCGGTGATCGTTTTTGTTGTTATCCGCGTGGTGCCCGGCAACCCCATCGCCATGATGCTGCCGCCCGGTGCCACCGATGCCGATATCGCGCGGCTTCAGGCGCAATATGGTTTCGACAAATCCATATTCGAACAGTTCATCATCTGGCTTGGCGGTGTGATGCAGGGCGATTTCGGCACCTCGATCTCCCTGCGCCAACCGGTCTCAATGCTGGTTCTGGGCCGCCTGCCCGCCACGCTTGAACTGTCGATCTTTGCCCTGGTGATCGCGGTGGTGATCGGTGGCACAATGGCCCTGACCGGCACCCGCTATCGCGACACCAAGACAGAAGGCGCCATTGACGTCAGTGCGGGCATGGCCCTGTCTGTGCCGGATTTCCTCTGGGGTTTGGTGTTAATCTTACTTTTTGGGGTGCTTTGGCCGATATTCCACATCTCCGGACGGATCTCTCCTTCGCTCAACATTGATTTCACGACGAATTTTTATGTCTTCGAATCCCTGTTTCGCTTGCGGTTTGATGTCTGGCTCGACCTGCTGAGCCATATGTTCATGCCTGCCCTTGCCCTGGCCATCCCCTTGGCCGCGATCATTGCACAGCTTTTAAAACAGTCTCTAAAGGAGACCATGCATCTGGATTACGTGACCCTCGCCCGCACCAAAGGCTACAGCGAACATCACGTTATCACCCGCGAAGCCTTGCCAAATGCAATCCTGCCCACGTTAACTCTTGTCGGGGTGCAATTTACCTTTCTGATAGGGGGCACGGTGATCATCGAACGGCTGTTTTCCTATGAAGGATTGGGAAACATGGCCATCGACGCCGTGATCAACCGCGATCTGCCGCTCATTCAGGGCATCGTGATCCTTTTTGCCCTGCTCTTTACCCTCGTAAATCTGGCCGTTGATATGCTCTACGTCGTTCTGAACCCCCGCTTGCGCCATGCGTGACGCACGAGGAGACATAAAGCGGCCCATCGGACTGCGTCTGTGGCTTTCGGGGGGATGGTTAACCCTTTTGGCGCTGGCCGCGATCTTTGCGCCGCTCATCGCGCCTCAAGACCCGCTGGCACAAGATCTGTTCACATCCCGCCTGCCACCCTTCTGGGATGCCAAGGCAGAACCCGGGTACTGGCTTGGCTCGGACTCACTGGGCCGCGATGTGCTGTCGCGTATAGTCTATGGTGCCCGTTTGGCTCTGATCGTGGCGCTTGTCGCGGGAACATTGACCTGTCTCGTTGGCGGCACACTTGGCCTCATCGCCGGCTATTACCGTGGCTGGCCGGATCGGATCATCAGCCGCTTTGTCGATATCTGGATGGCCTTTCCACCCGTCCTCTTTGCTATTTTGCTGATTGCGGTTCTGGGGCCGGGGTTGATGTCGATCATCATCGCCATCGTCGTGATCGACTGGACCCGTTTTGCCCGTGTGATCCGCGCCGAGGCAATGAGCCAAGGGGTGATGGATTATGTCGCCTCTGCGCAAGTTGCCGGGCGTGGAAAATTCGGCACGATGATCACCGAAATTCTGCCCAATGTCCTGCCAACCATGGTCGCCCTGTTAACTCTTGAGATGGGGATTGCCGTCATCGTGGAGGCGATTCTCAGCTTTGTGAACCTTTCAATCTCTACCGATAGCCCGACATGGGGCGGCATGATCTCCGAGGGGCGCACATCGGTGCATCAGGCTTGGTGGGTGCTGGTTTTCCCACTCATCACACTTTTCCTGACGGTCCTCAGCTTCAGCCAACTGGGCGAAGGGCTCAAAGACCGCTTTGATCCGGTGCTGCGATGAAGCCGTATCTCTCCATTCGCAATCTGTGTGTCACCCTCAAACATGGGGCGCCAATCCTGCGATCGGTGTCCCTGGATGTGTCCGCCGGTCAGGTGCATGGGCTGGTGGGGGAATCCGGTGCCGGTAAGTCCATGATCGGCAAGGCGGTTCTGGGCACCCTGCCCCGCGCCCTGCGCATCCAATCGGGCGAGATCTGGTTGGACGGCGTCGATCTGTTGACCCTCCCAGCGCAAGAGCGGCGCAAGCGCATCGGCAGCACCGCCGCCTTGATCCCGCAAGATCCGCTTACCGCCTTGAACCCATCCCGGCGCATTGGGCCGCAAATCACCCGACGTCTGGTCGATATTCTGGGTTGGCGCAAAGCCGTCGCCGAGGCACGCGCGTTGGAGCTATTGGCAGAGGTGCATATTCCCGATCCGGCCCGCGTGATGCGCAGCTATCCGCATGAGCTGTCCGGCGGTATGCGTCAGCGTATTCTAATCGCCTCCGCCTTTGCTGCCGAACCCAAGCTGATCATTGCAGACGAACCGACAACGGCCCTGGATGTGACTGTGCAAAAGCAAATCCTGCGCCTGATCGCCGATATGCAGGCGCGTCACGGCACCGCGCTTCTGTTTGTGACCCATGACCTCGGTGTGGTGTCCAAAGTCTGCGATACGCTGTCGGTGCTCTATGCTGGCAAGGTTGTGGAGGACGCAGGGATGCACCGCTTTTTCATGCGACCGGTTCACCCCTATTCCGCCGCATTGCTTGCCGCGACACCGACATACACCAATCCCACGGGAAGCCTGACACCTGTTCCGGCGACCGTGATAGAGGACGTGGAAACCGAAGTGCGCCAACATGACATAAGGGCCGGCGGATGATGTATCAGGTCAAGGATCTCCGGCTGTCTTTCCCCGATATGGCGCACAAACCGCTTTTTGGCGCCGCGCCTCGCATCGAGGTGCTCAAAGGCGTCAGCTTTGACCTGCCCAAGGGCGCGGTGTTGGGCATCGTCGGCGGGTCCGGGTCCGGAAAATCGACGCTCGGCCGTGCGATGCTACGGCTTCTGGAGCCCGACACCGGGCAGATATTGTTCGATGGGCAGGATATTACCCATATGCCCGAAGATGGCCTGAGAGGGATGCGCAGGCGCTTTCAGATGATTTTCCAAGATCCAATGTCTTCCTTGAACCCGCGCCGACGTGTGGGCGGCATCATCGCTGGCCCCCTGCGCTTGCACGGGTTCGAAGATGCACCCGCACGGGTGGCAGAGGCGCTGGATATGGTTGGCTTGCCGCGGCATTTCGCCCAGAGATTTCCGCATGAACTGTCGGGAGGCCAACGGCAACGGGTTGGCATCGCGCGCGCCATTGCCCTGCGTCCTGACTTCATCCTTGCGGATGAGATCGTGTCGGGGCTTGATGTCTCGTCCCAGGCGCAGGTGCTGAACTTGCTTGAAGAACTGGTCAAGGAACTGGGGCTGACGCTGGGATTTATCAGCCATGATCTTTCCGTGATCCGCCGCCTGTGTGACCGAATACTGGTTCTGCACCACGGCGAAGTCGTTGAGGATTCGGAGACAGCCGCGCTTTTTGACGCTCCAAAAGCCGAGTATACGCGCGAGTTGCTGGATGCGATCCCCTTGCCGGACCCTCATCAGAACTGGACCTGAGTTGCCCATGGGCAATTTTGTACTTTTCAAGCCTTATCAAACCTTTAGGCCTATTTCGCCTTATTAATTCGAGCCAAAGCAAGAAAAAAGGGAGAGGCTGATGCCCCTCCCCCTTAAATTCTTATCTCGTTGATAAATAACGACTTTCCAAAACTTGCCCATGGGCAACTCAGCCTTTGCGCGCCTTCAAGTAATTTTCGAAGGCACCCATCAAGGAGGCGTCGGAAAGCGATGCATCAAACTCCATCTGGACCTGGTTTCCGCGTTTCTTGACCATGATCCCCCGCTCCCCCGGCGAACGGCGGTATAGTTTTCCGGTCTTTGCTTTTGGCGTTTTAGGCTTGGGGTTTCCGGCTGCAACCAAACGTTTGAAAACATCCGCAGCCTCGACATAACCGCCCTGCCCCTTCGCCGCGCGTTTCTGTACGCCCGCGAGATGCATCGCCTCTTCCAGAACGCCCGCGGCCTGTTCAGGCACGCTCAGCAATGGTTTGAGCGCACGCGCATGGCGCTCCTTGATGTCGCGCTTGCTTGCGAAAGCATCAAGAACCTCTTCGGGCATTTTGGCCAGAACCAGATACCGGGAAAGCCATGGCGGGCTCACCTCCAGCCGCTCTGCCATCGCCTTTTGCGATCCATCATAATAGAGACGGATCGCCTCGGCATAATCGACAGCCCGTTCATAATCGGAGATGTCTTCGCGATCTCTGTTCTCGATATCGGCCAGACGAAAGGCCTCTTCGTCCGTAAGGTCACGCACTTCGACGAGATACCGGAATTGCGGGTAATTGTGCGCCCGCAACCAGCTGACGGCAAAGTGTCGCCGCGCACCGCAGATCACCTCAAATTCGTGCTCTTCCCCCGACAGACGCCGGACAATCGCGGGAAACTCCTGCTGACCCTGCGCCTTGATCCCGTCGATCAGATCGCGGCAGTTGTCCTCTGTCAGAAGCGCATAATCACGGTTGTGTCGTTCCCACATACGGCAGCGGGCCGGGTCCACTTGATAAAGTGTCTTCTCCTGCATTTCGCCTGACATGCGTTCCCCAATGGAGGTGGACCGCTTGAGGAACCGCGCACCCGCGCGTTCGGCAGATGGGGCAGGGGTGTCGAGCCCGCTCAGGACATCGTTAAAAATGGCATCGTGTTTCTTACTCATAGCAAACCTTCCTTGCGCAGGGCGCTGTGATGGCTGGGCCAGGTCTTGCGGATCAGAAGCTCGATCTCCGCATTGACCGCATCCAGATAGGCCCGGCAGCGTTTGTGCGTTTCGGTCCGCACACCAGGACCGGTCAGCTCGTACACCGTTGAAAGATTGGCCGCTGCATTGTCGATTTCAGCAGAATCTTTCAAAACGGCACTCATCATATCCATGGGAAACACCGCCTCCATCATGCGTTTGATCGCTTGATGCGCGGATTTCCCATCGTTCATCTTTGTCGCTAGAATTTTAACAAAAGAATAATCACGCGCACCGCCAGCGCGGGCCAGCTCTTCCAGAGTAGCGCCCATCATCTTGAGAAAATGCGCGGTGGAGCCAAAATCGATGTTGTTCGGCGGGGCTGGGATCACCAGCGCATTGGCGGCCCGCAACACGGACAGTGACAGCATGCCCAGGGCAGGGGGCGGGTCGAGCAGGATCACATCAAAATTGTCCTTTATGCTCTCAATTCCGTTGCGCAGCCGGTCGAGCACAAATGTACTGTCCCGCGCCATTCGCGCGGCAAATTCATATTCCGCATCATAAAGCCCGAGGTTTGCGGGGATCAGCGCAATTCCGGGCCAATAGGTGGCACGCAGCGCATAATGCAAGCTGGCTGGCCCACCATGGCGGAAAAACGGGTAAAGGGTATCATCGTCCTCATCCACATCAACATCCGGATTCAAACCGAACATGGAGGTGGTGCTGGCCTGGCTGTCACAGTCGATCACACAAACACGATAGCCCTTGAGGGCAAGATATTGCGCCAGATGACAGACCATCGTTGATTTCCCGACACCACCTTTGAAATTCTGGATCGCCAGGACCATCGCGGGGTCATCGGGTTGCCGATGGGGCAGGGTCCCAAAGACATCCCGCATGGTGTTGACCTGCGCAAGACTGTAGCCGCTGCGCCGGCCGGTTTCGGGATCTTTGTCGGGCGGCGGCAGACGGCCATCGGCCTCGGCATCGCGGATCAACTTGTCACTGCGTCCCACCATTTCGGCGGCGCGGCGGACATTAAACCGCAAATCAAGCGACTTGGACGCGCCGGGCGCAAAAACACGTTCGCGCAGGCGTTCAATCACGGTGCTGGCGCGATCGCTGAGATTGGCCAATTCGGTTAGGGTGACGGGGGGAAGGACGGGCTGCTGCATCGGGGCCTCATTTATTTGCTCTGCGAATCATGGACTGTTGTTCTGGAGCGCTCAAGTGTGAATTTTCACGAAAACCAGGCAAAAAGTCGGAAATCCGAGGCACAGGTCATTTTCTTTGGATATTTCGGCATTTCCCTGCAATGCATAGCCTTTTTGCGAAGGAAACACCCGAAAAGTAAGCTATGGGATCAATCGCGCCCAATGGGTCCTAACCGGCGCTGATCTTACCCTTTAAAACAGAATTTGAAATACCCCTATGGTTCAGGATTCTTAGTGTTCTGTGTTCGGGCTTGCCAAGGCCCTTCGTTTTATGGCGTATCAGTGCCTAACACTTACCTTTTGGGGCGGATCGGCAAACCTTTTGGGAGGGCTAGCCTTACCTATCGGGGCGATTCCCCTTACGGATGGGTTGAGGGTTAAACCTTACGTTTTGGGTGGCTGATCTGAGAGCCACAGAACATGCTAGGATAAGCCTATAGAACAGGGGTTTGCGAATCATTGGGTGCGAATCGGCGTCGGTCAGGACTTACAAATTGGGTGATAGACCGCTCCAGAACCCTATGATAGCTTACGCGAAACGAGCAACAAAAGTAAGAATACTGGGTAAGACAATAAAGCATGAGCAAAGCTTACCGAACCGTTGATGCGCGGCCAAACGCGCAAACGCTGGTCAAACCCGGCGAGCTGGTGGACCTGGTCGAGGTGACGCCGCTGACCTTGGCTGACCGGCGGATTTACAATCAGCTGCTTGAGAACGCATGGGACGCGATCGAAAAACCGGTAACGCATGTGATCTCCAAATCCGATCTGCGTGGATCGCATAATTCCAACGATCGGGTGGGCGGGTCGATTGAGCGGCTGATGGCCTCAATTGTCAAAGTGCAGGTCATGCGGGACGGCGAGCCGGCAATTGAACGGGTGCAGCTTCTGGGGGGGAACGTCGAAACAACGCGGCGGGACGGGTTGCTCGAATATGAGATTCCGCAACGGCTGCGGCGGATCATCAAGGACAGCACAGTGTTTGCGCGGTTGCAGCGCGAGGTGATGTTTGCGCTGTCCTCGAAATATGCTCTGACGCTTTATGAGATGGTGCAGAAACGTGGCAATCTGCGCTGGCGGTCCTCGGAAAAATTCAGTCTTGAAGATATGCGCGGTGTGCTGGGCGTGCCCAAGGGCAAGTTGACCTCTTGGTCGAACCTGAAGCTGCGGGCGATTGATCCGGCGGTGGAGGAGGTTTCGGCGCTGAGTGACTATATCGTTGAGGTTGATCCGATCAAAACCGGGCGGCGGGTCACGCATATTGAACTGCGCTGGTGGCGCAAGGATGCGGGCGGCGAGGCGGAGGTGGAGCGCGAGTTGCAGTTTTCCTCGGTGGGGCGCAAGGAACGTGCAACAGCCAAGGCCGAAGCCATGCGGCCGCGGCCCGATTGGCTGGATGCGAAGGGCGCGGCGTTGCGGACAGAGACCTATGAGACGGCCAAACTGCGGTTTCCCGGATATGACATTTACTTTGTAGAGGGGGAATGGCGGGCATGGGCGGCGGGCAAACCGCCAGCGCGTGATCCCGACAAGGCCTATCTGGCATTCTTTAAGACCTTTGCCGAAAACAACCCAATTTAGAGACTGATCATGACAGAGACATCGGGCGATCCGGCCTATTTCCTTTACCATTCGATTGGCCAGTATCCGGGCAAGGCGGCGGAGATGGCCAAGGCGCTAACCACGTTTTCAGACACTTGGGGCGCGTTGGACGATGAGCAATGGCCGAATGTCCTCACAGCAAGGGCAGAGTTTATCGACCTGTGGCGCGATCTGATTGATGCGCCGAAGGGCACATTGACCAGCGCAGAGAATGTGACGACAGGGCTGTTTTCCGTTCTGGGCGGCCTGCCACCAGAGTATCTGCGCGGCAAGCGGGTGTTGGTTGCAGCAGATTGTTTTCCATCGCTGCATTTTCTGCTGAACGGGATGCAGGATCGGTTGGGCTTCAGCCTTGAAACTGTCCCTGTGCGGCAGGGGGATTTCTGGGTCCGTGACGAGGATATGATTGCGGCATGGGGGCCGGATGTCGGTCTTGCGCTTCTGACATTTGTGACCTCCACTTCTTCGCACCGCTGTGATCTGGACACGCTGTTGGCGCATGGCCGGCAGATGGGGTCGTTGGTGGGCTTGGATCTGACCCAGGGGATCGGGATCATACCGTTTTCGCTGGATGATCATCCGGTTGATTTTGTGTTGTCCACCACCCTCAAATGGCTGTGCGGCACGCCCGGTGCGGGAATTATTCAGATGCGGGAAGATCTGTTGAAGACCGTCAAGCCGGAGCTGCGCGGATGGTTTTCGCAGGACAATCCGTTTTCATGGGATCTGGATGCTTTTGACTATGCACCTGATGCGCGGCGCTTTGAACACGGAACGCCGTCGGTCATGGCCTGTGTTGGATCGGTGCCTGCATTGAAATGGAACGCAGGGCAGGGGGGGCTCTTGGCGCATAATCGAAAGCTGACCAAGGCCGTTATGGATCATGCAGAAGAGATGGGGTTGCCGCTGGCCACGCCAAAGGACGAGGCGGCAAGGGGCGGCTCCGTGATGTTGCAATTGCCAGAAACAGCCGACCCTGCTGCCTTGGTCGACGGATTGCGAGACGAAGATGTTCATGTGGATTGCCGGGGCCGGATATTGCGGATATCACCCGGCGCGGTGACCAAGGACCACCACGTGGATCGCTTGTTCCGCGGTCTTAAACCCTATGTTTAGAGACTGATTTCTACAGCAAGTCGTTGAAGAACCTCTGCATCCGGTCCATCGCCTCCCGCAGCACATCCATGTCGGCGCAACCGAAGCACACCCGCAGATGCCCTTCGCCAGCATCACCATAAAAGCTGCCTGCCTCGACCACCACACCGGTTGCCGCCAAGAGCATGTCGGCGCAGTCTTGTGCGGTCAGGCCGGTGGCGGTGATGTCGGGGAAGGCGTAGATCGTCCCCTCCACCGGGGCGCAGGTCACGCCGGGCATTTGGTTCAGCCGCGAGACAACCAGATCGCGGCGTTCCCGGTCGCGATCGACCATGCCTTGCAAGATTGCGGGGTCTCCTGTGAGGGCGGCCAAAGCACCGTGCTGCACAAAGGTGTTCACATGGGTCACTTCGTTGGTGGTGATTTTCATCATTGGCCCAATTAGAGACTGATCTGCGGCGATATAACCCAGACGCCAGCCGTCCATGGCATAGGCTTTGGTGAAGGCAAACATGGAGATTGTCCGCTCCTTCATGCCGGGCAGGGAAGCGATAGAAATATGTGCGGCGTTGTCATAGGTGATCTCTTCATAGACCTCGTCAGAAAGGACCAGCAGATCGTATTCCTGCGCGAGATCCGCGATGATTTGCAATTCGGCGCGGGTATAGACCCGGCCCGTAGGATTGCAGGGGTTGATCAGCGCAATCACCTTGGTCGCGGCCGTGATATGTGGCTCTAACAAAGTACGATTGATGGCAAATCCGTTTGCAGCATCCAAGGGTGCGATGGTGACTTTGGCGCCTGCAAGCTCTGCCTTTCCGATATGCTGGGGATAATAGGGGGCGAGCAAAAGCGCCTCATCGCCCGCATTCAGAAAGGCCATAAATGCGGCAAAGGAGGCCTGTGTCAGACCATTGGTCACGATCACCTCATCGGCGGTGATATACATGGCATTCTGGCGGCGCAATTTGTCCGCGATGGCGTCGCGCAGCTCGGGAATGCCTTGCAGGTCGGAGTAATGCACATGACCCGCCTGCAGCGCGGCGATGGTGGCGTCTTTGATGTGTTGGGGGGTGTCTTCTGCGGGCATGCCCAATTCGAGATGGATCAGATCACCTTTCATCTGGACGGCCTTGGCAAACATGCCAAAGTTTTTGGGTGAGGTTTCTGTGATCCGGCGGGCAGGGCGGATGGGCATGGGCGTTCCTTGCATCGAAATTTATATGCGTTTACATTTAAATCTGCCTAACCTGCCATTGCGCAGAAGGCCACCAAAAAAGGGGATGATGATGGGTAAGATTGCGGTAGTGACTGGCGCGGCGGGCGGCATGGGCCGTGCGATTGTTGCAAAGCTGATCGCGGATGGCATGCATGTTATCGGGCTGGATCTGGACGGTGCTGCGCTGGCCGAGATGGAAGCGGAGGAGGGATTTGAAGGGATTGCAACAGATCTGACAGACCCAGACGCCATTTCGGCAGCTTTTGAAAAAATTGCAGCGGATCATGGGGGTGTTGATGCGCTGGTGAACAATGCGGGCACCTGTTTCATGTCAGAATTTCCAGACATACCCGTGGCGGAATTCGAAAAGCAGATGGCGCTGAACTTCTCGGGTGCATTTCATTGTTGCCAGGCGGCGATCAAGCTAATGGAAGGCCGCGACGGGGTGCGCAAAATCGTCAATATCAGCTCAAACGGGGCGTATAATTTCGATGCTTTCGATCCGCCGCATTATCGTGCTTCCAAGGCGGCCTTGGATACCTTGACCAAAGATCTGGCCCGGCGGTTTGCGACGGATAAAATCGCGGTCAATTCGATTGCGCCAGCGATGACCGAAACGCCGCTGTTTAATGTGGTGAGCGAGGACGTGCTGGCGGAGGCGATTGCGCAAATGCCGCATGGACGGGCGATGCAACCTTCGGAAATTGCGGCTTGGGTCGGGTTTCTGATCTCGCCCGCGGGGGATGTGTCCAGCGGCAATGTGATTATCCTGAACCAGGGGCGCGATGTGCGTTGATTTGTGCTGCCCAAATTGCAGAATTTTTCCAAAATTCTGCAAGATTTTCTTAGAATAAAATCACCTCAATCAAACCATTCCGGCGCTTTTTTGAGGGTTGGCCATTGTTCGGGGCTGTGGCCGTAGATGACCAGCGCGCCGCGTTCTGATGCCAGTTTCATCAGCCGGTCGCCATGGTGGATTGCCAGATCGTCATCCCATGATCCGGCAAATTTCTCGTCAATCTCGGAGGCGCGGCTGATTGCATCGGAGGTGAGCAGAACCCAGCCTGTTTGCGGCAATTGCACCATAAAGGCCAGTTGGCCGGGGGCATGACCGGGGCAGAGCAAGACCTCAAATCCGGGGCCAAGATTCATATCCGACCGCACCAGATGATAGTCGCGATCAGGCCAGTCCATCATCTGTTTTCCGGACCAATACAGCGGGCGGGGCAGGGCGCGTTCGGCGGCGGAAATCAGGATCGGCGCATGGGGAAAACCGGCCATATCGCCAACGTGGTCGATGTGGGTATGACTTTGGATCATCAGGATGACATCGGATTTGGCCAGCCCCAGTTTGGCCAGTTGCGGGCCGGGCATGTTTTCGGGGGTCACGGACAGAACGCGGCCAAAGCTGCCCAGTTCGTCCTCGGCGGTGGCGGCCTCTGCATCGTGGGCGTATTTTTCGGGAAAGCCGGTGTCGATCAGCACCACTTCGCCAGCGTCGGTTTCCACCACAAAGCCGCAGATTCCGATAGTGCGCGGGCCGGAATGGACCTCGAACAACCCGTAATCGAGCACAGCGAGGCGTTTCGGTTTGCCCTTCAGCGTGACTTGGCTTTTCATGTGGCGATCCCCCTTGGGGCCATAAGCAAAGGCGGCGCAATGAAAGTCAAGATTCACACCCTGTTTCAATACCTGTTGGAAACAACAGATGCGGAGCCGGAGGCGATTGTCGGGTTCTCCTTGGCGGAATCGCCCAAGCTGAGGGAGTTCATAGCGGATCTTGATCCGGACTTGCCGTTGGATTGGAACAACCGGGATTTTCGCGGGTTGCCCGAATTGCGGGACCATGTTCTGGCGCAGGCAGGGTTGAGCGGGCTTTGTTCGGCCGCGGATGTGTTGATCACAGCGGGTGCGGCGGAGGCGAATTATCTCGCGGTGATGCAGCTATTGCAGCCGGGGGACGAGATCGTGATCGAAACGCCGGGTTGGCCGCAGGCGGAGGTGCTGGCCAAGGCGATCGGGGCGAAGGCGGTCAAGGTACATCGGCAGGAGGCAGATGGTTGGCATTTGCCGCTGGACCGGGTTGCGGAGGCGGTGACGGACAAGACCAAGATGATTTTCATCACCAATCCAAACAATCCCACGGGTGATTTATTGCACGCGGATGAACTGGCGGAATTGGCGCGGATCGCGGGGCGCGTTGGTGCGTGGCTGTTGGTGGATGAGGTCTATGCGGGGCTGGAATGGGAGGGCAGTCGCGCGCCGTCGATTGCGGGAATGTATGAACGCGGGATTACCACGGGATCGGTGAGCAAGGCCTTGGGGTTGCAGGGGCTGCGGACGGGCTGGTTGATCTGCCGCGATCCTGAGTTGGTGATGGATGCGGTGATCCTGCGGGAGAATTCAAGCGAGATCATGAACATCATGGGCGAGGTGATTGCCGAGGTCGCATTGCGCCCGGATCGCTATGGCGCTGCGATGGACAAGGCGCGGCGCGAAGGTGCGGCCAATCTGGCCAAGATGGACGCGTGGGTCTCGGCGCAGTCCGGGCTGTCCTGGATCAAACCGCGTGCGGGATTGATCGCGCTGGGGCGGCTGCCCGAAGGGATTGACAGTGATGCCTTTGCCAAGCGGCTGTTGGCGGAGCCATATCGCACATTCCTGCTGCCGGGCAGTGCATATGAGCAACCCAAGCATATCCGGCTGGGGGTTGGTGGCGGCGCGGCCGTGAACCTTATGGAGGGGCTCGATCGGTTGGGGCGTGCTTTGGCTGAATATTGACAGCATTGCTAGCAGTGCTTACATGGTGAAGGAGCAAAAAGAAGGAGACTTGGCATGCCGACCCTGACCATTCGCAATATTGCGCCGGAGGTGCATCAGGCCCTGCGGGAACAGGCGGCGGCGCATGGCCGGTCGATGGAGGCCGAGGTGCGGGCGTTGCTCAGCGATCACACGGGCGCGGCTTTGCCCAAAGAGGATGGCGCGGCGTTTTATGATCGGTTGCGGGCGCGGTTTGCCGGAGTAGAGAGCGATCTGGATTTGCCAGAGCGGCGCCAGCCCCGAGATGCGCCTGACTTTGGCCCTGCGGGATGATCTTGCTCGATACCAACATCATCTCGGAAATCATGCGCCCCGAACCGGCCCCGGCTGTGCGGGACTGGTTTGCGCGGCAAACTCCGGCGGATTTGTATTTGAGCACGGTCACGCTGGGCGAGATCGGGTATGGTCTGCACCGATTGCCAGAAGGGCGCAGGCGGGATGGATTGATGCGGCAGGCAGACCGGCTGTTTGCCGAAGATTTTGCCGGAAGGGTGCTGAGCTTTGATGAAAGTGCTGCGGTGATCTATGGCCCGTTAGCTGCCGGGACACGGCAGGCGGGGTGGAACATGGCGGTGGAGGATCTGATGATTGCGGCCATTGCACTGGCGCATGGCGCAGCGGTGGCCACCCGCAATCTAAGGGATTTTCAGCACAGCGGTCTGTCTGTTCAGAACCCCTTTGAAGGTTAGGGTTAAGGCCCTAGTCCACAAACGCCTTTTCGACGACAAAAGTATCGGGGCGGTTATTGGCCCCTTCGACCAATCCAAACCCTTCCAGCGCCGCCTTGGTGTCGCGCAACATGTCCATTGATCCGCAGATCATGCCGCGGTCTGTGGCGGGTGCGATGGGCGGCAGGCCCAGATCGTCAAACACCTTGCCAGACGCCATAAGATCGGTGATGCGGCCCATAAAGGGATAATCCTCGCGGGTGGTGGTGCAATAGTGGCGCAGCCCTTGGGCAAATTCACCGACCAGCGGGTCATCTTTCACCGCCGCGACCAGTTCCTTGCCATAGGTCAGCTCGGCCACCTCGCGGCAGGTGTGGGTGAGGATTACCTCGTCGAATTTCTCGTAAGTTTCAGGGTCGCGGATCAGGCTGGCGAAGGGCGCAATGCCGGTGCCGGTGGCAAACATCCAGAGCCGTTTGCCCGGAAGCAAGGCATCATTGACCAGGGTGCCTGTGGGCTTGCGCCGCATCAGGATTGTATCGCCCACCTGTATCTTTTGCAGATGTTCGGTGAGCGGTCCGCCCGGCACTTTGATCGAGTAAAACTCGATCTCTTCATCCCAACTGGGCGAGGCGATGGAATAGGCGCGAAACACCGGGCGTTCGGCGTTTGGCAGGCCGATCATCACAAATTCACCAGAGCGAAAGCGAAAGCTGTCCGGGCGGGTGATGCGGAACTTGAACAGGCGGTCGGTGTAATGCTGAACGGATGTGACGGTCTGGGCAAAGACCCCTGCCGGGACCGGAAAAGCGCCTTGGGCGGCAGTTGCATCTAGGGACATTCTCACGCTCCGATAATCATTTGTATACAAATGAAATAGCGAACCAAAAAGCGGCTGTCAACACGGGTCTGATTTCGGCAGGGCAGGGGATAATCGCCCTTGACGGCGAGCCGCGAAATATTCGTATACTAACAATAAGAACGCATGTTGGAGGACGGTTCATGGACAAGTTGGTGATCAGGAATATCGGGCAGATCCTGTCGGGAAAACTCGAAGAGCCGATCTTTGACGGGGATTGTCTGATTGCGGTTGATGGCAAGATTTCCGCATGGGGCAAGGAAAAGGATCTTGATTGCGAGGGCGCGACGACGACGGTGGATGCCCATGGCGTGACGCTGGCCCCCGGTCTGATCGACAGCCACATTCACCCCGTGGTCGGGGATTACACCCCGCGCCAGCAACAGCTGCATTGGATCGACAGCACGCTGCACGGCGGTGTGACCACGCTTATTTCAGCGGGTGAGGTGCATATGCCGGGACGGCCCAAAGATGTGGTTGGCCTCAAGGCGATGGCGATTGCCTCGCAGCGTTGGTACGAGAATTTTCGCCCCTCCGGGGTCAAGGTGCATGCCGGTGCGCCGGTGATCGAACACGGCATGGTCGAGGAAGATTTCAAGGATCTGGCCGATGCGGGGGTCAAACTGTTGGGCGAGGTGGGTCTTGGCACGGTCAAGGATGGCAAGACCGCGCAGCAGATGGTCTCTTGGGCGCGTAAATACGGCATTCAAAGCACGATCCACACGGGCGGGCCGTCGATCCCCGGATCAGGGTTGATTGATGCCGATATGGTGCTGGAAACCGGAACCGATGTTGTGGGCCACATCAACGGCGGGCATTCGGCCTTGCCGGATGACCAGATCATCTGCCTGTGCGAAAGCTGCAAGGCGGCGCTTGAGATCGTGCACAACGGCAATGAACGCGCGGCGCTGCTGACGCTGAACACGGCGCGGGAACTGGGCAAGCTGGACCAGGTGATCCTTGGCACGGACGGTCCTGCGGGATCGGGGGTGCAGCCGCTGGGCATTTTGCGGATGATCGCGATGTTGTCCTCCTTGGGGAATGTGCCGGCGGAACTGGCCTTCTGCTTTGGCAATGGCAACACATCGCGGCAACGCAAACTGGATACCGGATTGATCGAGGTGGGCATGTGCGCCGATTTTGTGCTGCTGGATCAGGCCCAACATGCGCCGGGCAAGAATATGCTGGAATCGGTGCAACTGGGCAATCTGCCGGGGGTTGGCATGACCATCATCGACGGTGTGGTGCGCAGCGAACGCAGCCGCAACACGCCACCGGCGGATAGATTGCCGGAGGTCGTTTCGGCCTAGGATATCTTGCGCAAAAGGTTGGCCAGCGTGCGCCGTTCCTGCGCGGTGAGCGGGGCAAGGGTGTCTTCGGTGATGATCAGGCCGGTCTGTTTGAGATCGTCAATCAGATCCGCGCCCTTCTCCGTGAGCGAGATGATGGAGCGGCGTTTGTCGACCTGATCGGGGCGCGATTGCATCAGCCCCTTGGCCTTGAGCCGGTCCACCACACCTTTGATCGTTGCCACATCCATCGCGGCGAGACGCCCCAGATGGTTTTGCGACACATCCCCCTGTTCGGCCACACGCAGCAAGGTGGTGAACTGGGTCGGCGTGAGGTTTTGCACCGCGTGTTTTTGAAAGATCGCCGCGTGCCGCTGGCTGGCCAGTCGAAGCAGATAGCCCACCTGATCTTCGAGGATATAGGCGGTCTCGCTGGGGGCAGGGGCGGTTCGGGTCATGAGCGTTCATACCGCAGGCAGGAAGTGATGCACAACGGGGAATGAAGTGGATTTGACAACCCCCGCATGCGTTGCCATATAAACCGCAACAGAGGAGTGCCCTGCCAGTGATCAAGTAAGTACCTGCAAGAACCGGCCCATTCGGCCCGATTGGTATTTATTCACGGAGCATTCCATGCATCCCATTATCTATGACGTTGCCGTCTCTGTTGACGGTTATATTTCTGGTCCCGACGGGGACATCAGCCGCTTTGCCCAAGAGGGAGAAGTGGTGGAAGACTACGCTGCGCGGTTGCAAACCTATGGCGCGGCAATCATGGGGCGGGGCACCTATGAGTTTGGCTATCGCTTTGGTCTGGAGCCGGGGCAAAACCCTTATCCCCATATGCAGACCTATGTGTTCTCAAAGCAGATTGATCTGCCCGATCAAAGCGACGTGACCCAGATGCAGGGGGATTTGAAAGCGCATCTGGATGATCTCAAAGCGACCGCGGGCGGGCCGGTTTATCTGTGTGGGGGCGGGGCCTTTGCCGGGGCGTTGCTGGCGCTTGGGGCGATTGATCTGTTGCGCCTGAAGCGTGCGCCGATCGTGTTGGGCGGGGGTGTGCCGCTGTTTGGCGATGGCGCAGCGGCGCCAGACCTGAAGCACCGGTCAACCAAGGTCTATGAGGGCGGATACCTGTTTCAGGAATTTGCCCTGTGAGCCCTGCCACATGAGCAGGATGGCGGGCAGGTTTAACCTGCCCGCCTGATTTCATTTAGCGCAACCCGTCTTTGCCTTCGGCCTCGTCATGGGTCAATCCACCCACGCGGGGAAGGGGGCGGCCGCTGTCGGTGACGGCCACGGCGACCATGATCTCATTGGCGCGGGGGGCGTCGTTGAGGCAAACCTCGATTCCGTCAAAATGGCTGCGGACATAGGCGGCGTCCTTGTGGCCCAGAGGCACATCGAGCACCTGACCGGGGCTGCCCATCTTTTTCGAAGAGGCGACCAGAGCTGCGCCTTTTTCCACGGCGGCCCGGAGGGGTGCGCCAAGTTTGGGATGCAGGATCGCGGCGGCATGTTCCAGCTCACCGTTTTCGCCGACCATGGCGGATTTGCCGTAGCTTTGCGCCTGCGCTGGTGCGATGCCAAGGGCCGCGACACATTTGTCGCCCAGAAGCGCGCCCAGTTCTGCGCCGATGTCCATCAGGGCACTGAGGTCTTCCTGATAGACCCCGGCAAAGGGGTTTTCGATCACCGCCACGGCGACGGCCTTGCGGGTGGGCGGCGCAATGTTGCGGCCCATTTCGCTGTGGGTTTCCTCGACGTTGACGGCAATTTTGCGGATCTTGGCGGTCATCTCAATCCGTCCTCCCCTTTTATGTCTGCGGCGGCCAATCCGCCAGCGCGATTGTGAATGCGTGCGCCCGTGGTCATCACCAGAATGAGCATCATCTCATCGGCGCGCGGCGCGTCGTTGAGGCCGACTTCCATGCTGTCGAAATGGCTGCGCACATAGGATGCGTTGATATGGGTGATCGGCACATCAAGCCGTGCGCCAACGCCGCCCACCTTTTTGGTGGAGGGCACGATGGCGTTAGATCCATTCAGCAGCTCGCGCATCGCGTAACCGCCCGGGGCATGCCAAAGTGCGCCATGCTCCAACTCTCCATCTGCGCCGATCAGGGCGGCCTTGCCGTAGCCTTCGATCTGGTCGGCACCGCCAAGCATCTCGACCAGCTTTTCCGCCATCGACAGGCCGAGCGGTTTGAGATCCTCCATAAAGGGTTGGATGTCCGGCTCGTACCGTCCGGCGAAGGGGTTCTTGATCACCGCCATTACAGCGGCGCGTTTGAGGGATTTGGCAGGCACTGGGCCGCCCTCGTGAAAGATCTCTTCGATCACGCGGCTGGTTTTGCGCAGAATAACGTCAGGCATGTTCAGCGGTCCTTAAGCTGAGGGAAGCGAGGGGCGCGGTGCAGCTTTGGCTGTCCCCTTGCAGAAACAGGGCTGCACCAAGAATGCGGCCCTTTTGAATTAGATCATCGGCGCGTTTGCGCCCCTGTTCAAGCGCCAAGCGGCGGTCTGTTGCGGGCAACGCGCTGCAATGGGTGACCACGGGCAGATCGCCAAGGTCGCTGTTGTCATCAAGGCTGCTGGCCGGGGCGCGGGTGATCGCGGGATGGTCGGGCAGGTCCACGGCATTGGCGATCATCGTGGCGGCAACGTCCGCTTCGGCGGCGGTGCGGGCCAGCACGGTGACGCTGTCGGCGATGCCAAGGCTGAGACTGCGGCCATGGCGACCACTGGTGGCGATGCCGCGAATGGGCGTGTCCTGTGTGATTGTGATGCGGCCCAGATCACTGCCGTCATGGCCGGACATAGCAGATGTGAAATGCTGTCCTTTGGTCAGATGCAGGGCGATGTCGCCGCCGTTGTTCACATAGGCACGGGTCAGGGGCGTGGCGGCGCAGATGGCGTGCAGGACGTGATCGGCAACAGCACCGGCAACGGCAGCCATCGGGGTGACGAAACTCTCTGCCGCATAAGGATAGGCGGCAAGGTGCATCTGGCAGGCGATGGACCCGTTGGGCGGAGGACTGTCCGTGCTGAGCGGTTGGCGCAACGCGGGCAGTTCCCGCACCAGTTCCTCCAGCACAGTGGCAAAGCGGGCCTGCGCGGCGGCAAAGGCGATTTTGCGATCACCCTCGGCCCCGATGATCAGGTCTATCGGTCCGTGTTGCAGGTGCAGACGGGTGCCACCCGGCAAAAGATGAGCCTGCGGGCCCATCAGGACTTGTCGCCCTTGGCCCAGCGATAATTGGTATGGGCCATCGGATCATGTCCATGCGCCTCTGGCTTGACCTTGCGGGTGACGCCGGTGACGGAGGACACGGGTTTGACCTCGCTCATGTGGCCGCCAAGGGTGGCGTAGTCACTGACCCGCAGGGAAAATTCAATCGGGGCGACCAGGGCAGGGGTCGGCACGTAACCAAATGATCCGGTGGGCATGTCCATCACATCGACCATCACCGTGATGCCGCCGCCGGGCCAGACATAGGCCTCCGCGCCGCCGCAGGACACATGGGTCAGCGCGTCTTTCACAGAACGGGTCAGGCGCACGGGGTTTTCAGTGACGCCTGCCCGCAGGCTGCCGCCCGCGCCGCCCATGAACAGCACCGAACAGATCGAGGGTTCGCAGTTTTCCGCGATCAGATCGCAAGAGGCCCGCAAGGCATCCGGCATCGGTGCGGGTTGTGGCACCAGATCGGCGTCCAGCTCGTAATAGCCTGATTGTTCGCCTGTGGTTGAAACCATCAGAAGCCGCAGTCCGGCCCATGCCACCTTGGGGTTGAAGGGGCCAAGGATCGCAAGCGGATCTTCGATATCGGTGCCGCCCCAGCCAGTGCCGGGCTCGGCCACCTGAAAGTAACGTCCCGGCGTGGAGCGGCGGCCAAGGATCTTGATGCCGGTGGGCGGCACATCGAGTTCCTTGCCCGCCTGATGTTCGGACAATACGCCGGTGATATGGTCATCGACCACGACCACATCGTCGGCATGAGACAGCCATTGTTTGGCAAACATCCCGATGGTGGCAGAGCCGCAGCCCACCCGCATCAGCTTTTCCGGCAGCCCGTTGATCACCGGCGCTTTGCCGGCCTCAACAACGATGGTGGTGGCGTGATCGTCCTCTCCGATGATCATTTCCACCGGTTCGCGGTTGCACAGTTTCAAAAGGGCATCGCAGGTTACGCGGCCTTCTTTCTTGGTGCCGCCAGTCAGGTGTTCGACCCCGCCCAGCGACAGCATCTTGGACCCGTATTCAGAGGTCATCACATGGCCAATCGGCTCCCCATCCACCCGCACCACATCGCGTTCGTGGCCAATGTGGCGGTCGGTGTCGATCTTCACCTTGACGCCGCAGTAGGAAAAGATGCCCTCGGTCACAACGGTGACCATATCGACGCCTTCAACGTCCTGACTGACAATAAAGGGCGCGGGTTTGTAATCGGGATAGGTGGTGCCAGCGCCGACAGCGGTGACAAAGGGGCGGTCGCCTTTGACGATATTGCCATCCCATTCATCGGCGGGTGTGTCCGACAGGAACGGCACCAGCTTTTGATCGGTGCCTTCGATGATGGTCAGCGCATCAAGGCGCACCAGATCACCGCCGTGATTGGCATAGCGGTCACAGGCACCGATCTTGCCATCAGCGATGTAGCACATCACCGGGCAGGCGTCGCAGCGGATCTTTTCGGGTTTGGCGCGTTCAGTCATGGGATTTGGCCTTGAGTGCAGCGCGGACGCGGGCAGGGGTTGCGGGAACCTGTGTGATGCGGACACCGGTGGCATTGTGGATCGCATTCAGGATCGCGGGGGCGGTCGGGATCAGCACATGTTCGCCCAGCCCCTTGGCCCCGTATGGCCCGTGGGCGTCCGGCTCTTCGATGATCAGGGTTTCAACGGGGGGCATATCGCCAATGGTCGGGATCAGGTAATCATGCAGGTTCTCGGTGCGCCCCGGAATGTATTCTTCCATCAAAGCCATGCCGAGACCCTGCGCAATGCCGCCTTGCACCTGACCTTCAACCAGCATCGGATTGATCGCCTTGCCCACATCATGGGCGGCAACAAAGTGCAGCGGCTTGACGGTGCCAAAGGCAGTATCGACCTCGACCACCACCAGATGCGCGGCATAGCCAAATTGCGCATAGGGTGCACCCTGGCCGTTTTCATCCAGCGGTTTGGTGGGCGGATCATAGGTTTCCTCGGAGCGCAGCACATAGCCTTCGACATCGGCGGAGAGGGTCGATAGCGCAAAGCTGTGGCGGCCCGCGTTGTCAGTGGCGTGGATCATGCCATCACCGATTTCAAGCTGGGCGTCTTGGGCGACATTCATCCGTTCAAGGATCTGCGCGCGCATAGCCGCGCCCGACAATCGCGCGGCATTGCCTGAGACATAGGTCTGCCGCGAGGCGGAGGTTTTGCCCGCATCCGGTGTCACGTCCGTGTCGGCGCCGATCAGGGTCAGGGCATGGACCGGCACGCCAAGGGCGGTGGCGAACAATTGGCTGATCACGGTGTTGGCGCCTTGCCCGATGTCCATTGCGCCCTGATGCAGCATGATCGTGCCATCGGCGCGGATGCCCGCCTTGATGGTGGAGGGGTTGGGCAGGGAGGTGTTGCCACAACCGTACCAGCCCGCCGCAATGCCAACACCGCGTTTCAGAGTGGTATTGGCCGCGTTGAATGCCGCCGCCGCGCCGCGTTCCTTGGCCCAGGCAGGGCGCAAAGCCTCTAGACAGGCGCGAATGCCGACCCCTTGGGAAAACACCTGTCCGCAGACCGTGGGTGCGTTGTTTTCCAATGCGTTGAGGATGCGGAACTCCAGCGGATCGAGGCCAAGCCTGTCTGCCAGCACGTCAAACAGGCTTTCTTGTGCAATCGCGGCCTGAGGCACGCCAAAGCCGCGAAAGGCACCCGAAGGCGGGTTGTTGGTATGGATGCCTTTGGATTCGGCGCGGTAGTTGGGGATGCTGTAGGGGCCGGAAGCATGCACCGGTACCCGGTTGGCCACGGTCGGCCCCCAACTGGCATAGGCGCCGGTGTCAAATTCGCCATAGAAGTCATAGCCGGTGATCTTGCCGGTGCGGTCCGCGCCGATGCTCAGGCGGATGTCGGAAGGGTGGCGCTTGGTGGTGCTTTGCATCGATTCACTGCGCGAATAGGTCAGGCGCACGGGTTTGCCGGTCTTGATCGCGGCCATCGCCAGATAGGGCTGCACGGAAATGTCCAGCTTGGAGCCAAAGCCGCCGCCCACGCCGGTTGGCACAATGCGGATGCGGCTGCGATCCCAGCCAAGGATGATCTCAAGCGCCTCAAGATCCATGACGGGGGCCTGGGTGCAGGCGTAGACCTCGACACGGTCCCCATCCATACGGGCAAAGCCGGCTTCAGGCTCAATATAAGCATGTTCCACAAAACCGCTTTGGTAGTGGCCTGACACGGTGACATCCGCAGAGGCCAGCGCGGATTTGGCATCGCCGCAAGCGACAAAGCCGCCGCACATCACGTTCATGCCCCGGCCTTTGTGCAGCTCTGCGGCTTGATCCGTTTGGGCGCTGTGAATGTCGGTGCTGGCGAGGCGTTCCTCCCATGTCAGGGGGAAAGTGGCGGGATCGAAGTTGCGGATCATCTCCGGCGTTCCGATCACGGCGCCGACGGCTTCACCCCGAAAGCGGGTTTCGCCCTCGGCAAAGACGGGTTGATCCATGAACTGCGGAATGACGCCAAACACGTTGCGGCCTGTGATATCAGCAGCGGTCAGCACGGCCTCAACGCCAGCGGTGTTGGCAACAAATCCCTCCAGATCGCCAAAAGTGAAACCGGCGCGGGGGAAGGGCGAACGGATCACCAAAATCTCAAGCGTGCCGGACGGCGCGATATCGTCGCCGAAGGCCTCGCGCCCTGCGACTTTGTCCGCGCCATCGAGGCGGCGGATTGCATCGCCTGCATGACCGAGTGCATCGCGGGTGAGGGCAGGGGCGCCCATCACGGCGTCGATGATCTTGCGATATCCGGTGCAGCGGCACAGCACCCCGCCAAGCGCATCCTGCACCTGCGTTTCTGTCGGCTGCGGATTGGCCCGCAGCATCGCCACGGCTGAGGCCATCATCCCCGGTGTGCAGATCCCGCATTGCGCCGCGCCGTGGTTTTGAAAGCTCTCGCCCAGGGCATGGGCAATCGGATCATTGGCATGCAGGCCGGCGGGGGTTTCCACCGCGCGTCCCGCGGCCTGTTGCGCGGGCATCAAACAGGCGCAGACGGGGGCGCCGTCCACCAACACGGTGCAGGCGCCGCAATCGCCCGCGTTGCAGCCGATTTTCACATCCCGCGCACCAAGCTGTTCGCGCAGCATCTCTGACAGGCGTTGACCGGGGGCGGGATGGCATTGGGCGTGCTGCCCGTTGAGGGTAAAGGTCGTGGCGGAAAGGTCGGTGGGTTTGTTCATCACGCGGCCGCCTCTGCAATCGCACGGCGGATCTGCTCGGCCACCACATCAAGCCGGTAATCGGCGCTGCCGCGCACGTCGTCGATGGGGGAGAGGGGGGCAAGGTGGTCAGCTTCGACAGCGGCCTGATGCACGGCTTTCCCGATCAGCGCCTGTTCCAAGGCGGGCAGTCGCTGGGCCACGGGGGAACAGGCCCCAACGGCGATGCGGGCTTCGGTGATCCGGCCATTGGTGTCGAAGCAGATCAGGCAGGCGGTCATGGTGATGGAGATGACCAGATACCGGCGGCTGCCCAGCTTTTCAAAAGATGAGGTGGCGTTCTGCGGTGGCTCCGGCACAAGGACGGCAGTGAGCAATTCGTCCGGGGCCAATGCGGTCTGGCGCACGCCGGTGATGAACTGTGCCAGGGGCAGAACACGCGCCCCATTGGCGGCGCTGGTCAGTTCGACCTGCGCATCAAGGGTCAACAGCGGCGGAACGCCATCCGCTGCAGGAGAGGCATTGCAAAGGTTTCCGGCAATCGTTCCGGCGTTCTGGATCTGGATGCTGCCGACCTCGGCTGCGGCGGATTTGAGCCCGTCGAAGGCCGGGGGCAGATCGGCGTTGAGGATTTCCGTCCATGTGGTGGCCGCGCCAAACCGGTAGCCTGCGCCTGTGCGGCTGATGCCGGACAGCCCGGCAATGCGGGTCACATCAAGAAAGAACGCTGGCCGCTGCCCCTGCCGCGCGGAGGGATAGACATCGGTGCCGCCCGCGACGACCTTACCGCCCTGACGGGTGAGGGTCTCAAGGGCCGAGGCCAGATCTGTCGGATTGTGATAGCTCACCATGGCTCCCGTTGCATTATTGTTTGTATGCAAATGATATGAAGGCGCCCCGGTTTTTGTCAACCGGATTCGGGGCGCTTTGGCTCAGGGAAAGGTAAAGGCAAACTGCGCCGCGACGGGCACCCCATCCGCCAGATAGGGGCGGTGGTCATGGCTATTGAGCGCGACGCGCAGGTCGTAGCTGCCCGGGCTGAGTGCGCCGATGTCAAAGCGGGTGTCGTAAAGCCGCCCGAGTTTCAGACCGTTGAGATAGATATGCGCATGACCCTCGCCCGGCACATGGGGTGTGCCGTCCTCTACCCTCACAAAGGCAAAATTTTCGGTGCTCAGGCGCATTTCAAACCCATCGGCATCGACCTGCGCCGGTGGAATCAGGGTCAGGGTCGGGGCAGGGGAGGTGCTGACGCCTGCGCCGCTGTGATCCATCGTGGTGCTGCCGGCGTGGATCACCCGTGTTGAGACCTGCTGCCCGTTTGCAAAGGACAGGGTGAGGGGGATAAAGCCGCCCTGGGTAAAGTCATCCCCGCCGCCGCGCAGCATCAGATGGGCGCCGTCCATGGCCAGCGATGCCTTGCCGCCGCCCGGCACGACCAGCGCCGCGCCATCATGGCCGGGGTTCATCACCATCAACATCTGTGCCTGAGGCGAGGAAGCGCCCAAAAATGTGCTGGCCGCGCCGTCATTGACCATGTCGAGTGTGACCATGAACATGTCATTGCGCCCCTCAACCGGCACGGCTTTGGCGTTCTCGATCGTGATGGAAGGGCGGCTGGCGCTCATGCCCCAAAAAAGGGCAAGAGCACAGGCCCCGAGGATGACAATAGCGGCAATACGTCTGATCAAATCACTTGCTCCCTGACGGATAGTCGGTTGTATCTAACCACATGAAACGCCGCCCGTTACCCCCCTTTTTTGCCGCCGCTCTGATCGCGCTTTGGCCCGCGCCGCTTTGGGCGCATGCGTCAGAGCAGGGGTTTGTGCTGTTGCTGCCGACCGGTGCCTATACCGTCGCAGGCACATTGGCGGTGGTGTTTTCGCTGGTTCTGGTGACGGTGCTGTCGCCCCATGTGCTGGCGGTTTTGTTTCGGGCGCGGCGGCTCAGTTTTTCGCTGAATTGGCCTGCGGGGCAGATGGCAATCTCCATCCTTGGCACCGTGGTTTTTCTGGCTTTGGTCTACATCGGTCTACAAGGGCCGACCGATCCGCAGAACAATCTGCTGCCGCTGACACTTTGGACGGTGTGGTGGGTTGGCCTGTTTGTGGTGCAGGGTTTGGTGGCGGATGTCTGGCGCTGGATCAATCCGTGGACGGGGGTGCATCAACTGCTTGCCGGAGGCAGTGCGCCGCTGTTGCGCCTGCCGGAACGCTGGGGCGCTTGGCCGGCGGTTGCGGTGTTTTTGATGTTTCAGGGGTTTATCCTCGCCGATGTTGCACCGAACGATCCGGACCGTCTTGCGCTGTTTGCGCTGGGATATTGGGTGTTCACACTGGCGGGGATGATCCTCTGCGGGTCAGAGCGGTGGCTGGCGCAGGTGGAATGTTTCACGGTGCTGTTTGCCCTGATTGGCCGGTTGCGTCCGGTTCAGGCTGGCGGGCAGGGGCGCTATGGTTTTGCCGGATGGCGCGCGGTGGCGGAGGCGCCGCTGCATCCAAGCCATGCGGTGTTCTGTCTGGTCATCCTCGCCTCGGGCAGCTTTGACGGGCTGCATGAAACCTTTTGGTGGCTTGGCCAGATCGGGATCAACCCGTTGGCCTTTCCGGGGCGGTCTGCGGTGGTGATGCCGACGCTGGTCGGGCTTTATGCCGCCAACGCGGCGCTGATCACGGTTTTTGCGCTGGCGGTCTGGGTCGGGCTTGTGGCGGTGCGCCGTTGGGGCGGGGGGCAAGCGCCCGGTTTTGGAGTGGCCTTCAACAGCTTTGCCATCGCGATCCTGCCGATCGCGCTTGGCTATCATTTCGCCCATTATTTCGTGACCTTTCTGGTGCAGATCCAATATGTCGCGGCCACCCTTGCGGACCCTTTGGCGCGGGGGTGGAATCTGTTTGGGCTGGGCGCGGTGCGGGTCACGACAGGGTTTCTCAACACGCAAGACACGGTCCGGGTAATCTGGATCACGCAGGCGGCAGCGGTGGTGGCCTCGCATATCCTGTCGGTGTTGATGACTCATCACCTGGCTGCCGGATTTGTGCAGAAAAACAGGGATTTGATTGCGCTTCAGATCGGACTGAGCCTGCTGATGATTGCCTATACGATCTTTGGTCTGTGGTTGTTGGCCAGCCCCAGAGGCGTATAGTGATTTCAGAAAGTTCTAGACATTTCGTTTGTATACACACAAACTTCAACGATGAAGCACTGACAAAAGTGCCATCACAGCATGGGAGAATTTTATGTCGGACGGGAATTTCAAGTCTTCGAAGTTAAGCCGCAGGTCCACTTTGTTGGGCCTTGGTGCCAGCGCGGGCGCATTGGCCACGGCGGGCGCATTGCCGGGCACATTGGGCTTTGCCCAGGCGCAAAGTTCCGCGCCGATTAAAATTGGGTTTCAGAAACATGCCACGGGCATCGGCGCGGCCTATGGGCGTTGGTATGGCGCAACCACGGATGCGGCGGTCAAGCGGATCAACGACAATGGCGGCATCAATGGCCGTCCGGTAGAGATCGTGGTTGAGGATGATGGCACCGACCCCAAACGCGGCGCAGAGGTGCTTGAGAAATTTGCGACGCAGCATGAGTGCGACATCGCCTTTGGCACGCTGTTCAGCCATGTGGTGATCGGATCGGCCCCGCGTGCGGGCGAGTTGAAGCTGCCCTATTTCGTGGTGTCCGAAGGCCATCACGTCGCCAGTGGTATGCTGAACCGCTATACCCTGCAGCCCGGCATCACCGATGTAAAAAGCCAGGTGCAGTCGATGGCACCTTTTGTGGCTGGCAACCTCGGCAAGAAGGTCACGATGATCTTCCCTGACTTTGCCTTTGGCCATGATCACCGCGATTTCTTTTCCGCCGCGATTGAGGCGCAGGGCGGTGAGGTGGTCGCCAAGATCGCGATCCCGCCGACCGAGACATCTTTTACCCGTTATTTCCCGTCGATCCCGCGTGAGACCGAGGTGATCTATCATGTGATGGTTGGCCCTGCGGTTCTGACCTTTGTGAAGGAACTGGGCGAATTCTTTGGCCCAAGCCGGCCCGAGATCTTTGGCTTTATCGACAGCCTTGAGGCGGTCAACATCAACAGCCCCGGATTGGAGTTTCTCGAAGGGACATACTTCTGGGAGGGGATGCCGCGCCACGCGCAGGCCGATCAGACCTCGCATGACAAGGCGTATCGCGCTGCGGTGGGTGTCGATGACCGGGGCGCGTCGCTTTCGGATGGCAAGGACGTGTCGACCTTTGCCCATATGTTTGGCTGTTGGGAAACGCTCAACATCATCAAGGCGGGCATGGAAGCGTCCGATTATCAGGGACCGGCGGACCGGGCCAAGCTGATCGAGGCGGTTGAGGCCATGACAGACATGCCGGAAAGTGATGACCATCCGCAGGGGCCGAAGCAGTTCAACGGCAAGACCCATCAGGTCTTTGGTCAGCAGTACATTTCCAAGGTCACAGATGGCAAACTCGTGCGGGCGCATACCGCGTCGATCGAGGATGGCATGTATGAAGATGAGGTCGATTACACCGCGCAGTCCTTCTAAGCGGTTCAACCCTTTTCAAAACAGGCAAGATACCTATGGAATTTGGTCCTCACCTGATGCTCGCCTCCCTTGAGGGGGCGGTCATCGCGGCGATCCTGTCATTGACGGCGATGGGGCTGAGCATCGTGTTCGGCGTGATGCGTGTGGTCAACGTGGCGCATGGCGAGTTTTTCATGCTGGGCGCGGTCTTGGCGTGGTACGTGACATCGGCGCTTGGCGGTCATCCGGCGCTGGGGTTTGTTGCGGCGCTTTTGATTGTGCCGGTTCTGGTGGCAGCGATTGCAGCGACGGCGGACCGGTTGATCCTCAAGCGGATCGATTATGATGCGGACCGGACCATCGTCGGCACCATCGGTATCTTGTATATCATCCAGCAAACCACGCTGATGACATTTGGCCCGGACGCCCGCCCGGTGGAGGCGCCTTTCAACACGCGCCTGTCTCTGCCTTGGTTCGAATTTGGCGAGAATGGTTTTGCGATGTTCTGGCCCTGGGGGCTGAGCACCACCAGCTACAAGCTGTTTGTGATTGCGGCGGCGGTGGTGATCCTGCTGGGTCTGTGGATGGTGATCACCCGCACCAAGATTGGTCTGGTGATGCGCGCCACCCAGCAAGACAGCGAAATGGCTCAGGCCTTTGGCGTTCCGGTGGGCACGGTCTATTCGCTGGTGTTTGGTCTGGGCGCGGGGCTGGCCGCATTGGGCGCGGTTCTGGTCGTGCCAATCCAGCAGGCGCATTACCTGATGGGGCATGATCCGCTGCTTCTGTCGTTTATCGTGGTGATCATTGGCGGGCTGGGCAGCCTGCCGGGCACCATTGTTGCCGCGATCCTGATCGGGATGAGCGATGGCATCATCTCGGTGTTCTTTTCTCCGACCATTGCCAAGATCATTGCAACACTTCTGGTGGCGATGGTGCTGGTGTTCCGCCCGCAAGGCCTGCTGGGGAAGACCGCGCCATGACATCATCGCGTAAATCGACCTTGCTGCACTTTGGAGTGCTGGCCCTTCTGGTGGTGCTGTTCTTTGTCCTGCCGCCCTATCATGCGGGCAACCTGTCGCGGATCATGGTGCTGGCGATCTATGCGATGGGGTATAACCTTTTGTTCGGTTACACCGGTTTGCTGAGCCTTGGGCACGCAATGTTCTTTGCGGCGGGCATGTATGGCTTTGGTCTGACGCTGAACCTTGGCGGATGGCCGGTGCCGCTTGCCTTTGTGGCGGGGGTTATCTGCGCCGGGGCGCTGGCGCTGGTGATCGGGTTGCTGGCGCTGCGCACGGCGGGTGTGGCCTTTATGATTGTGACGCTGATGTTTGCGCAAACCGGTTATCTGGTTGTTCTTTATTTCGGCACCTATACGCGCGGCGACGAAGGTTTTGTGATCCAGCAGGCGCAGCGGATGTTGGGCGGGATCGACCTGACCAGCGAGACCGGGCGTTACGTGACCGCGCTGATCCTGTTTGCCATCTGTTTTCTGGGGCTGGCGCGGCTGGTGCAGACCCCCTTTGGCCGCACGTTGGTGGCGATCCGCGAGAACGAGGAACGCACGCGGATGCTGGGCTATGACGCGGGCAGTCACAAATTGCGGGCGCTGATCCTTTCAGGGGCGGTGTCCGGTGTGGCAGGGGCGGCCTATGCTTTGCTCTTCGGCTATGTCGGGGCGACCTTTGCCACCGTGCAATATTCGATCTTTCCGCTGCTTTGGGTCTTGCTGGGCGGGGCGGGCACAACAATCGGGCCGCTGATTGGGGTCTTTTTCATGTTCTATCTGATCGACACCTCCAGCACCTACACCAACGCCTATATGCTGATCGCGGGTGTGGTACTGGTGCTGCTGACGGTGTTCGCGCCGCAGGGTCTGGCGGGTGAATTGCGCAAGAGGGTTTTCAAATGGCTGCCGTGAGCATTCTGGAAACCCGCGGCCTGACCAAGGCCTATGGCGGGGTGCTGGCCAACTCAGATGTGAATTTCAAACTGGCCAAGGGCAAGGTGACCGCGTTGATCGGGCCCAATGGCGCGGGCAAATCCACCTTTGTCGGCATGGTCAGCGGCCGGACAGAGGCGACCAGCGGTCAGGTGTTTTTTGAAGGCAAAGACATCAGCCATCTGCCCGCGCACAAACGGATGCAGCTGGGGCTGGCCTATACATTCCAGATCACCTCGATCTTTCCGGGGCTGAGCGTGCATGAAAACGTGGCCTTGGCCGCGCGGCGCAAACTGGGCAAAGACCGCAAGGCCTTGGAGGCCAAGGTGCAGGCGGTGCTGACCCGCGTTGGCATAGCGGACCGGGCCGACCAGATCGCCGGTGATCTCAGCTATGGCCACCAGCGCATTCTTGAGATTGCCATGGGGCTGGCGCAAGACCCGCATGTGTTCATTCTGGACGAGCCGACACAGGGTCTGGCGGACAGCGAGGTGGATGATTTTATCAAGCTGGTGCGCTCGCTGGCCGGAGAAACCACAATTCTGCTGATTGAGCACAACATGAAGGTGGTCATGGAAACCGCGGATTTCATCACCGTTCTGGATCAAGGCATGGTGCTGGCCGAAGGCACACCCGCCGAGATCCACGCCAATGCCGATGTGCAGGCCGCCTATCTGGGGAGCACGCCGCATGCTTGAGGTCAACAACATCCATGTGGCCTATGGGCAGGTGAAAACCCTTTACGGCGTGTCCCTGTCGGCGCAGCCTTCGCAGATCCTGTGTCTTCTGGGGCGCAACGGGGCGGGCAAAACCACGATCATGAAATCCATCATGGGCCTGCTGCCCGTGTCCGAAGGCAGCGTGACGCTTGAGGGCGAAGACCTGACCAATATGCCCGCGCATCTGATCCCGCGCCGGGGCATCGGGTATATCCCGCAGGGCAGGCGGCTGTTCCCAGAATTGACAGTGGCGGAGAACATCGAGATCGGATTGATGACCCGCAAAAAGGGGCCGGACACCCGCGATTGGGTTCTGGATCTGTTTCCGCGTCTGCGCGAACGGTTGGGGCAGGCGGCGGGCACGCTGTCGGGTGGAGAACAGCAAATGCTGGCGACTGCCCGTGCGCTGTGCCTGCGGCCAAAGGTTTTGCTGCTGGATGAGCCGACCGAGGGTTTGCAGCCCTCGATGATTGAACAGATCCGGCAGGTGATCGTGCGGATGAAGGCCGAAGGCTTTGCCATCGTTCTGGTGGAACAGAGGGTCGATGCGGTGCTGTCGATTGCGGACAAGGTGGCCTTTATCGAGAATGGCCGCGACGTGGAAACCACCAGTGCCGCCGATCTGGAGCAGAACCCGGAAAAGCTGACCCGGTATCTGGGCGTCTGAGCTTGGGGGTCAGCCCTTAATCAGCGCGCTTCTTGCGGCGGGTGCCATAGGGCGTTTCGCCGAACCGCGCCCGGAAATGCCGCGAGAACACTGCGTCGGAGTTGAACCCGCTGGCCATCGCCACTTGCATCACGCTCAAATCCGTTTCCATCAGCAAGGCCCGCGCCCGGTCCAGCCGGATATTGCGGTAGGTCGCGGCGGGAGATTCCCCCAGCAGGGTCTTGAACTGCCGTTCGATTTGCCGGCGCGAGACATGGGCGCGCTCGGCCAGTTCCTCAAGCGAAAGGGGATGTTCGATGTTTTGGTACATCGCTCGCATCACCTCCAGCACTTTGGGATTGCGCGACGAGATCGCCTTGGCAATCGACGATCGCTGTTCACGGGCAGGGGCCAGATCGGCGGTGTTGAGGCACATGTCAGAGACAGCAATGGCAAAGTCCTCGCCATAATCCTGAGCAATCAGCGAGATCATCATTTCGGTCGAAGCCGCGCCGCCGCCGCAGGTCAGCACCCCGCCATCGGTTTCAAAGCGGCGCAGGGTTGGTGTCAGATCGGGAAAGGCTTCGGCAAATCCGGGCTGGTTTTCCCAATGCAGGGTGAATTGACGGTCCTTCAGCAATCCGGCCCGCGCGAGGGTTGCGGCGCCCGTGCAAATGCCGCCCACCGCACCGCCAAACCGCGCATGACGGCGCAGGGCAGACAGAACCGCATCACTGGCGACCTCTGGCCCACGATTGCCGGAACAGACAAACAGGTGCAGATCCTCATCAAGATCGGGCAGTGGCGCATGCACGCCCACATCCACGCCGGAGGACGACACAACAGGCTGGCCATCTTCGGACATAACCACCCAGCCATAGAGCGGCTTTTGCGACAGTTGATTGGCAATGCGCAGCGGATCAAGCGCGGCGCTAAAGGCCAGCAGGGTAAATTCGGGCAGAAGTAGAAAGCCGAACCAGCGGGTCGGCTGCACATGCCGCACCGGATAGGTGAACGCACCAGCGGGCACCAGATCACGCCGATGCTGGCGCAGAGGGGCGGAAGCGGCCATCACATGCTCTCCTAGATGTCTCGACGTCAGCTACCGCAGATCATCCCAAACGCAAACAATTTTTGCGCCGCTATTCCAAACCCGATGCGCCTTCCTTGCTCTGATCGCGGTCTGCCTGAAGCTCTGCCGCATCTGCGGCAAAGGCGGCGGTTTCAGGAGTGGAGACCCGCGCCAGAGGTGACGCCTGAAACATGCCTTTGTCCTTATGCGCCACAGCGGCCCGTGTCCGCAAACGCAGCAGGGCAAAAAGGATCAAACAGATATGCGCAGTGGCCGTCACCGCAAACAGGCTGGACGCGCCAAAGCTGGTCATCGCCAGACCCGCCAGCGTTGGCCCCGCAATGGACCCGATGCCATAGACCAACAGCAAGCCGCCACTGACCTGAATAAACGTGCCGGGGGCGGCATGGTCATTGGCGTGGGCCACGATGATCGGATACATCGCATAGACCGTGGCGCCAAACAGCGCGGCAAGCACCCGCACGCTGGCCGGATCGGTAAAACCGCCAAACATGAACAGCAGATCCGCCAGCAGGGCCAGGGCCGCAATCACCACAAGGATGATGCGTCGGTCAAAGCGGTCCGAGGCGAACCCGACAGGGATTTGCGCCGCCGCGCCCGCAAGGATCGGCACAGAGGCAAAAAGCGCAACATCACTCAGGGTCAGGCCAATCCGTGCGGCATAGACGGCTGCCAGCGTGCCAAAGGAGGCATTGGATATGCCCACCATCAGAACCGCAAAAAAGGCGATGGGCGAATTGTTCCAGAGCCCGCGCAGGTTCAACGACACGCTGGTCAATGGTTTGGGGGTCGATGTCGCAAAGATCGCGGTGGGCAAAAGCGCCAGGCAATAGACCATCGCAGCAACCACAAAGAACAGATATCCGCGGGCATCCCCAAGGGTCAGCACCATCTGGCCCGCGGTTGTCGCGGCCAGGTTTACCATGGTGTAGATGCCGAACACCCGCCCGCGCGAGGCCGCATCGGCCCGCTCATTCAGCCAGCTTTCGACGATCATCGCGGCCCCGGCAAAGCAAAAGCCAGAGAGCGCCCGCACCGGTATCCAGACCATCGGCGAGATCAAAATCAAAGACAGCAGGACAGCTATCGCGGCCAGCGCACACATCGCGCCAAAGGCCCGAATGTGCCCAACCCGCGCCACCAGCGCCGGTGTGCGCAAACAGCCCGCCACATATCCAATGGCCCAACCGGTGCCGAGCAAGCCCAGCGAAGCAGCGGAAAAACCTTCCGCCTCTCCGCGGATCGGCAAGATGAGACCGTTCAACCCGCCTGCGAACAGCAGAAAAGCGGATCCCAGCAAAAGCGCCGACAGTGGCAGTAGGCTTCTTACCATGTGGAAATCCACCGGAGGGCTTTTGGAACATATTGCTCGGGCATCAATGCTGGGCCTTTTCTGGCTTTGTCTCTTTTAACATAATCATACTTATCAGGAGTGATGTCCAATGGGGGTGGATTCACAAACGAAGTGCAAATCCTCAAACCCGTCAATTGGCCATATCCGCGATTTCAGGGCCATCCCGGACCATAGACCAAAGCGCCTCTGCGTGTTTGGGTTGGGTGCCGGTGAGCCGTGTCAGCGTAATGTCGAGGGTGAAGCCCGGCAAGGTGTCTGTGAGAAGGGTCAGTTCACCCGCCGCCAGTTCATCACCGATCAACGATTGGGGCACCCAGCCAATCCCGAGACCGCGTTTGACAAATTCAACAACCGCAAGGCCAAGGCCGGTCTCTGCAATGCTCACGAATGCAAACTCCGGGTCGGCCTGAAACTGGATCATCTTGCGCTGGACCTCGCCAAGAAAGACGCTGGTTGGATAGCTGATGATCGGCACGCGTCTGGCCGCAAGATCATCAACAAGTTCCGGATTTTGCACCAGATTGGCCACGGGCACAAACATCTCTTGCCCGAGCAAGATGCGATCGCTGAATTCCGGGTCAAATCCCGACACTTCATCCTTGGCCTCGTATGTCAGGGCAAACTGTGCTTCCCGTTTGACCAAACTCAGCAGGCAATCGCTTTTGGTGCCGGATTTGACCCGCACGTTCACGGCCTGATCACGGGACACAAAGGCCACAAGTGTTGGTGCCCAGGACGCAGTTAATGTGTGCTGACAAACCAAGGTGATACGGTGATGCAGGGCATCCTGTGGGTCAGATAGTCTGCGGCTGACAGTTTTGAGGGCTGCCACCGCGTCGCGCATTTCCGGCACGCAGTCCAAGGCATGCGGCTGCAGGACAATGGGTTTTCGGCTCCGGTCAAACAGCTCGCACCCCAGCGCGGTTTCGATTGACCTGATGCGCCGGGTGAATGCGGACGGCGTCAAGAACCGGGTTTCAGCGGCGGCGTTAAACGATCCGCTGTCCAGGACGGACAGGATATCTTCAAGCCATTCAAGCCGCATGGACACCTCGATAAGTTGCATATTTTGCAAGTTAATACGGATATTTCGAACTTGAGGTCAAGGTCGCTGGGCGTAGACATGACAATAACGCAATTAGGAGTTTCCCATGCATCTCGCCCGTTATCCTCGCCGGTTCATCGCACATTTGCCCACCCCTCTGGAAAAACTGGATCGGCTTTCGGCCGAATTGGGCGGGCCTGAGATTTGGATCAAACGGGACGATTGCACGGGGTTGTCCACGGGCGGCAACAAAACCCGCAAGTTGGAGTTCCTGATGGCCGAGGCCGAGTTGGCAGGCGCGGATGTGGTGATGACCCAAGGCGCGACCCAGTCAAACCACGCCCGTCAAACCGCAGCATTTGCCGCCAAGCTGGGTATGGCCTGTCATATCCTGCTCGAAGACCGGACCGGTTCCAATGATGCCAACTACAACCACAACGGCAACGTCTTGCTGGACCATCTGCATGGGGCGACCACGCAGAAATTTACCGGCGGTCTGGACATGAATGCAGAGATGGAAAAGGTCGCGGACCAGATGCGTGCGGATGGCCGCAAGGTCTATACCATTCCCGGCGGCGGTTCGAATCCGACCGGGGCGCTTGGCTATGTCAATTGCGCGTTCGAGATGCTGAACCAGTTTAACGAGCGCGGTCTCAAGGTCGATCACATCGTCCATGCCACCGGCAGCGCCGGCACGCAGGCGGGTTTGATCACCGGTCTGAAAGCGATGAATGCGCAGATCCCACTGCTCGGTATCGGTGTGCGCGCACCCAAGGCCAAACAGGAAGAGAACGTCTATAATCTGGCCTGCGCCACAGCCGACAAACTGGGTTGTTCCGGCGTGGTTGCCCGTGAGGATGTTGTGGCGAACACCGATTATGTCGGCGCGGGCTATGGCATTCCGACGGAATCGGGGATGGAGGCCATTCGCATGTTTGCCGAACTGGAATCCATCCTGCTTGATCCGGTCTATTCGGCCAAGGGCGCGGCGGGTTTTGTGGATCTGATCCGCAAGGGCCACTTCAAAAAGGGCGAGCGGGTGGTCTTCCTCCACACAGGCGGATCTGTGGCTTTGTTTGGCTATGATGCGGCGTTCGACTTCCAGAACCGCTGGACCTCGGCGGCCTGAGATGCCGCGACTGATCTGCGGATCGTCCACACAGCAAGACGCCCATCCGGCAAAGTCGGATGGGCTTGCGCTTGCTATGTTCGCCCTGAACGCATCGGGTGTTGCGCGCCCGCCTTTTGGTGTCTTCAACGTGGTGGCCTCCGCATGACACTGCCGACGATTGGCATATTGGGTGGTATGGGGCCGGAGGCGACGATCCTGCTCCAGCAACGTTTGATCGCGGCCGTTGCGGCGCAGGATGATGCGGATCACATCCCATTGCTTGTGGACATGAACCCACAAGTGCCGTCCCGCCTAGCGTGGTTGCTTGATCATACCGGAACGGACCCCAGCCCTGTCCTCGCGGGGATGGCGCGGCGATTGCAACGGGCGGGTGCGGCCGCGCTGGCGATGCCTTGCAACACCGCGCACCATTTTGCCCCGCAGATTGCCGCCGCGGTCGATATACCTCTGATGCATATGCCGCAACTGGCCGCCAAGCAGATCGCAGGGCAGCATGGCAGCGGCACGAAGGTCGGTATTCTGGCTTCCCCGGCGACGCAGAAAATCAACCTCTTTCATGACGTATTGCACAGCCGCAACTGCGACGCGGTTTATCCTGCAGATCAATCCGGGCTGCTGGAGGCGATCCGCAGGATCAAGGCACAAGGCCCCTGCCCCATGAGCGCCGCCGCCCTGCAAGACGGCGCCGAGGCGCTGGTGGATGATGGATGTGAATGCCTGATTATTGGTTGCTCCGAATTCTCGATCATCGCTGATAGGCTGCGAGCGCCGGTGCCGGTAATCGACACGCTGGATGTGCTTGTGGATCACATCGTGGCTTTTGCGGGGGCAACAAGACGGATGGACCAGCCGCAACTTGCCGAAGAACAGTTTATCCTTTGAAAAACGATCCGCGTGGCCAATATGGGGCGCGTCACAAGGACAAACCACACACTTTCTGATCTGGCCACCGTTCGGATGTAACCAGTACAGATTTGCCAATAATTGCCAAAAACTAACACTGTTCGGAGGCAACAATCCTTTTCTTTAACCAAGTGTTAATCAGAATATTCTTTGCATGATCAAGGATCTGTGGGATTGTTTCCAAAAATAAGAAAATCTTATTGGGCAGTGACATGGCAATTTCTTACGCAGCGGCGCGCAATGCGCCTCTGTTGGAGTTCGAAGACGAAAGACTGTTGATCCGTGATTGGCAGCAGGCAAAGGACCGTTGCGCCCTTGAGGCGTTGATGTTGTCCCATGCCCGTATCGTGTTTTTCTGGGCTCGCAAACTTAGCCCCGACAAGACCGAGCAAGAAGAGTTGGTGTCCGAAGGATTGTTAGGTTTGATCCGTGCGGCTGACATGTTTGACCTAGCGCGGGAGGTGCGCTTTTCCACCTATGCGCGTTGGTGGGTCAAAAACTCTGTGCTGACCGCGCTCGCCCGTTTGCGGTCGGTCGTCGAAACCCCGGTCAGCGCAAAGGGTGATACCCCGCCGATCGCAAAACAATCATTGGATGACGACACCGTTTACAATTTTCTTGTGTGTGATGAGCCAACACCAGAAGAAATGGTCATCCGCAACTCCTCGCTTGATCTGATGCGGCAAAGGATCAGCGAAGCGATGAGCGGCCTTGATGAGATTGACCGCGAGGTCGTGGTGTCGCGATCCCTCAAACAGCCGCCAGACAGCATCGGCGATCTGGCAGACCGGTTAAGCATGAGCACCAGCAAGCTGCGCCAATTGGAGCGGCGGGCCATGTCGCGCCTGAAGAATGAACTGATGTCGCGCGGCGTCCTGACAAGCAGGGCGCAATGAGATGTTGAATCTGGTTTTCCCAAACACTTCGACGACCAAAGGCACAGGATCTCCTTTGGCCAACGCCGGGGCGACAACCCTGCCAGCAGGATTTGGCGTGATGGTCAAAACGGCGACGGGCACCGCAACTGTTGATGCTGCTGCCTTGGTCACCGGTGCGATTGCGGCGCCCTCCCAGACAGGGCAGGCGGTTGCGTCTCTGTCCATGCCTTTTCTTGGTGCGGCGGTGCAAACCGCAGAAACATTGATCCCCGAAGGCGCCCTTGTACCAGATCCACAAGCGCCCGAGACAGGTGTTGCCGTACCTGCCCCGGTGGTGGCCGGGATCGCTCCACAGCAGATTTTGCCGGACCTTGGAACCGAAGCAGGGCAAGTTTCGGCGCAGATCATGCCGGGTGCCGCGCACACCATTGAGACTGGAGAAACCACTAAAGCGGCTGTTCAGCCAATTGTTCTTGCGTCGGTGCCGCCAGCCGTTGCGGGTGAGATGCAGACCCAAACAACGATTGATACGATTGTGCCGCCAAGCGCAAAGATCACTCCGCCTGCAGGCGCTGTTCCGGTTCTGACACAAAGTCCGGTTGGGCCATCACCCCTGCCGACCACCGGCAAGGCTGAAACCTCTGCTGCAACCGGGATCCAGCACGTGCCAACCGCTCCGGGCCCTGCGCAACCTTCGGTGCAGGTGACAGCAACGGTCGAAAATGCGCCGCAGTCAAGCGCCAACCTGAATTTGGCCACCACCACCACGGCGCCTGACGTTTCGGTGACGGCGGAACCGGCGGCCCCAAAAGGTGAGACCCCCAAAATCGCCGTGCCCCCGCAAGCCGCTGTTCCGATGAAACAAGCGGTGAGCCAGGGTCAACCGGTTGTAAATGTAACCGATGACACAGCCAGCGAAACGCAGTTGGGGCACGCTCGGCAAATTGCGACGCAAGCCGTTGTCTCTACGGCGTCCGAGAGAACTAATTTTTCTGTTGAAAAACAGCCTACTACGGCGACGGCACAACTGCAGGTCAAACCAGTTGGGACATCTGTTCCAACTCAGATAACTCCGTTGGAGAATGGATCCAAACAGGTGCCAACATCGGTGCCTCTGCCGGTGCAGGCCACGGGCGTAGCCAAGGCTGCGCAAGTGGTGAAAGCCGCATCTGCAGCGCCGGCGAATTCTGCGGCTAATGCGCCGGTTGTCTCCAATACCGTGCAACCAAACGTGCCCGCCGCTGCCAATCCGGTCCTGTCCGAACAAGCGCTATCGGTTGAAACCGAGGCCAAACAGCCTGCGCCGGTAAACGCGCCTGCGATCGCCGCAAAACCTGAAGGGTTGGGCATACCAGCCACCCCCGCGCCGAAATCGGTTGCGGTTGCAGTCCCTGCCGGCGTCGTCGCGCCAACCACCAATGAGCAAGCCCAATCCGTGACGCCAACCGCAGTGGCGGAGAAAGCGACCGGCACGCCAACTGCGCCTGCCCAAATCTCTACGATCCAAGCGGTCACGGCACAGCGAAATTTGGTCAGGCCAGCCCAGGCAACGAACCAGACCAGCAAACCCGCGGTAGCGAAGCCGGAAACCGTTCAGCCGCAGGCACCGACCCGCGCGGAAACCCAGCAATCCGTTTTTGAAGCGCCGACAGGGCAGCAACCTGTGGTGCAGGCAAAAACCGAAACCGCCCTAACCCCGGTCGCGGGGCCAATTGGCGCGGTGTTTGAACCCATCGATCCGACCCTCGCGCCGCGCTCCGATGGCGCGCCTGTGCAAGGATTTGATCCTGCAAGTGCGGCCAAAATTGCAGCCCCTCAGGAGGCTGCGCCAAAGGCGCCACCAAAACCGTTTGCAGAGGCGCTGATCTCGCAGGTGAAATCCGTGGAGGTCAGTGAAGGGCGCACTTCGGTCAGCCTGCACCCGCGCGGGCTTGGCAATATCGAGATCGAGGTTGTGACGGAGAAAGATGCCGCATCCAAAGTTGTGGTGCGCGTTGAAAACCCCGCAGTGTTGCAAAGCCTGAGAGATGAACGCGATCTGTTGGCGCAGGCCATCGGGCTGTCTGATGGCAGCGTTCTGGAATTCCACGACCACCAGCCCAATGATCCATCGGGGGGGCAAGGTGGCCACTCCCGGTCTTCGGGTCAATCAGGCGAGACCAGTTTGACGGCTGACACCGCGCCCCAGCACACCGATGTGGTGGGCGACGGGCAGCTGGATATTTTGACATGAAAAGGAACGTAACATGCTGACCAGCCCGGACCTTTTGACCAGTCTTGCGAATGGCAATCAAACCGACAGCGCAAATTCCCTGTCGCAGCTCGGCGATGATTACACTCAGTTTCTTTCGCTTTTGACAGCGCAGGTCCAGTTTCAGGATCCGCTTGAACCGGTGGACAGCACGCAGTTTATCGCCCAACTGGCCCAGCTCAGTCAGGTTGAACAGGCGGTGCAGCAAAACTCCCAATTGGAAACGCTGACCAACCAGATCTCTGGCTTGCTCAATCTTGGTGGTACGGATCTGCTGGGCCGGTCGGTGACTGTACAGTCCAATCTGGCGATTTTGGAGAACGGCACGACCGATACTTCTTTTGAATTGGGCGTCGGGGCAACCGATATCACCGCCCGGATCATTGATCCGCAGGGGCGTTTGGTCCGCACCTTGTCTGGTTATTCTGGTCAGTCGGGCGTTGAAATTCCTTTGGGCTGGGACGGCAAAGATGATCAAGGGGAGCCCATGCTTTCCGGACGCTATGTTGTTCAGGTCACAGCCAAGGATGCCAACGGCGCCGATGTTGCAGTTGAACTCACCCGCGATGCCGTGGTCGAAGAAGTGCGCTTTCACGAGGGCGAGATTATCTTTGGTCTGGACGGCGGTGAGGAAGCCTCTTCCGTGACAGTCAAATCCGCCAGCTAGGATCCTGACCCTATGGTCACTCGCGGGCGGTCGTATTGGCGACAAAACTGTTGATCCGCGCCGTACGGATCACCGGGAAATCCACATATAATTTTCGGACAATCTGGCCGGCCAGGGCGGTTCGGCCCTCTTCGTTCATTGCCGTTTCGGCCAGCGACAGTTCTGTTTCGGCAAGTTCGGCTATTGCCGTCACCGTGGCATCGCGCAATCGTGCCTGACCCACAGCGCCATTGATCTTCTGAAACTCGGCAGGTCCAAGGATAAACACGTCCACATCAAAGAGTAGATGCAAGATTTGATTGTCGCGAATGATCTGCATCGTGAATTTGCCCAAGGGCAGTTCAAACAACAACTCCGGCTTTTTCGCCAATGCGGCATGTTCCCCCTCGGGCGCGGCGGTGGGGCGGAAGAACTGTTCGCCAAAATATCCCGCAGCACCGGCCCCTGCTACAGCAACGCCCAAGATCAGAAACTTGATCATGAGACCCTCCGATCAATAGGGAAGGATAACTTCTAGAACATCGTGGCCATAACGGGCGTTTTGTACCGCAGAGATCTGTCCGCGACCGCCATATGAAATGCGTGCCTCGGCAATCTTGTCATAGTCGATCGTGTTGCTCACGTTGATATCGGCCTGCCGGATGATGCCAGCAATGCGCAGTTCGCGCAGTTCGGAGTTAACCTTGACCTCTTGCCGTCCTGCGATCACGAAATTCCCGTTTGGCAGGATTTGAATGATCAACGCGGCGACCCGCAGCCGAATGTTTTCATTCCGGCGGATGGACCCCTGCCCGCTTGATTCCGAGCTGCTTTCCAACTCGACAACCTTGCCGCTTTGGGTTGCGGTATCAAAATCAAGGATATCCGGATCAAGTTTTTCTTGCTTGGCTTCGCGGCTGCGACCCGTTGCGTTTTGCAGCTGGGCGCGATCATTGATGTCGATCAGAACCGTGACCAGATCGCCCACTTCCTTGGCGCGGCGGTCGCGGAAAAAGCTGGTGGAATCGCTGGCCCAAAGGCTGGTCGCCTCGGCACGTTGTGGCGCTGGCCGTGGCGTTAAGGGCGGCATTGGCACGCTGATCCGGTTCACCTCGGCCATGTTGTCGGGATCAAGCACCAGATTTCCGACCGTCGGATCACGGTTCTCGGAAATTTCCGAACAGGCCACCAGCGCCGCAGCAGCAAGGCCAATCACCAGTACGTTGCGCAGGCGGGTCAGTGGAGAGTAAGTGATATTCATTTTTCGACCTTTACGATCCCGTCGCCCGCCGCGATGGCGGAAATGGCTTTGTTGCTGGAAAGATTGACGACCCGCAGCTCTTGCCCGGCATGGGCATCAGACATGGCCCGCCCCCGTGCGGACAATTGCAAACCGCCGTAGTTGAGCAGGATTTTCACCTTTTCACCGCGGGTGATGATGATCGGCGGAATGACCGATTGGCGCGGCACGGGACGCCCTGCCACCAGCATCCGGCGCACCTGTTTGCCGACCAGATCGTCAGCGTCAAACAGGGCAAAGCTGCCCAACCGTTGCAACGGCAGTTCGATGTAGGTCAGGTCTTCTGGCCCGACAATTTCATCTGGCATGATCCGCCGGGATGGCACGGGCACTTCGACGGTCATGACCGCAACGCCCCAAACCCGCTGTGTCTCGCCATGTTCGGTGACAACATTTGCAATGAATTGGCCGGTTTGCTGATCCATCCAGAATTCCTGAATGAATTCGCCTTCGAGGATCGCACCCTTGGCCAGTCGCACATCAATGCGCCCATTGGCCGGAATAGCGCGACCCATTTCGGCGGCGGCGCGTTCCTCGACCAGTGCTGTCACGGGAAGAGTCAATGCCTGAACCTGCGCCGTCCACAACAAGGTACAGACCAAGAAGACCTGTATCATCAGTGATTTCAACATGGAAAGGCGGGGCATCTATCTGGTCCTGTTATTTGATCTGGTTGGTGGTCTGCATGATCTGATCGGCGGTTTCGATGGCTTTGGAGTTCATCTCATAGGCCCGCTGGGCCGAGATCAGATCGGTGATCTGCTGCACGATATTGACGTTGGAGTTTTCCAGATAGCCCTGCCGGGTGATGCCGATACCGGGCGATCCGGGGGTGGCCTCAACGGCCTCTCCCGATGCCGTTGTCGCCTCAAGAAGGTTGTCGCCGACCGGCTTGAGACCTGCGTCGTTGAGGAAGGTGGAGAATGTGATCTGGCCCAGTTCGACGGGCACCGGATCATTCTCGACAAAGGCCATTACGACCCCCTCCTGATTGATCTCGATGCTTTTGGTGAGTTCCGGCACGACGATGGCAGGCTCGATCTCATAGCCGTTCAATGTCACCAATTGACCCTCGGCGCTTAACTGGAAATTCCCGTCCCGTGTGTAGGCCAGCGTTCCGTCCGGGCGGTTCACCACAAAATATCCCCGCCCTTCAATGGCGATATCAAGCTGGTTCTCGGTCTGGATCAAGCCCCCCTGGGTGTTGTGGCGGATCACGCCTGCGGCCTGCACACCAAGGCCCACATCCGTACCGACGGGCCGGGCGGTGCCTTCTTCGGAGGTCAGCGCGCCGGCGTTGTGCATGGATTGATAGATCAGATCCTGAAAGGCCGCCCGCCCGCTTTTGAAACCGGTGGTGTTGGCGTTGGCGATGTTGTTCGCAATCACGTCTACGTTGGTCTGCTGGGCCAACATGCCGGTTGCGGCGATGCCAAGTGCTTTCATTGTCTGCTCCTTTGCGCCGGTTAACCCGTGCGTCCTAATCTCTGAATGGAGGTCTTGGTCAGATTGTCGTCTTCGTTCATCAATTTGACCGAGTTCTCATAGGCCCGTTGAATGTCGATCAGCCGGGTCATTTCCAGAACCGCCTCGACATTGCTGCCTTCGACAAATCCCTGTTTGATCTGCGGATTTGTAGCTTGTTGTGGGGCGGCGGCATTCTCAGGGAGTTGATACATGCCTCCGCCCAAGGGCAACATACGTGCGCCCTGCTCGATTGTAAGAACACCGATTGTTCCGAGGATTGCGCCCTCGGGATCGGTGATGGTGCCGCCGTTTGTGATGGTGACGTTTTGCCCGACGTCATCGGGCAGGACCACGGGACCACCACCCGCATCCAAAAGCGGCCTGCCGGAAGATGTCTTGAGCTGCCCGTCCACATCCACGACCAGCCGGCCATGCCGGCTGTATCCGGTTTCGCCATTCTCCATCTGGAACGAAAGCCAACCTTCGCCAGACAATGCGATATCCAGAGGGTTGCCTGTCGGGACCAGTGATCCGTCTTTCAGGTCCAGATAGGTGCCCCGATCCAGGACAAAGCTGACCTCTTCGCCGCTGACCTCATGCCCGACGGATTCATACAGCGGCACAATGGTTTTGTATCCGGCTGTGTTTGCGTTGGCGAGATTGTGGGCGGTGACGTTCAAGCTTCGCTCTAGCGCAGTGGCCTGCGACAGCGAAACGTTGCTGATGTTACTCATTTGGGCCTCCTACGGCGGAGCGAACGCCGAGGTTATCATTGGCATGGCAGTCTGTTGCAAAAACAAAATTTCACATCTACAAGAATAAGACAAGTTCTATTCTTTAACTCAAGAATAATTGCCCGCAATGCCACGGACCAAGAACATCTTTGTCGTAACAGTTCTTGTCGCCTTTGGCGTCCAAAGCTTTGCAGCCTCTGTTGACATGGCGACGCCCGAACCGGCGCCACCTGCAATCCGGCATGAAGGCTGGCAGGTGGAAATGGATCTGTCCTATTGGCAGACCGCGAACTTGCACGATGATCTCAAAGCGACGGTTGAGGCGCTGAGCGCCGCCCATGGCTCAGAAAAGCAGGACGTCCTGTTGAACGCTGCCGAGCTCTACTTGAGCCATATGTTGATCTACGAGGCCAGATCCACCTTGGAAGGGGTCACGCCGCAAACAGATCCGCAAAAGCAGCGCTATGCCGCCCTGAGCCATGCAGCACTACTGCTTGAAGGCAGGCAGGTGGACGGGTTTGATGCCTCGCCCCTGATGGCGAAAAGCCGCCCGGACAGCCCGTTCTGGGCCACCCTTCAGGCGATTGCCTCGGCTGATGTGAAATTGCTGGGCGCCAATATCAAACCCAGTTTTTCGGGCCTGACCTACCAATCCCGTGCTGTGTTGCGGGCAATGTTGCCGGTGTTCACCGAGGCGGCGATCGAAACCCGCAATATGGACCATGCCAGGGCGGCGCTTGAATTGCTGACCGAACTGCCCGATCTGAACAACGCGCCGGTGGGGCATTTCCTGCGCGGCCGTGCGGCAGAGGTTGTGGGCAACGAACCCGGTGCGCTGGATGCCTATTTCGAAGCGGTAAAGGGATGGGACCAATATGCCGCCCGTGCGCGGTTGGCGGTTGCGGATATGTCGTTGAACAATGGCAGTCCCGGTGCCTTGCTTGCAGCCAAAAGCACCCTGACCGAAGGCGCGGAATCCTGGCGCGGCAACCGCTATGAGTTGGAGTTGCTCAAACGTCTGGCGCGGATTCATGATGGGCTTGGCGATGATGTGCAAGGATTGTTAACCCGCGGCAAACTGATCATGCGGTTTCCGCATGTTCAGGAGGCTGAAGTGGCAAGGCAGGAAGCAGCAGATCTGTTGCAGGCGTTCTATCAAAAAGGCGCTGAGGGGGCCTTGCCGCTTGGCCCTTGGATTGACGTCCATCTCCAGTTTCTGCCGTTCTTTCGCACCCTCGACTCCTTTCCCGGACATACCGAAGATCTTGGCGATTTCCTTATGACCTTGGGCGCGACCGATCTTGCCGCACGGGAATACCGGCGGGCCATGGACCTGTTGAAGGATACCAATGTGTCTCTCAGCGAGGCGCGAAAAGCCCGTGATCTGTTCCGGTTGCAGATGAAGCTGGCCAAATCGCAATTGCATGCAGGATTGACCGCCGAAGCGCGGGTTACACTGGATTTGATCGGACCGCCAGTCGGGTCCAAAGAGACACAGGATCTTGCCAGCCTGCGGGCGAAAATGCTGGCCGAAATTGGCGACAAACCTGCGTTTTTGGAGGCCTCTGTTCCGACACCTTCCGCCGAATACTTGCGAAATCTTGGTCTGGTTCTGTCTGAGGAGGGAAAATGGGCCTCCTCCACCGATGTTTTTCAGCAACTATGGGAGAGGTTCCCCAAGGAATTCTCGGTGAATGACGCCACGCATCTTTTGATCGCGGCCAACCGCACTGATCAATCTATTGCCATTGACAGGGTTTTGCGTGCATTTCCCAGCCTGACAGAATCCAAGCCATTGATAAAATTGGCAAAAAGTATTGATGCAGAGGCACCGCAGCTGATGCCGTTGCGTGCGGACACCGCGCAGCAGAGATTGGATACTTTGAAAAATGCATTTGAGAGCATCAAGAATTCCGGCATTTCACCTTGAAAACTGGCTCAGCTTCATGACGCAACAAGTTTAAAAGCAAAAAGAAATTTCAATTCTTTAACTTTCCTTAAAACTTGACCGTGTAAGTCTTAACGTGAGGCAAGAACATAAAAAGATAAAAAGGTGATCCCATGAGTATTTCTAGCGCGCTCCAGACGGGCGTAAGCGGTCTGAAGGCAAACTCGACCGCCGTTGGCAGCATCTCAGAAAACATCGCGAACTCGAACACCGTCGGCTATCGCCGCGGTTTTGTTCATATGGTGACGACCACCGCATCCGGCGGCAGCGGTACTGGGGTTTTGTCGGTTGGTGCACAGCAGGAGATTGATATTTCACGCTCTGGCGGTCTGATCTCGACCACATCGTCAACAGATATGGCCATTGGTGGTGCAGGCTTTTTTGCGGTCTCGCAGAACCCGAACGAGACAGTTCTGACCAATTATATGCTGACCCGCGCAGGATCGTTCCTGCCGGATGAAAACGGCGATCTGAAGAACGCGGCAGGCTACTATCTTGCTGGTTTCCCCTATGAACTTGACGGCACCGTTGGCGCAGTTGACCGCAGTTCTTTTGTGCAGATGGAAACAGTGAATGTCGGCAACATCAGCATTTCTGCCGGTGTGACCTCAACCATTTCGACGGCAGGCAACTTGCCGTCACAAGACACCGGTCTTGCAACGCCTGGCGCGCCCTTTACCACCTCCTCAGAACTTTTCACCAGCTTGGGCGAAAGCCAGCGGATCAGCTTTTCCTGGCAACCAACAGCAACCTCAAATATCTGGGACTTGTCCGTCAACGATCAGAACGGCGATCCGCTTGGCTCCGTCACAATTGAGTTTAACGATTCCGGTCCGCAAGCGGGCGCCCCGCTCAGCTATTCCGGGGCCGCCTCTGCGGCGGTTGCGCCGGCCGCGTTCACATTTGATGTGGCGACCGGCACGGCAACTATCACCCTGAACAACGGCACCACGCCGCAGGTGATCGAAGTATCCTTGGGCGAGCCGGGTTCATTTGACGGTATCACCCAGTTTGCCGGTGATTTCAGCCTGTCCTTTGACCGCGACGGGTCAAGCGTGGGTGAACTGCTCCGGACAGAGGTTAACGACGAAGGCACACTTTTCGGGATTTTCGACAACGGCATGCGCCGCGCCCTTTATCAAATTCCAGTGGTTGCCGTCGACAATCCCAATGGTCTCACCGAAGTGAAGGGCAACGCCTACAAACTGTCGGGCGAAACCGGATCTTTCTCGGCATTGGTCGCTAACACTTCAATCGTTGGTGGCATCAACTCCAGCGCACTTGAGGCGTCAAACGTTGATATTGCAGAAGAAATGACCGATCTGATCAAAGCGCAGCGGGCCTTCTCCACCAACGCCAAGGTGATCACGACCGTTGACGAACTGATGGACGAAACCACAAGGCTGAAACGATAATCCAGCCCTGACGCCGGAGTAAGATATGAGCCTGACAGGTGCGCTCAACGCAGCGACATCCGGGTTAACCACCACCCAAACGCTGTCGCGTGTCGCGGCCGACAACGTCGCCAATGCCATGACGCCGGGATACGTCCGGCGGCAGGCATTGTTGGTGACGCCAAGCGGCGATCCAAGCGGTGTCCTTGTCGGCGAGATCCGGCGCGAGGTGGACATGTCGTTGCAGCGAATGTCGCGCCTCGAAAGTGGCAAGATGGCGCGGTTTCAGGCGGTGGAAGAAGGCTTGCGCAGCTACACCGCCTATCTCGGGCAGCCGGGCGATGGCACATCGCCCGCGGACAAGTTCGCGGCGTTCCAGAACAGCTTGACCACGCTGGTCAACATGCCGTCTTCGACCGGCGCTCAAACAGGCACAATTCTGGCGGCCGAAGATCTGGCGCTGTCCATTCGCAACGCGGCGACAACTCTGGGCACCACTGCCGGCGAAGTCGATATGGAAATTCGCTACGAGGTCGCAGATCTCAATCAGGCGCTGTACCAACTGCGAGAGTTGAATATCCAGCGGCGCGATTTCCTGCCCGGCACGATGGAAACCGCCCAGTATGATGAACAGATTGATGGCGTGCTGGACCAGATTTCCCAGATCGTCGATATCCGTTCAACCGTGTCTTCAAACGGCTCGGTCAGTATTTACACCGTAAGCGGCGCGGCGCTGGTTGAGGGTGATTTTGTCCAGGATGTCACCTTTAACGCGGGCGATGGCACGTTGATGGCGGGGACACAGGATATCACCCCGTTCAAGGATGGCGTGCGCGGTATCCAGCATGGCAGCTTGGTTGGTTTGTCCGAACTCAAGCGGGATGTGATCCCCCGTTTCAAGCTGCAACTGGATGAATATGCACGCGGCTTGATGCAAACCTTCGAAAGCGCGGATGCCTCCCTTGGGCCGGGCCAACCGGGCCTGTTTACAGACAACGGGATCGCCTTTGATGCGGTCAACCTCGATGGTCTGGCCAGCCGCATTCGGGTCAATGATCTGGTCTCTGTCGGGGGAAGCTCCGAGGTCTGGCGTATTCGTGACGGTCTGGGGGCCGCCGCACCGGGCGCTGCTGCGGATTCAACGCAGATTTCGGCCTTCATCACCTCCCTTTCGACCCCTGTCGGGGCAGATCCCGGCACCGGTATTCCAGCGCTGGTCACGTTGATCGATTTTGGCGCCGAAATGGTGACCATGCAGGCGTCAGAACGCGCACGGGCAGAAAACAACTACAACGCCGCCAGTTCTGCGGCGGAGGTCGTGATGTCGGCCCGGCGCAATGCCGAAGGCGTGAACATCGACGACGAGATGCAGCAATTGATGCTCATCGAACAAAGTTATGCTGCCAATTCCAGGGTCTTGACCACGGTGTCCGAGATGATCGACATCCTGATCGCAGCCGTGTGAGGAAAACGCTATGACATTTCGGGTCGGCAGCCTTTCGACATTGCAGTTTAACATGTTCAACCGACGCAATGTGCAGAACACCACGCTTGCGCTCCAACGCGCCGGACAAGAGGTTTCAACAGGGCGCAAGGCGGATATCTACGCTGACCTTGGCCCACGATCCGCCTCTGTGATGAAACTGCGCGCCCGAGAGGCCGACACGCAGACCTATATGCAGTCGAACGCGGTTCTGGGCAGCAAGCTTGAGGCGATGATGACATCGGTGGATTCTGTGCGCGGACGCATCCAATCGGTGCTGGAAGTGACCCTGTCCAATGCCACCCGCCCACAAAACGGCGCGGAAGTGTTGCAGCGCGAGGCGCGTGCCGCCTTGGAAAGCCTGGTTGCGACCATGAACACCAGCTACAACGGCGACCACCTGTTTTCGGGTCTGAACTCTGATGTGCCGCCGCTGATGCGCTGGGATCAGGCAAACCCCGGCACCGGTCTCTCACCCGAGGATGTGCTCGCCGATCTCTTTGGCGCAGGCCCAACCGATGCAGCCTCGGCCACCGCGATAGCAGATGCGATTGATGCGGCGTTTGATTCCGCAGATCTGGGTGATCCGAACCGCAATTTTGAAGCGACATTCTACAATGGCTCACCCGAACTGGACGGCGGCGGATCGCCCACAAAACAGGTAAACGGCTGGGTCAACGCCGGGCAAGAAATCGTCTATGGGGTGCGCGCCAATGACAAGGCGTTCCGCGAGGCCTTCAAAGGCCTTGCCATGCTGGCCACGACGGACATCAGCACCATGGACGAAGCGGCCTATGGCACCTATATGAACAGGGTTGTTGAAGCGCTGACCACAGGTCAGGAAGGCATGCTGGATGCTTCTGCCCGGATCGGTTTCAACCAACAGATCGTTGAGACCACCCAATCGCAACTGGTTGATTTGTCGCTGGTTCAGCGCACCCAGATTTCACAATATGAAAGTGTTGATCCCTACGAGGCGATCACCCGGATGCAGAACCTCGAAAATCAGTTAGAGGCCAGTTATCAGGTCTCCGCCCGCCTGAGCGGGCTGTCGATCCTGAATTTCCTGCGCTGATCAGATCACCTGTGACATCTGCTCGGGAGAGCTGAGCTTGTAGCCGCGGCCGTGCACGGTTTCGATATATTGCCAACCACTGTCTGCTGCCATGGCGATCTTCTTGCGGAGTTTGCAAATATAAACGTCAATCACCTTGTCGAACGGCTGATCTATACTTGCGCCATAAACGGCATCATAGATCGCATCCTTGGAAATCACCTTGTTGGAGTTCAGCGCCAGATGCTGGAACACCGAGTGCTCGCGCTTGGACAGCTTGATCCGGCTGCCAGAGACGATCGGGTCGCGGCCATCAAAGAATGCGGTCAATTCCCCCACCACCACACTGTCAGCAGCATGGCCATGGAACCGGCGAATGATCGAATTGGTGCGCGACAAAACTTCAGTGCCGCGGATCGGGCTGACGATTACATCGTCCGCGCCGAGATTTAATAGTTCGGATGTATCTTGCGCGTTGCGGAAGTCTCTGAAAACAATGATGGGATTCTCGCAACCGGCGCTGCGCAAGGCGCGAATGTGCTGCCGCAAGTCGTTGCATTCACCCAGCAAAACCGCGCGGGTTTCGTTGCCCGGCTGAACCAGTGAGGCCAACCCGTTTACGAAAAATTCCTCGGTCACAAACTGCGGCTCAATGCCAACGCTGCGCAGTTCCGATGTCAGGCCGGCACATCGTTCCTGTCGCTGCTCGAATACATAGACGCGCATCTGCCTGCCACCTCACTTATTTTTACTTATCCTTGATTGTTAGCAAGTAAAGATTTTCCATTCAATGATTAAATATGCTTTTACCTTGCATTTTACCCAGCTTTAAGAAATTCTATACAAGTATAAATTTCCTGTTCTTGACCCCTGGAATGTTGCCGGTCACCGCAACATAGAGAGTATGATGCAAATGAGGTCTTTGATACGTCAGTTTGGCGCCGCGGTTCTGGCGATGGCCTTCGGGCTTACCGGCGGTCCCGCCCAAGCTGAGGTGCGCATAAAGGACATCGCCAATTTCGAAGGCGTTCGTGAGAACCATCTTATTGGATACGGGCTGGTTGTTGGTCTGCTTGGCAGTGGTGACAAGCTGAACTCAAGCCCGTTCACCCGCGAATCCATTCGCGGGATGCTGGAACGGTTGGGCGTGGCCAATCTGGATGGTGCCGCGCTGAAAACCAAGAACACGGCTGCGGTCATGGTTACCGCAAAACTGCCGCCCTTCGCCCGGCGCGGCTCTCCGATCGACATCACCGTTTCCTCCCTCGGTGATGCGACCAGCCTGCGCGGCGGGACGCTTTTGGTCACTCCTCTGACCGGAGCGGATGGTGCGGTTTATGCCGTCGCGCAGGGTGCGGTCGCCACGTCCGGCTATCGCGTGGATGGCAATGCCGCCAGTGTGGTCGAGGGCGTGCCAACCATCGCCAAGATCGAAAACGGGGCCATTGTCGAGCGCGAGATTGATTTCAACCTGTTCCAGCTCGACAGTGTGCGCATCGCCTTGCGCAACCCTGACTTCACCACTGCCGCCCGTGTGCATGACGCCATCGAAGAAAGGCTCGGCAGTGGCGCGGCCGAGGTGCTGGATTCCGGCACGGTAGAAGTCTGGATCGGCGGCAAGGGCAATGTGCCCGATACGATGATGACCGTCGAGAACCTGACCGTGACCCCTGATACCGTTGCCCGTGTCGTTGTGGACGAAAAGTCCGGCACAATTGTCATGGGCGCGGACGTGCGTATCGGACAGGTCGCCATCAGCCAGGGCGGATTGACCGTGCGCATTCAGGAAAACTTCAACGTCAGCCAGCCCGGACCGGTCAGTGTTGGGGGCGGCACGGCGGTGATCACCGGCGCGCCCATTTCCATCGGCGGATCAACAGTGGTGGTCCCCGAAACGGAAATTGATATCGCAGAAAGTGACGGCAGCTTTACCATTCTGCGCGGCGACGTGAGCCTGGAAGAACTGGTAAATGGGTTGAATGCCATCGGCGTTGGCGCCCGCCAGACCATCGCCATTCTGCAAGCGATCAAAGCCGCCGGCGCCTTGCATGCAGATCTGGAGATCATCTGATGAGCGGCCCCGTTGATCTGGCAATTGCCCCGCTTGTCGCCGCGAAAGCCGCGGCGCGAACACAGACCTCCAAGGTGGATCAAACCGCCAAGGATTTCGAAGCGGTGTTCCTGACCCAATTTGTAGACGAGATGATGAAAACCACGGGCGCAACGGCGTTCGGTGGTGAAAAACAGGCCGAGATGTGGCGGTCATTCATGTCAGAGGCCGTCGCAAAAGAATTGGTCGAACAGGGCGGCCTGGGCCTTTCGGCCAACGTCAGTCAGATGATGAACGCCTACACCACCGGCAGCAGCGCTTTGAAAGGGTCGAAACCATGAATGCTCCCAAAAAATTCCGCTTTGGTGAACGCATGGATACGCCCACGCAGGACGGCACAACAGATCAGCTGCCCCTGACCCAGCAGGATGAGCAAAATCTTGATGATTACGTCGGCAAGATCAAGGAGACCGTCACCATCCTGCGCAACGAGATCACCGCGATCAAGAATGGCGAGCTGGAAGTGGTGAGCAATGTCTTTGATGAAAAGTCCAAAGTGCTCAAATGGCTGGAGCTGCGCACGCCGCTTGTTGAACCGTTTTTAAACCACGAGGCTGCGAAAAAACGCAATCTCAAAGAGCATTTGGCGGAACTGAAGAAATTTATCGAAGAAGATGATGCGATGTTGTCGCGGATGGCCGTGGCCGCCCGCACCATCCTGCGAGAAGTCGAAAAAATCACCAATCGCAATGGGTTAGGTGGTGTATATGGCAAGTCCGGGCGCAAGTTATCGGATGCGCCGAAAGGCAAAATGCGGATCGATCAGGAGTTTTGATCGACGGCCTGCACAAAATCGCAAAAATTTAACCATTCGTTAACCCTGTTCTTTAGATACATTGTGTTGGCGCAAAAGCCAGCTGTCAGACAGAAGTCTGAACAATCGGTCAGAAGACCGATAAAATATGAGAAATGAGGAGAGCAGTCATGTCGTCCATTCTCACCAATAATTCCGCAATGGTGGCACTTGCCACGCTTAACGATGTCAACCGCGGCCTGAACGAGACCCAGTCTCGCGTGTCCACTGGTTTGCAAATTCGCTCCGGTAAAGAAAACGCCGCCTACTTCGCCATCTCGGAAACGATGAAGGGTGACAGCGGCATGTTCAAAGCCATCAACGAAGGTATGACAGCAACGAAAAACTCCGTTGCAACCGCCCGTCTTGGTGCAGAAACGGTCAAGGATCTGGCCAACCAGATGGTTGAACGTATCGCATTTGCCCAAAGCGACGGCATCAACAAAGCTGACGTTCAAACCGAACTGGACGCTTTGGCCGACAACATGCAGTCGGCAATCGACCAAGCCACATTCAACGGTGACGATCTTGTTGGCGCCGCAGCCGCTGCTGTGACAGTTGTGACGGGTGTGTCCCGCGCAAGCGGCTCGTTCGCCACCACGTCGATCACTTTCAACTCCGTTGATCTTCAGGCCATCCAAACAGCCCTGGCGGCGGTCGATGTGACAGACACCGCGACCACCATGGAAGCCAAGCTGGTTGTAGCCGAAGGCCAGTTGTCCAACGCGATCGATGCAGCCACTTCCCTGGGCGTTACAGAAAACACCCTCGAAGGTCAGATGCAGTTCCTTGACAGCCTGACAGATACTCTGGATTCCGGTGTATCCTCGATGGTTGACGCCAACATGGAAGAAGAGGCCGCACGTTTGCAGGCCTATCAGGTACAGCAGCAGCTTGCGACGCAGTCCCTGTCGATTGCGAACCAGGCGCCTCAGAACATCTTGAGCCTGTTCCGTTAATCGGCAGTCGCTGAAATGAATTGATGCGCCCGATCAAGTCGGGCGCATCTTACCTCCATGATCTTCCCTTGATCCTAAACCGGCCACCTGTCGCACCAGTGGCCGGTTTTTCAATGCGCGGGCTGTTGTTGTGCAATCTCCGCGGCTTGCTGTCGTTCCGCTTCTTCAAAGTAGGCCTTCAACGGGTCTTCGATCCCCGCTTCAAGGATCATCCGGTAGAGCTCGGCAAAGCTTTGGCTGGCGGCGGTCATCTCACCGCGCCGTTGGGACAGAAAAGGGCTGGCGGTCTGGAAAAAACGGATCGCCTCGTCCGTCGCAGGGTCGGAACCCTCCTTGTATGCGCCCAGCCGGATCAGATCTTCCATGTCGGCGTAACGCCCCAATGCTTTTCGGGCGGCTTTGGTGATCTCGAACTCTTCGGGCGAATGACACCCCGGCAGCATCCGCGACAGGGAACGTTGAATATCCACAGCAGGAAACCGTCCCTGTTCGGCGATCCGGCGATCCAGAACCAGATGCCCGTCCACAATACCCCGCACGGCATCCGCGATCGGTTCATTCATGTCATCGCCATCGACCAGTACCGTATATAGGCCAGTGATGTCCCCCTCACCTGCCCTGCCCGGACCCGCCCGTTCAAGCAGGTGCGGCAACTCCGAAAACACCGATGGAGGATACCCGCGCAACGTCGGCGGCTCGCCCCGTGCCAGCCCGATCTCCCGCTGCGCCATGGCAAAACGGGTCACGCTGTCCAACAGCAACAGAACCTGCAAGCCTTTGTTTTTAAAATGCTCTGCAATCGCAGTGGTGGTCAGCGCCGCCTGTTTGCGCAAAAGCGGCGCCTCATCGCCGGTCGATACAACCACCACGGCACGCGCCATGCCTTCCTCACCCAGATCCTCCTGGATAAACTGCTGCACCTCCCGGCCGCGTTCACCAATCAACCCGATCACGATCACATCGGCATCGGTGTTGCGGGCCAGCATCGCCATCAGGGTGGATTTGCCCACACCGGACCCGGCAAAAACCCCCATGCGCTGTCCCTGGCAAATCGGCGTAAAGACATCCACACATTTGATCCGCGTCTCCAGCTTGTCGCCCACTTGTTTGCGTTCAAACGCGCCGGGGGGCTGGGCAGTGCGGGTGGACTTGCGCCGGGGGCGCGGCAGGCGCGAATAACGCGACAAGGGCCGACCAAGCGCATCGACCACCGATCCGATCCAGCTGTCGTCAGGATAAATCAGGTCATCATGTTCAATCAGTTCCACAGGATCGCCCACGGCAACACCGTCCCAGCTGCCGAAGGGCAGGAGGCACAGGTCTGATCCCTGAGCGCCGACCACCTCTCCGTCAATCACGCCTTTGCGGCTGCGCACCCGGCAACGACTGCCAATGCCGGCCACCGCTTCCAGACCGCCGACAGTCAGGGTCAAGCCAACGATGCCCTTAACGCCCCCAACCATCCGCGCCGCCGAGGATGAATAGACAGCGTCTTGCAACTTGGAAAACGTTGACATCAGGATTTAATCCTTTCTTAATCTTTCTATCCTTGGTATATCTCAAGAATAAATAATGAGTCTATGATGAATACTGAACCAACCTCACTCTTTGATCTCGCACCCAAGCGGCTTCAGTGGCTGGCGACCCGCCAGAAGGTTGTCTCGGAGAACATCGCAAACGCCGATGTCTCGGGCTACCGGGCGAAAGACACGCAAAGCTTTGCAAGCTACCTCGCGGACGCCAGCGGACGTGACAGCCTGCCGGACGCCAAGATCACCGAAGCGGATGTGGGCTGGGGCATGGATATGTCCGGCAACAACGTGGTTTTGGAAGAGCAGATGATGGAGGCCAATGCAAACTCAGGCCAGTTTAAGATCGCTGCCAATCTCTACCGCAAGGCGCATGAGATGCTCTATGCCGTTGCCGGCCGCCGCTGAACATAAGGAACGCGTGTAATGGATCCTTTAAGAAGCATTTCCGCCACCGCCGCCAGCGGCATGCGGGCACAATCCGAACGCTTGCGGGTGGTGTCTGAAAACGTTGCGAACTCCACCACCACCGCCCAGGAGCCGGGCGGCGATCCATACCAGCGCAAGACCATCAGCTTTGAATCGACGACAGACTCGCGCACCGGCGCGGCCATTGTGAACCTGTCCGACATCAGCCTTGACCAAAGCCAGTTCCGGATGCGGTTTGACCCTTCTCACCCCGCGGCGGATGAGAACGGATATATCAAGCTGCCCAATGTTAACCCACTGATTGAAATGAATAACATGCGCGAAGCGGCCCGCAGCTATGAGGCGAACCTGTCAATGATGGAAAACGCCCGCGAGATGCGCCGCCTCTTGGTTGATCTGTTGAAGTAAGGGGGGACGATGTCTGATTTCTCATCCGTTCGCGCCGCTTACGTCCAGTCCGCCTATAGCAAGGCCGCCGAATCCAAATCCGGCCCCAAGGACGCGGCAACGATTGATCCCTCCAATGAGGCCGGCAGCTTTTCGCAGATGGTTTCAAACGCGGCCACCCAGGCTGTTGAGACCGTGCGCACCGGTGACAGCATGGCCATCGCGGGCCTCAACGGGCAGGCCGGATTGCAGCAAGTTGTCGAGGCCACGATGGCGATGGAAAGTACAGTGCAGGTTTCTGTCGCCCTGCGTGACAAGCTGGTTGAGGCCTATCAGGACATCATGCGCATGCCGATCTGACGGCAGGCAATCGCAACAAATATTTAGGGACAGGTCGTGGATTCAGTCACCACTTACGAGGTTATCCGGCAGACCATCATGACGACGCTGATTTCATCGGCGCCGGTGCTGATCGTCGCCTTGGCCGTCGGTCTGGTGATCGCCTTTTTCCAGGCCTTGACGCAGATTCAGGAAATGACACTGACCTTTGTCCCCAAGATCGCCGCTATCTTTGTAACTCTGGCACTGTCCTTGCCCTTCATCTTTTCCACCCTCCTGCAACTGTCAGATCGCATCTTTGATTTGATCAGCAACGGAGGCGTGTGACATGCGCCGCTTGATCGCAGCAGTCTTTGGTTTGTGCCTGATCGCGCAGACCTCCCTCGCGACAGAGGCAAATCCCTGGGCCGGCTTTTACCGGCTGTTGAGTCCAAATACCCAGAACACCCCCTATCCAACCACCTTTTGCCTGTCTGCCATTCTGGAGGCGCAGGACCGCTACGAGATTCCGAACAACCTGCTTTTGGCCATCGGCCTGCAAGAAGCCGGGCGGCGCATCAACGGAGAGCTGACGGTCTGGCCCTGGACCGCAAACTACGATGGCGAAGGTGTGTTTTTCGGCAGCAAACAGGCGATGGAAGCCTGGGTCCGGCAAAAACAGGCGGGCGGCGCCAGTTCGATTGATGTGGGCTGCATGCAGGTCAACCAGAAATGGCACGGGCAACATTTTGCCTCTCTCGAAGAGGCCGGCGATCCTCAAACCAATGTCGATTATGCCGCACGGTTCTTGCGGGCGCTCTACAATGAGACCAATGATTGGTGGGATGCCGCGGGCCGCTATCATTCCTCTACGGATGTCTACAAAGACATTTACCTCAGAAAATTGTCACATAATCAAGAACTTGCCAATACGCACCTTGCCCAGTTCACGCAGGAAGTGCGCTTTGGTCAGTCACATGCACCGGCAAGCCGCCCTGCCCCAACCATCGGTTGGAGCGCGGAAATGACAGGCACCGGCGCAACCCGGATGAGCGATTCACTGTCGATCTATTCTGCCCTGCCGATCCAGCCGATCCTCCCCGCATACAGCGAGGTGAACTGAAGCCATGGCAACTCCGGATACCAACATCAGAACCGAAGGCCCGATCATCAGCTTTGCCCGTTTGGGGCACAGCAACCGTGATATCGGCTTTGCCATTGGCGTTATCCTCATTCTGGCGATGCTCTTTGTGCCGCTGCCGCCGGTCCTGCTGGATGTGGGGCTTGCGGTCTCGCTGTCTTTGGCGGTCCTGATCTTGATGGTGTCCCTGTGGATCGGCGCACCGCTTGAATTTAACTCCTTCCCGACCCTGCTGCTTGTGGTCACGATGTTGCGTCTTGCGCTCAATGTCTCGTCGACGCGGCTGATCCTCAGCGAGGGTCACAATGGTCCCGGTGCAGCGGGCAATGTGATCGAGGGTTTTGCCGATTTCATCGTCGGTGGAGACTTTGTCATCGGGATCATTGTCTTTGCTATCCTTGTGATCATCAACTTTATCGTCATCACCAAAGGTTCCACCCGGATTGCCGAAGTGGCGGCGCGGTTCTCTCTGGATGCGATGCCCGGCAAACAGATGGCGATTGACGCCGATCTCGCCGCAGGTGTGATCAGTGATGAAGAAGCCAAAGTGCGCCGCAAGACCGTCGAGGAAGAAAGCTCCTTTTTCGGGGCGATGGACGGTGCGTCCAAGTTTGTGCGCGGCGATGCGGTTGCCGGTCTGATCATCACCTTGATCAACGTCTTTGGCGGCATCCTGATTGGCATGATGACCCATGATCTGAGCATTGGTCAGGCGATGAGCAACTATACCGTTCTGACGATCGGTGACGGGTTGGTGACACAAATCCCCGCTTTGATCGTGTCCCTGGCCGCCGGTCTTCTGGTGACCAAAAGCGGCACCCATGGCGCGGCAAACGAGGCGGTTCTGGGCCAGCTCAGCAATTTCCCCAAGGCGCTTTACATGGCGGCGGGGCTGACTTTCTGCATCGGCTGGTTGCCCGGTTTCCCGCTCCCCGTTTTTGTGCCGCTGGCCGCCGGGATGGCCGGGTTTGGCTATGTCATGCAACAGCAGGTCAAAGTACGCGCCGACCGTGACGCCCAGATCGAAGAAGACCGCAAAACGCCCAGTGAAACTGCAGAAGATCCGCTGGCTGACATGCTGCGGGTCGATGATGTGCGGCTTGATCTGGGCACCGCGCTTGTGCCGATGATCACAACGGTCAACGCCGCCCTGCCCGGCAAGGTCAAGAGCCTGCGGTCCCTGTTTATCAAGGACTTCGGCTTTGTTCTGCCGCCTGTTCGGATCAAGGATGACGCCGATCTGCCTGCGGGCACCTATTCGATTTCCTTGCAAGGGGTCGAGGCGGCCCGCGGCGAGGTCGATCCAATGATGATGATGGTGATCAACCCTTCGGGCGGCGAGATTGATCTGCCAGGCAAGCGCACCCGCGAACCCACGTTTGGCCTTGAGGCGATCTGGGTGGATGAGGCCCGCGCGTCTGAGGCAGAGCTGATGGGGATGACGGTTGTGGACCCCGAAAGTGTGATCACCACCCATTTGACCGAAGTGATCAAGGAACATATGCCCGAGATCCTGACCTATGCCGCCGTGCAGGATCTGATCGAGGGACAGGACAAAGACTACCAGAAACTGTTGTCCGACAGTTCCAACAACAGCCCGGCCGTGATGCTGCAACATGTCTTGCAAGCGCTGCTGGCAGAGCGCGTGTCGATCCGCAATCTGCCCAAGATCATCGAGGCAGTGGCCGAAGCCAGCGCCAACACCAAGAACATCCGCACCGTGATCGAACATGCCCGCGGCAAGCTGTCGAAACAGATCTGTCAATCGCTTGTCGATGCGCAGGGTTACGTGCCGGTGATCAACTTGGGCGGCGAATGGGAGCGCGAGCTGGTCAATTCCATCTCGACGACCAATGGCGAGGATACATTCCTGATGTCGCCGTCACGGGTGCAGGAATTTGTGCTGGCGATGCGTAAGGAAATTCAGAAATTCTCTTCTGCCGATGAATGGCCCGCGATCCTGGTCACCCCGCAAGCGCGGCCTTACGTCCGGTCGATCCTCGAACGGGTCAGCCCGATGACACAGGTGATTTCCCACAACGAGGTCCACCGCAAAGCGTCCCTGCGCACGGTCGGCACCGTCGGGCCATAACCGATGTCGCTTGACGCATTTGTCACCTCGATTGTTTTGTCCTATCTGGTCGTGTTTGCCCGCCTTGGCTCTGCCCTGATCTTCATGCCCGCCTTTGGCGAAGTTCAGATCCCGATCCGGGCGCGGCTGTCTTTTGCATTGGTGCTTTGCGCTGCCTTGCTGCCAATCACCCCCGTGCAGGCCGCAATGCCGGATGATCCGGTCGCGCTTGCCCTGATGCTGGGTGTTGAGGTGACGATTGGTCTTTGGATCGGGCTCACCGCACGTATTTTGCTGTCGGCATTGCAGTTTGCCGGCTTTCAGGTGGGCCAGGTGTCCGGTTTGGCCAACGCCTTTGGTCCCTCATTCGGGTCATTCGAAGGCGCAACCATGGTCGCCACCTTGATGTTGATCAGCGCGGTCACGATGATCTTTGTCACCGACACCCACCACATCATCTTGCGGGCCTTGCTGTCGAGTTATGAGCTGTTTCCCCCCGGCCAGATCATGCTTGAGGATATGACAGACCAACTGCTCAAGGCCGCAGGTCAAAGCCTTTACATCGGCACCGCCGTTGCCGCCCCGTTTTTTGTCATGGGCGTTGTGTTGAACCTCGGGATGGGCCTGGCCAACCGGATGATGCCGCAATTGCCCGTGTTCTTTGTCGCCGCCTCCCTTCTGATCGGCGCGGGCCTGCTCATTCTCGCGATTTCCATGCCCGCGCTGCTCGATTTCTTTATATCGGAGTTTCAGGATTGGCTTGTTGGCTTTAAGCTCTGAGTCATGGCCGAGAACAACGACAGCACAGAAAAGACGTTAGAACCCACCGAAAAGCGTCTGCAGGATGCGCGGCGCAAGGGGGATGTGCCGTCCTCCAAAGAGACCGGCAATATGGTGGTGGTTATCGCCTTGCTGGGCATCACTGCGCTGGTTTTGCCCTTTCAAACACCCCATGTTGTCGGCGCGCTCAGCACACTGATCGAACAAGCCTCCAGCCTGACCGTGGCCACTGGCGAGCCGGGCCTGACACGCCTTGGCCAGATCATGGGCGATTTCTTTTTCACGCTGGCCATTGCTGTGGCCCCGTTGTTCGGGGTCTTGCTGATCGGCGGTCTGATCGGCGCGGCCATTCAGGGCGAAACCGTGATCGCCTTTGAGCGGATCAAGCCAAAATTGTCGAAAATCTCGCCCCGCGAAGGCTTCAAACGCCTGTTCTCGGCGAATTCCTTTGTCGAATTTATCAAAAGCATCATCAAGGTTTTTGCTGTTGGCGCGATGGCCATCTGGATCACCAATCAGGCTGTCCGCGCGATCTGGATGACCTCCGGCTTTATCCCCGAGTTTCTTCCGGGATATCTGGTCAATTCCGCTGGCAAGCTTCTATTGGCCGCAGCGATTTTCCTCGTGCCATTGGCCGTCGCCGATATCCTGTGGCGCAGGTTTGACTGGCGGCGCAAACAGCGAATGAGCCAGAAAGAACTGCGCGACGAGATCAAGGAAAGCGAGGGATCGCCCGAAATTCGCGGCAAACGCGCCCGCCGCCGCCGCGAGCTGTCGCAACAAAGGACCATCGCCGTGGTGCCCATTGCCGATGTCATCCTCGCCAACCCGACCCATTTTGCCGTGGCGCTGAAATATGACCCGGTCACCGATGTTGCACCGATCTGTATCGCCAAAGGCGCAGACCATCTGGCACAACGCATCCGTGAAGTGGCTTTTGAAAACGAGATCCCCGTGGTCGAAAACAAACCGCTTGCACGGCTGCTTTATGACACGGTCGAGATTGATCAGCCCGTGCCGGTGGAACATTGGGAAATTGTCGCCGAAATCATCAGCTTTGTCTTTGACCGCAAGAACAACAGACCGCACAAGATCCCCGAAGGATCGACCCTGCAAACCAGCCTGAACTGATCTTACTTCAGCTTGATCCCGACCAGATCCTGATCGCCCGGCAATTGCGACCGTTCCAGAATGATCTTTGACACTGCCCGCGCCCGCACCGGCGATACCTTGGCAAGAATTGGCGCCGCTGATCTTGGGTTCATCGTGCCCAGCACCATGACCGTGGTTTCGATATCCAGATCATCCATGATCCGCGCGGCATCGGCTGGTTTCATGTTCTTGTAAAAATCGATCAAGCGGTTGAGGTCATCCGTTTTGTTGGCCTCAATCCGGCCCAACAGCGCCTCAATGGAGGCCTGCAATTCGGTCAATGACCCCTTTTCGATGGCAAGCCGTTCCCGTGCCAGGGCCAGTTCGGCCTGCCGGTCCAGAACTTCCTGCTTTTGCAGGGCAACCAGCTCCCGTTCACGGGCCAGTGACCGCAACACATCTTCGGGGGCTTCGCATTCGCTGCCGCCCATTGGCAAATCAGCCACCAGCGGCGGCACGTCCTTAGCCGGCTCCAGTGCTGCGTCTTTCTTTTCTGCCGCCGCGGTCTGGACAACGGCAACATCCGGCACCGGGTCAACCGTATTGAACATCGGCAACTCAGGGAACGACATCGCCGCCTTGGCAAACAATGTCAGCCCCAGACCGCCCAAAATCACCTTACCGCTCAGCAGTCGCAGCATGGATCAGACCCTCGCCGTCGAAGAGGTTTCAAAGAACTTGCGCACAAGATCTTTCTTGTCGCGCATCACCCGCAGGCCCGGCACTTCTGGCGCTTCGGCTGCGGCGCGACGGCTGGAGAATGCCGCCTCGGCCGGCGTTTCCGGCGCGGCTTTTACTTGCGGTTCCTGAATCTGCTCCGCCACTTCGATGTTTTCGCGCATCAAATGCACCGAATGCTCGGTCTTATCCACCGCCGAGGAAAACTCATCCACCAACGGCTCCAGCTCCTTGAGCGTCGCCATCAACTGTCGCACTTTGCGGGACACCGAATAGCCATAGGCAATGCTTCCCACCAGCAGCACAATGATCACACCATCAATTATCGTCGCCATCATTTTCGGGCACCTCCAAAGTTGAGAGTTTCTCTGTAATTTGAACGGCGACAAAGCCGTTGTTGCGTTTGCCAAGGGACACTTTGAACATGGGCGCATCGGCGCAGGTCATGATCGCGTCCTGCCCTTCTTCGATCCCAAACTCGACGGTATCACCGGGCTGCCATGACATAATCTTCTGGATCGGGATCGCCTCTTCGGCCATCACCACTTCCAATTCCATATGTGCGCGTTCAATCTGGTCGCTGATCAAATCATGCCAGACATTCTGCGCCTGACCGCGGTCGCCAAAATAGATCTTTCCAAGATCCGGGCGGATCGGCTCAAGCGCGTCATAGGGGATCACGACATCCAGCACCCCGGCATGGCCCGCCATCGCCACGGAAAATTTCATCCGCGCACACAGCGCCGAATGTTTGGCCACACTGGCCGCATCCGGATCGGTATCCACGCGGTCCAGCTCAAGCTCCGCTTTGCCAACAACAGACAAGGCCCGCTGAAGCTCTGCCAGAATGGCCGCCGCCAGCCGTTCACCAAAGGCCAGTTCGATGGCGGTATATTCGTCATCGTCGTCATCGTTGATCTGCTTGGCCGTGCCGCCCAGCATCAATTCGACCGAGGTCATGAACAGCGTCCGGTCAATGGCCAGCATGATCTCCCCCTCAAAGGGATGACCGGTGCCCACTGCCAGCAGCGCGTTTTGTGGCAATCCCTCGATGATCTGGCCCATCGGGATGTAATCCAGCTGCACCAATGACGCCTCGCACAGCGCCCGCATCAGATCAGGAAACGCGATCGAGATGTTCTCGACCAGCCGCTCGCCAATGATGTCGAGCATCGGCAAACGGTCGAATGTGAAATCCGACAGGCGGATAATCTCGTCTATGAGATTGACCTCGTCGGCCTCGACCTTTTCCTCTGCCAGTGCTTGATTCACCGCTGCATTCCTTACTGAACAATCAGATCTTTGATGAGAATTTCCTGCGGCAGATCACTGCCCGCTGCCGCCCGCGCCCGTTTGAGCAACTCCGCCTTCACAAAAAGCAGCCCTGCCATCCCGCGCACATCCGCCTCGGTCAGCCCACGCAGGTAAGAGTTGAACAGATCGCGCATGAACGCCTGGCGTTCCTCCATGATTTCCGATGCGCCCTCATCTGGGCGATAGGCCACCACAAGATTGACCTTGAGAAACGCGCGCGTTGGCGCACCCTGCACGTCATAGCCTTCGATGTTGGTCAGCATCTCACCAAAATCCAGCAGCCCACTGTCATGGGATGCCTCACTATGGCCACCATCATCCTTGGCCTTTAGTGCCTCGGCCTTTTCGGCCTCATGGCCATCCTTGGCCAGCGGGTCGGTGATGCCATTGCCCTTTTTCGCGTGATCATCCTTGCCGCCGTGACCATCGTCCTTTTCATCGCCGTGATCGTCGCCATGCGCCTCATCTTCATCCTTGTACTCTGGCTCATAGGCTTCGGCGTCCTGCATGTAGGCCATCCGCGCCAGGAAAAAGCCCGCACCAAGCGACACCAGGCAAAACGCCATGGCCGCCACGAGCATCTTTTTCGAACCTTTGGGTTTGGCCTCGGGGGTGTCTCCCGCTGCCGCCGCCTCCGGTTTGCGCTTTTCTTTTGCCTTGCCAGCCATGGATAAATTGGGCTCCTCTACTCAAGAATAATCCGTCTTTTCTGGGGAAAATACAAGTTTAGTTTTGGTTAATTCTTGCTTTTAACCTTTTCTTAATGCTGTATAGTGACAAGAAAAATATGCGGAGCATTTCGTGCAGGGTTTGATTGACAATTTGATGGCGCTTGGGCGTCAACGGCTGCTTATCCTTGCGGGGACCGCCGTGGGGGTTATCCTTGCGATGCTGCTGGGCCTCAACGCCGTGGCGACCCCCGATTACGCGCCGATCTACTCAAATCTCTCGGTCACGTCCGCCAATTCCATCGAGGCCACGCTGGCCAACGCCGGTTTCAAGGTGTCGGTCTCCGAAGACGGGTCCAGCGTTTCCGTACCCCGCCCCGATGCCGCCCGTGCGCGAATGGTTCTGGCCGAATCCGGCGTTGCGATTGACGGCGATCCGGGTTGGGAGCTGTTTGACGAAAAAAGCGGCTTGGCGATGAACTCCTTCCTGCAAAAGATCAACCGCATGCGCGCAATGGAGGGTGAGCTGGCCCGCTCGATCCAAACCATTGATGGCATTTCCACGGCGCGGGTGCATTTGGTCCTGCCTGACCGCGAACCCTTTTCGCGAGAGGCGCCAGCACCTCGCGCCTCTATCATTGTGCGCCCCGAACCGGGCCGCGCTGTCACCCGCAAGCAAGCGGTCGCAGTGCGCACTCTGGTCGCTTCCGCCGTGGCGGAGCTTGATCTGGCACGTGTCACCGTCCTGTCTGCCAGCGGCGAAACCATCCTCGCCGAAGGGACAGACGGCAACGGCCAGGCGACAATTCAATCCGCGAAGGCAGGGATCGAAGACCGTTTGGGCCAGGAAATCCAAAACATCCTGACCGCACGCGTCGGCGCGGGTAACGCGCGTGTTCGGGTCAATGTCGATCTCGTGACACAACGAGAAGTCATTGTAGAACAAACATTTGACCCGGATCAGCAAGTCGTGCGGTCCACCGAAAACAAATCCGAAAGCCAAAGCGGCACCGAGGATGGCGGCAACGTCGGCATCGAAAACAACATCCCCGCAGCCTTGGGCGGAGATGGCCCGGGCACCACCTCCAGCCGCTCTGAATCTGACGAGTTGGTGCAATATGAGATCGGCAACACACGCCGCGAGATTATCCGCGAGGCCGGTGATGTGCGCCGCATGACAGTCGCGGTCTTGATCAACGGAATTTACAACGTCGACGGCTCCGACGTGACCTATGCAGAACGCACACCCGAAGAACTGGACCGCCTGACAGAGCTGGTCAAATCCGCGGTCGGCTTTCAGGAAAATCGCGGTGACAGCGTATCCGTCGATAGCATGCGGTTCATGGATTACTCCATGGAACTTGGCGATCCGGTTGAAATGTCCCTGATGGACAACCTCTCCGAGAACATCGTCACTATCATCCGAAGCGTCATGGCACTGTTGATTGTTGGGCTGGTCATGGTGATGGGCGTGCGCCCCGTCCTGCGCCGCCTCAACCCGCCAGAACAGATCGAAGCGGACCCCGAAACCACCGGCGGCGCCCCTGCCCTTCCTGCTGGCGATGCGGCTGATGCAGAGGCTTTGGCAGCCGGAACAGCGGGCATGCAAGCCTTGCCCAATGGCGAAAACCCGCCCGGCACCGCCGCCCTTCCCGGAACAGGCCGCGCCGCCGCAAACGGCGTAGATGCACGGGACTTGCTTGCCGATGACTATGACGACGATGAAGATCACGAATTTGTCGAGAAACAGGGCATTCGCGGCAATCTGCGCAAGAAAAAAATTGATAATATCCAACGCCTTGCCGATGAGAAACCCGAAGAGGTTCTGCGCGTTCTACGCTCATGGTTGATGACTGAGGCCGAGGCATGATCGACCTGTTTCAGCGCAACTTTGACAGCGAACCGACGGAAAAGCCCAAGGACTCGCCCCAAGATAAAATGAGCGAACTCGCGGCCTTTGCAGAACAGTAGCTGCGCATCAAAGAAGCCCGGCAAGAGGGCTTTGACGCAGGCCGTTCAGTTGGACGGCAGGATGCCCAAGGCGAATATGACGCTGCCCGTGAAGAGCGGCTCACTCAGGAACGCTCAGCCATCCGCGATCAGCTAAACGCCGTGCTTGAACAAGATGCCGAACTGCGCCGCACATCCGAACGGGATATCGTGGAGTTATTCTTGGGAATCGCGGAACGATTGGTGCCGGAACTTCTTGAAAACTACGGCACAGATCTGGCCATCGAACGCATCCGTCAAAGTGTGGCCCTTGCACGAACCGATCCGGTCCTGACCATTCGCGCCTGCCCGGACGTGGCCGAAGCCCTGCAATCCGAAGCGCCCGAATGGCTCGCCTCCGCCACCCGCACAGCGCAAATTGACGTGGTTGCAGACCCCGAACTGTCGGGAAGTGCCGCACAGGTCAGATGGAAGGGCGGGCGTCTGGATTACGACATCGAACAGGCCAGCATCGCGGTGCTTGCCTCCCTTGCCACTGCGGCAAAAGAATTCAACGAAGCCACTGGGAAAGCTGGATAAATGGTAGACGAAAAACAGGAAGCTGCCGAAATGAACACCCCTCAATCGGCACAGATCGACCCCGATGAACTGGCCCCCGAAGCGCCAGCAGAAAAACCGCCAACAGCCAAGAAAGGCGAGGGCAAAAGCCTTGATGCAATCTTTGGTGTCAAACTGGATGTGCGTGTCGTTCTGGGCCGCAGCCGCATGCCGATCTCGGAATTGCTCGACCTGACCAAGGGCTCGGTGATCGAACTGGACCGCCGTATTGGCGAACCTGTTGATATCATGATCAATGATCGCATGGTGGCGCGCGGCGACCTGGTGCGCGTACAAGGCGATATGCTGGGCGTGGCGCTGCGGGAAATCGTCAAAGACTTCATCACAGACGCCTGATCTTGCCCCGTTTCGCCTCTCTTTCGCGCAGGGCATTTGCCCCGCTGGCAGCCGCCGCGCTGATTGTCCTGCTCGGCGTGCAATTGGCCAGCGCCCAAGACAGCGAAATCGGCGGTCTGATCCGCGATCTGTCCACCACTCTGGGCAACACCGAACCCGGCAGCGACGCGGGCGCCAGCCTGTCCGGGCGCTTGATCCAGCTCTTTGCGGTCATCACATTCCTCAGTGTGGCGCCGGGTCTTCTGGTTGTGATGACCAGCTTCACACGTTTTGTCATTGTCTTTGCGATGCTGCGCCTCGCCTTGGGCTTGAACCAGACACCGCCCAACATTGTGCTCAACGCCATGGCGCTTTTCATGACGTTCTTTGTGATGCAGCCGGTGTTCGATGACGCATGGCAGGGCGGCGTGCAGCCCTTGATCCGCAATGCCATCACCGAAGAACAGGCGATGCAAAACATCGCAGAGCCGTTCCGCGAGTTTATGCTGGTCAACACCCGAGACAAAGATCTGCAACTGTTTCAGGACATCGCCGGAGAAAGCCCCGATCCGGCCGATGGCCCTGACGCTGTGCCCAGCTGGCGCGTGCTGGTGCCGGGTTTCATGATCTCGGAATTGCGCCGCGCGTTTACAATCGGATTTCTGATCTACCTGCCTTTTGTCGCGATTGATTTGATCGTCGCCTCGGTCTTGATGAGTGCGGGCATGATGATGCTCCCGCCGGTCTTGGTCTCGCTGCCCTTCAAGGTCATCTTCTTTGTCTTGATCGACGGGTGGTACATGCTCGCCGGATCGCTCATTCAGTCATATTTATCTGGTTAATCGCCGCCCTTCGCAAAGAAAGAGATGTTCATCAAGGATAGCTTGGTTTATTCTTGGTTAAACCTTTCGCTCGTGATCAGGACATTTGGCACAGATGAATCAATTCGTCCCCTTCCGCAAACACCGCCGCATGTCGGGCGCTCAGAAATCGGCAATTCTGTTCCTCTGCCTGGGGGAAGAACGCGGCGGCGCATTGATGCAGAAACTGGACGTGTCAGAGATCCGCCAGATCACCACCGCCATCTCCACCATGGGCGAAGTGGACGCCAGCATCGTCGAAGAAATTATGGTCGAGTTCGGTCAGAAGGTCAGCCAGATCGGCGGTGTTGTCGGCTCAATCGAAGCGGCCCGCGGCTTGCTCAAGGAATTTTTGCCAGAAGAACGCGTGGCAGAGATTTTGCAAGAGATCGACGGCAACACCACTGACAATGTCTGGCGCGATCTGTCCGATCTGGACGAGAAACAATTGGTCGAATTCCTGCGCAAGGAACACAATCAAACCGTCGCTGTGATCCTGTCCCGCATTCGCCCGGATGCTGCCGCCAAGGTCTTGCCGCTGCTGGGGGCCGACCGCGCCACCGATCTGATTGAGCGGGTGATGGAGATGGACAACCTGCCCAACGACACCATCATGAACATCGAGAACACCCTGCGGGATGATGTGTTGGCCAAGGCCGGCCGCAGCGCCGAGGCCCGCGTCGAAGGACAGCTGGTATCAATCTTCAACAAGCTGGACGAGGATCTATTTGGCAACCTGTCCCGCGAACTGGAACAACGCCAGCCTGATCAATTCCGTGCCATCAAGCAAAAAATGTTTGTATTTGATGACCTTATGAAATTCGAGGCCGTCACACTGGGCAAGATCATGCGCGAGGTGACGGGCAACACCCTGCCACTTGCCCTGCGCGGCGCCAAAAAAGAAGTCCGCGAACATTTCCTTGAATCTCTGCCATCGCGGTCTCGTGGCATGCTGCAAGAAGAGATGGAATCGATGGGGCCGGTCAAATCCAAAGACGTCAAACGCGCGCAATCGGAATTGGTCGAAGCGGCACTGCGATTGGTGTCTGAAGGTGCCATCGAGATGCCCGATGACGGTGAAGACATGATGGACGATGCCGCCGACTAACCCACGCGATCAGCGATAAAGCTGCGATGCCGAGAATGTCACGGTCGCCACATCCAGCGTGATCGGCACGAACTGCGCACCGAAACTGGCGGATTGCAAGATGCTCACCGCAGGACTGCCCGCCGAGAACTGCGGCGGGTTCAACACGTCAGAAATCGCCATGTAGCGGGTGATCATCCGCTCTTGTTCAGCCGGATCGGCAAGATCCGCGAGGTCATATTTTTCCTCAAACAGCTTCTTTTGCACTTCCAGATCAAGACCGGAAATTTGCTCTGGCAGATTCAGGGTGATCTGGAAAAACTTTGTCAGTTTTGCATCGGCCAGCACTTCAAACCAACTGTTCAGCCCCGCAACCTCTTCGCGGAACTCAAGCACAGTACCCACCGTGCCATTCTGGTTGTCATTCTCATTGATGAACTGCCGGTTATAGAACCGGTCAACAATCTCATCCACCCAGGCTTCATTCGAAAAATTAGGTGTTTGCGGACCATCTTCTGTGGTGAACTCCATCGACAGATGCATCTCGCGGAACCGCGAATCCGTCAGCCGGTTCAACAGCGATGTCTCTTCAACCGGATCACTTTCCAAGATTTTGCGCACCATACCCTTGCCGAAAATCTGATCTTCAAGATCAAAGGCTTTCATCACAAAGCTATAAACTTCGAAGTCCGCAACCAGCTCTTCTGGCGTGGTGATACTGGCAATCCGTTCACGGAATGCCTCTTCGCCGCGTTTGTTCACGGGATCGTCGCGCATCACTTCGATCTGGCGATCTCGCGTGACGTCAATCAGCCGCAGTGCGGTCTGGCTGGTAAGTCCCGAGATGCTGATCATAGCGTATCCTATTCTGCGGCGGTCGCCGCATTTTTCGCCTGTAGCACGTCAAACAACTGCGTCTCGTAGTCCATCACAGGGCGCAGCGCCCGCATCGCCTTGTAAAAATCCGCATGAGACACCTGGCTTGCCGCCTCAAAGATGTGCTGGCTCATATCGTCGTGGAAAACGGGCACCAACTTGCCCAGTTTTTTCTGGATAATCGGGACGAGCTTGCCCCGTACATTCGGATCAAGGAGGGCCGCCTGAATGAAGTAATAGACTTCTTTCACAGGCGAACGCGCTTCGGATTCATCCAAGAGATCGGCCTCGCGGACAATATCGGCGTGATTTTCGATGATCAGCATCTGCCGGCGATCCGCATTGCGCACCACGCAGCCGTTGATCAAGATCCGTTCGTTTGGTTTCAGGGTCAATCGCAAAGCCATATCAAATCACTCCGCTGCTGTATCAAACGCGCGGCCGCCAAGACCGTCGATGATGCTACGGTTAATATCGATAAGGGGCTTAACGTTTTTGCCACCCGCCATAACGCTCTGCGTATGACCTTCCACCCAAATGGCCAAAGACACCAATGAGGCCCGCAATTCGGGGCTCAAGTTGTTTTCTTTCTCCATGAGATCCATTTTGAACGTCGCCCAAACCTGTTGATTTCTCCACAGCGAATGGCGAAGTCCATCTGCAAGTACCTGCAAACGGTCAATTTTCC
>Ga0189291_100106_pt1 | contig 88364 bp, 74 predicted proteins | sample UW1redminimetaG_FD_130331 | JGI IMG/M metagenome (GOLD analysis project Ga0189291, IMG submission 130331) | Marine microbial communities from the Costa Rica Dome - UW179B-red mini metaG | ecosystem: Environmental > Aquatic > Marine > Oceanic > Photic zone | place: Costa Rica: the Eastern Pacific...
CTTAAAGGGGACGGGCTTAAAGGGGACGGGCTTAAAGGGGACGGAGGGATTTACATCGGTAAATCCCTCCGTCCCCTTTAAGCCCGTCTGTCCCCTTTAAGCCAGCCGTTTCCTTGAATTAAACAATAAAAAGAGGAAGTCAGCATGGAAATCAATTATCTGGCAGTCGCCCTGGCGGGCATCTCGGCCTTTGTGCTGGGTGGTCTGTGGTATTCACCAGCAGGGTTTGGCAAGGCCTGGCAGCGTGAGACGGGCGTCGACACCAACAACGTCAATCCAGGCAAGGTATTTGGCGGCGCCTTTGTGCTGTCATTGCTGGCGGCGTTCGTGTTTGCCATGTTCCTGGGGCCCGATCCCAGTATCCAGCTCGGCCTTGGTGCCGGTTTTGCTGCCGGGGCAGGCTGGGTTGCCACGTCATTTGGCATCAACTATCTGTTCGCCCAGCGCAGCTTCAAGCTGTTTCTGATCGATGGTGGATACCACACGCTGCAATTTACGCTCTATGGTCTGATCCTGGCGTTGCTTTAATTTAAAGGGGACGGGGAAAAAGGGGCTTTTCCCAAAAGCCACGAATAAACTCCCCACCTGCGGTGTATGAGTACCAGACGCAGCACGAACGCTACGTCATGGACTCACAACAACGGAACCGGATTCCTGCCATGAGGGCTGACATACACATCGACAGTGATCTGCTGCGGCAATGCCGTCAGGGCGACAGCCAGGCATTCAGAGCATTGGTCGAGCAGCTCAAGCGGCCTGCGTACTATCACGCACTGGCGCTGACCGGCCATGCTGATGATGCCATGGATGTGTCGCAGGAAGCCTTTGCCCGGGCCTGGCAGAAGATGTCGAGCTTCGATCTGTCGCAGCCGTTTTATCCTTGGTACTACACCATACTGCGGCGTATTGCGCTCAATCATCTGCGCAGCAGGGCCCGGCGGCGCGAGGACGGTGATAGCGCTCTGCAGGACGTGGCGGCAGGCCTGGCGGCCACTGCCAGTGCCGAACCTGGCCACAACAGCCAGGTTATGCAGCACCGCCGACTGATCGATCAGGTGTTGCAGAAGCTGACTATTGAAGACCGGGAGATCCTGTGTCTCAAGGATATGCACGACCACAGCTATCGGGAGCTGGCCGACATTATCGGCATCCCTGTGGGCACGGTAATGTCGAGGCTGTATGCCGCCCGGCAACGGTTTCGGCAAATGATGAAGGATAGTGGTTATGAACACGAATGATGCCGAGTCACGATTATTGATGATGGCCGTGCTGGATGGTGAGGCCGACGCCGATCAGCGACAGCGCTTTGCCGACCTGTTGGCGAACGACGCCGGCCTGCGGCGTGAATTTGATGAATTGAAATCCCTGAAGGAGCTGACCATGACCAATAAACCGCAGGATACTGACAAGGTGCTTTGGCAAAGTTACTGGAGTGGTGTGTATCGGCGCCTGGAGCGCGGCACGGGTTGGGTGCTGATGTCCGTAGGCCTGCTGATGCTGCTTATGTACGGCGGCTGGGAGTTTGCCCGGGAGTGGCTGAGCAGCCCGGATATTCCGCTGTGGGTCAGGCTCGGCGGTGTTTTCGCTGGCGCCGGGATGATCATACTGCTGGTGTCGGTTCTACGCGAGACGCTGTTTCATCACAAACACGAACGTTATAAGGATGTTGAGCGATGATGATTGCAACTTCGCCGGCGATCGCCGGCAAAAATATAGTCAAGACCCTGGGTGTGGTGCGTGGCAATACCATCCGTGCACGGCACGTTGGCCGGGACATACTGGCTGGTCTGCGTATGCTGGTTGGTGGTGAGATCAGCGACTATACCAAAATGATGGCGGAAGCCCGCGAGCAATCGTTGGACCGCATGACCGCCGAGGCGCAGCAATTGGGCGCCAATGCCATTGTTGATGTGCGGTTTTCCACCAGCTACATCATGACCGGTGCCGCCGAAATCCTGGTCTATGGCACAGCGGTGGTGTTGGAATAAAGGGGACGCTTAAAGGGGACGGAGGGATTTACCCGTAAATCCCTCCGTCCCCTTTAAGCGTCCCCTTTACAACTGAAGAAAAAGCTTCTGGAACGGGTCTCATGTTATGCTGTCCAATCCCATGTAAGGAAAGGTAAAACAAGCAACCCGCAAGCTGTGATCTGAGGAGAATGCCGATGAGTGCGCGAACCGATGTATCTACAGACGCCCGAGGTAGTGAGACGCCTGTCATCCACACTGTCCGCCCCGCCGAGCTGCGCTCGGTTTTACGCCAGGGGCTGGCCGATTTCGAAGCCAAACCCACCCACGGGGTCTTTCTGACCCTGATTTACCTGTTGATAGCCCTGTTTGCCGCCCTGTTTGGTCTGGGTGAGAATTTCCTGCCCCTGCTGTTGCCGCTGGTTGGCGGTCTGGCCCTGATTGGCCCGCTGGCAGCCTGTGGCCTGTATGAACTGAGTCGGCGCCGCGAACTGGGCATGGATTATTCCTGGTACCACGTCTTTGATGTCGCCAAGGCCCCGTCGCGAGGTGGGATTGCCGCCATGGGGCTGATCCTTGCGGCGCTGTTTGTCGCCTGGCTGATGACGGCGGAGTTGCTGTACGGCATGTTTTTCGCCGAACGGGCGCCGGCGGATGTGGTGGCCATGATGCAGCAGATATTCCTGACCTCTGCGGGCTGGCAGTTGCTGATTACCGGCACACTGGTTGGTTTTATCTACAGTGTGGTGGTGTATATGGCCACCGTGGTGGCACTGCCCATGATGCTGCAGCAGAAAACCGGCCTGGGCAGAGCCGTGATGACATCACTGCGCGCCGTGCAGAGCAACTGGCAGGCCATGGCAGCGTGGTATCTGATTGTGGTGGGTCTGGTACTGCTGGGTTCCCTGCCGCTGTTTGTCGGGCTGGGTATTGTAGTGCCGATTCTGGGCCATGCCACCTGGCATCTGTATCGCCGCTCGGTGACCGTGCCGTGACGGCGGGGCCGTATCCACTGGTGAAGCCTGCTTTTCAGTGACTGTGTTTTGAGTGGAAGCGCCCGACAAAGCCTTTTATACTCAATGGTAAGTGAATGCGTTCAACATTAGTCAGTCATTTGAAAAGGAATCCCGTAATGAAGTCATTACACCAGAGTCTGGCCCGTGTTGCCTGCGGGCTGGCCATCCTGCCAGCGCTTTTGTTACTCAGCGCTGTTGCGTCCGCACAATATCTGCAGACCACCATGATCGCTACCGAAACGCCCGGCGCCGACGCCGATACGCTGGTGGTGCTGGTACCGGCAGAAACCACACAGCTGAGTTTGCCTGGCTGGGGCCAGGCGACCATTGATCAGGTCAATCGCGCGCTGATTGCCCGGGATTTTGATGGCAGCGCCCGTCAGTTGATTGAAGTGTTGGCACCGGCAGGGCTGTCGGCCGACCGCCTGATTGCGGTGGGTATCGGCAACCCGGCAGACCTGCCCCGCCATGCCGCCGAAGAGATCGGCGCCGCACTGTCTGTGCATATTAATGCCAGCAATGCCGCTGTGATTGAAGTCAATACGCGAATGATCGGCGACCCGGCGCGCAATGCCGGGATTGCCTCTGCCATCGCGCATGGTATCGAACTGCGTAACTACCGGTTTGATCAATTAAAAAGCAGCCCGGACTCGCGGCCATCACAGATCTATCGCTGGGTGGTACAGTCGCAGGCCCAGGCCGAGCAGCAATATGCCATGCTCAATGCATTGGCACAGGGGGTGTTTACCGCTCGCGAACTGACCAATCTGCCCGGTGGCGATGGTCATCCGGCAGCCTTTGCCGAGTATGCTCGCGCCCAGCTGGAGCCACTGGGTGTGGAAGTCACCATCCTGGGACCGGCGCAGGTCGAGGCGGCCGGCATGGGCTCTCTGCTGGGTGTCAGCAAGGGCAGTCAGCACAAGGCACATATGCTGCTTGCGCAATGGCGTGGCAGCAGTGACGCGCCCATCGCCCTGGTCGGCAAGGGCAATACCTTCGACACCGGTGGTTACGATCTCAAAACCACCGATTCCATTCTGCAGATGCAGAGCGACAAGGCTGGTGGCGCCGCCGTGGTCGGTGCGCTGATGGCGCTGGCCGCGCAGCAGGTGCAAATCAACGTGGTGGGTGTGGTGCCCCTGTCGCAGAATTCCATTTCCGGTGAAGCCATGCTGCCAGGTGACGTGCTCACGGCAGGTGATGGCACCACCATCGAAGTCGCCAGCACCGACGCTGAAGGTCGACTGATCCTGGCCGACGGCATCTGGTATGCTCGCGATCGCTTTGCACCACGCGTGATTGTTGATATCGCCACGCTCACCGGTTCCAAGGTCTCTGCACTGGGCACGGAAATGTCAGCCATGTTCTCCGAACACGATGACCTGGTGGCAACCATGCGCCAGGCCGGTGAGCTGACCCACGAGCTGGTCTGGCAGCTGCCGCTGGGGCCTTACCCGGGCATCATTGACAGTCGTATCGCAGACATTAAAAACACCGGTTCACCCGGAGCCCAGGCTGGCGCAATCCTCCTGCAACACTTTGCCGGTGACACGCCATGGCTGCATCTCGACAACGCCGGTCAGGCCTTGGTGAGCAGCGCCAGCGGTATCCATCCGGCCGGTGCCACCGGCCATGGTGTCCGCCTGTTGACCGAGTGGGTGAAAATCTACGCCGCGCAATGATCGGAATATCGGACAGATCGTGCCATCATTACCAACTTATGCCATAAATCAGGAGCGCATTTTGAAACCTGTGATTGAATTTGCCAGCCGACTACCGTCGCTTAAATCCACTCTGAAACCGGCGCTGTTGCCAGTCATCGGTTTCAGCCTGCTGTTGGGTGCCTGCAGCGACAATCAGCCCGAGGTGGTTGACAGTGAGATGCAGGACGAAACGCCCGTAGCCGCAGAGGTGGAAACCAATCCGCTGCTGGCGGAAAGCAGCCTGCCGTATGGCATGCCACCGTTTGATCAGATTCGCAATGAACATTACCTGCCCGCGTACGAACGTGCCATGGCAATGGAAAGCGAAGAAATCGACATGATCGCCAACAATCCGGAGCCGCCGACTTTTGAGAATACCATTGTCGCCATGGAGCGCACCGGTCAGGCACTGACCCGCGTGGCGCGTATATTCAGCAACGTCAATGGCGCCAACACCAATCCGGAGTTGCAGGCGGTGCAGCGCGAAATGGCGCCGAGGTTGTCGGCACACAGCGATTCCATATCGCTGAACCCGGCCCTGTTTGCCCGCGTCGACAGCCTTTACCAGCAGCGCGATGAGCTGGCACTGGACCCGGAGTCCGATCGCCTGCTTGAGCGTTATCATACCAGTTTTGTCCGCGCCGGCGCGCAGCTGGACGAGCAGCAAAAAGACCGCCTGCGAGAGATCAACAGTGAACTGGCAAGCCTGAGCACCCAGTTTACCCAGAATGTGCTGGCGGAAGTGAACGCCTCGGCCGTGGTTGTGGATACCCGTGAAGAACTTGCGGGTCTGTCCGATGCGGCGATCCAGGCCGCTGCCGATGAGGCGGCCGAGCGCGGCGAGGAAGGCAAGTATGTCATTACGCTGCGCAACACCAGTGGGCAACCACCGCTGACCTCACTGGAGAATCGTGCCTTGCGCGAACGCATCCAGAAAGCGTCGGTGGCACGCGGCAGCCGGGGTAACGAGTACGACACTACCGGTATCGTGTCAGACACCCTGAAATTGCGCGCCGAGCGTGCACAGATGCTGGGCTACGACACCCACGCTGACTATATTCTGTCCGAGCAGACCGCTGGCAACAAGGTAGTGGTCAATCAGATGCTGGGTGGCCTGGCGCCGGTGGCGGTCGCCAATGCCCGCGTTGAGGGCGAAGAAATAAAGCGCATGATCGACGAAACCGAGGCTGAGCCCTTTGAGCTTGAAGCCTGGGACTGGGCATACTACGCTGAAAAGGTACGTCAGGCACGTTACTCGTTTGACGAGTCGGAAGTGCGTCCGTACTTTGAACTGGGCAATGTGCTGGACAACGGTGTGTTCTACGCTGCGGAGCAGGTGTACGGCCTGAGTTTCGAGCGCCGTGATGACCTGCCCACCTACCACCCGGACGTACAGGTCTGGGAAGTGTTTGATGTGGACGGTTCCGGTCTCGGTCTGATGCTTGGTGATTTTTATGCGCGCGGCAGCAAACGCGGCGGCGCCTGGATGAACAGCTACAACACGCAAAGTGGTCTGCTCGGTGGCAGCAAGGTGATTGGTAATCACCTGAACATCACCAAGCCACCGGCTGGTGAACCCACGCTGATGACTTTTGATGAAGTGACGACACTGTTCCACGAGTTCGGGCATGTGCTGCATGGCCTGTTCTCGGACGTCGAGTATCCGCGATTTGCCGGTACTGCGGTGCCGCGTGATTTTGTTGAATTTCCGTCGCAGGTTAATGAAATGTGGGCGACATGGCCCGAAGTACTGGAGAACTATGCGCTGCACTATGAAACCGGCGAGCGTATTCCGCAGGACCTGCTAGACCGCGTGCTGGATGCGCGCCAGTTCAATGAAGGTTTTGCGACCACGGAATATCTGGGCGCATCCATCATTGATCAGGCGCTGCATCAGTTGCCACCCGGGCAGATTCCCGATGCCGATGAAATCATGGCGTTTGAAGCACAGGCGCTGGCAGAGGCCGGGCTGAACTATGATCCGGTACCGCCGCGTTATCGCACGCCGTACTTCTCACACATCATGGGCGGGTACTCGGCCGGTTACTACTCCTATATCTGGAGTGAAGTACTGGACGCCGATGCCGTGCAGTGGTTCATAGAAAACGGTGGCATGCTGCGCGAGAACGGCGATCAGTTCCGCAATGCGCTGCTGTCACGCGGTGGCAGTGTTGAAGCCATGGATCTGTACCAGGACTTTGCCGGGCGTCTGCCTGACATAGAGCACATGTTGCGCCGTCGCGGACTGCAGCCCCAGTGAGGACATTCAAGGTCCCGAATACGCTGGTTCTGCTGTTTGCCATGCAGGTGCTGGCGCTGGTCATCACCTGGGTGCTGCCTGCGGGCGAGTTTGACACCACACTGAACGAGGCGGGCCGGGAACTGGTGGTTCCCGGCACCTTCACGCTGCTGGAAGAGAGTCCTTCGCTCAGTGTGATTGATCTGCTGACCGCCGTGCCCCGTGGCATGGCAGATTCCCAGGGCGTGATCTTTTTTGTGCTGATAGTCGGTGGTGTGCTGGCGGTAATTCGTCACACCGGTGCCATCGAGGCATTGCTGGGTCGCATTCTGCAACGTTTCAGCACCCGCACTGGCCTGCTGATATTTTTCCCCATGTTCGCGTTTGCCGTTGGCGCCAGCACCTTCGGCATGGCGGTCGAGTTTATAACCCTGGTTGCGCTATTGATGACCTTCTGCCTGGCCATGCGTCTGGATGCATTGACCGCAGTGGGCATACTGGTGGTGGGTTATGGTATCGGTTATGGCGCGGCGGCCATGAACCCGTTTACCGTGATGGTGGCTCAGGATGTCGCGGATCTGCCGCCGGGCTCGGGCATTGCCCTGCGCCTGGCAATATTCCTGCCGCTACTGCTGCTGGGGTTTCATCACGTGTACCGCTATGCACAACGGGTGAAAGCCGATCCCAGTGCCAGTCTGGTTTACGATCTTCGCCACGAGCACCAGGAAGCCTCGGTCGAGGAATATCCGCCACTGACCACCACGCGCAAGCTGGTGCTGCTGGTCATGGTGCTGGGTATCATGACGCTGGTAGCGGGTGTAATCTTTTACGGCTGGTATCTGACCGAGCTCAGTGCGTTGTTTGTGGCACTGGGTATTATTACCGCGATTGTGGCGCGCATTACCCCTGATGACACCGCTGTGGCATTCTCCAAAGGTGTCACGGATCTGGCCGCCACCGCATTGCTGATTGGTATGGCGCGTGGTATCGCCCTGATTCTGGAAGACGGCGAAGTGCTCTACACCATCGTGCATGGTCTGTCCGTGCCATTGACGATGGTGGGTGCGGAGCTCGCCGTGGTGGGCATGTTGCTGATGCAGAGCCTGCTCAACTTCTTCATTCCATCAGGCAGTGGCCAGGCTTATGTCACCATGCCGCTGATGGCACCGATGTCAGACCTGCTGGGCATCTCGCGGCAGACCGCGGTGCTGGCCTATCAGTTCGGTGATGGCTTCACCAATATGATCATCCCCACCAACGGCATCCTGATGGGGATCCTGGGTATTGCTGGCGTTCCCTATGATCGCTGGTTCCGCTTTCTGATGCCGCTGATGCTGAAACTGTTTCTGGCCAGCTCTGTCATCCTGATTGGTGCCGTGTGGTTCGGCTACTGAAACAGTCAGGGGGCCGGGTAGAGCTGCACCGGCTCCAGTTCCACGGTCTGGCTGTCATCGCTGAATGACACCAGGCCGTCCTGAACCAGGCAGTGTAGTGTCATATTGCGCTGTGCCAGCGCCGCCAGCGCCTGGCTGTGGTCGGGCAACAGATTGATGATGCGCAGATTGTTCTGCCGGGCAAACTGCGCACTGTTCTGCTCAACCCACATCTCCGCAATACGTCCGCCGTAACAATACACCGTCACCTGTTGTGAGCGTCCGCAGGCCTTGCGCACCAGTCGCTCATCGGGCATGCCCACGTCAATCCAGTGCTCAATCGCACCGGTCAGATCCTTCTGCCACAGGTCTGCTTCGTCTTCGGTGCTCAAGCCACGGCCGAATTCCAGGCGTTCATGCGCGTTCAGGGCAAACGCCAGCAGGCGCACCATCATGCGCTCGTCAGTTTCCGAAGGGTGTCGGGCGATGGTCAGGTTGTGTTCCTGATAGTAGTGCCGTTCCATGTCGGAAATTTGCAGCATTGCTTTGAAAATCGTTGATTTGGCGGCCATGAGCACCCGGTTGCGTTGCAGAGTAAAGCGCGAATGATACCTTATTCGCCGACGGGTCGCTGCTGCTACCTGGTTTGCGCAGCCAGGCTGAGCGATTTCCACCAATCCTTGTCGGTTTTCACCACGCGCACTTCCAGCGCAACCCCTGAAACACAGTAAATACGGGTCTGCCAGGCTTGGCCCGGGAATTGCTAAGCCAATGCAACAGCCGTTTGCCGGCGGGTTGCCAGGGTGGTCTGAAATAATTTTCCTCCGTTTAAACCCGAATCGTGATCGCGGCGTCTAACCTACTAAACACGGAATGTAAGACTGGACATGTCTGCAGATAATACATCGGCTATACGACGGGCACAGGAAGGCGATCGCCAGGCTTTCCACCTGCTGTATCAGCAACACATAGGACGCGTCTACGCGGTGTGCTGGCGACTGCTGGGCGACCGGCAGAAAGCCGAGGATGCCAGCCAGGAGAGTTTTGTGAAGGTGTGGCAGAGCCTGCCCGACTTCAAGGGGGACAGCAGCTTTGCCACCTGGCTGCACAAAATTGCGACGCGCACCGCGATTGACTGCTGGCGTCGTGACAAGCGACTGAGCTTTGTTGAACCGGAAACAGTGGATGGGCTGACTGAGCTGGGTGGTCAGACAACAGCGGCCGACAATGACGACGGACGGGACCTGGAGCAGGCCATTCAGCGCCTGCCGGCGCAGGCCAAAGCGGTCTTTGTGCTGTTCGCGCTGGAAGGTTACCAGCATAATGAGATCGCGACACTGCTGAATATAGCTGAAGGGTCAAGCAAGGCCCATTATCACCGAGCCAGACAGTTACTACGAGGTTTCTTGAGTGAAGAGTGAGCAGGAACTTGATCAACTGACAGCCGCGCTGCCCCGCGAGATGCAGCCGCAACAGGATCTTTGGCCATCGCTGGAGGCTCGGTTGCCGGCGCGCCAATCGCTTAAAAAGCGTCAGATTTCACCGGTAAATCGCATGTTGGGTATGGCCGCTGCGCTGGCGTTGATTGTGGTGGTGGGCTGGCGGGTGATGCTGGTGCCGGAAGACAACGCCGTGCCGGTTGCCGTCAATGATACTGACATGCCGGATGCTGATGCGGTGCCGATACAATACGAGATAACCCGGCAGTTTGAAACCATCAAGGCCGAACAACTGGCCCAGATGGCACCATACAGTGACAATTTTGGTGACTGGCAATATCAGATGGCGTCATGGGACCAGGCCATTGACCAGGTCAGCGGTGCACTGAACTATTATCCCGACGATCCGCGCCTGCTGGCGCAGATGCAGGGCCTGTACGAACAACAACTGGATTACTTGCGGCTGATTGGCCGTGTCGATTCAACCGCCTATATCTTGGGAGAGGAATTATGAAGTCAACAAAAACATCATGGGTAGGTGCGGCAACACTGGTTCTGCTTATCGCCTTCACCCGTGTCATCAGTGCTGCCGATGCACCGATGGTTATCGATGAAAGCCGACAGGTCAGCAGCAATGAGCGTATTGAGCTCGAAGTCATGCGCGGCGAGGTGGTTATTCGTACCGGCACCGACAATACGTTCCGGGTGTCCGGCACCCTGGACGAACTGGCCGAAGGGTTTGAGCTGCGCTCCGACAACGGCTTTACCTATTTTGAAGTGGAAATGCCGCGGAACGTAAACAACTCCGGCTTTCGCCGTTCCGAGGAGTCCGACCTGGAGATTGTCGTGCCCGCCGGCAGTCGCATCAGCTTCATCGGTGTGAATGTCGAAGTCGACATTGACGGGGTTACCGGTGGCACGCAGATCAATACCGTAAACGGTGACATATCGGCCAGCAACCTGACTGAACGAGTTGAGTTACGCACCGTCAATGGCAACATTACTGCGCGTAATATCGGTGGCCGTATTGACCTGCAAACCGTCAATGGCGAAATCCGTGACAGTGACTCTGCAGGTCGCGCCTACTATGAAGCCGTTAACGGTGAAATAGACATTGATAGCGCAGCAGGAGAAGTCGAAGTGACCGTTGTTAATGGTTCAGTACGGGCGCAGCTACGTGGTACCAGCGACTTGAGCGTGAACAGCGTCAACGGTGATATTGACGTTGTTCTGACAGATGTCACTTCACCACGTATTTCCGGCAGCACGGTCAGTGGGGAAATTACCCTCTCCCTGCCTGCCGATGTGGATGCCCGCTTCAGTCTGGAGAGCCACGTCGGCGGCAACCTGGTCAATCATATAACCGACGACGAGGTCGTTCGCTCACGTTATGGCCCGGGCCGCAATCTGGATTTCTCCACCGGGCAGGGCGCCGGGCACGTCGACCTGAGCTCAGTCACGGGTCGACTGGAGTTACGCACCAACTGATCCCGTCTGCGGGCAGGGAGGCCCGCACCCTTAAACCCTGAATTCAACCACGCCGATTGCAGCGATGCTGCGATGCGGATTCCTGCGGCCCGGATTTGGCGATAGCAGCTACCGCAGTTCAAAAATAACGAAGGAAAAAGCCCATGAAATTACACTTGGTTTTACTGGTTTTGTTAACTGTGCTGTCGGGTTTCACCGTGCAGGCCCAGGAACTAGAAAAAGAACAAGGCATCGCGCGTGATGCAGTACTGGTGTACAACCCTGACTTCTTTGCCGCTTCCAGCCCAACGACGGCGCAAGACATGGTCGAACGCTTGCCCGGCTTTCAACTCGACAATGGTGAGAATGTCCGTGGTTTCGCTGGCGCCGGGGGTAATGTGCTGATCGATGGAGCCCGGCCTGCGTCGAAAACCGACAATGTCTCATCTGTGCTGGGTCGCATTCAGGCGGGACGGGTGTCACATATAGAGCTGATACGCGGCGGCGCGCCGGGCATCGACATGCAGGGTCACAGTGTTGTCGCCAATGTCATACTCAGCGGCGAAGCGACACGGCAGCAATCCCTGTTGGCGCGCAGCTACTTTTTTGAGGGAGGCCCCAACCTGCCGGGCGGGCGCTACGAGTTCAGCAGCAGTGACAACGGCACAAACTGGGGTTTTAATATCGGCCGCAGCCTTTCCATGAACGATTCAACCGGCACCGGCACGCTGGTACGGCGCGATGGCAGCGGCCAGGTCACAGGTATCGAGCAACGGGAAAACAAGTTTGACGGCGGTGGCTGGAGTAGTCGAGCGGACTGGGCCGCGCCCATTGCCGCAGGCCGGCTGGAAATTACCGGCGGCGCCAGCATCAATGACTTCGAAGAGTGGACACAGTATATGGCGCCGACTGCTCAGCGGCGTTTCGATTTTGCCCAGCAAAACCGCGATGCCGACCTGGGGGTCAGGGCCGAGCAGAATCTGTCGCGGACCATGACCCTGGAAGCCCGCCTTATTCAGAATCAACGCCGTATTGAAAGCGTCAGTTCTGCATTGATTGGCACAAGCTTGCAAAGCTTCAATACCGAGCGTGAAACCGGTGAGTCCATTGTGCGCAGTGTGCTGCGCTGGCAGCCCACTGACCGGATGAAAGTGGAAAGCAGTGCTGAGCTGGCTTACAACGTGCTGGACACCGAGCAAAGTTTTGTTATTGATGGTCGCAACGTACCCCTGCCGCAGTCCACCACGAAAGTTAATGAGCTGCGCACCGAGATAGCCACCCTTGCCACCTGGCAACGCAGCGACACGCTGACCCTGGAGGCGGGCGTCCGCCTTGAGCGTTCACGGATCCGGCAGAGCGGCAGCGCCTCCGCCGAGCGCAGCTTTTTCTACCCGAAACCACGCCTGGCAATGACCTGGGATGTTATTGAAAACCATCAGCTGCGTTTGCGCCTGGAGCGCGAACTGGGGCAGTTAAACTTCAATGATTTTGCTGCTTCGTCATCGTTGACCAACAATGAAGTGCTGGGCGGTAATCTGGATCTGCGTCCGGAACAGCGCTGGGTCGCCGAGGCCGTACTTGAGCGTCGCTTAAGCGCCGATGCCGTGCTGTCACTGACACTGCGCCATGACCAGATAAGCCATGTGGTCGATGTGCTGCCGCTGCAAGACGGCCTGACGGCAATTGGTAATATTGGCGATGGGTCACTGGACCGGGTAGAGCTTGACCTGCGATTGCCGCTGGACCGCATCGGGGTGAGCGGGGGACGCCTGACGTTGAATGCCCGGTATGACCATGCCCGGGTAGACGACCCGACCACCGGGCGCGAGCGCCAGATATCGGATGTCAGGCCATTCACCGGATCGGCAAATTTCGAGCAGGATCTGCCCATCTGGAATCTGGTGTGGGGGCTGGATTACACCCCGTATTTTCGTGAAACAACCTTTAATCCGGACCAGCGACGCGATATAGAATTGCGTCACTACCTGACCGCGTTTGGCGAATACACGTTCAGCGACAGCATTACGGCTCGAGTGGAATATACGGTATGGGATGATTTTCGCATCAACCGGCAAAGCTGGTCAGATCGCGTATTGCAGACCATTGCCTACGCCGAACAGGAGCGGGTGAATCCGCGTAACTTCATACAAATGCGGCTGCGCAAAACCTTCTGAGCAAAAACCAGGGTGGCGGTCGGCGGAGCGTAGACAGCCTGCCGGATGCGGTGTACGCTTCAGATCTTGCCGATGACCGGTTTGACCTGGAGGAAGCGCCACGTGAGCGTATTCAAACGATTGACCATGGCCGCCAGTGCCGTGCTGATGGGGTTTGTTGCCAGCCAGGGTCTGGCCCAGGATCAGGGTCCGGACTGGGACCAGGTTGATGAGGAAGTACTGGAACATTTCCGTACCATGGTGCGCATGGATACCACCGATCCACCCGGCCGGGAGATCGAACTGACCGAGTATCTGGTATCGGTGTTGCAGAACGAAGGCATTGAGGTTGATGTCTTCGCGCTGGAAGCCGAGCGGCCCAACGTCGTGGCCCGACTGCGCGGTAACGGCAGCAAACGTCCGCTACTGTTGATGGCCCATCAGGACACGGTCAATGTCGATCCCGACAAATGGGTGTTCCCGCCGTTCAGTGCCGAGCGTGATGGTGGCTGGATTTACGGACGCGGTACGGTCGATGACAAGGACAACGTTGCTGCGGCGCTGATGACCATGCTGCTGCTGAAACGACAGAACGTGGAACTGGACCGCGATGTCATTTTCCTGGCCGAGTCAGGCGAAGAGGGTGCTACCCGCATTGGCATTGAATACATGGTCAATGAACACTTTGCCTCGATTGACGCCGAGCACTGCATTGCCGAAGGTGGCAGTGTGGTCCGCCAGGGCGGACGGGTGCATTACGCGGGCGTGCAAACTGGCGAGAAGCTGCCGCGGGCCATTGAGCTGAGCAGCACCGGCGTCGCCGGTCACGGTTCCGTGCCGCTGCAAAGCAATGCCATTGTGGCGTTGTCGCGCGCCATTACTGCGGCGGCCGACTGGCAACCGCCGGTGCGTTTCAGCGACACCATCAGCACCTACTTCTCACGTCTGGCCGCGGTCTCGGAGCCGGATGCGGCGGCGCGCTATCGGGCGCTGCTCAGTCCCGGCACCGCCGAGTTCGACAGCGCGCTGGCATATCTGAAAGCCAATGAACCACGCAATGCCGCGGTGCTGTTCAGCACCATCTCCCCGACCATCGTTGACGGCGGTTACCGCGTCAATGTGATTCCATCGGATGCCACTGCAACACTGGATGTGCGTCTGCTGCCCCAGGAAGAGCCAGAAGCGTTCCTGGCGGCATTACGTGATGTGGTCAACGATGCCAGTGTCAGCGTCAACTGGGCGGCTCGAGATGTGCGACCGGGTGCTTCAAGCCGGCTGGATACCGAGGCATTCCGGGTCATTGAGGAAGTCATGCAGGCACACTACGACACCACGGTGATTCCGACCATGAGTACCGGTGCGACCGACATGGCCTACCTGCGCGCACGCGGCATCCAGTGCTACGGCATTGGTCCGGCAATTGACGCTGAAGATGGCCCACTGGGCTTTGGTGCGCACAGCGACCAGGAACGTATTATCGAGAGCGAACTTTACCGCTTTGTCCGCGCGCACTATGACATTGTGGAGCGTCTGGCGGCAGCGCAGTGACCAGGGTTTTACTCATGCGTACGTGGGGAATGGTGACCTCGATAAAGGGCTCACCTTCCGGCTGATAGCCCAGTTTTCGGTAAAAGCCGACGGCACTTTCGCGGGCATGCATGTGCAGGCGCTGTATACCCTGTTCGGCCAGCAACGTTTCCACACGGCTGATCAGCGTCCGCCCCAGCCCCATGCCCTGCATGATGTCATTGACCGCCATCTGGCGAAGTTTGGCGCAGTTGTCAGGCAGCGGCACCACACTGACGCAGGCCGCCAGGGTATCGTGGTCTGTGAACAGGGCGAAGTGGCGGTGTGAGGCCTCCGTCGCCCGCTCGCTGATGTCCAGTGTCAGACCCAGCGGGGCGCGCAGGACAGTCTGCCGCAGCAGCCAGGCGCGCTCATAGGCCTCCGAGGCGAATGTCAGTTCAATAAAATGCATCAGCTGAGCGTATAGGCAATACTGACGCTTATCAACATCGACGTGTCTGCCGTGCTACCGGCCGCGCAAAAATCATCCTGTGCAAAACATTGGCGGCCATTGCTGGCACTGTGCTAGGCTCGGAGCCATTGTCAAAAACAAAAAACAAACAAGGTGGCTGTCGATGATCAACCTGCGCAACACAACCGAGCGTGTCATAAACCCCGTGCGCATCGCTGCCACCTGCTGTGTGGTGCTGTTTGCTGCCGCCTGGACTGGCCCGCTGCCGGCGCAGGACCTGGAGCCGGTCGGCCCCATGCCCTACGATATTCCCGTCAACTGGATAGAGCCGTTTGCCCAGCCTGGTTATTCCTGGGGTGGCAACTCCGGCGTCCATGTTGAATCCAAAGACCGCATCATCGTTCTGCAGCGTGGTGAAACCGAACTGCCCGACCCGATTCCGCCGGAGTACACCAATTTTCCCGGCTCCATGGGCTGGAACGTGATTCAGGGTCAGGGGCGCACCTGGCAGAACGTCATGTATGTGATCAACAGCGAAGGTGAGGTACTGGAAGTCTGGGACCACTGGGACTACCTGTTTGCCGGCACCGATGGCCCGGGCCCGCACCGCCTGCGTGTCAGCCCCTACGACCCGGAGCGCCGTATCTGGGTGGTCGATGAAACCAACCATGTCATTTACGTCTTTTCCCGGGATGGCCAGGAGCTGCTGATGACGCTGGGGGAAAAAGGCGTGGCCGGCGATGATGACAACCATTTTGGTCTGCCACAGGATGTCGCATTTTTACCCGATGGCACCGTGCTGGTGGCCGATGGGCTGCAGAACGCCCGAGTCGTGATCCTGTCGCCCACTGGCGAGTATCTGTCCGAGTTTGGCAGCCGTGGCTCGGAGCCGGGCCAGTTTGCCAGTGTGCACGGCATTGCCCTGGGGCCCGATCACGACGTGTATGTGGTGGATCGCAATAACATGAACGTGCAGGTGTTCCGCCAGACCAATCGTGGCAGTGATGATCCGTACCCAACCTATGAGTTCAAAATGCGGGTTACCGGACCCAATTTTCCACTGGATATCATTGTCAGTGACCAGTACTTCTGGGTAACGGATATCCGGCCGCCCAAGATTCTGCAATTCGATCTGCAGGGTGAACACGTCTATACCTGGCTGTTGCCCGGTGAAGGCCCCACTGCCTGGCTGGAGATGCATTCATTTTCGGTAGATGCGGACGGTAACGTTTATGGCACTGACAACCAGTATGCCCGGCCACAAAAGCTGGTGCCCAAAGCCGATGCTGATCCGCGCCTGCTGATTCAGCCGCAATACGTGCCGCGCTGATCGGCACAGGGCCTAGGGCAATCGCTGACGGCCCTTGGCGACATACATGGCATTGTCGGCATGCTTGAGCAGCGAGAATTCGTCTTCGCCATCGTAGGGAAAAACAGCCACACCGATGCTGGGATTGATCGCCAGCTCGGTGCCTTCCAGCTGGAAAGGTGTTTCGAACGCAGCATGCAGTTTATCGGCGACATCCTGCGCGCTTTGTCGCTCACTGATGTGTTCCACCAGTATGACAAATTCATCACCCCCCAGGCGCGCCGCGGTGTCGGATTCCCTGACCGACTGGGTCAATCGGTGTGCCACGTACTGCAATAGCTGGTCACCGGCCGCGTGACCCATGGAGTCATTGACCCGCTTGAAACCATTCAGATCGATAAACAGCAAGGCAAACGAGGTCTGTTGCCGGCGCGCTCGCGCCAGTGTGGTTCTTATGCGATCCGACAGCAGTTCCCGGTTGGGCAGGCCGGTCAATGGGTCGTATTGCGCCACATAACGGAGCCGGTCAAACAGTTCGCGACGCGCGAGTGCTTCGGAGACCTGGGTGGCAATCAACTGCCAGTGATTCACGTCAGCATCGTTCTGACTGTCGGTGTCGTGGAATCCCGGAATATCCAGTTCATCGACAATGGCGTGTAGCTTGTTGTGCAGGTCATCCATATCAGTTGCCGTATGTGAAACCTCCGATATCGCATAGAGTGCGACCTGGACCGCTTCGTTGCGTCGACGCTGGGTGATATCCCGGGCAACGCCGATACGCAACCGGTCGTCGGTCAGCCAGCGTGCTGTCCACATGATGTGCACAACACTGCCGTCCTTGCGAATATAACGATTCTCCACCTGGCGTATGGAACCGGTTGCCATGACATGCTCGGCACTGCTACGGGTAAGGTCAAGGTCATCGGGATGCACAAAATCGAAAATGATGCGGCCGATCATTTCGTCCGGGCGATAACCAAAAATCTGTTCGCTGGCGGCGGATACATAAACGAAGCGGCCGTCCGGATCAACTACGCAGACTGCATCAAGTAGCAGGTCGAGGAAGTCGACCGGCGGGGTGTAGGACTGTTGGGTCATGGTAGGGTCAGAGCCTGAATGCAGCCGGCACGGTCGTCAGATCAAGACTCCAGATGACCGGTACCAGAAAGTAGACCGCCATGACAATCAGCAGCGAGGCGATCACATTCATGGCAAACCCGGTTTTTACCATTTCCAGAATGGTCAGTTTATTGGTGGCAAAAATGATGGCATTGGGCGGCGTGCCCACCGGCAACATGAACGCGCAGTTGGCGGCCATGGCGCAAGGTACCATCAGGGCAAAGGGATGTATATTCAGCGCCAGCGCCAGCGATGCCACTACCGGAATGATCATGGTGGCGGTTGCCGTGTTGGAGGTGATCTCGGTCAGAAACAGAATCAGCAAGGTAGCGCTGGCAATGATGATGATCAGGTGGAAGCTGTCCAGCACCGTCAATTGTGTGCCCATCCATTCGGACAGGCCGGTGCCGCGGAAGCCGGCGGCAATCGCCAGACCACCGCCAAACAGCAGCAGAATGCCCCAGGGAATATTGATTGAGTCCTGCCAGTCCAGCACGCGCGAGGTTTTGCCGGCCGAGGTCGGAATGACAAACAGCAGCACGGCCGCCAGCACGGCAATCATGCCATCCGTGATCTGGGGCAGCAGGTCAGTCCAGATAAAGCCGCGGGTAATCCACATGAAGGCGGCAAACGCAAACACCATGGCCACTGCTTTTTCTTCAAATCCGATACGGCCCAGGGCATGACGTTCCTGCTGAATCAGGGCGCGACCACCGGGCAGTCCCTTGATACTCATGCGGAATGCTACCCGACCCAGATACAGCCAGGCGATACCCAGCAGCACGACGACCACGGGTACACCAATCATCATCCAGCTGGCGAAGGTAATGTCGACATCAAACAACTGTCGCGCCTGCGCGGCCAGAATGATATTGGGCGGCGTACCAATCAGTGTACCCAGGCCACCGATGGTGCCGGCGTAACCCACGCCAAAAATCAGTGCTTTTTCGAATATGGGTATATCAACGGCTTCGGGTTTGCCTTTCAGTGAGTGGGCAACCTGCGCAGTGATGGCCAGCGCCATGGGTATCATCATCATCACCGAGGCAGTATTGGACACCCACATCGACAGAAATGCCGTGGCGATCATGAAGCCCAGCAGGATGCGCTGGGTGCTGGTGCCGACAAAGGCAATGATGGCCAGCGCGATACGTTTGTGCAGATTCCATTTCTCCATGGCGGTGGCAATAAAAAAGCCACCCAGGAACAGGAAAATAATATCGTCGCCATACGCCGATGTGACGGTGCCGACATCAATCGCGCCGGTCACCGGCAGCAGGAAAATTGGCAGTAGCGAGGTCGCCGGAATGGGTATGGCTTCGGTGATCCACCAGACCGCGACCCACAAGGTGGTGGCCAGGACCGCGCGCGCTTCGAAACTGAGGCCTTCAGGGGCAAACATCAGCAGGGTCAGGGTAAACAGCAAAGGCCCCAGAATCAGCCCGATGGACTGTGCTTTGGAGTAGGAGGGCGTGGCAATGGATTCGTTCTGTGCGTCTTGCGTGTGCATGTTTTTATTGGATCCTTGTGGGCCTGTTTGCATCATCGACAGCTCCGCAAGAATACCGCACTAATGCGGGGCAGTCACCTTTGCATCATTTTGGCGGGCGAGGGATTAAACGCGAGGTCTGTGCCTTGTACGCCTGGAAGGCGGGGTCGTCCCCCCAGCGTTTTTCAGCGCGTGCCTCCAGCATGGGCACGCCGCTGACTCGCGTGATCAGCAGGGTAATGAATACCGGCGAAATCAGCGCCACCAGTTGCCAGCCACTGAGTGCCGGCAGGGCAATCACGGCAATGCCGATCCATAACAGGATTTCACCGAAGTAATTGGGGTGGCGGCTCCAGGACCACAGCCCGCTGCTGATGAACTTGCCCTGATTGGCAGCATCGGCGCGGAAAGCCCGCTTTTGTGCATCGGCAATCACTTCGATGACAAAGCCGGTCAGCCACATGATCAGGCCGATGATGGCAATGGCATCAAGCTCCGTGCGGCGGCTGGCAGTAATGGCGGCCAGGGCGGCGGCACTGCTGACAAAGACCCAGACTGCCTGTAACGTCCAGGTCAGCAGGAAGCGGGTGAAGTTCGGTTTGATGGTGTCGAAGCGGCCGTCCGAACCGTCCTTGCGCACGCGCAGGAACAGAAACCCACCCAGGCGTGTGGCCCAGACGCAAACCAGCACGGCCAGTAACGCAGCGCGCCAGTCCTGCTCGGGAGACAGCGCCAGAGCCGTCAGGATCACCGTGACAAAGGTCAGGCTTCCGGTCAGGTCAAAATAGTGTTCGGTCTGTGCCAGGTAGGAGGGCAAGAAAATCAGCCAGTTAAGGGCAAAGGCGAGCATGGCGCAGAGGGCAAGCACGGGTAGGTCAAGACCGAGAACAGTGGTCCGGGCGCCGCCCTGACTGCCGGCCAGCGCAATCAGTGAGGCGAACAGTACGGCAATGATAATGAACAACAGCAGTTTGCCGTTGCCGGTTGGCGTCGCGTTTTTCCTGTTGTGAGCCTCTGTCATGATGTCTCCAGCCTGGGGAAGCCGTCCGTTGGGTGTTGTTGTTACGGACTTGCGATCAAAACAGTTCTATTCCGGGTCACTTTTTGTTTCAGTCGCCGCCTTCCAGCTCAGCCCAGCGTTCAAACAGCTGGTCCAGGGTTGCCTGCAGTGAGGCCAGTTCCTGCAGTTTTTTCTGCACCTCGGCCGGGGGCTGCTCATAAAAACCGGGGTCCTCCATTTGCCGGGTTTTGTCGGCAATCGCGGTCTCGGTTTTTTCGATGTCTTTGGTAACCTGTTCCAGTTCGCGCTGTTCTTTGTAGGAGGGCTTTCTATTGGCCGTCGGCACTTTAGTGGCGACAGGCTTTTCGCCGGCCGCCGGCTTTATGTCTGCTGCGGGTGCGTTATCGGCCGCTGTCGCTTTCTCTGCCGCCGCTTTGGCCTCTGATGGCGCGTCTTCGAAGGACATCATCTTGCCACCCTGGTTCAGCCAGTCCTGATAACCGCCCACATACTCTTTCACCACGCCGGGGGCTTCGAACACGATGCAGTTGGTGATGACATTGTCGAGGAATTTCCGGTCGTGACTGACCACCAGCAGCGTACCGGTGAATTCCAGCAACAGCTCTTCCAGCAGCTCCAGGGTTTCCATGTCCAGGTCGTTGGTCGGTTCGTCGAGCACAATCAGGTTGGCCGGTTTGCTGAACAGCTTGGCCAGGATCAGGCGGTTCTGCTCACCACCGGACAGCGATTTGACCGGCTGCCGGGTGCGCTTGGGCGGGAACAGGAAATCCTGCAGGTAGCTGATGACATGCCGGTTTTTGCCGTTGATTTCAATGAATTCACGGCCTTCGGCAAGATTGTCGATCACCGTTGCCTCCGGGTCCAGCTTGTTGCGTAGCTGATCGAAGTAGAGGATTTCCAGATTGGTGCCCAGTTTGACTTCACCGGCATCGGGCTGGGTCTCGCCCAGCAGGATGCGCAGCAGCGTGGTTTTGCCGCTGCCATTGGCGCCGATAAAACCTACCCGGTCGCCCCGCAGAATCTTGGTGGAGAAGTTCTTCAGGATGGGCTTGTCATAGCCGTGGGTCAGGTTGTTGGCTTCCACCACAATCTTGCCCGAGCTGCTGCCCTGTTCCAGGCCAAACTTGGCCTTGCCGGTCTGCTCCCGGCGCTGACTGCGTTCCTCGCGCATTTTCTCCAGGGCCCGCACCCGGCCTTCGTTGCGTGTGCGCCTGGCTTTAACGCCCTGACGTATCCAGCGTTCTTCATCGGCCAGTTTCTTGTCAAACTCGGCATTGGCTTTGTCTTCGGCTTCCAGCTGCTGGTCCCGGAACTCAAGGAAACTTTCGTAGCCGTATTCCCAGCTGCGCACATGGCCGCGATCCAGCTCGATGATGCGATTGCTGATTTGCTGCAAAAAGTGTCTATCGTGCGTGATCACCAGGATGGCGCCGCGAAAATCCCTGATTGCCTTTTCCAGCCATTCAATCGTGGGGATGTCCAGGTGGTTGGTGGGCTCGTCCAGCATCAGCAGGTCAGGGTCGCTGATCAGCGCCCGGCCCAATGCGGCGCGCCGACGGCTACCGCCGGACAGGGTTTTCATGCGGGCGTCAGCGGGCAGGTTGAGGATGTCCAGCATGCCTTCAATCTTGTGTTCAAACGCCCAGCCGTCGCGCTCCTCAATCTGTTTCTGCAGCGCGGCCAGCTCGTGCATGTTCTTTTCGTCGCCCCAGTCCAGGTTCTCGTCATGGGTCAGCGCATGATAGCGGGCCAGCACCGTGCCCAGGCCTTCCAGGCCGTTGGCGATATAGTCGTAGATGGTCTGTTCATCCTGCGCCGGCAGGCTCTGGTCCAGATACGCCACCTTGATGCTCTCGGCGCGCCACAGTTCGCCGCTATCGGGCACAATCTGGCCCATCAGCACCTTCATGAAGGTGGATTTGCCGGCACCGTTCTGCCCCAGAATACCGATACGCTCGCCTTTGTGGATGGTCAGGTTGACCTGGTCCAGCAGCGGCTGGTCGCCAAATGCCAGGGAGAGATTGTTGAGTCGGAACAGCAGCATAACTATGAACTTCCTGAATGCGCCGCGCACGGGCGTCGGTGGCTTGAGAGACTGTTGAACAGGCCTTGGACTTATTCAGAGGCTCCCTTGTATTTGAGGCGCTGCAGTATAAACTTATCGGGCCAAGTATGACAGTGAACCCCCGAACCCGTGACATGGACTCGACCGCCAATTCCGGTGGGATCCAACCCAAGGAACTCATGCCCGACAACGCCAGCCCCGCTTTTGATCAATTGCCCAGTGACCACCTGCCTGCCGCGCTCAAGCCCGTACTGTCGCGCTACTGGCAACGGCTGCTGGAGCGCGAACGCGACGCACCGTCAGGGTTGCCTGAATTGCTGGCGCAACAGGGCCGGCTGGCTGAACAGATGGCGCTGGTATGGGCGGCCAGTGACTATGCCGCCAATCTCTGTATTGAAAAGCCGGCATTGCTGGTGCAACTGGTCAAGTCAGAGGAATTGCTGCACCTGATCAAGGATGACTACGCACGACAGTTGCAGCAGGTGCTGGCGGATCTCCCAAATGAACCCGACGAAGCAGCGCTGAAGTCCCGGTTGCGCCAGTTTCAGCAGCGCCAGATGCTGCGGCTGATCTGGCGCGATGTCTGCAAATCGTCATCAGTGCGAGAAACGGCTGCCGAAGTCTCGGCACTGGCCGAGGCCTGTCTGGATGTCACGCTGCAGCATCTGCATCAGTGGGCCGTGCAGAAGCACGGGCAGCCGGTCGGTGAGCGTTCCCGGCAACCCCAGCAACTGGTGGTGCTGGGCATGGGCAAACTTGGCGCGTCGGAGCTGAACCTGTCTTCCGATATCGATCTGATCTTCGCCTACCCGGAGTCTGGCGAGACCGACAAAGGCGTCAGCTGTCAGCAATTCTTCCTGCGTCTGGGGCAACAACTGGTGGATGCCCTGGATGCGGTGACCGCTGACGGCTTTGTGTTTCGTGTCGACATGCGCCTGCGCCCGTACGGCAGTGAGGGCGTGCTGGTGTGCAGCTTTGATGCCATGGAAAACTATTATCAGTCACAGGGCAGGGACTGGGAGCGCTATGCAATGATCAAGGCCCGCACGGTGGCCGGCGACCAAACCGCAGGTGCCGAGCTGATGCAGCGGCTGCGTCCCTTCAGCTACCGCCGTTACCTGGATTTTTCCGCGTTTGAGTCGCTGCGCAGCATGAAGCAGCAGATCAACAAACAGGTACGCAAGAAGGGCATGAATCAGGACATCAAGCTTGGTGCCGGCGGCATTCGCGAAGTCGAGTTTGTCATTCAGGCGCTGCAGATGGTGCATGGCGGCCGTGATAAACGCCTGCAACAGACCTCGCTGTATGAGGCCATGGACGTGTTGCGCGAGGGGCAATATCTGCCGGCGGAGACCGTGCAGGCGTTGCGCAATTCGTACAGTTTTTTGCGCGACCTGGAGCACAAGCTGCAGGGTTTTGCCAACAAGCAGACACAATCACTGCCGGGCTCGGAGCAGGAACAGTTACGCGTGGCCGTGGCGATGGCCGTGCCTGATGCAAAACAGGCCGACTGGTCAATGCTATTGTCGGTTCTGGAACAGCATCGCGAAATTGTTCGCCAGCATTTCACCGATGTCATTCACACCGATGAAGACGACGACGATGCCAGCCGCCATGATGTCGACGACGATGAACTGCAGGCGCTGTGGCAACAGGAACTCAGTGAACAGGCCGCGGTGGCACTGCTCGACGGCCTGGGTTATGAGGCTGCCGAGCAGACCTGGCAGGAGCTGCTGACTTTCCGCAAGGACAAGGTGTTTCAGACCCTGCCGGCGGAAAGCCGCACACGCTTCGCCCGTTTTATGCCCTTGCTGTTGGCCACGCTGGCCACGGAAAAAACCCCCAGTGTCGGTTTCACCCGGGTCATGAAAATGGTCGAGGCAGTGGCCCGACGTACGGCCTATATTGTCTTGCTGTCCGAAAACCCGGGTGCCATGAAACAGTTTGTGCGCCTGTGTACCGCCAGCCCCTTTGTTGCCGAATTTCTCAGCAAACATCCGGTACTGCTTGATGAGTTGTTGACAGTGATGGAAAAACCGCCGGAAAAATCCGCGTTGCAGGCGGAGCTGGCGCAGGGTCTGTTGCGCCTGGGTGAGGACAGTTTTGAAGAGCAGATGGAATACCTGCGTTACTTCAAGCTGTCACATACGCTGCAGGTGGCTGCCGCCCAGATTACCGGCAGCATGACGGTCATGAAGGTCAGCGATTACCTTACCTTTACCGCTGAGGCGGTGCTGGAGCAGGTGCTGGCACTGTGCTGGCAGCACCTGGTACGCAAGCATGGATATCCGGTCAATCAGAACGGCGACCACGGTCACATGGATTTTGTTGCGGTGGCCTATGGCAAACTGGGCGGCATCGAGCTGAGTTATATTTCCGATCTGGACCTGGTATTTCTGCATGACGGCGCACTGGATGAAGATTCTGTGGCGGCCGAGGGGCAGAAAAGTATCAACAGCCGTGAATTCTATACGCGCATGGCGCAGCGGGTGATCACCATGCTGGGTACGCACACCATGTCCGGCAAGTTGTATGAAGTGGATATGCGGCTGCGGCCGTCGGGTGAGTCCGGGCTGCTGGTCAGCACCTTGCTGGCGTTTGAACAGTATCAGCAAAAGGACGCCTGGACCTGGGAGCAGCAGGCGCTGGTGCGTTCGCGCGCGGTGGCCGGCTCTGCCGCCATGGTCGCCGACTACGAAGCCCTGCGGGCGCGGATTCTGTCGCAGCCTCGGGACACCGCCACACTGGCCAAGGATGTCATCAGCATGCGCAAGCGCATGCGTGAGGAACTGACGCGCAAGGCCGGCCGCGGTGCCTCGCAGCCGCCGTTTGTGATTAAACAGGGTGAGGGCGGTATCGTTGATATCGAATTTATGGTCCAGTTTTTTGTACTCTCGCGTTCTACCGAGTGCAAGGCGCTGCTGACTTATTCCGATAATATCCGGATACTGGAAGCGGCAGCGGACTGCGGTGTCTTGTCCGCAGCAGAGATCGACAGCCTGACCCAGGCTTACCTGGCACTGCGTGGCACCTTGCATGAGTTTGCCCTGCAATACACTGAATCCGGTCCGGATTCACAGGCCAGCGAAGAAGCCATAGTTGATGCGCTGGCGCCACTGGCAGACCGGCGAGCGGATGTCACCCGTTTGTGGCAAAAGGTATTTGCAGCCTATGACGCGTAGCTCAGCAGCACCGCAGCGTATTCTGGTGGTCGGCCCGTCATGGGTGGGCGACATGGTCATGGCACAGTCATTGTTCATGACCCTGAAGGCACAGCATCCGGATGTTGCCATTGATGTACTGGCGCCATCCTGGAGTCGACCGCTGCTGGATCGCATGCCGGAGGTGGCGCAGGCAATTGACCTGCCCTTTGCCCACGGTGAGCTGGGCTTGCGCCGTCGGTATGCGCTGGGCCAGACGCTGCGCGCCCATCACTACGATCAGACCATATTGTTGCCCAACTCATTCAAATCGGCACTGGTGCCCTGGTTTGCCGGCATCCCCCGGCGTACCGGCTGGCGCGGCGAGATGCGCAGCTGGATACTGAATGACAGCCGGGTGCTGAAGCCATTGGCATTGCCGTTGATGGTGCAGCGCTTTGTGGCTCTGGCGCTGCCGGCCGATGCGCCGTTGCCAGGCGCATTGCCCGATCCGCTACCCGTGCCACAGCTGAAATCCGCGCCGGCAGATGTAGCCGACGCCATGCAGGCCTTCGGGCTGGCGCGCGCGCAGAAAGTTCTGGCGCTGTGTCCCGGGGCGGAGTTCGGCGATGCCAAACAGTGGCCGGCGGCCCACTATGCGGCTGTCGCCGGTGCCCATCTGGATGCTGGCGGGCAGGTGTGGCTGTTCGGCTCGGCCAAAGACCGTAGCGTCACCGACGAAATTGTCGGGCAGCTGGAACCGTCCCTGCAGCAGCACTGTCACAACCTGGCCGGGCAGACATCACTGGCGCAGGCGATTGACCTGCTGTCGGTGGTGGACGCCGTGGTCAGCAACGATTCCGGGCTGATGCATATTGCCGCGGCACTGCACCGGCCGGTAGTGGCGGTCTATGGTTCCACCTCCCCCGGATTTACGCCACCGCTGACCGATCGGGTAGAATTGCTGTTTACTGATATCGACTGCCGTCCGTGTTTTCAGCGCACCTGCCCGTTGGGCCACAAACGTTGCCTGACGGAGTTGTCACCCACACGGGTTATTGAAGCGCTGCAACGACTGTCGCAGCCACTGATTGCCACCCGCGCGATCTAGGGACGGAAGCACATGGGAAAGCTGTTTTGCAGATACTTATCGTAAAAACATCGTCGCTGGGCGACGTCATACATACACTGCCAGCGGTCAGCGATGCGGCGCGTGCCATACCCGGTCTGAAGATTGACTGGGTGGTGGAAGAGGCCTTCGCGGAAATACCGGCCTGGCACCCGGCCGTGTCCCGGGTGATCCCTGTGGCGGTCCGGCGCTGGCGCAAGAACTGGTGGCGGAATCTGTTCGGGGGTGAGCTGCGTCGATTCCGGCAGCTGCTGAAACATACCCGTTATGACCTGATTATTGATGCACAGGGTCTGGTCAAAAGTGCGTTTATCAGTCGTCAGGCGCGTGGGCCCATTGCCGGTCTGGACCGGCACAGCATCAGAGAGCCAGCGGCCAGCCTGCTCTATCAACAGCGTTACGAGGTGCCCAAGGCTGATCACGCCGTGCAGCGGGTGCGCCAACTGTTCGCCAAATCCCTGGGGTATGGCTTTGACGCCAATGCCCTGGACTACGGTATCAGGGTGCATGACATCGAACGGCCGGGCAATCGTGTTGCCCTGGAGTCTGACGACTCGGCGCCAACCCTGATGTTTCTGCACGGCACCACCTGGGACAGCAAACACTGGCCGGAACCATACTGGCGGGAGCTGGCGCGACTGGCGACACAGGCGGGTTATCAGGTGAAGCTGCCCTGGGGTACGTCAGACGAGCAGGAGCGCGCCGTCAGAGTGGCGCAGGGCCTGCCGGGCGTTATGGTGCTGCCGCGCATGTCGTTGAGCGCGCTGGCGGGCGAGCTGGCGGCCAGCGTCGGGGTGGTGGCCGTGGATACCGGTCTGGGGCACCTGGCTGCAGCGCTCAATCGACCCACGGTTTCCATCTATGGCGCCACGAATCCCTTTTTGTCGGGTACCTTTGGTTATCATCAGCTGCAGTTGAAATCCGATCTGCCGTGTGCGCCCTGTATGCGCAAACACTGTCACTACCGGGGTCAGCCATTGACCGATACACTCAGCGACGGTGACAGCCTGGTGGTGACGCCGGCCTGCTACCGGGCCTCTCCGCCCGCGGATGTGCTCAGTCATTTGCAGCGCATGATCAGCCAGGCTGCCGCCACCGTACCGGGGTCGGAGACCTGACATGACGCTGGCGTTCCTGATCTATCAGTACTTTCCTTATGGCGGACAGCAACGCGACTTCATGCGTATTGCACTGCGCTGCGTGGCAGCCGGTTACCGGATACGGGTGTACTGTCTGAAGTGGCAGGGCGACGTGCCGGACGGTATGACGGTGATCAGGGTGCCGGTCAGCGCGTTGTCGCGGCATGTCATGTATCAGCGCTATTCGGAGTGGGTCGGGGCAGCGCTCAGGCAGAACCCGGTGGACGCGGTGGTGGGTTTCAGCAAGATGCCCGGTCTGGATGTGTACTTTGCCGCCGACCCCTGTTTTGCCGAGCGCATGCGCCGCGAACGTCGCCTCGTCACCCGGCTGCTGCCGCGCTACCGTCACTTCATGCGCAATGAGCAGGCGGTGTTTGGCGCTGACAGCATGACCGAGATCATGCTGCTGTCGCCACGGCAACAACAGGACTTCACGGCGCATTACCCGGGCTGCGAGCATCGCCTGCACCGGTTACCGCCGGGACTGGACCGGGACCGCCTGCCAGGTGATGATGCCTCCGTGTTACGGTCAGAGTTCCGTCAACAGTTTGCCCTGCGCGATGATGAACATGCGGTACTGCAGATTGGTTCGGGATTTCGCGTCAAGGGCCTGGACCGCTCGCTGCGTGCACTGGCGGCGCTGCCCGGCGCGGTGCGCAACAAGGTCCGGTTCTTTATTGTGGGACAGGACAAGCCGGCCCGCTACCAGCGTCTGGCCCGGCGGCTGGGCATTGACAGGCATATTGAGTTTCTCGGCGGGCGCGACGATGTGCCCCGCTTCCTGCAGGGCTGTGACCTGCTGCTGCATCCGGCCTTGAGTGAAAGCGCCGGGTATACCTTGTTGGAGGCGGTGATCAATGGCTTGCCGGTACTGACCACCGATACCTGCGGTTTTGCTTTCCATGTGACAGCGGCCGGCGCAGGCCAGGTGTGTCCGTCACCGTTTTCCCAAAAAGATCTCAATGCCCGCCTGCATGAAATGCTGATCTCCTCTGACCGTGCCAGCTGGCAACGCAACGGCCTGGCCTATGCGCAGGAGGTGGATCTGTTTGGTCTGGCGGACCAGGCGCTGTTGGTGATCGAACAGGTATTGCAGGATGGCTCCGAAAACCAGCGCGGAGGTGACCATGACCGTGCATCTGCGTGAAGAACTGGCCGCCCGGTGGGCAGGACGTGACCCGTTCGAGGTAGCCGAACAGCTGCAGGGCGAGATCTTTCGCTCAGTGAAAAACCGCCGTACCCTGCGCTTCGAAGCGGGAGGCAAACACTATTTTATCAAGATACACCACGGTGTTGGTTGGGCAGAGATCGTCAAGAATCTGATCAGCGGGCGCCTGCCCATTGTGGGAGCCCGTCAGGAATGGCTGGCGATCAGGCGACTGACCGAGTTGGGTGTGCCTACCATGAGCATCGCCGGTTTTGGCGAGCGCGGCTGGAACCCGGCGCGGCGCGAATCCTTTCTGATCACCGATGAGCTGACAGATACCATCAGTCTGGAAACGCTGTGCGCCAACTGGCCTCAGCAGCGCCCCCGCTTTGCATTCAAATATCAGTTGCTGAAACGGGTGGCCTGGATCAGTCGCCGTCTGCACGAAAACGGCGTCTGCCACCGGGACTTCTATCTGTGCCATTTCCTGCTGCATTGCCCGCCCGGCACGCTTGCCGATCCGCAGGGCGACGCGCAGAGCGATCCGCAGTTGTCGGTCATCGATCTGCATCGGGCCATGATCCGCGACCGACTGGGCCGGCGCTGGATTGAAAAAGATATCGCCGGGCTGTATTTCTCCAGCCTGCAGATTGGCCTGACGCAAACCGATCTGCTGCGCTTTGTGAAACTGTATACCGGGCAGCCGTTGCGCGAAGCGCTGATTACTCACGCCGGGTTCCTGCGCCGTATTCAGGCCAAAGCCGACAGAATCTGGCAACGGGACCAGCGCAAGGCCAGCCAAGGTAAACTTATCACGCCGCAGGCCGATGATGAGGGAAGGTAGTATGGCGAACAACGGGCATCAGGCCAGCGCGCTTGTGGCCGAGCGCAAACGGCAGTGGCGGGCGCTGCAACCGACCCTGTTCAAAGCGGGCAGCAGGCTGGCGTGTCATCGGCAATGGGGACGATTTGCCATGTACCAGCGTGCCCTGGCCACGCCGGCATTTGCGGACTTCATCAGTAACCCTGACAGTTTCTTTTATCAGGGCCGGATGCTCAAGGATGGCGACTCCACCACCGTGATGGCGATTACCCTGGATGGCAAGGATTATGTGGTCAAGCGCTACAACCTGCGCAGCGTCTGGTATGGCATCCGGCGCCTGTTCAGACCCACCCGCGCCTGGCGCTGCTGGAGTAACGCGCACATGCTGCAGGTGTTTGATGTCGCCACACCTGCCCCGGTATTGATGCTGGAGCGGCGCTGGGGCCCGCTTCGGCGTCAGGCCTACTACATGAGTGCGCTGGTAGAGGGGCCGGATGCCTTGCAATTCGTGGGTGATGAGCCTATAAACAGCGCCCGTTGGCAGCAAACCCTGGCGCGCTTCAGCCGCCTGTTGCAGACCATGCGGGACTACCGGTTTGTCCACGGTGACATGAAGGCCACCAATTTTGTCAGCACCGATGATGCGCTGGTGGTGCTTGATCTGGACGCCATGCGCGAAATCAGGAGCAGGCAGGCATTTAGGCGCTACTTCAGTCGCGATATCACGCGCTGGCTGGCGAACTGGCGACACCGACCCGACCTGCTGCCGGTTTTGCAGGGCGCCGTTGCCGATATGACCGGCGAGCCAACGGCGTCACACAGTGCGACCCGATGAACCGTTACACTGATGATAAATTGAACAGACACGAAGGACAGGATAAGCAATGTCATTGATTACACTCGGGCTCTCCGGTGCGCTGGGCTATGATGCCGCCGCCGCACTATACATAGACGGGGAACTGATCGCCGCCGTCGAGGAAGAGCGACTGGTGCGCAGCAAACACGCCAAGGGCATGATGCCGGTGGAATCGGTTCGTTATTGCCTGCGCTCGGCCAAGCTGAAACCGAGGCAGATCGAGCAGGTGGCTATCGCCTACGCTCCCATCTCGATTTTCAGTCCTGCCCGCTGGCATTATGCCAGCCGGCTCTGGTACGCCCCCGAGCGCGGACTTGATGCCTTGCTCAATGGCAATCGCCGCTACCGGCGTTATGTGCGTCAGGTCCGTGCCATGCTCAGTGAGCTGGCCATTCCCTGGGAAAAGATTCGTTTTGTACCGGTTGAGCATCAGCTCGCCCATGCATCCAGCGCCTATCACCTGAGCGGTTTCCAGGAAAAAACCGCCATTCTGGGTATCGATCTGAAAGGCGAATATGCCACCACTTTTTTTGGCTACGGCGAGAATGGCCGGATCCACAAGATCAAGGAACTGTACGAGCCCGATTCGCTCAGCGGCATGTACGCGGCCATCTGTGACTATCTGGGATTCAACATGCTCGATGGCGAGGCCAAGGTCATGGGGATTGCCACCCACGGCAACCCGGACAAATACGATCTGTCGTTTCTGGCTGATTTCAGTGGCAAGGATTTTCGCATCAATACCAAACTGATAGGCACGGTAGGGCTGCGTCGCTACAAACACCGCGATGTGGGGCACTACTTCAGCCCCAAACTGATTGAAAAGCTGGGGCCGCGCCGCGCCGGTGACATGTTTCAGGATCCCTATGTCCACTACGCGGCGTCCATCCAGCGACTCTACGAAGAAATCGCCACCGCCATGACCGCGCACTACCTGGCCGATGTCATCAAGGACAGTGGTCGTCTGGTGTTTGCCGGTACCGGCGCTTTTAATGTCAAACTCAACCAGCGCCTGCAGGCATTGCCCTGGGTCAAGGAGCTGTTTGTGCAGCCGGCTGCCGGCGATGCCGGTACCGCCATCGGTGCGGGTGCCTACGCCGTGGCAAAACAGAATGTGCCGGTCAGCAAGTTGCGACATACCTTTCTGGGGCCACGCTTTACCAGCGACCGGTGTGTACGCGCCTGCGAAGCCCATCGCGACAAACCGGTCTGGGAAGTGGTGGAAAACCCGGCAGAAAAGGCCGCCGAATTGCTTGCTGAGGGTCATCTGGTGGGCTGGTTCCAAGGGCGCATGGAATTCGGTCCGCGGGCGCTGGGTAACCGCAGTATTCTCGGCAACCCGCGCTCCCACGACAGTGTCGAGATGATCAACAAGAAAGTGAAATTCAGGGAGGCCTGGCGCTGTTTTTCACCGAGTATGCTGGAAAGTGTGGCCAGCGAAATGCTTGAGGACCAGCACCCGGCCGACTTCATGACCATCACCTTCAATGTCCGGGAAAAATGGCGCGAATTGTTTCCGGCGGTGGTCTACAAGGACGGCACCACGCGTGCTCATGTGGTGCGTAAGGCGGTGAACCCGCGTTTTCATGCGCTGCTGGTGGCCATGGAAAAACACACCGGGCATGGCATTGTGCTCAATACCTCGCTGAACCGGCCCGGCGAAGCGATGATCTGTTCGCCCGAAGACGCGCTGGCGATGTTTTTTGGTTCAGATCTGGACTACCTGATCATGCAGGACGTGCTGGTGACCAAACGCCCCGAGTCGCCGGACTTTTAACCGGTAGAGCGCTGTCAGAAATCTTTTTCCATGATCAGGAAGTCGCCGCCACGCTCGGCCGGCAGCTGCCGGAGCAGCCGCAGCTGGCCGCTGGCCAGCTGTTCATCAACCAGGTCGGCAAAACTGCGCCGCACGGTGACGGCGATGATACTGCCGGGGGCGGCACCGGCGATCACTGATGGATCAAGCTCCCTCTCCACCCGGTCAAACTCGGCAACCCGGCCACTGTTATAGGCCACCCGTATTTCGTTGGTGACCAGTGTCACATCAGCGCGGGTGTTCTGCAGCAGCCAGGCTGTGGCCTCGTCCAGATGTGCCTTGGAAGATCCGAAGGAAATATGGGCGTCAACGGCCGAGAATAGCGCCAGGAATCCCACGATCCAGCTGAAGCGTTTCAGGTGGTTGTTGGCCGCCGCCAGGCTCCAGGCGCGATCGACAATAAACGGTAGCCACAGCAGCAGGATCAGGCACAGCAACAGGGTATAGCGGGACGTGGTAAATCGGGTAAGCAGAATGAAGCCCACCAGCACCAGCAAGGCAATCAGCAGCCAGGTGACAAACACTGTGGTAGCGCCTTTGGGCAGTCGGTGCAGCCGCCTGCTGATGCCGTACGCCAGCAGCGGCACCGTCGCCAGGCCCAGGCTGTCGATGATAAAAACCAGTAGCAGGCCCAGCAACCCCGCGAGCAGGAAAAAGTGCGTGTAGTGATCCACGAATTGTGCCGCATAGTCGCCAAACACCGAGCGGCTCAGCTCATAGGTGTTGTCGCCCAGCAGTTGCGCGATATTGTTGGCGAAGGGTTGATAGATGCCGGCGAAGTTGCGCAACAACTGCGGCAGATCAATCTGGCCCAGCGAGGACACCGCGACCACCACCAGTGCTGCGGTCACTACGCTGACCGCGATAATGGTGGTCAGCCCGCGGCGGCAGGCAGCGGGCGAGTGGCTGTTATTGAACAGCAGTGCCAGCGGACTCAGCATCCAGAAGACCATGGCTTCCGGTCGGAACAGCGTGGCCAGCAGGCAGCTCAGGACAAACAACACGGCGTGGCGCATGCGCAGCGTCAGCCAGTAGCGCAGCAGTTGCAGCATGGCCAGCAGGCTGAAGGCGAGAAAGCCGGTATCACGGACGATGAGATAGCGCGACTCATTGAGCGTGGGAAAAATCAGAATGATCAATACTGCCAGCCAGACCACGCGCCGTGACGGCGTGGCCGCCGCTACCAGATTGACAAAACCGAGGCTGATCAGGGCAAACAGCGTGGCGTTGAGCAGATAGGCGGCAGTGAATATGTCGACGCCGGTCAATGCATGGATACCGGCCAGCAACAGCGAGTAGTGGGCCCATTGATAATGTGCATAAGCGTCAGTTAGCCCGCTTTGCAGGACAATCTCGGCGGCGCGCACATATTCGTAGGCATCATGGTTGGGCTGGTCATTCAGTGCCAGTGCCAGCCAGGACAGCAACAGGCTGAGGGTGACGGTGACCGCGCGGATCCGGTTGAGCCCACTGATCGCTGGCATGGCATCGGCACGCATCATGAGTCCTTGCTATCGGCGGCGGCCGGTTTGCGCCGGTACAGATCGGGCATGCCGGGTGGCCTGGATTTGAAACGTCGGTGCAGCCAGATATATTGTGCCGGTTCCCGGCGGATCGCCTCCTCAATCAGTTCGTTGATACGGCGGGCGTCGGTGTGTTCATCGCCGCTGGGGTAGTCGGGCAGCGGTTCGCTGAAGTACAGATGGTAGCTGGCATTGTCCGGGTTACGGTAATGCGACAGGAAAATCACCGGTGAGTTGTTGAAGCTGGCAAACTTCTGCGTGGCGGTAATAGTGGCGGCCTTGGTACCAAAAAAATCCACAAATACTGAATATTTGGCGCCGTAATCCTGATCGGCGGCATACCATACTACATGACCTTCCCGGAGCCGGCGCAGGGCATGGCGAACTTCCTTGCGTTCGATCACCGCCCCATACAGACGCTGACGGCCCCGCTTCATCAGCGTGTCAAACAGCGGGTTCTTGTGATACCGGTAGGTGACGTCGAAAGGGTGCAGCAGAGACATCAGCGAGCCGACAAATTCAATGGTGGAAAAATGTGCGCTGACCAGCAGCACACCGCGGCCCTGGGCCTGGGCAGCCACCAGATTCTCCAGTCCGGTGGCATCCACCCGGTCACGGAAATCTTCCGGATTCCGGCACCAGGCCAGGCCAATCTCCATGACCCCGATGCCATTGGAAATGAAGGTGTCGCGCACCAGCGTTTGTTGCTCGGCAGCGGACAGGTGGGGGAAACACAGGGCGATGTTGACTTCGCAGATGTGGCGGCGGCTGCGCGCGAACCGGTAGCTGATCAGGCCCAGCGCACGGCCCATGGCCATCTGCCAGGCGAAGGGAAGGCGGGCGACGCACCAAATGAAGCCGTAGCCCAGCCAGGTTGGCCAGAAGCGGGGGCCGAGAAAATCGCTCAATTTTGCGTCTTGTTGTGCTGGTCGTCCCACGCCCTGTCCTGTTGTTATGTCGCGGAAAGTGCCGCGATATGGTCCGCGGGTCGTGCCGCGAATTGCGCCGTAAGGGGTATCGCGAGTGGTGCCGCGACTTGCCAGACCGCATTGTAGCAGACTCGCGACAGCCGTGGCGTGTGTGGTTTATGGCAGTCCCGGCCGGTGGTATCATGCCCGCACACGACGGCTGACAGCACGCCGGTCACGCAGGATTTCTCAGGGGAAAGCAATGAAGCTGGAGATGCCTCCTTTTCAGCAGGCGACGGTACTGGTGGTCGGTGATGTCATGCTCGACCGGTACTGGCACGGTAAGGCCACGCGCATATCGCCGGAAGCGCCGGTACCGGTGGTCAAGGTCCATGGCAATGATGACCGGCCCGGCGGCGCCGCCAACGTGGCGCTCAATATTGCGGCGCTGGGTGCGGCCGCATCACTGGCGGGTATTACCGGCCAGGACGAGGCCGGTGACGAACTGGGCCGCCGACTGGCCGCAGCCGGTGTGTTGTGTCATTTCCAGGCCTCGGCCAGTGCTCCCACCATCACCAAACTGCGGGTGACCAGCCAGCATCAGCAGCTGCTGCGGGTCGATTTTGAAGAACCGTTTGCTGACGACGATGTGGCGAAGCTGCAACAGCAGGCCATCGCCGCGATGCCTGCATCCCAGGTACTGATCCTGTCCGACTACGGTAAAGGCACCCTTGGCCAGACCCGGGCGCTGATCCAGGCCGCGCGTGATCGGGCCATGCCGGTGGTGGTTGACCCCAAGGGCCATGATTTCAGCAAGTACCGTGGCGCCACCGTCATCACCCCCAATCTCAGTGAGTTCGAGGCCGTCGCCGGCCCCTGTCACAATGAAGAGGAACTGGTCAACAAAGGCCAGGCCCTGCGTGAAAGCCTCGAGCTGGATGCGCTGCTGATTACCCGCGGTGAACACGGCATGACCCTGCTGCAGGCGGCCCGGCCGGCGCTGCACCTGCCGGCACAGGCGCGCGAAGTATTTGACGTGACCGGCGCCGGCGACACCGTGGTATCGGTACTGGCCGCTGCGCTGGCGGCCGGACAGTCTCTGGAAACCGGCACGGCACTGGCCAATCTGGCCGCCGGCCTGGTGGTTGCCAAGCTGGGGACGGCGGCTATCAGTGGCCCGGAATTGCGCCGGGCCATACAGCTGCAGGAAGGCACCGGCCGGGGTGTGATGAGCGCCGAGCAACTGGCCACGGTGGTGGCCGACGCGCGCGCCCAGGGTGAAAGGATTGTGTTTACCAATGGCTGTTTTGACATCATTCATGCCGGGCATGTCGGTTATCTGGAGGACGCACGCAAGCAGGGCGATCGCCTGATTGTCGCGATCAACGACGACGACTCGGTCAAGCGCCTGAAAGGCAGCGGCCGACCCATTAACCCGGTGGAGCGTCGCATGGCGGTGCTGGCCGGTCTGTCGGCGGTGGACTGGGTGGTGAGTTTCCCCGAGGATACGCCCGAAGCCCTGTTACAGGTGTTGCGCCCGGACGTGCTGGTCAAGGGCGGCGATTACTCGGTTGACACCGTGGTGGGCGGCGACTTTGTCCAGAGTTATGGAGGCGATGTACGGGTGCTGGCCTTTCTGGACAATTGTTCCACGTCTGCTATTGTGGAGAAAATGAAACACAGCTGATACCGGGCCCGGCTAGTGTTGAAACTTGGTAACAACAAAAAAATTCGCAATAACAAAAATGGAGTAGACCGTATGTTGAAGAAAGTACTCAGCGTGGGCGCCCTGGCGCTGGCGTCGGCCCTGATCGTTAACACCTATGCGCAGGAAGACACGCCACCGACGCCGGCAGAGCTGGCGGCAGCGGCCACCGAAACCCGGCAGGCGGTTTTCAAGCTGCTGGCCTTTAACATGGGCCCGATCAGTCGCATGGCACGTGGCGCCATGGAATTTGATGCAGAACTGGCCGAGCGCAATGCGCTGCGCATTGCCGAGCTGGCGCCCATGATTCCGGAAGTCTTTGATGTCTATGACACGCGCGAGTTTGATGTCACAACCGAGGCACTGCCAGTGATCTGGGACAACCAGCCGGACTTCGCGCAGAAAGCAACCGAACTGCGCGCAGCCGCCATCACCTTCGCCGATGTGGCCTCAGGGGGCGACCGTAATACCACCATCGCAGCCATCAGGGCCTTTGGTTCTACCTGCGGCAACTGTCACCGTGAATACCGGGTCGACTAAGACCTGACTCCGGGTTTTTGAGAAAGCGGCCACAGCAATCCGGAAGGGTTGTTGTGGCCGTATGAACGACCTGTCTCTCACAACCGGTCTGGACTTTCAGAGCCTTGATCGTCAAGTCACCCAACCGGCTGGAGTTGTCCATGGAGTCCATTTATTACGTGCTGTGCTGGCACTGTCACCGACGCTGCAAGCATTGCTACGATGAGCGCTTTCATCCCTACGTGCGCGACGAACTGGAGTCCGTGGTCAGTGAGGCTGCCCATAGCGCACCCGCGATCATTGGCAATCTGCCGGCATCAATGCAGTATCTGGACCGCAACACGCCGGACCCGGATAGCCCGGGCGGTTATCGACAACGAACCGGCCGCATCATCATTTCCGGGGGCGATGTACTGACCGAACCGGTGCGCGAGCGGGTGTTATACCCGGCGCTGGAAGCGATCCGGGATAAATACCGTGACCAGGGTGGCGTCAAGGTCATTGTGCAGACCACCGGCGACCTGCTCACCGAACAGATACTGGATGAACTGCTCAGTCGCGGCGTCTGGTCAGTCTCGGCGGCCGGCATTGATGATTATCACGTAGGCATGCAGGGCGAGAAAAAGGTCGAGTTGGCCGAGCGGCTGAAAAAAATGTTCGAAGCGGCGGGCATGATCAGCGTTGCTGATCACGATGAGCGTCGTGACCTGGATCAGGGAGGTCCCCCGGTCTATAGCCTGTTTGGCGCCACTGACGACGCCTGGATTGGCAAAATCTGGCCGCGCGGGCGTGCCTGGCGCAATAGTCTGTCCAAGGCCACCATGCAGGACAACTTCTGCAATGCCTGGTCAGGTGGCCTGGGCTTTCTGGAGCATGGCTACAGCGGCTCCGAAGTGTCCATTGACCCGGACGGCAATGTTTACCCCTGTTGCCTGAAAACGGCGCGACCGCTGGGCAATCTCACGGAAGAGCCACTGCTGGATATTCTTGACAGCCTGGCTGGTCATCCCGTGTTCGAGGCCATTAACGCCGGCAAACCTGAACGCATGGGTCTGAACCTGGATTGGTCAGTGCCACAGTTTCTGGATGCCTGTCACACCACCACCCCGGACGGCAGTGGCTACAGCAACATCTGTATCGGTTGTGACAGTTTCTTCCGCGATCACCTGGGGCCGGTGCTGGATGACCTGCACCGGCAGCGGCTGAAACGCCGGGTTAACCTGATACCTGCGCGTCAGTCATCATGAGCCGGGCATCCCGGGCGGGTTCTGTATTTGGTCGCATGCGTATCTGCGTGCTGGCGCTCGGCGTGGTATTGACTTCCGGCGCTGCCCACACGCTGTCGGCGCAATCACCGGACGCGTCGGATTGGGCTGCTGTTGTGCAGGCCGCTGACGACCAGGAGCTGTACTTCTATACCTGGGGCGGGGATCCGCAGATCAATGATTATCTGGCCTGGGTGAGTCGGCGCGTGAATGAGCTGCACGGTATACGCATGACCCATGTGCGTCTGAGTGACACCGCCGACGCCGTGTCGCGTATTCTCGCCGAAAGGCAGGCTGGCACTTTGCAAGGCGGCGCCGTTGATCTGTTGTGGCTCAATGGTGAAAATTTTGCCAGTCTTAAACAGAATGATTTGCTGTTCGGCCCCTGGGCGGAACAACAACCCAACTTTGCCCTGGTCAACGCCGACGCCAACCCGGACGTGCGTGCTGACTTCACGGTGCCCGTTGAGGGGTATGAATCGCCCTGGCTGCGTGCCCACCTGGTGTTCTACTACGACAGCGCCTACGTGGACAGTGCGCCGCAGAATGTGGCAGCGCTGCTGGACTGGGCACGTCAGTATCCGGGTGAATTCACCTATCCCCGCCCCCCGGACTTTCTGGCAACAACGTTTCTGAAACAGGCTCTGCTGGAACTGACGGACGATCCCGAGCCGCTTTACCGACCGGTTGAAGACAGCGATTTTGCTACGCTGACTGCGCCGTTGTGGGCATTTCTGGATGACCTGCATCCGCTGCTGTTACGTCAGGGGCGCACCTTTCCCAGCAACGGCACAGAGCTGCGCCGGCTGATGGCTGACGGCGAGACCGCACTGGCCATGTCTTTCAACCCGACCGAGGCGGTCAACAGTGTCATCCGCAACGAACTGCCTGACAGTGTGCGGACAACCGTGCCTGATAGTGGCACTCTGGCCAATGTCAGTTTTGTTGCCATCCCGTTTAATGCCAGCCATAAAGCGGCGGCCATGGTCACCGCCAATTTTCTGCTGTCTGTCGAGGCACAGCTGCGGGCGCAGGATCCCCGGCACCTTGGCAGCACCCCGGTCATTGACGTCGAGGTGCTGTCAGCAGCGGAGCAACAAATGTTTGCGACCATGCGTCAGGAGCACCCGGCCGCGCCCCCGCTGCTGAGCGAAAGCGGGCAGCTGCAGGAACCGCATCCCAGCTGGATGGCGGCCTTGGAGAATGCCTGGATGGCCCGATATGGCAGTCGTTGATGGCGTGTTGCAGGTAGTGCACTGACATGTTGAAAGCAGCTCCCTGGTTGATAATTGGTGTATTGATCGTGCCGGTGCTGGCCGGGCTGTTTGCCATCGTCCCGCCTGCGTTTGGATACCTGCCGGCGCTGCAGCAGACCGAGCCCGGTCTGGCCGTTTGGGCCGATCTGTTCAACACCCCGGGCATTGCCCGCAGCGCCATGCTCAGCCTGGCGGCCGGAGTGCTGACACCGCTGCTGTCGCTGATGCTTGTGTTGCTGTTTCTCGCCAGTGTCAGTGGCACCCGCTGGGCGCACGCCATGCGTCGGCTGGTGGCGCCGCTGCTGGCAGTGCCGCACGCCGCAGCAGCCTTTGGACTGGCTTTTCTGATTGCACCTTCCGGGTTTGCGCTGCGCCTGGTGTCACCCGAACTTAGTGGCTGGCAGCGCCCCCCCGACCTGCTGATACTCAATGACCCCCTGGGTCTGACCATGATGCTGGGGCTGGTGCTCAAGGAGATACCGTTTCTGCTGCTCATGGCGCTGGCAGCGCTGCCTCAGCTTAATCCCGACCAGCGTGTGGCGATGGCGCGCACCTTGGGTTACCGGCCCACTCTGGCCTGGCTGTGGACGGTGGCACCGGCTCTGTATCCGCTGCTGCGTCTGCCGCTGTTTGCCGTGATCGCCTTTGCCTCGGCCACCGTCGACGTGGCGCTGATTCTGGGCCCGACCTTGCCGCCAACGCTGAGTGTCCGAATTGTCAGCTGGTTCAGCGATCCTGACCTGAATCAACGCCTGCTGGCTTCGGCGGCGGCGTTGCTGCAACTGCTCATTACCCTGTCCGCTATCGGGGTGTGGATCGGCGCCGAAAAAGTCATTGGCCGCCTGTATCACAGGTTGTTGTTGAGCGGCATCCGGCAAACCGGCCATGTGTTGCTGAATGTGGCCGGCAGAAGCCTGCTGGTGATCACGCTGGGATCACTGCTGCTGAGTCTGCTGTTGCTGGTCGTCCACGCATTTGCCGGACCCTGGCGTTTTCCGGCCAATTTGCCGGATGCCTGGACCACACAGCACTGGCAATCGGTGGGGCCGGTGCTATTGACACCGTTGGCCAATACACTGTTATTGGGCCTGGTGTCGACACTGCTGGCTGTGGTGCTGGTGCTTGCTGCGCTGGAGCATGGAAGCCGCCAGGCCCGCGCGCCCGCCCGGCTGTTGTGGGCCATCTACATGCCATTACTGGTACCCCAGGTGGCGTTTCTGTATGGCCTGACCCTGTTGCTGGAACAGCTGCGCTGGCTGCCGGGCCTGGTCACGGTCGGGTTTGCGCACAGCCTGTTTGTGGTGCCCTATGTGTACCTGTCACTGGCTGAACCCTATCGGCGCCTGGATCCGCGTTGGCAACAACTGTCCGCCACGCTCGGCGCCAGTGCCAATCGTACCTGGTGGCGCATCAAACTGCCTTTGCTGATGGCGCCCATCGCCACCGCATGCGCGGTGGGTCTGGCAGTGAGTATCGGACAGTATCTGGCAACGTTGTTGACTGGGGCGGGGCGGGTCAGCACACTGACCACCGAAGCAGTGGCACTGGCTTCAGGTGGTACACGTGGCACGATTGCAGTGTGGGCATTGTTGCAGGCAGCCATTCCCATGCTGGGTTTTGCATTGGCCATCGCTTTGCCCCGATTCTGCTGGCGCCACCGACGAGATATGCGAGGACAGCTGACATGACCGCATCGCGGCTGACATTAAAAAATATCGATATCCGCCTGCATGGGAAGGTCCTGCTGCAACTGGATACTGTTATCGAACCCGGTGCAACACTGACGGTCATGGGGCCTTCAGGAGTCGGCAAGTCTTCACTGCTGGCTTACATTGCCGGTTTCCTGGCACCAGAATTTGATGCCAGTGGCGAGATATATATGAACGATCGATGTCTTAACAGCTTGCCGGCAGAACAGCGCAACATCGGTCTGCTGTTCCAGGATCCGCTACTGTTTCCGCATATGTCTGTTGCGCAGAATCTGGGGTTTGCGCTACCCGCTCGCGCCCGTGATCGTCAGGCGAAGGTTGAGCAGGCGCTGCGTGCAGTCAGCCTGGAAGGCTTTGGCCATCGTGATCCGGCGACGTTGTCGGGCGGTCAGAAGGCCAGGGTAGCCCTGCAGCGCCTGTTGCTCTCTCAACCCAAGGCAGTACTGTTGGATGAGCCGTTCTCACGACTCGACGCACACCTGCGGCAGGAGGTTCGTCAGCACGTTTTCCAGACATTGAGAGAGGCCGGTTTGCCAACCATTCTGGTCACCCATGATGCTGATGATGCTGCAGCCACTGGCGGTCCGGTCATTGAACTTGGTTGATGTCCAAAGGAGGATTTGAACAATGCTGGACCGACACCTGCACCCGTTGGTAAAACCCCCGCTGCGACGTCTGGCCGGGATTATCAGCCGGCTGGGACTGACCGCTGACCAGGTTACGCTGCTGGGATTTGTCGTCGGACTAATCGCGGTGCCACTTATCATTATGAATTTTTATGCACTGGCACTGGTGTGTATTGTCCTTAACCGCCTTGCCGATGGCATAGACGGCGAATTGGCGCGGCTGGGCACGCCCAGTGATGCCGGCGGTTTTCTGGATATCACCCTGGATTTTGTTTTTTATCAGGCGGTGGTTTTTGCATTTGGGCTGGCAGATCCGGCCAATACCGCCTGGGCTCTGTTATTGATGCTGTCTTTTGTGGGTACCGGGGTCAGTTTTCTTGCCTTTGCTGTGATGGCGGAAAAGCATCAGATTGCCAGCGTCAATTATCCCAACAAGTCATTGCACTACCTGAACGGACTGGCCGAAGGCACGGAAACCATAGCGGTCTTTATTGCCTTTTGTCTGTGGCCACAACACTTTGCCTGGATCGCAGGAGGGTTCGCTGCGATCTGTTTTATGACAGCAGCCTCCCGAATACGTTTTGCCTATACTACCTTGCGTGGTATCACATAAATCGGCTTTGCAATAATCACCTGCGACGGTCATCAACGGTGAATCGGGTATCCAGATCCCTTAACATGTACAGAGCGATGCAGGCCGCCAGCATGGGCCAGGCCGCAAAAAACAGCAGGTTATTGAATGCATCCAGATACTGCTGCCAGGAAGACAGCGTGGAAGCACCGTGCAGAAGCAGCACAATGCCGTAACTGATGTGTTTCATAAAGCCAGCGACAAACGCCAGCACCACCAGCAGCTGCAGCAGGCCAATGAACATGAAAGCCGTTTCTGACAAACCGCCGAGGCCGTAAAAGTTCTCGAATACGGCAGCGCTATGCTGGGGGTTGACGAACTTGTCCAGTGTCCAAATGATCATCACAATAAAGACACCCAGGCGCAGGAGCAGGAGCGCGGTGGCAATGCGTTGGTTTTCCGGGAGCTGGTTTTCCATGGTTGATTTTCCTTGATCAGTTAGATTCGTTTTTTTCGATTCCATCAGGTTTTTGACAATGTCTTCGGCATTTTTATCACTGAGAGTTTCCGGGGGGTTGCCCTTTGGTCAGGGTCTTGAACGCAGCCTGATTCTGTTGTGTTAGCGTTTCCAGGTCGGGTATTGATGATGTCAGGGGCGGCGCTTGAGGAAGGCCGCCATCGCCTGCCGGTCTTCATCGGTCAACTGGCCGGTGTTGTGCTCAATCACCGGCTCCATCTTGCCTCCGACATACTCTCCATCAGGCTTCAGACCGATAAACAGGAACAGCGCCAGGTCATCCGCTGACCAGTTTGATAGCGCGTCAGAGTCAATGGCATCCACATGTCCGTCTGGCATGTCGGCGCCGGCAAATGCCTGGTCCTGCTGACTGATCCCCAAGGCATTACGCGGCGTGTGACATTCACCGCAGTGGCCCAGGTTTTGTGTCAGGTAGGCGCCACGGGCGATCTGCGCATCGTCGTATACCACCGGTTCTGCTTCAGCCATGTCAGCCAGCAGGTTCCAGCCGGCCATCTGCCAGCGACCCACCCAACCGGGCAACTCATGCTCCGGTGTGGTGGCAGCGACCGGCTCCAGCGACATCAGATAGGCGGCGATGGCCAGCACATCGTCGTCGGTCACGCCGGCGTAGGATCGGTACGGAAACGCAGGGAAATAAAAACTGCCTGTTGGTGTTCGCCCGTGCTTGAGCGCCAGCAGAAAGTCTTCACCCTGCCAGCCACCCAGACCGGTGTCCGGGTCCGGGGTAATATTGGAGGCATAAAATGTGCCGAAAGGGGATTCGATGGCCATGCCACCACTCAGTTGGCCGCTGTCATCTTCGTGGCAACTGATACAGCCTCCGGCATGCACCAGGTAGCGTCCGCGCTCAATACTGGCGTCGTCACCGGGGATGGTGGTATCGGGAAGTGCTGGCGCGCGCATCAGGGAAGCGATGGCAACACCAACCACCGCGAGCAGAATAAACAACCATCGGGTACTCACGAATCCTTACCTCACAGGGGAACTATGCGAAAGCAGATTCGTTGGCATGCTACATAAAAAAGAGGCGGAAAACATCTGCTTTCCGCCTCTTGCTCAGGGATGCACGTCAGCGCTCCCAGCGATCAAACGCCCGTTATCAGTCGGGCAGGGCAACCGCGGTCAGTGTGCTGCCGGTCTGCAGCATCACGTACTGTTTGCCGTTGTGCATGTAGCTGGACATACCAAAGTTGCTGTCCTCCGGTACCTGCACACGGCCGATCTCGGCGCCGGTCATCTTGTCGATGGCAAACAGGTACGGTACATCACCGGCTCCCACGCCGGCATACAGCAACATATTGGGCGTCACGGTCATCGGCGCCAGCGCGCCGGTACCGGTGTTGCCAACATCCACACCGGCCAGCGCCGGGTGGTTTCTGATACGATCCGGGGTTTCACCGACCGGAATCATCCACAGGTGCTCACCGGTGTTCATGTCGATAGCGGTGATACGGCTGTAGGGTGGCTGATACAGCGGCAGGCCCTGAGGACCACGAACCGGCATTGCCCGCAGCGAGGCAAAACGCGAGAAGGTCTGGCCAGTGGGCAGCTCAATCATGGCGTCGCGCTCCTGCGCGGCAGTGACCATGCGCGATGAGCAGGCCGAGCGTGAAGTCACGTACAGGATACCCTGGGTCGGATCTGCGACCGCCGGACCGGGGATATTGGCGCCACCGCCATCACCTGGACACCACAGTGCCGCCACCTTGCCCAGGTCATTGTCACGATGCAGCGGCGGGTTGAACAGCGGGCCGATCTCGTAGTCAGCAATCGCCTCAATGGCCTGCGCGCGCAGTTCCGGGGTGAAGTTGATCAGGTTGTCGTGGGTCAACCCCTGCATATCAAACGGCGCCGGTTTGGTGGGAAAAGGCTGGGTTGCTGCCAGCTGTTCACCCGGAATACGCGACTGCGGCACCGGGCGGTCCTCAATGGGCCACAGTGGTTCGCCGGTCAGGCGGTTGAAGGCATAAACAAAGGCCTGCTTGGTGACCTGCGCGATGGCCGGCACGGTGCGTCCGTTGATTTCCACATCCAGCAGCACGGGCGCGGTCGGTGTGTCATAGTTCCAGACGTCGTGTTTGACAAACTGGAAGTGCCAGACGCGCTCGCCAGTTTCGGCATCCATGGCAATGATGCTGGTGCCAAACAGGTTGTCGCCCGGCGCATGGCCACCATAGTAGTCGATGGTTGGCGGGTTGGTGACCGCGTACACGATGCCCGCTTCAGTGTCGGCAGACAGCGGTGCCCAGGGTGACACTTCACCGGTCAGCTCGCGCGGGTTGGGTACACCTTCCCAGGTTTCGATGCCGAATTCGCCGGCTTCAGGGATGACGTTGAACTTCCATTTGAACTCCCCGGTTTTGGTGTCAAAGGCCAGGATGTCGCCAGGGATGTTCTCGATACGGGTCTGGTTGTAACCCTGCTCGGCAGAGTTGCCCACCACCACGGTGTTGTTGACCACAATGGGTGGCGAGGACGCGGTGATATAACCTTCTTCCAGCGGGATGCCGTAGTAGGGGTCAAAATCGTAACCCATGTACTCGGCAATGATGCGTTGCATGTCGACCACGCCGGTTTCCGGGAAGCCATCAAGGCCCACCGGGCCGCCAAAACCTTCCAGCGGCGCGCCGGTTTCAGCGTCCAGGGCGGTCAGGAAGAAGGCCGGGCTGATGATGTAGATGACACCCTTGCCGTCCACTTCGCCGTAGGCCACACCTTTGCCGTAGTCCTTGCGCATGGAGTATTCATGACGAAAGGTGTGCGGTTCGCGGTAAGACCAGATGGTTTCCCCGGTCTCCGGGTCGATGGCCACCACATGACGGCGCTCGCCGGCCACGGTAAACAGTTTGCCATCGACATAGCTGGGGGTGGAGCGTCCGCTGGAGGCGTTGAAGCTGGCGCCGTCCCAGACCCAGGCGGTTTCCAGTTCGGTGAAGTTGTCGGCGTTGATCTGATCGGCCGGCGTGTAGCGGGTATGTGCGTGGTCGCCACCCAGGGTCACCCATTCAACGTTATCCTGCGCGTTGAGGGCAGCGGAGGCGCTCAGGCCAAGCGTCAATGCCAGCGCACTGGCCAGGCGCAATCGCACGCCCGAAAAGCCAAAGCCGGCTCGGTTTGTTATTGTCATTGCGTAACTCCCATTTTTATTTTTTGTTACCTGCCGCAGATTATGCCTGTCTGTCCGCATCTGCAAGTGGCAATTGGCCACAGTGACAGGTTCGAGCGCTAGTTGGGTCCTGAGGCTGGCTGCATGCCGGCGTGGGTTTAGACTTGATCAGAGCTTCCCCAGTATACTGCCGACATTTAAAAACTATTGAGGTTTGCCCGTGGCGAATGCAAGAAACCAGACGATGACCAGCAATGCGACCACACTGGATGTGATCATCATCGGCGCCGGCCTGTCAGGTATTGGTGCCGCTGCCCATCTGCAGGACAATTGTCCTGGCAAAAGTTATTGCATCCTCGAAGCCCGCGCCGGCATGGGCGGCACCTGGGATCTGTTTCGTTATCCGGGCATTCGTTCCGACAGCGACATGCATACCCTGGGCTATCGTTTTAAGCCGTGGCGCGCGGCCAAGGCCATCGCCGATGGCCCGGCCATCCTTGACTATGTGAAGGAGACCGCCGACGAGCGAGGCATCAATCCGCATATTCGCTATCAGCACAAACTGATCAAGGCAGACTGGTCAGAAGCGGACGCGCTGTGGACGCTGACCATCGACGTGGCCGGCAAGCAGACCACCACGCTGCGCTGTCGCATGCTGCTGATGTGTTCGGGCTACTACAGCTATGAGCAGGGATATACGCCGGATTTTGCCGGCCGCGAAGACTTCGCCGGGCCGGTGGTGCACCCCCAGCACTGGCCGGAAGATCTTGATTACACCAACAAGCGCGTGGTGATTATCGGTTCCGGAGCCACGGCCATGACGCTGGCCCCGGCGATGGCCGAGCAGGCGGCACAGGTCACCGTACTGCAGCGCTCGCCCACCTATGTGGTGTCTCGTCCGGACCGGGATGTGGTCGCCAATGCCATGCGCAAGGTGTTGCCCGAGACCTGGGCCTACGCCATCACCCGCTGGAAGAATGTCCTGCTGCAGCAGTTTATCTATCGACGTTCGCGCACGCGCCCGGCGCAACTCAAGGAAAAACTGCTGCATCTGGTCAGCAAGGAGCTGGGGCCGGACTATGATGTTGCCACGCACTTCACGCCCAGCTACAACCCCTGGGACCAGCGCCTGTGTCTGGTGCCCAATGCCGATCTGTTCCGGTCCATCAAGCAAGGTAAAACCACCATGGTCACTGACCATATCAAACGGTTTACCGGTCAGGGCATTTTGCTGGAAAGTGGCCAGGAACTGCCCGCCGACGTCATCGTCACGGCGACCGGACTGAACCTGAAAGTGCTGGGCGGTGTTGAATTCAGTCTGGACGGTAAACCTTTGGATTTTGCTGACACCTGGTCCTACAAGGGGCTGATGTATTCCGGTGTGCCCAACCTGGTGTTCACCTTTGGTTATATCAATGCCTCATGGACCCTGCGCGCCGACCTGACCGCCGAGTTCTTCTGCCGGCTGGTCAATCACCTGGATGAGACCGCTACCCGCAGTTGCCGACCGGTATTAAGAGAGTCAGACAAACAGATGACTCCTCGGCCGTTTATCGACGATTTTTCGGCCGGTTACATGCAGCGCATGATGCACCGCTTTCCCAGGCAGGGTGACCGGGAACCCTGGGTCAATACCCAGGACTACCGGCGCGACCGCAAGCTGTTACGGCACGGCAGGCTGGAAGATGGGGTGCTGAGTTTTCGCTAGCGAGGCGGTCAGCGACTGATGGCCTGAGCGGTGCGCGCCACGTGGGCGGGCTGGGATTGGGCGCCCTGATAACCGCGCTCCAGTGCCAGCCAGTGGCGCGACTCAAAATGGAAATCCGCCTGCTGCTTGTGCCACTTTTGCAGGGATCGGCGCAGACGACTGAGGTTGTTCTGGCACCAGCCGTGATCGTGCGCTGAGCGGATATGGCTCTTGTCGAAATCGATCAGATAGATCTGCCCGGCGGCGGTGATCAGGATATTGCAGGCATTCAGGTCGGCGTGATCCACGTGATGCTGGTGAAAGCGCCGTATCACCAGGCCGATGGCTTCCCAGGTTTTTTCCGGCAGGGCCTGCTGGCATAACAGCTCGGCCAGGGTCTGGGCGTTGCAGATACGCTCGACAATGACTTCGCCCTGATAGGTGAACGGTGAGGTCTTGCTGCAGCGCGCGGCAATGGGCCGTGGTACTGGCAGACCCAGATCACGCAAGCGTGCCAGCAGTTCAAACTCCTGCCACATGCGGACGTTTTTCAGGCCCCGGTACAGATAGGTATTCTTGATAAACCGGCCAATCAGGCCGCCACGATGATAGCGTTTCAGCACCAGCTCGCGGTCTTCATGTTTAAAGAACACGACGGTGCCCCGTCCCTGCGCATCACTGCAGATGTGAGTGACATGCTCGGGCGTGGTTTCAAACACCGAATCACAAAACGCGTTGAGCACATTCTGATTCAGTAGCACGTAATGATTGCGGCTTTTGTATTGGGTATGTCGCATCGTTTCACTTTATCATGCTGGAATTGTCAGGCAGGTGACAATCAGTTGTCTTTATTGTTTTTGTTGACGGATGTTTTTCCCTGATACAAATCAGTGCCGGTTCCGGCAGCACAGTTGAGAGATTAACCTGCATTTTTCCGCTAAGATAGTCCTTTTTTGCCAAAAGCCATGCAATATGAATGAATTCAAGGTCCCCGAGCCACGCTGGAGCGATCCGCTACAGGGCCGTATCCTGCGGCTGGCAGCCAGTGGCATGGTGCCGGCGCGTTGGTTTCTGCCCGATCTGCCGGGCCCCGAACAGCGCGCTGCGCGCGAGGGCCGGCTGCACATCGAGATAGTCAGCCATTGCTGGAATTACGCCCACATGCAGGTGTATCAGCTCAGTTCGCTGGTGCTGTTCCCGCCGCAGCACGTTGACGTGACGATGACCGTTTTTTATGGCGAAGAAGATGAGCAGACGGTGGCGCTGCTCGACTACTTTGCCAGCCTGGATGTTCCCGGCGTTCGCTGGAACTGGCAGAAGTTGCCACGCCAGGCGCTGTTTCGCCGGGCCATAGGCCGCAACCTGGCAGCAAAAGCCAGTCAGGCGGACTGGGTCTGGTTTACCGACTGTGATCTGCTGTTTCGTGAAGGGTGCCTGGATGGCCTGGCAGAGGCGCTGCAGGGTCGGCGTGACGCCCTGGTGTTTCCATCGGCCGAATATTGTACCGGGTTGTTGCCGCCAGATGCCCCGATGCTGTCGCCGGTGATGGCGCCGGTGCAGCCACTGGATGTTGATTCGTCGCTGTTTACCCGGTTTCCGCGTGACCGCGCCACCGGTCCTTTGCAGATAACCCACGGTGATGTCGCCCGTGCCGTGGGGTATTGTGAAAGCCTGCCGTACTATCAGCAGCCCTCGGACACCTGGTGCAAAGCCTATGAAGATCGGGCGTTTCGCTGGCTGCTGCGTACCCAGGGTACGCCCGTCACTGTGCCCGGCGTCTATCGCATCCGGCACGTGGCCAAGGGGCGTTATACCGGTGGCAGGCTCAGCACGGGCCTGCGCAGCGGGCTGCGCAGGCTGGTAGCCCTGGTGAAAGGTTAGCAGCCTTTCACCAGGTCAGGGATCGCGCCGGTATCAGTTGCGGTACAGCTTCAATCCCACGGCGGTGCCCTGGCCAAAACCAGGCCAGTAAGTATGGTCGCCGCGCGCCTGCCCGTCCGGGTTCATGGCATAGACGCCATCGGCGCCGTCCTCCACCACATCCAGATAGGCGGCTTTGTCGCCATCACCTTTCAAGTGCAGATCCAGAAATGCGGTGACAAAGTGCTGCAGGATATTGTTCATGCGCAGCGTGTCCCACACCGGGTCGGTGTAGTGGCTGGCGCCGGCGATGATGTCGCGCTCGAGAAATTCAACCGGCAGCGGAATCGGTGCGGCAGCGCTGTGACCGGCATTCTTGAACACCAGCATATAGCGGTCGCTGTTCACGGCGCCGTCGTAAATGGCCTTGATGCCATTCTCGTATCCGGAGGTGGAATCGGCATCGCCGGCGACAAACAGGGTCGGCACCCGGATGCCGGCCAGGCCGTCAGCATCCCAGAAGCCGGTGTTCATGCCCCAGGGCGCGATCGGCACACCAGCCTTGATGCGTGGGTCAATACTGGCCGCAAAATCCGGATTTGACGCTGCCAGCTCGTTAAGCAGGCGGTTCGGGGGGGCTGCGATAAAACCCACGCCGCCATCGCTGTAACCGGCGCCCAGGTTGTTGACGGCGCCATAACCGCCCATGGAATAACCAACCAGGCCGGTATGGTCAGCATCAACCAGGCCGCCCAGGAAGTGATCGCTGTCGGTGCCGAAGTCGGCGATGGCCTGCAGCACAAAACGCTGGTCCATGGCGCGGTTGTAGAGGGTGCTGCTGATGTTCTGCTGGTCTTCGTAAGTGCTGTCGCGATGATCGATGGACGCCACTACATAGCCCTTGCTGGCCAGATTTTCACCCAGATGACTGAGCAGGTAGCGGTTACCGGGATACCCGTGGGAGATGATTACCAGCGGAAACCGGTCATCTGTGCCCAGCGGCTCGGCATCACGCACCGCGCGGCCGCTCAGCGTGGCAGTAAGGTCGAGGTTGCGGGTACGGGCCTGGTATTGCGTGCCAGGCGTCTGACCTGCAGCCAGTTGCGCCGGATACCAGATCTCCAGCGTCAGGCTGCGATCGTATAAAGGTGTTTCTGCATCGCGACGCATGTTCAATACATCAGGGCGGCCACTGTCAGTGACGTCCACGGTTCGCACACCGACATCGAAGTCGCCGAAGTACGCCAGCTCCGGCGCGTCGGGGCGAATCACATCAATCCGGTTGGTCTGGGCGTGCAGGGCAGTACTGATAAGGGTCATAAGCAGGCTGACAATCAGGGTTCTCATAGGGAATACCAAGGGTGAGTTATACCAGCGTTAACATGAACGAAACAATACCTCAGCCGCCGTAGCGTGTCAGCCCTGCTGACGCATAGTTGCAGATTTATTACATTGACGCTGGGGTCTGATATGCAGGATATTCACAGACTGGTTCGACGGGATGGAAAATTAACCGGATACAACAGGATATCGTTATGAACAAACTGGACGCCCTCAAAAAAATGACCACCGTGGTGGCTGACACCGGTGATTTTGAGGCCATCAGACGGTTTACCCCGCAGGACGCGACCACCAACCCTTCATTGCTGCTGAATGCCGCGCAGCAGGCGCAGTACGCCGAGCTGGTGACAGATGCCATCGCCTTTGGCCAGCGCATGGGCAGTAGCGCCGACGCACGCACCGATGCGGCCATGGATAAACTGGCGGTCAACTTCGGGCAGCGTATTGCCGCCACCGTGCCCGGTTATGTGTCCACCGAAGCCGATGCCGGCCTGTCATTTGATACCGAAGGCACCATCCGCAAAGCCAATCGTCTGCTCGAGCTGTATACCCAGGCGGGGGTTGATACATCACGCATCCTGATCAAGATAGCAGCCACCTGGGAAGGCATTCAGGCCGCCCGGCAACTGGAAAAGGACGGCATCAAGTGCAACCTGACGCTGCTGTTCGGTTTTAATCAGGCCGTGGCCTGCGCCGAGGCGGGCGTGTACCTGATTTCACCGTTTGTCGGGCGCATCCTGGACTGGTACAAGGCCAGCACCGGCCAGGACTACACCGCCGCCGATGATCCGGGGGTGCTGTCGGTGCAGCGCATCTACCGCTATTACAAAACCCATGGTTATCCGACCATTGTCATGGGTGCCAGTTTCCGCAACACCGGCGAGATCGAAGCGCTGGCCGGTTGCGACCGGCTGACCATTTCGCCTGCGCTGCTGGAACAGCTGGCTGCTGACGATGGACCGTTGCCGCGGGTGCTGGATACCAATCAGGTCAGTGACGAGAACCGGTTCAGTTTGCCGGAGGCCAATTTCCGCTGGCAGCTCAACGAGGATGCCATGGCCACGGAAAAACTGGCCGAGGGTATCCGTAAATTCCACGCCGACTACCTCAAGCTGCGCCGCGTGCTGGAAGCGTTTCCAGGGTGACCGCCACCGCGGGGATAGCCGGCAAAAAAACGGCCGGCACTGTGGTGACAGGTGCCGGCCGCAGAGCGGTCTTCCTTACAGTCAATCGGTGACTCAGCCTTTCAGTTTTGCCGCGATTCGGGTGACGTGTTCGCCCTGATGGCGGGCAATGGCCAGTTCCCGGTCGTCCGGCTGGCGGGAGCCGTCACCGCCGGCAATGGTGGTGGCGCCGTAGGGCGTGCCGCCGCTTACGTTGGAGATGTCGAACAGTTCCGGCGCGGTGTAACCCAGCGGCACAATGACCATGCCGTGGTGCGCCAGGGTGGTCCAGGTGGAGGTGATGGTCATTTCCTGACCGCCACCGGTGCCGGTAGAGGCAAACACACTGGCAACCTTGCCGGCCAGTGCCCCTTTGGCCCACAGGCCACCAGTCTGGTCGAGGAAGTTGCGCATCTGGCCGGACATATTGCCGAAGCGGGTGGGCACACCCAAAATGATGGCGTCGTAGTCGGCCAGCTCACCGGGTTTGGCGATGCCTGCGTCCTGGTCAGTCTTACCGCCGGCTGCCTTGAAGGCGTCCTCTGGCATGGTTTCCGGCACGCGTTTGATGGTAACCTCGGCGCCCTCAACCCGAGCGGCGCCGTCGGCCACAGCGCTGGCCATGGTTTCGATATGACCATACATGGAATGGTAAAGTACAAGTACTCGAGTCATGGATGATTCCTCCTGCTAAAATGACTGAACACAGGTTAAGCGAAAAACATCCGATGAATGACGCAATAATTGCGGCCTAAACATCGACCAATTCGATAGAAGCACAGGGAGCGGACCAGGATGCAACACAGGATGCAACAACAGGAGAGCACGCTGTCATGAAAAAATTACTGTCGTTTCTGGGGCGCATCATCGATGTGGTGCGCACGGTGCTGGGGCGCCTGGTGTTCCTGTTGCTCCTGGGCATTGTGCTGTTTTGGATATTTTCCGGTCCCGAACCCCTGACGGTGCCGGAGGAATCGGCACTGGTGTGGGCGCCGTCTGGCGTCATTACCGAACAGCGCAGCCAGCCCAATCCGGTTGACCTGCTGGCAGGGCCGGCGTTACCGCAGAATTCCGTGCTGCAGGATCTGGTCGATGCTCTGGATCGGGCCAAAACCGATGCGCGTATTACCGCGCTGGTGATGGATCTGGAAGATCTGCTCGGCGTCAGTCCGGCGCATATCGAAATTCTGGGTAACGCGCTGGCGGACTTCAAGGACAGTGGCAAGCTCATCTATGCCTATGGCGAATATTTTTCCCAGGGTCAGTACGCGCTGGCATCCTATGCCGACACCATTACCCTGCATCCCATGGGCAGCATCATGATCACCGGCTACGGCGGCAATCAGCTGTTTGTCCGTGACCTGCTCGACAAACTCAATATCAACGTCCACGTCTTCCGCGTGGGCGAATTCAAGTCGGCCGCCGAGCCCTTTACCCGCATGGACATGTCCGAGGAAGCGCGGGCCGATGCGCAGAGTCTGCTCAGTGAACTGTGGGCCGCCTACCTGGACCGAGTCGCGCCCAACCGTGGCCGCAGCCCGGCTGATCTGCAGAATTATGCCGATCAGTTTCCAGCCCTGCTGACTGCCGCCGGTGGTGACATGTCACGGGTCGCGTTTGAGCAGGGACTGGTCGACAACATCGCCGGGGTTGATGCCTTCCGAAGACAGGTAGCAGCCAGCGTCGGGGTACAGAACGGCAGCTTCCGGCAGATCCAACTGCAGGATTACCTGGCAGCGACCGATCGCCTGCTGCCGCCGATGAACGACCAGGTGGCGGTTATTGTTGCCCAGGGCACCATCATGCCCGGCGAGCAGCCGCAGGGTCTGATCGGCGCCGACAATGTATCGGAGCTGGTGCGCATGGCGCAGCAGGATGATGCCGTCAAGGCGCTGGTACTGCGTATCGATTCGCCCGGCGGTGCCGCGCTGGCCTCCGAAGAGATTCGCGGCGCGCTGGCACAGTTTCAGCAGTCCGGACGCCCGGTGGTGGTCTCCATGGGCAGCACGGCGGCCTCGGGCGGTTACTGGATTGCGGCCACCGCGGACCGGATTGTCGCTTCTTCTGCCACCATTACTGGTTCTATCGGTGTGATCGGCATGATTCCGACCTTTGAAGGTGCACTGGACAGTCTTGGCATTGGCGTTGATGGCGTCAGCACCACGGCGCTGTCGCGTGCCGGTGACCCGTTGACCGGCATGGACGAGGTCCTGAGCACGATCTATCAGAGCACCATTGACGATGCCTATCAGCGTTTCATCCAGCTGGTGTCCGATGGCCGTGATATCCCGCTGGCTGACGTCGATGCCATGGCGCAGGGCCGGGTATGGACCGGCGCCCAGGCGCTGGAACTGGGGCTGGTGGATGAGCTGGGTGATCTGGACCTGGCTATTGCTTCGGCGGCAGACCTGGCCGGGCTGGAAAGCTGGCAGACAGTGACGGTGGAACGTCCGCTGAGCTTTGGCGAGCAGATGCTGATGCAGATGATGGACAGCATGGGTGGTACCCAATTGATGAGCAACTGGCGCGGCGATGTCACGCGCAAGCTGCGTGGGGTGGCCACGGGCGGCCCGCTGGATGTATCCCGGGTACTGGCCGGCCTGCCCAGGCATGAGGTGCGTCGCTGGCAGTCGATGCTGGATCTGGTGTTGCCAGGCAATTATCCGGCACAGCGACTGCGGACACTGATGGTTTGCGATCTGTGTGTGCTGACCCCACACTGACCGGCCACTGGAAACACAATGAACGATAGCCAGTCTGTGAGCAGGCAGTCTATCAAAACCGGTCTCTACGCCCTGGCCGGATCCCTGCTGGTGCTGGGCGTCATACGCTACTACCCGCTGGCCGCGATGAATCTGTCCGGTCTGGTGGTGGTGGTGCTGGTGTTGTCATGGCTGGCATACCAGTACCTGTCCCGGGTCAATCTGATGCACCGCCACGCGCTGCTCAGCCATATCACCAGTGACGGCAGTCGTCTGCGCCGGCTGTTCTGGGACAGTTTCCTGCAACGCCTGCTGTTGATGGCGGTGGCTCTGGCCAGTGCTCTCGTCGCGCTGACCATGACCAGCGCACTCACCGATCTGGAATGGTATGTCATCATCGGCAGCCTGCCGCTGTTCCTGCTCTGCTACCGGTGCTCTCACCGGCTGTTTGCCGCGGAACTGGCTGCCCAATATCGTCTGCCGGTGCTGCTCAGAATCAGTCACCGCAGCACGCTGGCGGTGAGCGCCGTGGTGCTGGTGTGGCTGCAATTCTATGTCGCCGATGTGCCCGATACCCGGCATCTGGATCTGACCGTGGTGCTGCAGGCAGCCTATCAGCAGCAGGCCGCGCAGTCCGCGTTGGCGCCGGTCGGCGTGCTGCTGGGTATCAACGCCGCGCTGAGTGAAGGCATGTGGCACCTGATGCAGATGGCCTCGGACAGTGAAGCCTTGCTGGCGCCGGTGAAACTGGCTGTGTGGCTGGCATTTCTGCTGGTCAATGCCCTGAAGCTGGGCGCGGTCTGGGTGCTCTTGCTGGGCATGGTGACCTTGGTGGCAAGGCTGCAGGCCAGTGCAGAATCGCCCCTTGGCGCATCGCCGTTCAGCCGCCACTTTTCCATCGCCATGATCATGCTGTTGCTGGTCTATCTGGTGCTGACCCAGGTCAACATCGGCCGCTATCTGACGCCGGCGCCTGTGTCGGACACCACGCTGCATATGGCGCCGCTGGCCGGGCCCGCTGACCCGTGTGCCAATATCAGTGCCGGGCAACGGCAACAGCAGCAACTGGCACTGGCGCAGCAGGCCCAGCGCGCCCTGTCCGCGCAGCAGCAGACCATGCTGAGCCGGATCAGCAACGATATCGATACGCTGGTGGAGCAGGCATTTGTACCGGCCGAAGCGGGGATCGAACGGTTTCTGGACTGGAACTTCAGTTTACGCGGGCAATATACCCAGCTTGCTTTTATGGGGCGCTCGGCGGTGGCCGAGACCACCTTTGCCGACTACATTGGTAACCAGATAGACGCTTATGTGGGCACTACGGTGGCACCCGGCATGACCGATATCTCTGCCACGCTGGCTGACCGTTTTGCCGCCGAAGTGCGTCAGGTGTATCAATTGCAGGGCGCCTTGATGTCCCAGCTGCTGGCCTCCGCCAACTGCCTGAGCCTGCCGCAACCAACGCTGGCGCTGGGTGATTACATGAACAAATCGCTGGTGGGTGCCGGTTCCGGCGCCGGTGTGCTGGCGGCGCGGGCCAGTATGCGCATGGGGTCGCGGGTCGTCAGTCGCACGGCCACCAAACGGGTGGTCTCGGGCGGCTTTGCCCGGCTCACCGGCAGGCTGGCAAGCAGCGCTGCGGCGGGCAGCACCGGCACGCTGTGCGGACCACTGGTGTTTGTCTGCGCCCCGGTACTGGCAGTCGCCACCTGGGTAGGCACGGACCTGCTGATCAATGAAGTGGACGAATCACTGAATCGCGAGCAGATGCGCGCTGATATGATGGCGGTGCTTGCCGAAGACAGGGCTGCGGTACGTGCGGACCTGAAAGATGCCTATGCCCGCGCTGCTCGGCAGGTGTTTGCGGACATCGAGGATTATCAGCAGCGACGCTTTAATATCAATCGAGACGCCTTTCCAGCGCAGTAAGGATGTCAGTGCCGGCCGGTCAAAGCGCTGCCATGACCCGCGTGGCAGCATCGACATTGTGTTGCAGGTGCGCCGGGTTGATGGTGCCAGCGATGATGGAGGTGACGCCGGCAATGGCAAAAACGAATCGCAGGGTATCGAAGACAGCGTCACTGCCCCGGCTTTCGGCTCCGCCCAGCGACGGTTGCGAAACACGGCCGGCAAGGGCATGGCCGCTGGCGAATGCTTTTTTGATCAGCACACCCTTGTGCAGTTCACAGGCGCGCTCAATCACCTCGATCTCCTCAGTATGACCGGGGTTGCAACTGACCATGACCACATCGCATAGCGGCGCTGCCAGCAGGCCGCCAGCCACGGTCTTGCCGGACAGGCCGAAGGCGCGGATCAGGCCCTGTTCACGGCAACGGGTCAGGGTTTCAAGACAGTCGCTGTGCTCAATGATCTCGCGGTCATTGCCATCGGAATGGATCAGCACCAGATCCAGGTAATCGGTTTTCAGGCGCTGCAGACTGCGCTCGATGCTGTGGCGAGTGTGCCGGGCACTGAAATCAAACGTGGATTTGCCGTCCACAAACTCCTCCCCGGTCTTGCTGCAGATTACCCAGTCCTGACGGTGCTGCATCAGTTTGCCCAGCCGTTCTTCACTGTTGCCATAGGCCGGCGCGGTGTCGATCAGATTGATGCCCAGCGCCTGTGCCTGCCGCAGCAATGACCGCACTGCCTGATCATCGGGGATGGTGAATTTTTCGGGATACTTGACGCCTTCGCTGCGCCCCAGCTTGACCGTACCCAACCCCAGACAGGACACGTCGATACCGGTACTTCCCAGCGGGCGGCGAGGCAGTGATGACATCAGCGCATGGCCTCCCACGGCGAGGCCGCCACACCCGGGGTGGGCAGCAGCTCATCAAGCGTTTGCAGTGTGGCCCGCGAGTCGCCTTCGCCGATCAGGCCCTGGTCATCGAGCAGGTCCAGCACCGCGTCGCCCAGATTGGGGCACAGGGTCAGCTTGGTGGGCCAGCACACCAGCACATCGCCGCAGGCTTCAACATGGGCATTGTCCGGCCGCTGCTGATCGCGTACTTCGGGCTCGGCGCGATTGATAAAAAAGCTGCTCCACACCGATTGGCTGAAATCAATCCAGGGGAACAGGTTCTGCAGTTCCTGTCGCGCGAATGCCTGCTGATCCTGTTCGCTACGCTGTAGTCCCGATTCGGCCAGCTCGCCACCCAGATACCAGATCCACTGTGAACCATTGCTCTCCTTGCAGGGATGGGCCGTTACAGTCAGGCGCGGCGTCATGCCAAAGCTGTCGCCAATACAATGCAGATAGGGTGGTGCCGGATGGGCGACCTTGACGGTCACCATGTGCAGGGGACGACGCTGCATCGCCGGGGGTGTCAGGGTGTGCGGGTGCTGCCAGTCTGCCAGCAGCGCCTCGTTGCCTTCGCCGGCACACAGGATGACGCGGGAGGCGTGCAGGGTAACCGCCGACTCGCCCGTGTCCAGGGTCAGTTCTGTGCTGTTTTTGCTGTCCTCGCGAGTGCTCAACTGGATGTCCCGGCACTGGAACAGGCGGTCGCGCCAGGGGGCGGCCAGCGTTGCCAGCAGTGACGGCGTGTCGACCACAAAGTCGGTCAACTGATAAACCGTGCCGTTGATTTTGTGCTCGCCAGTGTTTTGGAAAAAAGCCGGGTATTGCGCCGGCTTCAGCGCATCAATGCGTCCGCGCAGCGCCTTGCTGCCCAGGAAGGCTTTCAGGCGCGAGCGGTAGCTGCCACTGGACCACATGTAATAGTGCGACGACAGTACCCGGCAACCCTGCAGATCCAGCTCGCCGTCGCCTTGCAGGCAGGCCCGCCAGCGCGCCGGCATGTCGGCAATGGCGCTGCTGGCCGGGCTCAGGTTGCCATCCAGGGCGTACTTCAGGCCGCCGTGGATGATGCCCTGCGAGGCCAGGGTCTGGCCGCCACCCAGGGCATTTTTCTCGATCAGGATACTGTCATAACCGGCCTGATTGAGGCGGTTGAGCAACCACAGGCCGGCAATACCGCCACCGATGATGGCAACCTGTACGTTCAGTTCTGCGCTCATAACCATCTACGCCATTTAAAATACATGATCAGGCCCGTGCCGACTGCAAACATGAGCAACAGCACGACCGGGTATGCCCACCACACTGCAAGCTCGGGCATGTACTCAAAGTTCATCCCGTAGACGCCGGCGATAAACGTCAGCGGCATGAAAATGCTGGCAAAAATGGTCAGCACTTTCATGATCTCGTTCATGCGCTGACTGACACTGGACACATACAGATCCAGCAGCCCCGTCAACATGTCCCGCAGCGTGTCGATATTGTCCATGATGTGTATGGAATGATCATAGACATCGCGTAGAAACAGCCGTATCTCGCTGTTGTTGACCACATCTTCATCACGGCTCAGGCTGCTCAGCACTTCCCGCAGTGGCCATACTGCTTTACGCAATAACAGCATCTCGCGTTTGAAATGATGGATGGTGTGCAGGGTCGCCGGTGTTGGTTTATCTATCAGCTCCTGTTCCAGATCTTCAATGGCGTCACCGAGTTTTTCCAGAATCAGGAAATAATTGTCGACAATGGCATCAATCAGCGCGTAGGCCAGATAATCCACTCCCATCTGCCGGATGCGTCGGCCCGCCCGCAGCCGTTCACGCACCCCTTCAAAGACATCACCGGGTCGTTCCTGGAATGACAGTACATAGTTGTCACCAACGATCAGGCTGAGCTGTTCTATGGCAATGGAACGGCTGTCTTCGCGGAACTGCAGCATTTTGATAACGATATAGAGGTAGTCGTCATGGACCTCGATCTTGGGTCGATGGTCGGTATTGAGGATATCCTCCATGATCAGCGGGTGAAGCCTGAAGGTGTCGCCCAGTTTCTTGATCACGTCCGCGTTGTGCAGGCCGTCGATATTGAACCAGCCCAGGTCGGTCGATACTGCCGGCGGGGCGCACTCGGTCGCCTGCTGCAGCGTGGCTTCGTCCAGCATCGTCGGGTTGTACAGAATGCGCCTGATCCGGGTATCGTCGGTGCTGACTGCGCCGATATGGATCAGTGTGCCGGGCGCTGCCCCCACTTTTTTACCGCGCTTCCGGATCAGGCGGCCGGGGCGCTGGCGGTGACTGTCTTTCGACGTGACATGGTTTTTGGACATAAGCCGGGGTCCACCAGAGAGCGTGTGATGTGGGCGGAATTTGCGCTGGCTGCTGATTCCTGCAATCATCCTCTTTTTGCGGCGTCAATGGTAGCACGCTGGCGCATGAGCGCGCATTGACTCGAAGGGAATTCGCGTGAACAGAGCCATCTATAATTTCATTTTCTATCTGCTGCTGCCCATCATCGTGCTGCGCCTGTTGTGGCGTGCCCTGGTGCTGCCGGCCCCGGCCTATGCCAAGCGCTGGGGTGAGCGTCTGGGCTTTGTTGATCTGGCGCACGCCCATCGCAGTGAGCAGCGCTGGATCTGGGTGCACGCTGCTTCGGTCGGTGAATCGGTCGCCATCTCGCCGCTGGTGACCCGTTTGCGCAAACAGAATCCCGATTGGGGCATTGTCGTTACCACCATGACGCCCACCGGCTCCGAGCGTGTTGAGGAGCTGTTTGGCAAAGATGTCTGTCATGTGTATGCACCCTACGACTATGCCGGTGCGGTGAAGCGTTTTCTCAACACCTTCAAGCCTGCCCTGGTGATTCTGGTGGAAACCGAGTTGTGGCCCAATCTGGTGCACTACAGCAAAAAAAGTGGTGCCCGGATCATGGTTGCCAATGCGCGCCTGTCAGAAAAGTCTTACCGCGGTTACCGGAAATTCTCCACCCTGGGCGGTCCCATGCTGCAAAAGATTGACTGCATTGCGGCACAGGCGCAAAAAGATGCCGACCGTTTCCAGCGCCTGGGCGTGGCCGAACAGGTGCTGCATGTCACCGGCAGTATGAAATTTGATGTCAATCTGCCGGATGGTCTGCCAGCGCAGACCGCGGCGATGGCAAAGCGTATCGTGGGCAAGCGGTCGATCTGGATTGCCGCCAGCACCCGTGATGGTGAAGAAGAGAAAGTTCTGGCGGCATTCCGGCAGGTCAGGCAACAGCTGCCTGATGCATTGCTGATTCTGGTGCCACGTCACCCGGAAAGGTTTGCGCCGGTCGAGCGGCTCTGCCGCAAGCAGAATTTGCAGGTGGTGCGGCGCAGCGGTGAGGCACCGGTTGACGCACAGACGGATATCTTTTTGGGCGACAGCATGGGCGAAATGCTGGTGTATTATGGCCTGGCGCAACTGGCCTTTGTCGGTGGCAGCCTGGTCAATACCGGCTGCCAGAATGTGCTGGAGCCGGCCGCGCTGGGTTTGCCGGTGCTGGTAGGGCCGTCGCAGTTCAACTTCCAGACCATCTGTGAACAACTGACAGAGGTCGGCGCGCTGCGCACCGTGGCGGACGAGAACGAGCTGGCCAGTGAGGTGGTCCGCCTGCTGCAGGATGACAGCGCGCGCCACGCCATGGGCGAGCATGGTCGGGTGGCCGTGGCGGCCAACAAAGGGGCGCTGGACCGGATTTATAATCTGACGGTCCAGTACCTGGGCGCCTGACTCTTTTCCGGCTGATTCCCGCTTTCTCGCTTCCTCGCTCAGGCGTTGCGGGTCAGGTTGTCAGCGCCGTCAGTGGTGGCCAGCACATTGTCCTCGATACGAATCCCACCAAACGGCATCAGTTCTTTGATCAGCGACCAGTTGATGGCGCTGGCCGCTGCGCCGTCGCGCGCGGACTCCAGCAACGCCGGAATAAAGTACAGCCCCGGCTCAATGGTGACCACGGCGCCGGCATCCAGTGTGCGGGTATTGCGCAGGCCCGGCCAGGCCGCCGGCGGGGGCGCCAGCTCGCCGTCGCGGTTGGCCAGTCGGCCGCCAACATCATGTACCTGCAGACCCAGCAGGTGACCCAGGCCATGCGGGAAGAACACGGTACTGGTGCCATTGTCGACCAGCGTCTGCGCATCACCGTGACAGATGTCACAATCCACCAGCAGACCGGCGATGGCCAGATGTGCCTGTTGGTGCAGCTCGGCAAATGACACCCCGGGTCTGACGCGGGTCACCAGCGTTTCCTGGAGAGCCTGCATGCCCTGCAACAGGTCGTGGAACACCGGGTGTGCATCGGGCGCCGCCCAGGTGCGGGTAATATCCGAGCAGTAACCATAGGCACGACAACCGGCATCAATCAGCAGCACCTGGTTCGGTGGTTGGCTGGCGCGATCGGCGTAGCGGCGTTTGTTCTGGTAGTGCAGAATGGCGGCCTTTTCGTTCAGCGCGATGATGTTGGAGTAGGGCAGTTCCTGATCCAGTACACGGCAGGCTGCCAGGTAGGCGTGATGAATATCATACTCATCGCCGCCGGCGCGGAATGTCTGTTCAGCAGCGGCATGGCCGCTCAAAGCATGGGCATTGGCCTGGCGCAGGCGGCTGATTTCATAATCGGTTTTCACCGCGCGATCATAGTCCAGCCAGGACAGCAGCTGCCGATGATTGATGTGGGCGGCGGGAATACCCAGCTCGGCGGCCAGTGCGCTGTTTTCACCGAGAAACGCCAGCGTCGTCACGTCAGGCAGTTGCGCTGCCAGCTCGGACAGGTTTTCCATGAAGGTGATGTCCAGACTGTCTGCCCACCAGTCTTCGGTGACCAGTGTCTGGTCGTGCCAGAAATCACGTGGCACCAGCGCCAGCAGCCGGGGTTTGTGTCCCGGCTGGAACAGCACAAACTGATCCGGCCGGTCCAGCGGTGCCCAGCGCAGGAAGTGCCCCCAGGCCTTGAACGGCGGTGCGTGGTCATCGGCAAAATAGTTGTGACTGCCGCCACTGTGTACCAGAATGGCGTCGCAGCCGGGCAGGGTGTGCTGCAGCGCGTTGCTCCAGTCTTCCTGCACCCTGGTGATATGTTGCTGAAATAGCGTTTGAGTATCCATGCTGTGGGATAATACGCGAAAATATGAATTGGCACATCGCCCTGCTGAGGAAATTCTGTCGCCAATGAGTTCCGACACACCACAGGTTCCGCCGCGCCAGCGCAAGATCATTCATTGTGACTGCGACTGCTTTTATGCCGCCATCGAAATGCGTGACAATCCCGCATTGCGCGGCAAGCCCCTGGCTGTGGGGGGAGCCAGCGAACGGCGGGGCGTGGTGGCTACCTGCAATTACGAGGCGCGTCGGTTCGGTATCCACTCGGCGATGCCCACGGCCACCGCCCTGCGCCGTTGTCCGGAGCTGATTGTGGTGCCTCCGCGCATGGATGTGTATCGCGGCGTGTCGCGGCAGGTGCAGCAGATCTTTGCCGACTACACAGCGCTGATTGAGCCGCTGTCGCTGGACGAAGCCTATCTTGATGTCAGTGATGCCCCGGCATTCAAGGGCAGTGCCACGCTGATCGCCCAGGATATCCGCAACCGCGCACGGGAAACCCTGGGCATTACCCTGTCCGCCGGCATTGCCCCCAACAAGTTTCTTGCCAAGATCGCCAGTGACTGGGAAAAACCCGATGGCCAGTTTGTCATCCGCCCGGAGCAGATTGACGCTTTTGTCCTGCAGCTGCCGGTGAAAAAACTGTTTGGTGTGGGCAAGGTGACCGCAGCCCGCCTGCATGCCATGGGCGTGCAGACCTGCGCCGATCTGCGCGACTTCAGTGAGGAGTCGCTGCTGGCGCAGTTCGGCACATTCGGGTCAAGATTGTTCCAGTTGTGCCGCGGCATCGATGATCGTGACGTGAAGGTCGAGCGCCAGCGCAAATCACTGAGTGTGGAAAACACTTTTGCCCGTGATCTGGCTGACCTGCCGGCCTGCATCGAGCGGCTGCAGGAGTTGCACGCGCAGATGCTCAAGCGCTGGCAGCCGCTGCAGTCGCGCTATCAGGTGGGCGGTACGTTTGTGAAGCTGAAGTTTGACAACTTTGTCTCCACCACCGCCGAGCAAAGTGCCGATTCCTGTGAACTGGATCTGTTTCCGGGGTTGATGGCCCAGGCCTGGGCCCGGCACCAGCGTCCGGTGCGGCTCATTGGTGTGGGCGTCAGGCTGGTGCCGCGCGACGAACGCGCCGCCGACCAGCTGGCATTGCCGCTGGAACTGTAACGCTACCCTTCACCGCGCGTGGCTGTCAGTCGCGTAGCCGCATCAAGCCTTCCTGGCACACCGAGGCCACCAGCACGCCATCGCGGGTAAAGATGTTGCCGCGATTGAAGCCGCGCGCCTGTGACGACGACGGGCTGTCCTGGGCGTACAGCAGCCAGTCATCAGTGCGGAACGGGCGGTGGAACCACATGGCGTGATCCAGGCTGGCAATCTGCAGCTTCGGGTCAAACAGGCTTTGCCCGTGCGGGCGCAGGCTGGTCTGCAGCAGGGTCATGTCCGAAGCGTAGGCCAGCAGGTGGGCATGACGATCATAGTCGGCCGGCAGCGTGCTGTTGACCCGAAACCAGACACTGGTGACCGGTTCTTTGGGCGTATTGTCGAACAGGCTGTTGATGTCGACATGGCGCAGGTCCACCGCGAACTGTCCGGAAAAGCGCTCCAGCAGATCCTCGCTGATCTTGCCGCGAAAGCGCTCGGCCATTTCCTTGCGACTGGCACAGTCTTCCGGTGGCGGCACATCAGGCATCTGCGCCTGGTGTGACAGGCCTTCCTCGGGAATCTGAAACGACGCGGCCATGTTAAGGATGGCCTTGCCATGTTGCATGGCAACCACGCGGCGCGTGGTAAAGCTCTTGCCGTCCCGGATACGATCGACCTGGAAAATGATCGGGTGTTTGAGGTCGCCCGGGCGTAGAAAGTAGGCGTGCAGCGAGTGCACCTGGCGATCGTCCGGTACCGTATGGCTGGCGCTCAACAGCGCCTGCGCCAGCACCTGGCCACCATACACGCGGAACCAGCCCTCGTTCTTGTGGGCACTGCGGTAGAGGTTTTCATCGAGCTTTTCCAGCTCAAGATGATTAAAAAGGTTTTGCAGCTGCTGGTTTTCCAGTGCGTCAGGGGTGACTGCCATGTGCTTGTTTCCCTTTGCTGTCGATCGGGGCGGTACAACGGATTGGTGGTTGATGATGTAATTCTATCAGCTATCCGGGCAATCGCCGAGAGCGACCGTCCGTTCTGGGCAGTGGGTCCGTCAGCTTGGCTTTACCCCTTCCCGAGCCGGGCGTATGATCTGAGATGCGTTAAAAGCACGGTAAAAATAACAACAACTGCTGTCTCGAAGGAGATTGATATGCGACACCAGACCCTGACCCTGGCGGCCGTCGTGGCCATTGCTGCCGCCGCCACCTGGATGCAGACCGCACCGGCAACCGCTGCCAGTGACGACGCCCAGCTCGAAGCCGTCAAACAACAGTTCATCGGCCACTACGAACTGGTCAGCTTTATCCAGTATCCGGCTGAAGGCGGCGAAGTGGACGCTAACTACATTGGTCGCATCATGTATGACGAAAATGACCACATGTCGGCCCAGGGCATGCCCAAGGATCTGCCCGCACGCGCAGCGCAGACCAGCGAACTGGTGCGTGGCGGCTTTGCCTACTGGGGGCCGGTGACCTGGGATGTTGCCAACAATCGGGTGACGCATCACGTGGAAGGCTCGCCAACCCGTGGCAGCTGGGTGGGCGAAGACAACGTGCGTTACTACGAATTCACTGAAGACGGTCTGCTGAAGCTGTCAATCCGTGACGACAATGGCCGCACCACTGGCACCCTGACCTGGCGCCGCATCGGCAACTGAAACCCGGCCACAGAACAGGGCGGCAAGGCAGAACATGGCGGCCATGACGATTCTCGCCTGCAATGGCGGCAGCTCGACACTCAAGCTCGCCCGCTTCTCGCCCGCATCGAAGGGTGATGGCTGGACGGGCACTGGCAGTACGCTGGAGGGTGATACCAGCGCGCTTGGCCGGAGTTTTGCGCTGGAACTCAACACCGGGTCACCGCCCGGAGCGATCCTGCACCGCATCGTGCATGCCGGGTGTGTGGCAGAGCGCGCCGAGCTGATAGATAGCACCGTCACCGATCGTATCCGCCACTGGCTGCCGCTGGCGCCACGGCACAACACACTGGCACTGTCACTGATCGAATACGTGGCCGAATGTCTGCCAGGTGTGCCGCAGTACGCGATCTACGACAGTGGCTTGTATGCTGACCTGCCTGCACTGGCCGCCGGTTATGCTTTGCCTGCCAATCTTTCGCCACGCTGGCCTGTGCGCCGCTATGGCTTCCACGGATTGGCACATCGCAATCAGTGGCGTCAGGTGCAGGCCTGGGCTGCCTCAGCTGAGTCAGAGCCGCGCAATAAGCCCCGACGCCTGATCAGTCTGCACCTGGGCAGTGGCTGCTCGGTCAGTGCCTGGCTTGATGGCAGGGTGATCGATACCAGTATGGGTTTCACGCCACTGGATGGTGTCATGATGGCAAGACGCAGCGGCGCACTGGATCCGGGTATTGCCATGCACCTGCAGGCGCAGGAAGGCTGGCATGTTGACGAACTGGCAGATCTGCTGCAGTCGCGTTCCGGGCTGGCAGCCCTGGCCGGTCATGACGGTGACCTGAGGGCCATCATCGCCGAGGCGGATACGCAGGGTGAGGCAAGTGCCGCGGCGCTTGCCATTCAGGCATACTGTTACCAGCTACGCAAAACCATCGGCAGTTACATGGCCGTGTTGGGCGGTGTTGATGCCATCAGTTTCGGAGGCGGGGTGGGGGAACATCAGCCGCGCATCCGGGCAGCTGCCCTGCAGGGTCTTGGCGGCCTGGGCATATGCCTGGACCCGGCTCGCAACCAGTCAGTACGGCTTGGTCCGCTGCACAGCGCCGACAGCCGAACAGCCATCTGTTTGACGCCTGTCAATGAAATGGACGAAATGCTGAGACAATATGTAGAGCTGTAGCAGTCGACCACAAGGACAGGAACATGAGCGATCTTCGTACGGTTCAACAAACGTGGTCCAACGGATACGGCGTCATCGAGCACAGCGGACTCACCCGGGAGCGCATTGATCGGCTCGTGGCATCGCTGGCTGCACGTGGCCTGTGCACGCCTGCCGGGGCTTACGAATTGCTGGCTGCCGCCGACCGGCTCGGCAACATGGGTTTATGGCTGACTGCGCACATGACTTACGCCCGCCACGTCTACCTGGACGGTCGGGCAATGGCGGCAACGGATTTCAAGGCCAAACCTGAAGGGCATACCGGCGGCGCTCTGAATATGGTGCCGGCCTACGTAGGTTATCTGCTGGCCAATGCACTGACTGGCAAAACACGCGCCTGGCTTATGGGTCAGGGACATTGTGTGGCAGCCATTGATTCACTCAATATTATGACCCGTAACGTTGAGGCGGCACAGGCACAACGCTATCCGTTCAGTGATGACGGGCTCAGCCGCCTGTGTCAGGACTTCTACAGTTACGAGGTCGGTGCGGATGGCCGCACGATTGCGCCACTTGGCAGTCATGTCAATATTCATACGGCCGGCGGCACCAGCGAAGGCGGCTACCTGGGATTTGCCGGTCTGCAGTACGTTCACATGCCTTTGCCCGGCCAGGAACTGGTCGCCTTTTTGAGCGACGGTGCCTTTGAAGAGCAACGTGGCAGTGACTGGTCACCGCGCTGGTGGCGCGGCGAAGACAGTGGGTTGGTGATGCCGGTGATGATAGCCAACGGTCGGCGTATTGATCAGCGTACCACCATGGCGCAGGCCGGCGGCGTGGACTGGTTCCGGAAACATCTGGTGCTGAATGGATTTGAACCGGTCGATATAGATGGGCGGGACCCGGCGGCGTTTGCCTGGGCCATCATTACCATGGCTGACCGCCTGCAGGAGCAGCATCGGCAGGTGACTAACAAGGAGCGCGAGTATCCGGTGCTGCTGCCATATGCCATCGCCGAGACCGTTAAAGGATTCGGATTCCCCGGCGCGGGCACCAATGCCGCTCACAATCTGCCCTTACCTGGAAATCCGGCGCTGGATGCCGATACGCGCGCAATTTTTAATGATGGCTGTGCGCGGCTGCACGTGCCCGAAGCCGAATTGCGTGATGCCATCGCCAGGCTGCGCAACCACGACCAACAAAAACGTCTGGCAGAGAAGGACCACTGGCTGCGCGCCTTTAATGTACCAGCGCTCAGCTTGCCGGAGATGGTCGCCGCAGAGCCCGGCACTGATGTCTCGCCAATGGCACATTTTGACGGCTGGTTCTGCCAGCTGTTGACAAAAAATCCCGGTCACCGGGTAAGGGTGGGCAACCCCGATGAGATTCGCAGCAATCGCATGAACCAGACACTGGATATGCTGCACCACCGGGTGACGTCGCCGGAACCGGGCGTTGCCGAGTCCCTGAGTGGCGCTGTAATAACGGCTCTCAATGAGGAGGCGGTGGTGTCTGCCGCGCTGGCCAACAAGCAGGGTATCAATCTGGTGGTCAGTTACGAAGCGTTTGCAGTGAAGATGCTGGGTGCGATGCGTCAGGAAGTGATCTTTGCACGCCATGCACTGGAAGCGGGACACCAGGCCAATTGGTTGAGTGTCCCGGTAATCGGCAGTTCGCATACCTGGGAAAACGGCAAAAACGAGATTTCCCACCAGGACCCTACATTAAGTGAGGCCTGGCTGGGGGAAATGTCAGATATGGCACCCGTGTTTTTCCCTTGTGATGCCAATACCATGGTCGCGAGCATGGCTGGGTTATACGGTCAGCGTGGACGAGTGGCCGTAGTGGTGGCGCCGAAAAATCCGGTGCACTGTGTCACCAGTCTTCTGCAGGCCCAGCAGTGTGCCCGGGATGGTGCCTTGGTGCTCAGCCATGATGACCATGCCGACGTTCAGTTGCTGGCAGTCGGTGCTTATCAATTGCAGGAAGTTAACCGTGCGGCCAGTCATCTGCGCCGTCTTGGAGTCCGCTGTTCGGTGGTGGTGATCACCGAGCCCGGGCGTTTCCGGCAGCCGCGCGATGTCATGGAATCCCGGTACACCTGGTCTGCAACAGCCATCGGTGACATTGTGCCGCCCGTGGCAAAGCGCGTATTTGTCTGTCATACCCACGCTGAGGTGATGACCGGTTTGCTCCGCTCACTGGATACCGGCGTGCGCAACAGTCGTTTCCTGGGATACCGCAATCGTGGCGGTACGCTGGATGTGTTCGGCATGTTGCTGGCCAACGGCCAGACCTGGGCGCATATTGTTTTGCAGGCTGCAGAGTTACTGGATGTCGACGTTGCAAGTTGTTTTGATTCTGCTCAATGGCAGGCATTGAATGGCGTCGGCAACCCCGATGCGGTGCGGTGAAATGGCAATGACATCATGAACAGGAATTTTCTTTTCCTTACCCGAGCCGGCATTGATACGCACCAGGAACCCGTGGTTTACATGCGAGAGGATTGTCATGTTTGCCATTCCGAAGGGTTTGATGCACAAGGGCGTGTGGAAGTTTGCGTGGGCCAGAGCAGCATCATTGCAACGCTCAATATGGTCACTGGAAACTTCCTCAGTCATGAGAAAGCTGCACTGAGTGAGGCTGCGTGGCGTCTGCTTGGTGCCAAGGAAGGTGACAAGGCGTTCTTTCGCCACGCACCACCGGTGGACTCAATGAGCGTGGTGCGAGGCAAGCTCTACGGTAAACCGATATCAAACGAGGGAGCTCACAGCATCATCACTGACATCAGTCAGGGCCGCTACTCCGATATACAGATGTCCGCTTATGTCGCGGCCTGTGCGGCAAATAACCTGAGTCTGGCAGAGACCATCGCGATCACGCGTGCCATGGTAGATGTCGGGCGTCGGTTTGAGTGGGGCAAGGAGCGCATCATTGTTGACAAACATTGTGTGGGCGGCCTGCCCGGCAACCGGACAACGCCCATCGTGGTGGCGATTGTGGCAGCCAATGGCTTGATCATGCCCAAGACGTCATCGCGCGCCATCACCTCTCCCGCCGGCACCGCCGATACCATGGAAACGCTGACCAATGTCAGGTTGGAGTTTGACCAGATGCGGGCTGTTGTCGAACAGCAGGGCGCGTGTCTGGCATGGGGCGGTTCGGTGTCGCTGAGCCCTTCAGACGACATAATTATTCGCGTTGAACGGGCGCTGGATCTGGACAGTGAAGGGCAACTGGTGGCCTCGGTGATTTCCAAGAAGGTTGCTGCCGGTTCCACACATGTACTGATTGATATACCCGTCGGTGCCACCGCTAAAGTGCGCAGCAGCGCTCTGGCCAACAATCTGGCTGATCTTTTGCGCCAAACCGGCCAGGCACTGGGCCTGACCATTAACGTGCTGTTCAGCGACGGCAGCCAACCTGTTGGTCGTGGCATCGGGCCTGCCCTGGAGGCCCGCGACCTGCTGGCGGTACTGCGCAACGAGGCCGGCGCGCCAGCGGACCTTCGTGAACGGTCACTGGTGTTGGCCGCCGCCTTACTGGAGATGGGCGGGTTGGGCAATGGCGAGCACTGTTTGCAGCTGGCGCAGCAGACGCTGGGCAGCGGTGCCGCCTGGCGCAAGTTTGAGGCCATCTGCATGGCGCAAGGTGGCCTGAAAAAACTACCGGTTGCCGCATTCACTCACGATATCGTTGCCGGCCGGGCCGGTGTCATTGCCATGATCAATAACCGGGTTATGTCCAGGCTGGCAAGCCTGGCGGGGGCGCCCAATTCGCCCGCCGCCGGTATTGACCTGCACGTCCGTGTCGGTGATGTGGTGGAACCCGGCAGTGTGTTGATGACGCTGCACGCAGAAGCGGCCGGCGAACTGGAGTACGCACTGGATTTTTACCGGACTCACCCGGATGTTGTGCATATAGAGGCGGAGATTGTATGACAACAAAATTGCTGTTCAGTTTTCCAGAGCAAGTGGGTTTTGCCAACCAATTGCTGTCCGCAGATGGCCCTCTGGTATCCGCCGGCTGGCAACGCGGTGATCTGGAAATGCGACGTTTTCCGGACGGTGAAAGTTACGTGCGTATAGACAGCGATGTCCGGCAGTGTGACGTGGCTATTCTGTGCCAGCTGCATAGACCGGATAGCAAACTCATGCCACTGTTGCTGCTGGCCGACACCCTGCGCGACCTGGGCGCACGGCGCATAGGCCTGATTGCGCCCTACCTGGCTTATATGCGTCAGGATACGCGGTTCAAGGCTGGTGAAGGCGTCACGTCGCACTATGTGGCGCGGCTGCTCAGCGAGCATCTGGACTGGTTGCTGACGGTGGACCCGCACCTGCACCGCATCAGTGACCTGGAACAAATCTACTCGATGCCAGCCAGGTCACTCACCGCTGTGGCGCCCATGGCCAACTGGATCAAGGCCAATATCAAGCAGCCATTGGTCATCGGTCCGGACAGTGAATCCGAGCAATGGGCCGCGAACGTGGCGAAGCTGGCTGACTGTCCCTGGGAAGTGTTGCAGAAAACCCGGCTTGGTGATCGCGAGGTTTCAGTTTCGTTGCCACATGTTGATCGTTACCGCGGTTACACACCGGTGCTGGTTGACGATATCATCAGCACCGGCAAAACCATGATTCAGACTGCCGAGCGCCTACAGGCAGCCGGGCTTTGTGCACCAGTCTGTATCGCGGTACATGGTGTGTTCGCTGAGGGTGCACTGGCCGACATGCAGCAGCATGGCCTGCAGGTAATCACCAGTAACAGCATTGCCGGCGCCAGCAACAGAATAGATCTGGCGCCTTTGGTATCCGAAGCGTTGCTGCAGGTTTAAAAAGCCACACAGCTGCCCTTGGCGGGGATGTCACTGCGGATACCCTTGTCCAGCCATAGCTTCTGTGACAACGCGTCCAGTGCCGACGCTTCGCCGTGAACAAGCAACAGTTTCGGTTTATTATTAAACCCAGCGGCCCAATCAATCAGTTCGCTTTGGCCGGCGTGTGCCGACAAGCCGCCTATGGTTTCGATTTGGGCACGGACCTTGAATTCGTCGCCAAACATTCTGATGTCCTGCTTGCCATCGACCAATAATCGTCCCAAGGTGCCCTGGGCCTGGAAGCCGATAAAAACGACAGTGTTTTCCTCGCGCCAGATACGATGTTTGAAGTGATGCCGTATGCGGCCGCCTGTACACATGCCACTGCCGGCAATGATGATGGCACCTTGCTTGATCTTGTTGATGGCCATGGACTCTTCGGCGCTCCTGCATAACTTAAGATTCGGCAAAAATCTTGCGAGAGAATCCCGGCCCGATTCAGTCAGGCAACGAATGTCCTTGTCGTCCATAATGCTCAGCCAGCGATCATAAACTTCCGTCACCTCTATCGCCATCGGGCTATCCAGAAACACCTGCCAGCCATCCAGTTCGCCTGCCTGGTGCAGGCAACCCAGATGGAAAATCAACTCCTGTGTGCGGCCGATGGCAAACGCCGGAATCATCACATTGCCGCCCCGAGCCCAGGTCTCCGCCAACACCGCGCGGAATTGCTCCAGTGTCTGTTCATGTGAGCGGTGATCGCGGTTGCCGTAGGTCCCTTCCATCATCACCAGATCGGCGTGTGTCGGTGATTCCGGGTCGTTCATCAGGGCGGAATGTTTGTTACCCAGGTCGCCGGAAAAAACCAGTACTTTGTCCTGATCCTGTTCCCTGAGTGTCAGCTCAACGATGGCTGAGCCGAGGATATGACCGGCATCCAGGAAGCGCACACTGGCCTGCGCACCGATGTCGACCCGGGTGTGATAGGACTGGCCCTGACACAACTTCAGAGTTGCCTCTACATCCTTCGCCGTATACTCCGCTTCAATCTGCTTGCGGCCGCTGCGCTGGCGGCGCAAGTTTTCGCGCTCCAGGTCGCGTTCATACAGACCCAGCGCATCTTCAAACAGGATGCGCAGAAGATGCTTGGTCGACTCGGTACAGTAGATCGGACCACTGAAACCCTGACTGACCAGCTTCGGCAGCAGACCCGAGTGGTCAAGGTGACCATGTGACAGCACCACCGCATCGATATCGGTTGGTTTAAACACGAATTTTTCGTCCTGCACGCGATCGACTGCATCGCCGCCCTGGTGCATCCCGCATTCAAACAGCACTCGACCCAGCGCTGGCGATTCAATCAGGTAGCAAGAGCCGGTGACTTCCTGGGCGGCGCCGTAAAACGTTAATGTGGCCATGGTAGCAACTCCTGCAAATCAGAAGATGATTGGAAAATGGTCAGCCCGGCAACAATCATGAAGATCAGGAGCAGCAATGCGCTCTTGTTGACCGTGTGCCCCTGCCAGAAACGATGCCAGCGCCGTTCGTACCGTCGCCAGTCGTCAGGAACCCATACTAGCTTAATTGATGGCAACAAAGCTTGATTCAGTCGACGTTTAAGGTACACGGAAAGGGGCAGGAACGGCGTATGTGGATGGTGCAGTACAGATGGCCATTGCCAGTTGTAGTGCCGCGACAGGGCGGCCAACAGCAGGCCGGTGCCAATTGGCCAGCCCAGTTCCAGCCACTTGTATGGCGGCAGGCTGTCATTGGCCGCTGGCTGCATCAGGGGCCATAACCAAGGCAATACCAGGGGCGCAATACACAATATCAGCCAGGCGGCCATGGCCGTGGATGGAATAGCTGGCCTCGATTGATGGCCTTCGGTCTGTTGCCGCAACTGCCAAAGCAGGTAAACGGCCCTGGCCACCACCAGAGTGGTGGTCAGGGCGCCGATCTGCAACCAGACCAGCCAATGTGACAGGGCGGGGTCGGCAAGCATGGCTTTTAGCGCGGTTTTGGCTGCCGCGCCGCTGCTAAGTGGCAGGCCGGCCAGGGCCAGTGAGGGCACGGCAACTGCCAGCAGCAGCCAGCCTGGATGCAGACGGGCGGGTACGCCACCGGCCTTTAAAACATCGGCTGCCATAAACAGTGCGCCTTTGGCAAAACCGTGATGCACTGCGTAAAGCGTCAGCGCGATGCCGATGCTGGCGCGCTCTGCAGGCAACATCCATCCCAGCGCAATCAGAAACAACAGGAAACCCATCTGACTGACGGATGAGTAGGCCAATACCTGTTTGGCGTCGCGCCGGGTCAGTCCGAGCAGGGCACCCAGTAAAATACTGGTGATCGCCACAGACATCACCGGGCTTGCCCAGGTATGCAGCACGCCAGTCTCGGTGCCGGGCAGGAACTGCCAAATCCCAAGTATGCCAGCCTTCAGCATGGCGCCTGACAGCACCGCGCTGGCGGGCGCTGGCGCAACAGGGTGGGCCTGCGGCAACCAGACATGCAGCGGCCAGAAACCGGCCTTCAGGCCCAGGCCTGCCAGCAGCAACGCCGCGGTAGCCGGCGTCACCGGCACAGCTGACCAGTCAGCAAACAACAGCGAGCCATCTGCAGCCTGCACGCGCATGGCCAGTCCCATCAACAACAGCACCTCCCCCAGCACAGCCAGTTGCAGATACAGCCGTCCAGCCCGGCGTGCCTGAGGTTTGCCACTGTGTATCACCAGGCCGTAAGCCGACAGACTCATCATGGAGAAACCGACATAGAAGCTCAGCGCATCCTGCGCGATGATCAGTAACAGGTTGCCGCTGAGCGTGGTCAGCCAAAACAGCCAGAAGCGCAAAAGACCGGCGTCATCACGCTGGCTGTAGCCGGCGTAATATCCGGCGATACCCCACAATGTGGCAGTGAATGCCAGCCAGGGACGCGTCACCGGGCTGTCAGCTGCCCAGCGAGCCCCTTCCCAAAGAGCCTCGGGCGTGAAGGCGGTGCCGCCCGGCAGGCACGCCAGTAAGGCTGGCACTACGCTGAGGCACAACCATGGCGCCAGCATCTGCGTTCGATGCCGACAGATTAACAACACCAGCGCGGCCAACAGGGGCGCCGCGGGCGCGCTCAGCCAGATCCAGGCGCTCACAGTCCAAACTCCCGATTGACGATAAACTGACTCCAGCCTAGCGGGCTGAAGATGGTGCCGGCAAATACCCCCACCAGGATGGACAATGAGGCTGTGATCAGCGGCGGCAGCAGTAACATCCAGTGTGTTTCAAAACGCTGATTGGTAAAATGATCGTCGTGCCAGCCGCCTGCCGGCGGTGCGCGGAACCAGCCACGGTATATCAGCGGCAAAAAGTACGCCGCATTCAGCAGTGCCGAACCACCCAGCACCAGCAGCACCCAGTGCTGATTGACCTCAAGGGCGCCAGTGGCCAGATACCATTTGCTGATAAAACCGGCGATGGGCGGTACACCAATCATGCCCAGCGCACCCACCGTAAATGCGGCCATGCTCCAGGGCATGCGCTTGCCCAGCCCGTCCATCTCCTGAATCTTATGGATACCCAGGGTTTCGGCAAAATTGCCGGCACAAAAGAACAGGGTAATCTTCATCAGGCCCTGGTGCACCAGGTGCACAATGGCGCCCACCGCAGCGATGGGGCCGACCAGAGACACGCCGAGGGTAATATAGGACACCTGGCTCACTGTCGAGTAGGCCAGCCGTTTTTTGATATCCTGCTGTTGCAGGGCGCGGATGGAGGCAAAAATGATGGTCACTGCAGCCAGCCACATCAGGGGCTGGGTCAGCGACAGCAGAGTGGTGGCCTCGATGCCGAAGACGTCATAGACCACGCGGATGATGCCAAAGGCACCGGCCTTGACCACCGCCACCGCATGCAGCAGCGCGCTGACCGGCGCCGGCGCCACCATCGCCTGCGGCAGCCAGCCATGCAACGGTACCAGCGCCGCCTTGACGCCCAGACCAAGAATCATCAGGCCAAAGGCAACGCGCAGGCTGAACGCGTGTTCGCCCGCCAGCGCAGTGAGGTAACCGCCGGGCACAAAATCCGGTGTACCGGCGATGGAGTGCAGCAGCGCAATGCCCATCAGCAGCAATGCCCCGCCGCCCAGGGTATAGGCCAGGTAGATGCGGCCAGCGCGCAAGGCTTCCGGCGTACCGCGATGCACCACCAGCGGAAACGTGGCCAGCGTCAGCAATTCATAGAACAGCAAAAAGGTGATCATGTTGCCGGCCAGAGCCAGGCCCACGGTGGTGCTGACACACAGACTGAAATAACCAAAAAAGCGTGAACGCAGCGGCGAGTTCTCCAGGTAGCCAATGGCGTAGATCGTGGTCATCAGCCACAACACTGAGGACAGCGCTACAAACTGTAATGACAGCGCGTCACCCTGCAGCACCAGCTGTGCATCCGGCAGAAAGGCAATCACAAAGCGGAATTCCAGGCCGCGACTGACACCCGCCAGCATCAGCGCTACCAGCAGCAGCTTTAAAAAGACACCTGTCAGGTTGAGAATGATACGCCGCCGCGCAGCAGCCTCCGGGGTGGCAAAAATCAGCAGCCCGGGAATCAGCGAACTGAGAATGATCAGCACCGGTAGCAGAGACGTCCAGCTCAGCATCATACGCCACCCCCGGCCAGCAGCTGGATCAGCCATTCCCCCGACAGCGCCATGCCCCAAACCATCAGCGCCGGCAGCAGCGCCAGCCAGTGACCGACCCGGTCCGGGTTGATATCCGGCGGGTTGATGCGGGCGCGATCAAAAGACAGTGCCACCACGCGGAAAATGTAGGCGGCTGACACCAGCGTGCCCAGCAGTACCCCGATGGCCCAGGGCCAGTTCTGTGGCTGACTGAGCAGCGGCTCCAGCAACACCCATTTGGCCAGGAAACCACCACTGGGCGGCAGTCCGATCAGGCTGCCGCCGGCAACCGCAAAGGCAAACATGGCAACTGGCACCGTTTGGGTGGCGCCGCGCAAACCGTCGACGCGGCGTGTACCCAGACTGGCCTGCATCTCGCCGGCGGCCAGAAACAGCGAGGCCTTGGCCAGTCCATGAGCAATCACAAACAGCCAAAGGGCGATGTGCATTTGCGGCAATTGCCAGGTCAGCAGCAACCCCAGTGCCATCAGCGCGTAACCCAGTTGTGCCACCGTGGAATAGGCAACCAGGGTTTTGATATGCGGGCTGCGCATCGCCGACAGACCGCCGGCGGTCAGGGCAATCATGCCGGCGATGGCCAGCACCGGACCAATCTGCTGTGCCAGTGTTGGCGGTGCCACCTCGCTCCACAGCACCCAGAGTATAAACAGCGGGCCCTTGACCACCAGCCCGGACAGCAGCGCGCTGACGGCGGTGGGGGCGCTGGCATGCGCGGGTGGCAGCCACAGATGCAGCGGCCACAGCGCGGCCTTCAGCATCAGTCCGGTGGTCATCAGCAACAGCGCCAGGCGGGTAATCACATCGGCCTCGGTGCGCGGTGCCAGCAACAGCACATCCAGTTCGCCGTAGCGGCCATACAGCAGCGCCACCCCCAGCAGATAAAACAGTGACGCCGCCAGTGACAGGATCAGGTAGTTGGCGGCAGGTCGGTAGGCCTTGCTGCCCGACAGCGCGACCATGGCCACCGCGGTGAGTCCCAGCAGCTCCAGGGTGATGTACAGGTTGAACAGATCCGCCGACAGCCACAGCGCCGCCAGCGAGCCATGCAGAAAACAGCTAAGCGCCCAGAAGTCACGGTTGATACCGGCGCGGCTGAGGCCGGCGTACAGCCCGATCAGCAGATGCATCAGGGCGGTAAACAGCAGCAGCAGGGCGCTGAGTGAACTCAGCCGCAGACGTATCGCCAGTCCGGTTTCCCAGCCGCCCAGATTGAGCAACAGGGTGGTGCCGGCGGCGGCCACTTCCTGCAGCGCCAGCCAGGCCGCGATCAGGCTGGCCAGGGTGCTGGCAATGGCAATAAAGCCGGTCGTGCGGGTGCGCAGGGCACGGCCGCCGAGCAACAACAGCAGGCCGGAGAACAGCGGAATGGCAAGGCTGAGCAGGGCAAGGTTCATGGTTCCGGCTTGCCCCCGCGGCGATCTGCCTTGGTGGCTGCGATGATCAGGCGCAGCGCGAAGGCGGTGGCGCTGATGGCCACGACCAGCCCGGTGACCACCAGTGCGTGCAGCACCGGGTCAGGTACCTCACTGCGTCGGGCCAGGCTGACCATCACCAGAAAGGTACCGGCGCCCATCAGATTGACCGCGATCAGGCGCCGGATCGGGTCGTGCAGCGTCATCAGCCCGTGCAGTGACAGCAGAAACACAGCGATGCCAAGGGTCAGGTATAACTCAATGGCAGTCACCAGTGGGAGAGTATTCATGAGCGCAGATCCTCCCACTCGCCGATCACCAGCAGGCTCAGGGTAATGGCAATCGACAGGGTGGCAAAGATTTCGATACTGATGATCAGCAGGCCGCTATAGGCGGCCGGGTAGGTCAGCCAGCCCTCGCCCCAGATGCCGGTGATCGCCGCCACCGTCAGGAAGAACAGGGCGCCGGCCACCACCGCCAGGCGCAGCCAAACGGAAGACCAGCGCAAAGGCGGCAGCAGGCCGGTCAGGCGCAGCATCACCGCCGCGGCCGCCAGCAGCGAGCCTGCCTGAAAGGCACCGCCGGGCGCACTGGACCCGCGCCACAGCAGATAACCACCGGTGACCACCAGCAGCGGCGCCAGCACCCGCGCCCACGCTGCCATCAGCGCCAGACTCTCCGGCCAGCGTGAGGTGGCATGATCATCGGGTGCGGATTCGCGCGGGAACAGTTGTCGCAAGCCGCTGAGCGCAAACAGCAGCACCAGCAGTTCCAGCAGCGTGTCCCAGGCACGGAAATTGAGCAGCACGGCGGTCACCGGGTGCTCGACCCCGCTGTCGCCCATAGTGGCATCTGCCAGCGAACGCAGGCGCGGGGTCATGTCGGTTTCACCGTCAAGCAGGCCGGCGTTGAGCAGCGAATCGTCAGTCAGCAGATGCGCCAGGAACATCAACGTCGCCACCACCGCAAACGCCAGCGCCCCCCAGTAGGTTGCAGTGCGGTTGCGGCGGTGCAGTTCATCGGGCAGGGCGCGGGCGGCGTGCATCAGCAGCACCCCGGTCAGGCCAGCGCCGATGGCGGCTTCTGCCAGCGCCAGGTCGGGTGCATCCAGTCGTGCCCAGATCAGCGCGACCACCACACCAAAGGCAATGAACAGCGTCATGGCATCGGATCGCTGCGGGGCGTACAGGGCGCCCCAGGCCATGATCAGCAAGAGCAGGATGAGCGTCAGGTCGGGCAGCAGTTCAGGAGACACGGTGGTTGTCCTCCTCTTCCTGCTCAAGGTTGTAACGGGCCAGCAGTTGGCAGTTGACCGCACCGGAGGCCATCACCAGCAGCCAGATCAACAGCAGCATCAGGCAGCTGCGCCAGGATGGATCCAGCAGTGCCAGCCCCAGGGTCAGCAGACCCAGCCCCAGCGTATCGGTTTTGGTCACCGCGTGCAGGCGACTGTACAGGTCCGGGAAGCGCAGCAGGCCCAGCGCTGCCGTTGCAAAAAAACCGCAGCCGGCGATCATGAACGCCCAGCCTGCATAAAAAGCCCAGCTACCGAGCACGTCACCCGCCGCCATCATGAGCGCTTCCTCAGCATCTGTACCAGGGCTACGGTAATCACCGCGGCCAGCAGCGCCAGCACCAGCGCAACATCACGCCACACGGCGTTGCTTTGCCATTGTGCCAGCAGCAGCAGAAACGCGATGCCGGTGGTGCTGAGCACCTGCAGACCCAGCAGGCGATCGGCGATGGTCGCGGCATGCGTCATGCGCCAGATGCCCGCCAGTGCGGTCAGCAGAATGAGGCTGGCCAGCCAGATCATGACGCGTTCTCCCCGGGGCCGTCATTGGCCACTGGCGGGAACAGCCGGGCCAGATGGATTTCCAGGTGCGTGATATCGCGCTGCCAGTCATCGCGGGTGTCCAGGGTATGCACACGCATGATGTGACCCTCAAGACGCGCAGCCAGCGTACCGGGCAGCAGCCCGGTAGTCGCTGACAGAAACATGTGGGCGGATGGCGAGGCGTCCTGCAACTGATGTTTGACCCAGCCCGGTTCGATGTCTGGATCGCGGCGCAGGGTGCGGCGTGCCACATCCAGGCCGCCCATCAGCATGCGGCTGAGGAAAAACACCAGAAACCCGGGCAGGAATCGCCATGCCACCGGCCGCACCCTGATCCTGGCTGACAGCCCGCACAGCACCGCCAGCGCGATGACCACCACGCCGAAGCCCCAGCCCTGATTATTGCTGAGCACCAGCCATAGCGCGGCATATACCAGGGTAAGTACCGCAATGGTCGTCAGGCGTCGATGTCCGGCCACAGGTCGTGCCACAAAATCTCCCTTTGCTGTTGGTCCACAGATTGCTGACAAGCCATATTAACAAAGTTACAGTGTCTGGCGCGTATCGGATAGAATGTCAGTCAAACATCCAGTAAAAGACCAATAGATGTCGGAATTCAACAAGCGCTGGCTCGCCGAAGCGGTGAGGCGGGACAGGGCAGACAGTGATAGTCGAGACGAGGCGGCCGAGCGGCATGCCCGTGGCCTGGCAGGGGACGCTGAGCAGCGCATTCTGGCGTGGGCCGCGTTTATTGCCGCACGAGAGGGCCTTGACCAGCGCCTGCAGCGCTGGCGTCAGGGTGCGTTGTGGGCGCTGCTGGCTTTGCTGGTGCTGGGTCTGCTCAGTGGTTTTACCGCCGCACTGGCGGTGCTGGGTGACAGTCAGGTACCGGTCAATGTGATCTGGGTACTGGGCAGTCTGCTGGGTATCAATCTGTTGCTACTGCTGATCTGGTTGCTGAGCTTCAGCGTCAATGCCCAGGGCGGTTCGCTGGGCCGGTTGTGGTATGTCATCACCGTTGCCATACAGAAACGCATCCAGCACAACAGCAGTGCCGCGGCCATCACCCAGGCGTTTAATGCGCTGACCGCGCAGGCGGGGTTGAGCCGCTGGTGGCTCAGCGTGGTCAGTCACCTGAGTTGGCTGTGTATCATGCTGGGTGTGTTTGCCGGCCTGATGCTGGCACTGGCGCTGCGCAGTTATGTCTTTGTCTGGGAAACCACCATCCTGCCCACCTCAGTATTTGTCGGACTGGTGGAATCGCTGGGCGCGCTGCCCGGCCTGCTGGGTTTTGCCACGCCGCCGGCGGATGCCATCGTCAGCAGCGGTTCACCCACGCCGGCGATGCTGGCCGAGCAGAATGATGTGGCACGGCGGGCCTGGGCGTCCTGGTTGAGCGGGTGTGTGCTGGTGTACGGGATACTGCCGCGACTGCTCTTGAGTGTGTGGTGCTGGCTGCGGCTGGGCCTGGGACTGCGCCGCATTCGTCTGCAGACCCAGACTCTGGCCTGGGTTGCGCTGGCCACTCGGCTGGTGCCGGACAGCGAGAAGGCCGGTGTCACCGATCCGGCGCCGGCCGCGGCACCCATTTTCAAACGCCGTGCCCGACAGGGGCGACCGGGCGAGGCCAGATTGCTGGTTGGCCTGGAGATTGCCAGTGACCTGCCGTGGCCGCCGGCCGGACTCGCCGATGGTGTCCAGACCCACCTGGTCGACAGCCGGCAGCAGCGTGAATACGTACTGGAACAGCTGAATCTGGATCCGCCGCGAAAGCTGTTGCTGGCCTGTTCGGCGGCACAATCGCCGGACCGGGGCAGTCTGCACTGGCTGGCTGAAGCTGCCAGTCAGACCCCCTCGGTGGCCGTATGGCTGATGGGCGCCGAGCGTGCCGACAGCGAACGGTTGGCGATCTGGCGTCAGTCGCTGCTGGACATGGGTATCGCGCAACCGGCGATCTATGACGCCAATGAGCAGGCGCTGGCCTGGCTGGGAGAGACATCCTGATGGCCACCAACAAAGAGATTCTGCAGGCCGTTACCGAGCCCTTGCGGGTAACGGTCGCCGGCCACACCAATACCGGCAAGACCTCCCTGCTGCGTACCCTCACCCGTGATGCCCGCTTTGGCGAAGTGTCCGGCCGGCCGGGCACCACCCGTCACGTTGAGGCGGCCCGCCTGCTGGTCAGTGGCAAGGTATTGCTGGAACTGTATGATACGCCGGGCATCGAGGAGCCCATTGATCTGCTGGCGCTGCTCACCGAACAGGCCGGCAAATCCGGCAATGAAGATGGCCGCACGCGCATCCGGCGCTTTCTGGACTCTGATCCGGCCAAAGACCGTTATGAACAGGAAGCCAAGGTGCTGCGGCAGCTGATGAAAAGCGACGCGGCATTCTATGTGCTGGATGCCCGCGACCCGGTACTGGCCAAGCACCGCGATGAACTGGAAATTCTGCGTCTGTGTGGCGTGCCGCTATTGCCCCTGCTCAACTTTGTTGCCGACCCCGCAGCACGTGAAGCCGAGTGGCGTGATGCCCTGGCGGGTCTGGGTCTGCATGCCATCGTGCGCTTTGACACGGTGACGCCCACCCAGGATGGTGAGCGTTTACTGTACGGCAAACTCGCCAATCTGCTGGATGCGCACAGTGACACCCTCAATGCGCTGATTGCCAGCCATGCCGAGGATGCCCGCCAGCGTCACCACTCGGCGCTGAGCCTGATTGCTGATCTGCTGATTGGCGTTGCCGCCCTGCAGCAGCGGGTGTCGTCACTGGATGCCAAGGTGCTGGACAAGGCCTCGGCAACGCTCAATGACCGGGTGCGTGAACGCGAGCAGACCTGTGTTGAGCGTCTGCTGAGCCTGTACCGGTTTTACCCGGACGATCTGGAAACTGCTGCGTTGCCACTGGTGGAAGGGCGCTGGCAGCAGGACCTGTTTGATCCCTACACGCTGCAGACCATGGGGCTGAAAGTGGGCGGCGGCGCTGCCGCTGGCGCCGCCGCCGGTGTCGGCATTGACCTGATGGTGGGCGGCATGACGCTGGGTATGGCCACGGCCGTTGGTGCCCTGCTGGGCGGCGGTCTGCAAACCCTGCGACACTACGGCAGCAGCCTGATGGGGCTGATCTCCGGTGAAAAAATCCTGCGCATTGATGACAATATCCTGCGCGCGCTGGCAGCCCGGCAATGCCAGCTGCTGAAAGCTTTAGAGACCCGCGGTCACGCCGCCCAGCACAAGATCATCGCTGCCGATGCGGCCGAAACCGTCTTTGCCGGGCAACGCCTGCCATCAGCGCTGCGCCAGGCGCAGGCCAATCCGGACTGGGCATCGGCCAGACCGTCGTTTGATTTTGAGGACCGGCGCCAGCAGGCGGTAGATGAGCTGGTACAGGAACTGGCTGACAGTCAGTCAAACCACAGCGATAATCAATAACCAATCCATACAAACCAATCCATACACACATCATTTTTTGGGGAATCACATGAAACTTGAGTCACTGGCATTGCATCACGGCTACGAATCCGAAGCGACCACCAAGGCGGCCGCGGTGCCCATCTATCAGACCACTTCCTATACCTTCGACAATACCCAGCATGGCGCCGACCTGTTTGATCTGAAAGTGCCGGGTAACATCTATAGCCGTATCATGAATCCCACTAACGCCGTCCTCGAGCAGCGGCTGGCTGAAATGGAAGGTGGCATCGGCGCGCTGGCGCTGGCCTCCGGCATGGCGGCCATTACCTACGCCATCCAGTGCATCGCCCGCGCCGGCGACAATATCGTCAGCACCAGTCAGCTGTATGGGGGCACCTATAACCTGTTTGCGCACTCGTTGCCGAATCAGGGTGTGGAGGTGCGCATGGCCTCGTTTGACGACTACGAGGGACTGGAAAAACTGATCGACGACAACACCCGGGCCATGTTCTGCGAGTCCATCGGCAACCCGGCCGGCAATGTCGTGGACATCCAGCGGCTGGCCGACATTGCCCACCGTCATGGTGTGCCACTGATCGTCGATAATACTGTGGCCACGCCCTACCTGTGCCGGGTGTTTGATCACGGCGCTGATATCGTGGTGCACTCGCTGACCAAGTACATTGGCGGCCACGGCACCACCGTGGGCGGCATCATTATCGACTCCGGCAAGTTCGACTGGGTGGCCAACAAAAAGCGCTTCCCGATGCTGAATGAGCCGGATCCGTCCTATCACGGTGTGGTGTACACCGAAGCCCTGGGTGAAGCGGCCTATATCGGTCGTTGCCGGGTGGTACCGCTGCGCAATACCGGCGCGGCACTGGCGGCGCACAGTGCATTTCTGATTCTGCAAGGTCTGGAAACGCTCGGGCTGCGTATAGACCGGCATTGTGAAAACGCAACCGCGGTGGCAAAGCACCTGCAGCAGCACCCGAAAGTGGCCTGGGTCAATTACGCGGGTCTGGCGGACAGCCCCTACCAGGCGTTGTGCCAGAAAATCTGTGGTGGACGTGCGTCGGGCATCCTCAGTTTCGGCATCACCGGTGGTCGCGACGCCGGTGCGCAGTTTATCGACGCGCTGCAGATGATTCTGCGCCTGGTCAACATCGGCGATGCCAAGTCGCTGGCCTGTCATCCGGCCACTACCACGCACCGGCAGCTGAATCCGGAAGAGCTGGCCAAGGCAGGTGTCAGTGAGGATCTGGTGCGTATCTCGGTAGGTATCGAGCATATTGACGACATCATCGCCGACATCGATCAGGCGCTGGCCAAGGTCACGGCCTGAACCATGACGGAACCGGATGTGACACCCAGGGCGCCGCTGCTACGCGATGGCAAGGTACATCTGACGGCGTTTGTCGCAGGCTTTATCGTTGCCACGGCCATGGCCTATTTGGGTGGCAACCCGGTGGCCTGGGCAACACCGGTTTATTATCTGCTGGGCTGGCCGGTGATGTGTGTGATGGTGTACTGGCTGGCGCGCCGGTACCCGCACAATGCCTGGCGCTGGACGCTGAGCATGATGCTGGGCCAGGTGTTTTCATCGATTTTTTTTGGCAATGCCAGCTTCGTGCTGCAGGCCATGTTATTTGTCACACTGCTATCGGCGCCCCAGTTTGCCGCCGGCGTGTTCGGCGCCAGAGCCGGGCTTGCCAGCCAGACTGACGCTGACGACTCAACACCACAGGATCGATTATGAAATTTCAAGGCAGTCCCGGCTTTACCCACGCACAGCAGGACCGTATCGGCGTGCTGGTCACCAATCTGGGGACACCTGACGCGCCCACGCCATCGGCGCTGCGGCGTTACCTCAAGCAGTTTCTCTGGGACCCGCGCGTGGTTGAGCTGCCGCGTCCGCTGTGGTGGCTGATTCTCAATGTCGGCATTCTCAATATCCGGCCGCGGCGTTCGGCCAAATCCTATGCCACGGTATTTACCGAGCAAGGCTCGCCGCTGCTGTTCCATACCCGTCACCAGGCGCAGGCACTGGCGGAGACATTAAAAACGCGCGGGCACGACAATCTGGTAGTGGATTTCGCCATGCGTTATGGCAATCCGTCCATCCCGTCGGTGCTGGAAAGCATGATGCAGCAGGGTGTGCGCAAGCTGCTGGTGCTGCCCCTGTATCCGCAGTATTCGGCCTCCACCACGGCGTCTACCTTCGATGCCATCAGTGATGATTTTAAACATCGCCGGCTGCTGCCGGAGTTAAGATTTGTCAATCACTACCATGATTATCCGCCGTTTATTGCTGCGGCGGCCGAGCGCATCCAGGCGCACTGGGCTGAGCATGGTCGCGCCGATAAACTGATGTTTTCCTATCACGGTGTGCCGAAAAAATACCTGCTCAACGGCGACCCGTATCACTGCGAATGCCACAAAACCTCGCGGCTGCTGGCCGAAGCGCTGGAGCTGGGCGCCGATGAATGGATGACCACCTTCCAGTCGCGCTTTGGTCGCGAAGAATGGCTCAATCCCTATACCGACGAAACGCTGAAGGCGCTACCGGGCCAGGGCGTCAAGTCGGTGCAGATTTTCTGCCCGGGCTTTTCCGCCGACTGCCTGGAAACCATCGAAGAAATCGGCGAAGAGAATCGCGAGTACTTTGAACACGCCGGCGGCGAGCGCTACGAATACATCAGCGCGCTTAACGACAGACCGGCACACATCAACGCGCTGGCCGACCTGGTGCAACAACACATGTCCGGCTGGGAAACCCCGCAGCCCGATCCGCAACGCCAGGCCCGCGCGATCGCCCAGGGCGCGGAAAAGTAGCTGGGTTGCGGTCAACTGACAGCTAATTACTGCGCGGTAGCCGCCTCGGCCTCCAGCCACTGATTCAGATCAATGATGTCCTGCGGCGTCAGCACACCCGCCACCCGCTTCAGTTCCAGCGTATCGATGACATAGTTGTAACGCGCATCGGCAAAATTACGCAGCGCGATGAACAACTGCTGACGCGCCTGCAGCACATCAACAATGTTACGCGTACCCACCTCATAACCCGCTTCAATGGCGTTCAGCGCCGCTTCTGCAGAGATGATCGCCTGCTGACGCTGGGCAATCACCAGGGCATCGGTATTGACCCGACGATAGGCATTACGAATGTCCTGGGTAGTGGTGCGGCGGATCAGGTTGGCCTGCTCCTGCTGTGCCACCAGGTCATACTCGGCCTGCTGCCGGCGCGCTGTCAGGGCGTGACCGGTATACAGGGGGATACTGACGGACAGTGCCACGCTGACGCCTTCGATGGCACCAATCGCGCGCTGGCTGCCGTCGGTGCCCTGACCGCTGTTGGTTTCGCTGTTGGAGTAACCACCCTGCAGGCTGACCGTGGGCCAGCGCTCACTGCTGCGCGCCTTGGCGATCTGCGACTGGGCTTCAACGTTATAACGCGCGGCCAGCAATTGCGGGTTACTGTTCAGTGCCTCATTCACCCAGGTGTCCATGCTGCCTTCGGCTTCGACAATGGGGAAATCTTCGCTGAGCACGTCAATGTTCGGATGCGGCTGACCGGTGATCGCTTCGAGGGCTTCATAGGCGGCGGCCACGGCATCCTCGGCGAGAATCGTGTTGTTGCGTGCCAGGTCATAGACGGCCTGTGCTTCGTACACTTCGGTGATGGCTACCAGGCCGACTTCCTCACGCTGCTGGGTCCGTTCGAACTCGCGCTGTGAGGCTTCCTCTTCCTGGCGGCGGGTATCCAGCTGGTCGATATTACGCAGCACGTCAAAGTAGGCCGTGGCCACCCGGATGATCAGCGCCTGTTCCTGCGCGGCAAAATTGAACATGCGCGCCTGGTCGGCTTCCTTGGCGCCCTGATAGCTGTACCAGTTGGGCAGGTTCAGCAGGGCCTGACTGACGTTGATACCGTATCGCGTTGATTCGGAATTCAGGTCCGTGAGATCCACGACGTCTTCGGGGCCGGCGGCCTGTCGTTGTTCAGAGAAGTTGGCGCTGGCCTGGGGTAGCAGGCTGGAGCGGGCCAGTGTTAGTTGCTGCTGGCCGGAGCGGAGCTGCGCCTGCGCCTGACGCAAGGTCGGGTCGTTACGCATGGCCAGCTCCAGAATGCTAACCAGGTCGTCCGCCAGTGCAGGTTGCGCAGAAACAAGCAGCCCGGCCGCGAGAGCCAGCGTGCGGGAAAAACGTCGCATAATCAGAAATCCTGTCAGATCCATCGTTAACTGAAGTTACCAATGCCCGAAGTGTAGTCCAGGCTATTGATATACGGCTACTTTTCATAAATCTGTCGACCGTAGTCCGCAGACGTCTGCCCGTGGTGCAGGCTACTGATGAACAGTCTGGCTGGTACAGTCGGCATTCTACACAGTGTTACCAAAGGAGCCAAATAACGAGTGGCAAAAATGCCCCGCTGCGTTTACCGTCATCCGGGTAGTGCCCGATGAAGGCGGCCCGGATTGGCTGCAGCGGTAACACTTTGCCTGTGTTTGAGGCATAATATGTTGTTGTTATTCACGCCTTCGACTCACGTGGTGAGTCAGGCCAGACTTAGGATAGAGCAATGAGCGCCAAGCCAGAACACTTTCTCGACAGAATTACCGAACTGGACGACAGAACCCGTTATGAGTTCAGCAGTTCCGGTAAAGTTTACGTGCAGGGAAGCCGTGCTGACATCCGGGTGCCCATGCGTGAGATCCGCCAGTCGGACACGCACACCGAGAAAGGTGTTGAGGTAAATCCGCCAATCCGTGTCTATGATACCTCCGGCCAGTATTCCGATCCGGCCGCCCACGTTGATCTGCGCACCGGCCTGCCGGCCATTCGTGCCCCGTGGATCGAGGAGCGGGGCGATACCGAGCTGCTGTCGGGGGTCAGTTCCGAATTCGGCCGTCAGCGCCAGAATGATGTGCAGACCGCGCACCTGCGTTTTGAGCACCTGCACAAGCCGCGCCGCGCCAAGGCCGGTGCCAATGTCACGCAGCTGCACTACGCACGCCAGGGCATCATCACGCCAGAGATGGAATTTATCGCCATCCGCGAGAACATGAGCATTGCGCAGATGCGCGAACAGCAGCTGACCGGCAAAGGTGATGTCACCGACCTGGGCTTCCAGCATCCGGGGCAGTCCTTTGGTGCCGCCATTCCCAAGGAGATCACGCCGGAATTTGTGCGTGACGAGGTGGCCCGCGGCCGCGCCATCATCCCGCTGAACATCAACCACCCGGAAATTGAACCGATGATCATCGGCCGCAACTTCCTGACCAAGGTCAATGCCAATATCGGCAACTCGGCGGTGACCTCCTCCATCGAAGAAGAAGTCGAGAAGCTGGCCTGGTCAGCGCGCTGGGGCGCCGACACGGTGATGGACCTGTCCACCGGCAAGAATATCCATGAAACCCGCGAGTGGATCATCCGCAACTCCATGCTGCCCATTGGTACCGTGCCGATCTA